>ENA-UOJO01000149-UOJO01000149.1-human-gut-metagenome-genome-assembly--contig:-P57-NODE-149-length-115390-cov-14.790792_pt1 | contig 115390 bp, 99 predicted proteins | sample MGYA00242351_ERZ723898 | MGnify/ENA metagenome assembly ERZ723898 | reverse complement strand
CGCGGTCGGGTTTTTGCGGCGCAATCTCATGGTGCCGCCCATGCGCGCGGAATCGGTAATAGAAATGTTAAAAAGTAAGGATATATTCCGGCAAATTTGAGTATATAGCTTATCACAAAATTCCCAATAAAATTAAACCAAAAATCACATTTTTCAAATATATAACTCATATTAATTCCTGGAGTTATTACATAAAAAATGTGATTTTTTATATAGCTTCTTGAAAATCACGACATATTTGCCTTGTTAAAATAAATAATTTATAGAAAGAAATAACATGATATGAATTATGAAGAACCATATTTGCGTAGGGATAGGAGTTAAAAAACATAAATGTGTAACATTGCTGAAATAAAAATGTAAATAAAAAGAAATAAATGTCTAAAAATGAAATGTTGCATAAAGTTTCCGTAAAGAATTAGTTTAAATGAGCCTCAAAAAGCAAAGTTGACAAATTTTTTTTAACAAAGGTAAAATGAAGTAAAGAAAAATGGGAGGAATGTGATATGTACAAAAGAAATAAAGTATGTATATACATGTTTATAGTAGTAATGGTGCTACAAATTATAATACCAGCACTAAGTGTTATTTTAGAGACAAGTTATACATTAACATCAGAAGCAGCAGACAATATTATTGCGACTTGGGATAATGTTGGTGATGAGGGAAGTAAAATAACTGCAACGCTATATAATACAGGTATATTGGATATTAAAGGAACAGGAAAGATAAAAAATAACATGCACTGGTATAAGTATACTGATAGTTACAATTATATGGATTGCATATCTTTAATTTATAATGTAATAATATCTGAAGGTGTAGAAGATATTGGAAAAAAAGCCTTTAAGGGTTGTTCAGAATTGAAAAGTGTGCAAGCTAATCATGTGAAAAATATAGGAGAATCAGCATTTGAGCGGTTGCAGGTCGTTGAATAGTTTGAAAATCAATAATGTGAGAAATATAGGAGAATCAGCATTTAAGCGGCTGTAAAAAATTAGAAACAATTACTATAAATAATATAGAAAAAGTTGAAAAAGAAGCATTTTTGAATTGCAAGAATCTAACTGTATGTATACCACATACCATAACTAAAATAGGTGAAAAGGCTTTTTACAATGTAAACAAAGTAAAAGGCGATATAGACGAAGGGCTTATTTTGGGTAACAATTTAACGAGAGTAGGGTCGCAGGCTTTTAGAAAAGTAGGTCATATGAAAGGAAGTAGCGTAGTGCTAACATCTGGTGCTGATACGGCAGATATCTACGCAGATATAAATTCTACGTTTCCAAAAGGAACTACTTTATATATGGGCAGTGCGGCATTCACAGAGACACGTTATAACAATGGCTCTAAATACTTTATACAGTCGATTAAGTTAACTGAGCCTAAACCGGCAAATGAACTCTATGTAAATAAACCACTAAATTTGAAAAAATACAGATTGGAAGCTAAATTTGTAAATGGAACGAAATTGGTAACTTATTTTAAGAAAGGTATTTTTGCTTGTAATTATGAAGATGGAAAACAATTTACGTCATCGGGGAAGTACGACGTTGAAATTCAATTTGGAAAAGAATTAAATAAGGAAGAACCTTCTGTAACGTATAGTATAACTGTGAAAAATAACCCGATTAAGATAAAGGAAATAAAGATAAGAAATTTTCCGGATAAAAATGAGTATATGGTGGGGGATTCTCTAAATACAAACGGATTAGAAGTTGTTGGAATAGATACACATGGTATGGAAATTCTATTAGATAAGGATCAATATACATGCTCACCAACATCTTTTGCTACATCAGGTACCAAAAAAATAACAGTCAAATATAAGCAAAATCCTAATCTAAAAGCAACATTCCAGATAACTGTTAAGCCACGATATACTGCGGAAATTATATCATATCCAAACAAGATGACGTATAATGTTAATGAAAGATTAGATCTAAAAGGATTGAAAGTTAAAGTAACTAACCCCAAAACAAATCTTGTTTTAGAAGTATTCACACTAGATGATATAGATGCAAAGCCTAAAAATGGTACAAAATTAACTAATGTCGGAACTCAAACTATAAAGATGACATCAAAAGATGGATTAGATTTAGGCTCGTTTAATGTTACTGTAACAAAAGAAACAAAAAAAGTAGAGAGCATTGAGGTTAAAAGTAACACACCGAAAAGGAAAAGTTATATCGAAGGTGAGACATTAGACATTAGCGGGCTAAAAGTCATAGTGCGTTATACTAATGGCGATACTGAAACAATAGATAAAGGATTTAACACAAATCCAAAGCATGGAGATACTCTTAATAAAAATAATAAAAAAGTTAATGTTTCGTACGAAGGCAAAGAAACGTTCTACGGTATAACGGTTGAAGAAAAAGAAGTAACAAAAATACAACCACACTTGAAAGAGGGCTTTAAATTTGTATATACTGAAGGAGAAAAATTAGATTTAAAAAATTTGAACTTGAAAGTAATATATAATGATCGCGACGATATAAATGATATAATAGAGGTTGTAGGTAACAGTAATATTACAACGAATCCAGCAAATGGAGATACTTTAGGCGATGTAGGCGTAACAATGGTAAAAATTAATTATTTAAATAAGGAAACAAAGTTATTTGTATTTGTAAATGAAAAAGAACTACTTGCAATAGCAGCAGCAAATTTAGGAAATAATGAATATATAGAAGGAACAAATTTTAATGCGGAAGACCCTTTATTTCACGTGCAAGTAAGAAGAGGACCTACTTTATGGGAGGAATTACCTAAAGGAGCTTATACAGTGGTAGATGGAGATAATTTGAAATTGGGTCAAAAAACGGTAACTATTAGTTATGAAGAAAATGGCAAAACGGTAACAACTACAACTCCTATAACTGTGACTCCAAAACAATTAGAAAAAATAGAAATAACAAGTGAACCAAATAAAACTACATACATACAAGGGCAAAATTTTGATTCGACAGGAATGCAAGTAACAGCAACATATAATAGTGGTAAAACAGCAATAATTAATAAATACTCTATACCAAATGGACAAAATCTAACGGCTGGGATGACTTCTGTTAAAATAGTATATACAGAAAATGGGGTAAGCAAAGAAGTAGAGCAACAAATAACAGTAACATTAAAGCAACCTATTAATATTAGAGTAAAAGAAAATGTAAAAAAAGTTTATATAGTAGGCGAAAAACTTGACAAAACAAATATGTGTGTAGAGATAGAATATGATGATGGCTCAATAGAGCAAGTAACAAATTATGAAGTCGATACAGAAACTTCATTAAGTAGAGCAGATAAAACTAGAACAATTACATACAAAGAAGGAAATACAACATTAGAAGCGGAAATAGATGTACCTGTATTGCCAGCCGAAATTCAGAAAATTAGTATAAAGCAATATCCAGATGATGTGAATTATGTTGTAGGTCAAAAATTCTTTTCAAATGGATTAATATTACTAGTAAAATATGCAGACGAAACAGAAGAAGAAATAACAGAAGACTTTACATTAGATTTGCCAGATGGAAGTGTATTAACAAAAGTAGAAACAAAAACAGTAAAAGTAAACTACATGGGACAAGAGGTAAAATTTGATATTAATGTAAAAGAAAATAATGATATACAAGCATTAACAATAATGGATGGTTCTATTGAGACAAATTATGAAATTGGCGAAAAATTGGATTTAAGAGGATTAGTGCTAATATCAGAAGGTTCAAACAATGACATAAAAGTTATTTGGGGAAATTACGAATGTGAGCCAGCAGAAGGAACAGAACTAAATACCAAAGGACAACAAACAATAACTATTAAATATGCAGGTAAAAGTGCCGTTCTAAACATAAATGTTGGAGAACACCAAGTTGAAGAAATAGAAATAGAGAATTTACCAAAAACTAAATATGTAGTGGGACATGCATTAGATTTAACTGGATTAAAATTAAAAGCTATGTATGATAATGGAACAGAAGAAATTGTAGAAACAGGATATACATCAAGTATAGAAAATGGAACAATATTTAACAATGTGGAAAATAAAACCATAGAAATATCATACAAAGAAAAAACAACAAGTTTTGATATTGATGTAGTAAAAAAACAAGTTGAAAAATTAAAGGGAATATCTGCACCTACAAAAACTAAGTATAAAGTTGGAGAGGCACTAGACTTATCAGGAGTTAAATTTAAGGCAATATATAATGACGGAGAAGAAAAAGAAATAGAAACTGGATATACAAGCAGTATACCAAACGGTACAATTTTAGACACGATAGGATATAACCCTATAATATTAGAATATGAAGGTAAAACAATAACTGCATTGGTATTTGTAGGAGAAATAGCAATAGAAAGCATAAGCATAAACACAGAGCCAGATAAGGTTGTCTACCAAGTAGGAGAGCAATTAGACCTAACAGGATTATCTATAAAAGCAAAATATGAAAACGGAGAAGAAGATATAATTAAAAGTGGCTTTGAAACTACACCAGAAGATGGAGAAGAACTAAACATAAAAGGACAAAAAGAAGTAACAGTAAAATTAGGTGAAAAAACGGCAAAATTTAATGTAGATGTACAAGGTAAAAAAGATGCACCAACATTGACAGAAATAAAAATAGCAAAAGCACCAGATAAAACAAAATATAAAGTCGGAGAAAACTTTGACAAAACAGGAATGGTGGTAAAAGCAACCTACAGTGATGGAAGCAGTAAGGAAGTAACAGATTATATATGTATGCCAGAAGAACAATTAGAGAAAGAAACAACAGAAATTACAATAATTTACACAGAAGATACAATAACTAAATATGCTAAACAAAAAATAGAAGTTGTAGAAGACGGTGGCGGAGACAATCAAGGTGGCAATAACAACAATGACAACAATAATAATGATAATGACAACACTGGAAATAACAATAATGGAAATAATGGTAATAACAATAACAATGGTAACAATGGCAATAATAACAATAATAATAACAACAGCAACAACGGTAATAACAATAATAGCAATAACAATAATAATAGCAACGACGGAAAAAATGAAGATAAAGCAGACGGAAAAATACCACAAACAGGTGAAAATAGCATTATACTAATTGCCGGAGCAATTTTAACTGTAATATCAGTTATTATATACATAAAAATTAAAAAATTTGAAATATAAATATATTCTAAAACACGGCATATGCTACAAAAAGCATATGCCGTTAAAAGTGCAATTTTTTTTCCTATACATATTGAAAAAAAGCATATTGCATATATAATACAGTAGAACTCTAAATAATATTTGTTAGTTAGTAAGTTTAATACCTTATATAAATTTTTACTATTGCAGATTAGTAATGTGCTTCATCTGCAAGTAATGTTTAGTACTTTTATTAGTACAGGCTATTTCTATTGTTAAGCACATGTATAATATAGAAAGGAAAATTAATTATGAATTTTTTAGATTTAGCAAAAGAAAGATATTCATGTAGAAGTTTTGAAGAAAAAGAAATTGAAAAGGAAAAGATTGAAAAAATATTAGAAGCAGCAAGAGTAGCACCAACAGCAGTAAACTATCAACCACAAAGGATACTAATATTAAACGACAAAGAAAAGTTATCAAGATTAAGTGAATGTACAAAAATGGGATGGAATGCTCCACTAATAATGATAATTTGCTATGATAAAACAGTCTCATGGAAAAGCAAATTTGATGGAAGAGACGAAGGAGTTATCGATGCATCTATTGCAACGACTCAAATGATGTTAGAAGTTCAGGACTTAGGACTGGGCTCTACATGGATAGGATATTTTGATTCTAATAAAGTTAGGGAAGTATACAAAATTCCAGAAAATTTAGAAATAATTGCGATGCTAGCTATTGGTTATCCATCAGCAGATGCAAAACCAAGTGAAAGGCATTTAGATAGAAAACCTATAGAAGAAATCACATATTGGAATGAAATATAATAAAAGAACCGAATGAATTAATTCATTCGGTTTTTATACGTGAAAGCAATATCAAGCTAAATATATCAAAGTCCATTATCTTATAATAACATGCTCAAAATATTGCTCTTGAAATTCAGTTAAAGCTTCAATAGCGGAATTATCATAATTTTTACCATCTGGTACAATTATTAGTTTGTCATCATTATCATTTGTCCTGTGAATTATTGCAATACACTTGCCTTCGAAATTTTCAAAAGGTTCGAAAACACCAAGTAAATAGCAATCTAATTCTTCGCCATCTCCACTAATTGTATTTGGAACATAACCATAATTAACTGGGTATATAAATCCATGTTTTGGATGTTTGCTTCCTAAAGGTCTATCAATTTCAATTTTTAAAACTTTTCCTAAATAATCATTAACTTTCATATTACACTCCTAAAATCATTTGCAAACATTATATCATATTAAATAAAATAATGATATAATATGAATAAAGGAGAAAACTATGGGAATAATAAAAGTAATGTGAAACTTTTGTGAATTTTAGCACTCTGCTATTGACAATGCTAAAAATAGATATATAATATAATCGAAATTGATAAAGAAGATTTATCAAAAAGTACATATGTGCCACTCCCATCAAGTGTCAACACATAAATATAATTTTAAGGAGTTGATTTTTATGATGATGATACCAAAAAGACGTGATTTTGATCTATTAGATGACATGTTTGGAGGTGTATTTTTCAATGAGGGAGAAAGCAAATTAATGAAAACAGACATCAAAGAGAAAAAGGATGAGTATGTTATAGACATTGATTTGCCAGGTTATGAAAAAGAAGGTATAAAATTAAATATTCAAGACGGATATTTAACAGTACATGCAACAGTTAATAAAGAAGAAAAAGATGAAGAAAAAGGTAAATTTGTACGTAAAGAAAGATATTCAGGAGAATGTTCAAGAAGCTTTTATGTTGGTGAAAACGTAACAGAAAATGAAATTAAAGCTAAGTTTAAAAATGGAACACTTACAATAGAAATTCCTAAAAAAGAAGAAAAGAAAGAATTACCTGAGAAAAAATATATTCCAATAGAATAATAAAAAACCTCATATTTAATATATGAGGCTTTTATTTTATATGATATAATGTAAAAAATAATAAAGGAGGGGAAATTGATGGATATTACAATTGATGTTGGTGGTTACAAATTAAATGTAAGAGCTGGTGTAGTTATAATGCACAATAATAAAATCTTATTACACAGAAATGTAAACTCAGATCATTATGCAATGATTGGCGGAAGAGTTGAAATCGGTGAAAATTCAGAGCACACAATAAAAAGAGAAGTACAAGAAGAACTAGGAAAAGAAATTGAAATAACAGGATATGTATCAACAGTAGAAAACTTTTTTGAAATGAAAGGTGCAAAATATCATGAAATAATGTTCATATACAAAGCAGAATTTGTAAAAGAGGAAGATAAAAAATTAGAAAGTACATTACAAAATATAGAGGGAAAAGATTATTTACAATATGAGTGGATTGATTTAGATAAAATAGATGAATATCCATTGAGACCAGATGTACTAAAAGAGGTATTAAAAGAAAGCAAATTTCCAGTACACAAAATAAATATTGATAAAAAGGAGCAATAACGTATGCCTGAATTATGGGACATATATGATGAAAATAAAAATAAAACAGGAAGAACAGCAATAAGAGATGTAACTATATTGCAAAAGGGTGAATATCACATAGTTGTAACAGGAATTATACTAAATTCTAAAAATGAAATTTTGATTAGTAAAAGAGCAACGAATAAAAAGTTTGGTGGAATGTGGGAATGCAATGGGGGTTCAATATTAGCAGGTGAAACTAGCAAAGAAGGAATATTAAGAGAGTTAAAAGAAGAACTTGGAGTTATATTTAAACCAGAAGAAGCAATATTTTTAAAAGAAGTAAAACGAGAAAGAGTCCCTCAAAATTTTAAAGACTTATGGTTGTTTAAAAAAGATATCAATATAGAAGATTTGACATTTCTTGATGGAGAAGCAACAGCAGCTAAATGGGTTAGTATAGATGAATTTATTAAAATGTTTAATAATAATGAGATTGTTCCAACAGTTGATTTTGGAAGAGAAGAATACGAAGAAGCATTAAAAATAATATGAGTTATGTAAATTATGATTGAAAAAGATGAAGGTCTATTGGCCTCAGTTCAGCAAGAATGAGGTCGTTGATCTTAAGGCCCTTGAAACGGATGACAAGAAGATGGAGTATTCGTATAACAATAGTGTTATCGCTTTTGTTGACGAAAATGTTGACTTGTATGTGATTCCGGATATTGGGGTTCAGAAGACTTTGGTCAGCGCTGGCTATAGTCGGAAGTTTTTCTACGTACCTTTCAGCAACTGGGATTACCCGGTTGAATATGAAGAAAAGTGGAAAAGCCTCTGGAGAGAAGAATAAAGAGTGATTCCATGGTAAAGGAGAGGGCATTGCCCTCTCCTCTATCAGTATTGTAAATAAAAAGTAACAATGATAGAAAAAAACATAATCATTGTTACCGTGATGAAAAAAATAGATTATATAAGCTATATAGAAAATAACTTAAGAAACGCACTAAAACATCTTGGTTGACATAAGTATACCACAAAATGTAAATAAGTGGTGTAAAACTTTGTCGAAAAAATAAAAATTACTAAATTATGGAAAAAATACTTGTCAAGACGTAAATAATAACATATAATTTTAACATGATATTTTAATTCAAAAAAATTATTTCAAAAATTTTTGTTCTAAAGGAGAAATCAAAAGATGTTATCAATTACAAAAAGTATGGCCTTGCACGGACTAGAAGGCTTTTTAATTGACGTGCAAGTTGACATATCAAGTGGTATGCCATCATGGGATATTGTTGGACTTCCTGATGTGAGCGTAAAAGAAGCAAAAGAAAGAGTAAGAACAGCAATAAAAAATTCAGGCTATGAACTGTTTAGTAGAAAAATAGTTGTAAATTTAGCACCAGCAAATATAAAAAAAGAAGGATCAATATTTGACCTACCAATTGCTGTAGGAATTTTAAAAGGTTTAGAAGCTATAACACAAACTAAAAATGAAGATATTTTAATGATAGGAGAACTATCATTAAATGGTAGTTTAAACCCAATAAATGGAGCACTACCAATATGTATTGAAGCAAAAAAGCAAGGAATAAAGAAAATAATTTTACCAAAACAAAATGAAAAAGAAGCCTCCATAATTGATGGAATGGAAATATTAGGTGCAGATGACCTAAATGAAGTAGTTAAATATTTAAATGGAAATATAAAAATAGAAAACTTATCAACAAATTGGGAAGATTGTTTGAAATTAGGTAAAGAAAAAATATTAGATTTTGCAGATGTAAAAGGACAAGAAAGTGTAAAAAGAGCAGTTGAAATAGCAGCTGCTGGACGGACATAATTGTCTTTTAATTCGGTTCACCTGGATCACGGAAAAACAATGATAGCAAGAAGAATACCATCAATATTACCAGACCTAACTTTTGAAGAAGCACTAGAAATTACCAAAATTCATAGTATTGCGGGAATTTTAAAACAAGATACACCAATAATTACAACAAGACCATTTCGTTCACCACATCATACAATATCTGGGGTGTCATTAGTAGGTGGAGGGAGAATACCAAAACCAGGAGAAATAAGCTTAGCACATTATGGAGTGTTATTTTTAGATGAATTACCAGAATTTAATCAACATTCATTAGAAGTTTTAAGAGGACCTCTAGAAGATGGAATTGTAACAATAAGTAGAGTAAATGGAAGTTTTACATACCCATGTGAGTTCATGTTCGTATCATCAATGAATCCATGTCCATGTGGATTTTATGGTTCAGCAGACAAAGAATGTACATGCACACCACAAGCAATATCAAAATATATGGGCAAAATTAGTGGGCCATTATTAGACAGAATTGACATACAAATAGAAGTAAGTCCTGTAAAATATGAAAAGCTAGGAAATGACGAAATGCCAGAAAGTTCAGATACAATAAAGAAGAGAGTAAATGATGCAAGAAAAATTCAAATAGAAAGATATAAACAAGAAAATATTTATTCAAACTCTAGTCTAACGCCAAAACTAATTTCAAGATATTGCAAATTAGACAGTGAAGGGAAGGAAATATTACAAACAGCATTCGAGAAAATGGGACTAAGTGCAAGAGCATATGGCAGAATTTTAAAAGTAGCAAGAACAATTGCAGATTTAGACAATTGTGAAAACATTCAAAAAATACACATCGCAGAAGCAATACAATACAGAAGTCTAGACAAAAAGTATTGGAAGAATTAAAGGAAAGAAATATGAAAATTTTATCTAAAACAAATAAATTTTATCCCAAACGTTTGTTAAACATCCACAACCCACCATCAAAACTTTATGTAGAAGGAAATTATGAATTATTAAACTCAAATTCAATAGCAATAGTAGGAACAAGGAAATGCACGGAATATGGCAAAAAATATTCTGCAAAATTTGCAAAAGAATTATCACAAAAAGGAATGTGTATTGTAAGTGGATTAGCAATTGGAATAGACACTGTAGCACATATAAATTCAATGGAAGAACTAGGCAAAACAATAGCGGTAATAGGAAGTGGATTTAAACACATATATCCTGAAGAAAATGAGTGGCTATTCCACAAAATAATAGAAAATGGTGGATGTGTTGTATCTGAATATTATCTAGATGAGGAAAAAGATACGGCAAACTTTCCAGCAAGAAATCGTATAATAAGTGGGCTAGCATTAGGCGTATTAGTAGTTGAAGCACCATATAGAGGTGGAAGTACAATTACAGCAAAACATGCAAGACTTCAAGGAAAAGAAGTGTTTTGTATACCAAATAGATTAGATGAGCCAGAAGGGTATAGTACAAACTGGCTAATACAAAATGGAGCAAACTTAGTAATGGAACCAGACGACATATTGCAATATTATGATTTACAACCGAAAATTACAATACCAAAAGAATATGAAGAAATATATAACTTAATAAACACGCAACCGATTTCAACAAATGAAATATGCAATATGACAGGTAAAAAAATATCTGAAATAATGCAAATATTATTTATGCTCGAATTAGATGGATATATAAAATGCGTAGCAGGAAATAAATATATAAAAAAGGAATGATATTATGATAAATCAAAGGCAAGAATTAGGAAGAGAGGGAGAAGATTTTGCAACAGATTATTTACAAAAACAAGGTTATGAAATTATAGACAGAAACTTTGAATGTAAACAAGGAGAAATAGACATTATTGCAAAAGAAAAAAACGAGTATGTATTTATTGAAGTAAAAACAAGGCAAAACTTTCACTATGGAATGCCATGTGAAGCAGTGAATGAAAGAAAACAAAAGCATATATGGAACGCAACAAGATATTACATATATTCACATAAGTTAGAAGACCAATATATAAGAATAGATGTAATAGAAATTTACAAAAGAAAAAATAGATTTTACTTGCATCATATTAAACAAATTAAATAATTTTCCATTAACCATTCCACCACAAACTGTATAAAATATATAAAACATAAAGTGAGGAGTGGTGTTTATGATTAAAACAATAGGAAATACACCTTTAATAAAAATAAAATATGAGTACGAAGGCAAAACAAATTATATATACACAAAACTAGAAAGCTATAATTTAACAGGAAGTATAAAAGATAGAGCAGCATATTACATAATAACAAAAGCAAAAGAAAGAGGAGAATTAAAAGATGGTATGCCAATAATAGAGGCGACAAGTGGAAATACTGGAATTTCTTTGTCTGCATTAGGCAAATATTATCATCATCAAGTATATATTTTTATGCCAGATTGGGCTAGTAAAGAACAAGTGCAAATTATGCAAAGCTATGGTGCAAAAGTTATAACATTTTCTAAACAACAGGGAGGTTTTAGAAAATGTATTCAAGAGTCAAGAATTTTAGCTAAGAAAGTAAATGGATTTTTAGCAAATCAATTTGCTAATATGGACAATGTTCTAGCACAATATGAAACAACAGGTCAGGAAATTTTAAATCAGGTTCCAGAAGATATCGTAGGTTTTGCTTCAGGAGTTGGCACAGGTGGAACTTTGATGGGAATAGGAAGAAAGTTAAGGAGAAGATATCCAGAAATAACTGTAACTGCAATTGAACCAGAATGTATGCCGTTGATTTCTAAAAACAGAATAATTAAACAACACAAGATAGAAGGAATAGGAGATGATTTTATTCCAGCCTTATTAGATAAAAACGAAATAGACAAAGTAATTTTAGTAAATGATGAAGACAGTATAAATATGTCAAGAAAATTGGCATCAGAACTAGGAATAGGAGTTGGAATTTCATCAGGTGCAAACTTTTTAGGAAGTGTATTACTTCAAAAAAATATAAAAGGACCAGTAGTAACAGTATTTGCAGATGATAATAAAAAATATCTAAGTACAGATTTAAGCAAACCAATAGATAATAACGAAAAATATATTTCAAACAAAATAAAGTTACTGCAATATGAAGTGATATGAGGTGAATAATATGAAAAAAATATTGAAATTATTATCTATTGTAATAATGCTAACAGTTGCAACAATATATACAATGCCAACAAAAGTGTTGGCATTTGGGCCATCAAGTAATGAAATATACAACGGAATTGATGTAAGTGGATATCAAGGAAATATTGATTTTGAAAAAGTAAAAAACGATGGAATAGAAATTGTATATATGAAATCTAGTGAAGGTACAAATTACATAGATTCAAAATTTGAACAAAACTATAAAAGGGCAAGAGATGCAGGATTAAAAATTGGATTTTACCATTATGTAACAGCAAGAAGTGTAAATCAAGCAGAAAAAGAAGCACAGTTTTTTGCTTCAGTAATATCAGGAAAAGTAGCAGATTGTAGACTTGCAATGGATTTTGAGAGCTTTGGAAATTTGAATAAAAGAGAAATAAATACAATAGGCTTGGCTTTTATGAAAAAGCTAGAAGAACTGACAAAAAAAGAAGTTGTACTATACAGTAATGCCTATACAGCAAGTCGTATTTGGGAAGGAGAAGTAACAAAATATCCTTTATGGATTGCGCAATATGAAGTATATGAACCTGAGAATAGTGGAACATGGAATAGCTGGGCAGGTTGGCAATACACAGACGTGGGTAGAGTAGCTGGGATTTCAAATCATGTTGATAGAGATAAGTTTACAAAGGAAATTTTTATGTCAGAAAGTACAGAAATTCCAGAAACAGAAAAGCCGAAACAAGATGATGAAGACAACAAAACAACTAAGAAAATAAAAATAAAATGGGGAGATACTTTATCTCAATTGGCAATAAAGTATAACACAACAGTAGCAGAACTTGTAAGATTAAATAATATTCAAAATCCAAATTTGATATATGCAGGAGAGACTCTGATAGTACCAGTAAAAGGAGAAACCACCAATAGTACAACAATATATATTGTTAAAAGTGGAGATACATTAAATAAAATAGCGCAAATGTTTAATACAACAGTAAGCCAAATTGCACAAGAAAACAATATACAAAATGTGAATTTAATTTATCCACGGCCAAAAGCTAGTTGTAAATAGTAACTGTAAACATGATTGCGGACATAGGTTATACACAGTGAGAAGAGGAGATACATTATGGTCAATTGCAAGAAGATACAACACAACAATAGCAAATATAGTAAGGCTAAACCGTATACAAAACGCAAATTTAATATACCCACGGTCAAATATTTAGAATTTAATTCACTAAATTATGTATACCTTCATAAGATGTATTATGATAAATTTGAATTAGGAGGTACTTATGAAGGAAGTATTGAAACTAAAGAATGTAAGCAAAAAGTACCAAGCGAAAAATGGTGAAGTAGAAGCTTTGTCTAATATTTCATTTAGTGTGAATGAGGGAGAATTTGTTAGCATAATTGGACCAAGCGGGTGTGGCAAATCTACATTACTTTCAATAATATCAGGTCTGGAACCTAAAACTTCTGGTGATATACAAATTGATGGTGGTCTTGGCTATATGCTGCAAAAGGATAGTCTTTTAGAATGGAGAAACATTTATGATAATATTACATTTGGCTTAGAAATAAGAAGAAAAAAGACAAAAGAAAATGAAGCTTATGTAATAGAATTACTTAAAAAATATGGTCTATATGAATTTAAAGACAAATACCCAAATCAGTTATCTGGAGGAATGAGGCAAAGGGCAGCGCTGATAAGAACTTTAGCTATTAAGCCAAAAATCTTGTTATTAGACGAAGCATTTTCAGCGTTAGACTATCAAACTAGAATTATGGTTACAAATGATATTTTTCAAATATTAAAAAATGAAAATATTACAGCTATTATAGTGACACATGATATATCAGAGGCAATTAGTATGAGTGATAGAATAGTAGTGTTAACCAAAAGACCAGCAACAGTAAAAACCATTCATACTATTAATTTTGAAATGGAAAATAGAAATCCAATCAACTGCCGTGAAAGCCCTAAATTTAGTAAGTACTTTGATGCTATATGGAAGGAGCTTGATGTACATGTATGATAAAAATATGTCTGAGGACAGAAAAAAATACCTAAGAAAAATAAGAAAAAACAAAATATCTGTTATTTTAACTCAATTACTTATCCTGATTATATTTATAATAGGGTGGGAATTACTTGCTAATAAAGGAATAATAGATAGTTTTATTACAAGTCAACCTTCAAGAATATTAAATACCTTTTTAAATTTATCAGCTAATGGACTGCTAACACACTTAGGAGTAACACTTACAGAAACACTAATAGGGTTTATTTCAGGAGCTATACTAGGTGTATTTATAGCAATTTTGCTATGGTGGTCTCCATTTTTTTCGAAGGTATCAGAACCATATTTAGTTGTATTAAACAGTTTGCCTAAAGTAGCTTTGCGGACCAGTTATAATCATCTGGGTAGGTGCAGGAATGGGAGCAATTATAACAATGGGTCTTGCCATTTCACTAATTGTAACTATATTAGAAATTCTAAATGGATTTTTAAATACAGACAAAGAACTAATAAAAATGGCACAAACATTTAATGCAAGTAAATTTCAAATATTAACAAAAATAGTAATACCTGCAAACATATCTACTTTTTTCAACTCATTAAAGGTAAATATAGGACTATCTTTGGTAGGCGTGATAACAGGAGAATTCTTGGTATCAAAAGCAGGCTTAGGGTACCTAATTGTATATGGTGGTCAGGTATTTCAACTAGACTTAGTAATGACAGGGGTAATTATTCTTGCAATAGTTGCTGCAATTATTTATGAGGCAATAGTACTTTCAGAAAAAATTGTTATGAAAAAAATGTCTAAAAGAACTTAGAAATAACAGATAAAAATGTTACTTATAGGAGAAAAGTATTATAAGTAACAAGAAAAGTTAAATAACATGCCAAAATACTTAAAATCTCCTTTGGCATGAATAGATTAGAAAGGAATGAAAAACTTGAAAAAGTATTTGATTATTGTATTAGTTATTATAATAGTAGCAGCAGGAATAGCTACTTATATATTACTTAATAGAAATACAGAAACAGCGGAATTACAAAAAATTCGTGTAAACGAAGTAACACGTTCTGTATTTTATGCTCCACAATATGTGGCAATTTCAAAAGGTTATTTTGCAGAGGAAGGTTTAGAAATAGAATTAACAACAGGTCAAGGAGCTGATAAAGTAATGACCGCAGTTTTAGCAAACCAAAGTGACATAGGCTTTGCAGGACCAGAAGCTTCAATATATGTATATAATGAAGGAAAAGAAGATTATACACAAGTATTTGCACAAATGACTCAAAAGGATGGCTCATTTTTAGTTAGCAAAGAAAAAACAGATAATTTTAGTTGGCAAGATTTAAAAGGAAAAACTGTTATTCCTGGTAGAAAAGGTGGAGTACCATACATGACTTTTGAATATGTGCTTAAACAAAATGGTCTAGATCCTAAAAAAGATTTAGTATTAGATGATAGTATTAAATTCGACCTAATGGCAGGAGCTTTTGCAGGTGGAAATGCTGAATATGTAACATTATTTGAACCAACTGCTTCAGCAACAGAAAAAGCAGGTAAAGGATATATTGTTGCATCTGTTGGAGAAGCATCAGGAGAAATTCCATATACAGCATATTTTGCTAAGAAAAGTTATATTGAAAAAAATCCTAATATAATTCAAGGATTTACAAATGCAATATACAAAGGAGAACAATGGGTAAAATCACATAGTGCTAAAGAAATAGCAGAAGCAATAGTAGACTTTTTTCCAGATACTGATTTAACTATGTTAGAAGCAGCATTGCAAAGTTATATAGATATTGATGCTTGGAGAGATAATCCAGTATTAAAGCAAGAATCGTTTGCGCTACTTCAAAAGGTTATGAAAGAAGCGGGAGAACTTGAAAAAGAAGCTGACTACGGAAAAGTAGTAAACAACAGCTTTGCAGAAAAAGCTATTCAAAAATTAGGTAAATAAATTTAAGGCGGAGATTAAAAACTCCGTCTTTTATTGTGTGCATTTTATAATTTATGATATAATACACATGTAGGAAAAAATTGTGGATATTGAGATGGAGAATTTATGATTGATGATAAATATTTTGAAAATGATTTATATTGGAAAGAACATATAAATAGACAGTTAAGTATAGATATGTGGATAGATGAATATAAAAACTATTTTAATAATAAAGGTATTTGCTTAGAATTGGGATGTGGTATAGGACAATATTCTAAAAGATTAATTGAATATGGATATAAAGTTATATCAACAGATATTTCAGATATTGCATTAAATGAAGTAAAAAAATTCAACCCAAATGTTGAAAAAGTAGATATGAGTATGCCGTTAAAGTATGACAATAACAGTTTTGACTTGGTTTTTTCAAGCTTGGCAATACACTATTTTTCTGAGGAAAAAACAGCCCAATTGATGAGTGAAATACATAGAGTTTTAAAAAATGGTGGATTATTTGTTGGAAGTGTAAATGGATTAGAGGGGTATGATATTATAAAAGATACTGCTATAAGGCTGGAAGAAAATTTTTATTTTAATAAAGGCAAATATATACATTTATTTGACGACAAAGAATTAAACAAATATTTTAAGGATTATCAAATTTTAAAAATTGAAAAAAGAGAAGTTGAAAGATTTGGACACAAGAAAAATTACTGGATATTTATAGTAAAAAAAGATTAAAAATAGTAAAAATGTGATATGTTAAATTTATTTTAATTACAGATCCATTAAAACAAAGCGATGAAAAAGAAAATAATTAGTCTTGAAAAAAACTAAATTTAATGATAAATATAGTAATATAAATAAAAATGAAAGGAGAAACAAATATGGAATATCTTGAAAAAATATTTAAAAGAACAGGATGGACATCTTTGCTAACATCACTAATATTTGCAATACTTGGAATACTTCTAATTGTTAACCCGGAAGGAAGTACAAAAGCAGTATCACTAATTGTAGGAATATTATTTATAGTAGTAGGACTATATAAACTAGTGGATTATTGCACAACAAGAGGAAAATACAGTTTTTATAACTATGACATAGCTTATGGAATAATAGCAATTATTATTGGAATAATAGCTATAGTTTACAAAAGTCAAATTGAAACAATATTTAGAGTTTTAATAGGAATATGGATAGTTTATACGGGAATAATAAGATTAAGTCTATCATTTAAATTAAAATTAGTACAATCACCAGTTTGGATATATAGTTTACTAATTTCTATTATAATGATTATATGTGGAATATATACAATCTTTGTATCAAATGTAATTGTTGTAACAATTGGAATAGTAATTTTAGTTTATTCAGTATTAGATGTAATTGAAGATATAATTTTCTTAGTAAACATTAAAAAACTAGAAAAATAACTACAACAAAAAGACAATCACAAAAAATAAAACCGAAAAATAAAAATAAAATATGTGAAAATAACAAAAAACAAAAAACTCATTTTTAATAAAATGAGTTTTTTATTGCAAAAAAATAAAAATAAAAAAATATAAAAGTGCTGAAAATAAAAGAAAAATATATAAAAACGCTTTTTAAAAAACATTTAAAATAAGAAAAAACAAAAAAATCATTTTTTAAAAGGTAGAAAAATAGAAAGAAAATATTTTTTGACATTTTTTTGAAAATAAATAAAGAAATTATATTGAAATATCAAGGAAATTATAATATTAATCTTAAAAAGATATTAATGAAAATGCTTGAAAATCAACATTTTTTATTAAAATGTAACAAAATTGTAATATATTTTAAACAAAACAGAAAAACCGTAAAATTTGAGATTTTACAAGTGACAAATTGACTGAAAAGCAAAAAACAAACTAAAAGGCAAACGGATGAAAGGCGCTATATATCAAGCGAAATCTTAAATGGTAACATAAACAATATGCGTTTGACATTATCTTTTTAGTGGGTTAATATAAAGGTACAAAAGAAAAAACTAATAGTTACATATTAAATTATATTTAATATGTAACTTAAGTAGAGAAGACACAACATATAGGGGGAAAGAAAAATGCAAGTAATCAAAAGGGACGGAAAAGTAGTAGACTTTGACCAATCAAAAATAAAAATAGCAATAGAAAAAGCAAATAAAGAGGTAAAGCCAAGAGAAAGAGCATCTAAAGAGGAAATAAATCAAATTATCAGCTATATAGAAGAACTAGATAAAAAGAGAATTCTAGTAGAAGATATACAAGATATTATAGAAGAACAATTAATGACTTTTGGAAAATACATTTTAGCTAAAAAATATATTACATATCGTTATACAAGAGAACTAGTAAGAAAATCAAATACAACAGATCAATCAATAAAAGAGCTAATTGATGGAGAAAGTGATTATTGGAATAATGAAAATTCAAACAAAAATGCTAGAGTTGTTACCACTCAAAGAGATTACTTAGCAGGAATTACAAGTACAGATATTACTAGAAGATTTTTATTACCAGAAGATGTAGTAAAAGCACATGATGAAGGAATTATTCACTTTCACGATGCAGATTATTTTGCCCAAAATGCACTAACAAATTGTGAATTAATAAACTTAGAAGACATGTTACAAAATGGAACAATAATGAATGGAGTTATGATTGAAAAACCACATAGATTTTTAACAGCCATGACAATTGCTACACAAATTATATTAGGTGTTACCTCATCTACTTATGGTGGAGCAACAGTATCTATAACACATTTAGCACCATTTGTAAGAAGTAGTTATGATAGATACTATAAAAAATATAAACAAAGAGGGTTAAGTGAGAAACAATGTAAAGAATATGCAGAACAAGACACTAAAAAGGAAATCTCTGATGGTGTTCAAACATTTAACTATCAAGTAAATTCAATGACAAATACAAATGGCCAAGCACCATTCTTATCAGTTTGCATGTACTTAGGCGAAACGGATGAATATAAACAAGAACTTGCAATGATAATTGAAGAATTCTTAAAACAAAGAATAGAAGGATTTAAAAACGAAAAAGGTGTATATATTACACCAGCATTCCCTAAACTTCTTTATGTATTAGAAGAAGACAATATTCATAAAGATAGTAAATATTGGTACTTAACAGAACTTGCAGCTAAATGTACTGCAAAAAGATTAGTTCCAGACTATATTTCTGAAAAGAAAATGAAGGAACTTAAAATAGATAAAAATGGAAATGGAAACTGCTACCCATGTATGGGATGTAGATCATTCTTAACACCTTATGTAGATCCAGAAACAAATAAACCAAAATATTATGGAAGATTTAACCAAGGTGTTGTAACTATCAATTTAGTTGATGTTGCATTATCATCAAAACAAGATGAAGAAAAATTCTGGAAAATATTTGATGAAAGACTTGAATTATGTCATAAAGCACTACAAATAAGACATGAAAGATTAAGTAAGGTAACAAGTGATGTTGCACCAATTCTATGGCAACATGGTGCTTTAGCAAGACTTAAAAAAGGTGAGAGCATTCACAAATTATTACATGATGGTTATTCAACAATTTCACTTGGATATGCAGGATTGTATGAATGTGTAAAATATATGACAGGTAACAGCCATACAGATAATGGAATAGGTGAAGAATTTGCTTTGAAAGTAATGCAAAAATTAAATGATAAATGTAAAGAATGGAAAGAAGCAGAGAAAATTGATTACAGTGTTTATGGCACACCAATCGAATCTACAACATATAAATTTGCAAAATGTTTGAGAAAAAGATTTGGAACAATTGAAGGAATTACAGACAGAAGCTATATTACAAATTCATATCACGTACCTGTATTTGAGGATATTGATGCATTCTCTAAATTAAAATTAGAAAGCAAATTCCAAAAATTAAGCCCAGGTGGAGCTATATCTTATGTAGAAACACCAAACTTACAAAACAACTTAGAAGTTGTACTACAAATAATTCATTTTATTTATGATAATATTATGTATGCAGAATTAAACACAAAATCAGACTATTGTCAAAAATGTGGATTTGATGGAGAAATTTTAATAGATGAGAATCTAGAGTGGTATTGCCCAAATTGTGGAAATAGAGACCACAATACATTAAATGTAGCAAGAAGAACATGTGGATATATTGGAAGCCAATTTTGGAACAAAGGAAGAACACAGGAGATAAAGGAGAGGGTTCTTCATATTGATAACAAAGACGACGAATAATTGAAAAATAATTACAATTGAAGAAACATTAGAAGGAAGGAATTGTTAACTATGAAATATAACAAAATCAGAAAAATGGATATAGCAGATGGACCAGGAGTAAGAGTATCTATATTTATGCAAGGATGTGCATTTAATTGTAAGAATTGCTTTAACCCAGAAACACATGACTTTAATGGCGGAAAAGAATTTACTGATGCAACAATTGACAGAATAATGGAACTTTGTAAAAATGAAAATGTAGAGGGGTTATCAATTTTAGGTGGCGAACCAATGCACCCAAACAATATAGAAGGAACTACAAAATTAGCAAAAGTATTTAAAGAGCAATATCCTGACAAAAATCTATGGGCATGGACTGGATTCAAATTTGATAGAGATTTAAAGGATAAAGAAGTGATGAAATATTTAGATGTCTTAGTAGATGGACAATATGTAGATGAACTACATAATCCAACACTAGACTGGAGAGGTTCAGCAAACCAAAGAGTAATAGATGTACAAAAGAGTTTAAAGAATGGAGAAGTGACAGCATGGAAAGAAATTTCCTAACTGGCACTTTTGCCATTTTATATAACATAAAAAATAATATAAGGAGAGAAAAAATGAAAGATATTAAAATATTTGCATGTCCAACAGCAGAAGAATTTACAAAAGAAATATGTGACACATTGAGTTTAAAAATGGGAAGAGTGGAATGCTACAAATTTGCTAATGATAATAATTTTGTACAATTTAAGGAAACTGTTAGAGAACAAGATATTTATTTAATACAAACAACAGAACCACCAGTTAATGAAAGAATTATGGAATTACTTATTATGATAGATGCAGCTAAAAGAGCATCAGCACATAGAATAAATGTAGTGCTACCATATTTCATATATTCAAGATCAGACAAAAAAGATCAACCAAGAGTTCCGGTAACAGCAAGATTATTTGCAGAACTTTTAGAGGCTGCTGGAGCAAGCAGAGTGATTACATGTGACTTACACAATCCTGCAATTCAAGCATATTTTAATATTCCATGTGATAAAATAACAGGTCAACACTTATTACAAAAATACTTTGATGACAAAGACATAGAAAATAAAGTTGTTGTTGCAACAGATGCAGGAAGTTCAAAAAAAGCATATAAATATTCTACATATTTTAAGTGTCCAATGACTTTAATAGATAAAAGAAGAGCTGGAAATGACGATAAGGCAGTTGCTGCTAATATTATAGGAGATGTAAAAGGTAAAACAGCACTAATATTTGATGATGAGGTAAGTACAGCAGGAACAATGGTTGAAGCAGCTAAAATATTAAAAGACCATGGAGCAAAAGAAATATATGCAGCATGTACACATGGAATTTTATGCGGACCTGCAATAGAAAGAATTCAAAACTCTCCGATAAAAGAATTAGTAACAACTAACACAGTACCACTAACAAAAGAAAAACAAATAGATAAAATTAAAGTACTATCAATTGCTCCATTATTTGCTGAAGCAATTAAAAGAGTAAATGAAGCACAACCTTTAGGCGACTTGTTTGATTTTGATAAGTAATTTTCTAGAAAATTGTATATAAATATTGACAAATTTACCCAATACAGTTATAATAATTAACGTATAAATAATAATTTTCAGTTAAAATCCCACACGTAAGAGTGTAACTACTGAAGGGAGGGGAACAAAAAATGTCAGAGGTTAAAGTTAATAACGGAAATATAGAAGATGCCTTAAAAAGGTTTAAAAGACAATGTGCTAGAAATGGAGTATTACAAGAAGTAAGAAAAAGAGAGCACTATGAAAAACCAAGTGTAAAAAGAAAGAAAAAATCAGAGGCAGCAAGAAAAAGAAAATTTTAAAAAATAAGAAATGGGTTGAAAGTTATTAAATTTTCAATCCATTTTTGTTTATAATTTATAAAAGGAGGAAAAGGTATGTTAAAAGAAAAATTGTTAGAAGATTTGAAAAATTCTATGAAAGAAAAAAATGTAATTAGAAAAAATGTTATACAAATGGTTAGAGCAGCTATTTTACAAGTTGAAAAAGACAAACAAATAGAAGTTACAGATGATCAAATAATTGAAATAATTGCAAAAGAAACCAAAAAAAGAAAAGATTCAATAGCTGATTATGAAAAAAGTGGAAGACAAGACTTATTAGATCAAATAAATGAGGAAATCACTATATTAGAAGAATACTTGCCAGAACAACTATCAGTTGAAGAAATAGAAGAAAGAGTAAAAGAAATAATTACTGAACTAGGTGCAACATCTATGAAAGAAATGGGTTTAGTAATGAAAACAGCAAAAGAAAAATTAGGTGCATCAGCAGATGGAAAAACAATAAATGAGGTTGCTAAAAAACTATTACAATAATTTTGAAAATATGAAGAATTATTCTAATTAGTTTGACATATAATAAAAAATCTGGAAGTTAATTCTTCTGGATTTTTTATTTGTATGTAAAAACAATATATACTAACACACGTTAAATAACAAATGTGTACAATACCCTTGAATAATTTTCCAAGATTAGATTATAATATACATGAGTTTAAAAAGGAAAGAGGAAAAATAATGAATTATCAAAAAGAAGAAATAAAACAAGGTATAACTTTACATCAAATTTATACTGAAAACTATAAAACAAATTTAAGTGCAGTATTCTTGGCAACACCACTAAAAAAAGAAAATGTGACACTTGACGCTCTACTAACAGCAGTGCTAAGAAGAGGCACTAAAAATATTTCATCGCAAGACTTAATTAGTAAAAAATTAGAAATGCTATATGGAGCTAGTTTTGACTGTGGAGTTGAAAAAACAGGTGATAACCACATAATGAAATTTTATTTAGAAACTTTAAGTGAAGAGTTTTTACCATCTGCGGAAAATATACTAAAAGAAGCTATAGATATTTTAACAGATATAATATTCAATCCATTGATAGAAAATGGAAGATTTAAACAAGAATATGTTGAAGGAGAAAAGAAAAATTTAAAACAAATTATTGAAGCAAAAATAGATAATAAAGCTAAATATGCTTATGATAGGTGTATAGAGGAAATGTTCAAAAATAAACCTTATGGTCTGTATAAGTACGGATATATAGAAGAATTAGAAAAAATTACACCTGAAGAACTATATGACTATTATAAAAAATTAATAAATAACTGTAAAATAGATATATTTTATTCTGGAACTATAAATAAAGAACAAGTAAAACAAATTGTGGAACAAAATGAAAATATAAAAAAACTAAATGATAGAAAACCAGAATATGTAATAAACAATGAAACAACAGAACAAATTGAGAATAAAGAACCAAATATAATAAACGAAAGTATGCAAATTACACAAGGAAAACTTGTAATGGGACTAAATATAAATGAAATAGCTGAAGATAGTAGATTTATTGCATCTGTATATAATGCAATACTTGGAGGGGGAGCTAATTCGAAATTATTCCAAAATGTACGTGAAAAAGCAAGTTTAGCATACACAGCAGGTTCAAACTATAATAGAACTAAAAATTGTATATTTATTCGAGCTGGAATTGAAATACAAAATTATCAAAGGGCATTAGATACAATTAAACAACAGTTAGAAGATATGAAAAATGGCAATTTTACTGACAAAGATATTAAAGATAGCAAAGAATTAATATTAGCATCTATAGAAGGAATATCAGAAGAACAAGATACAGAAATAACATACTATTATGGACAAGAATTAGCTAATAGATTCGTAGAATTAAAAGAATATATGGAAAAGATAAAAGCTGTAAATAAAGAGCAGATTATTCAATTAGCACAAAATGTAGTTATAAATACAATATATTTTTTAAAAGATTAGAAAGGAATAAAAAAATGAAAATTGTAGAAAGCTTAAAGATTAAAGAAAAAGCTTATATTGAAAAGCTTGAAAACGGTATGAAAGTAATTATAATACCAAAGCAACATACAAAAAAGAAATATATAATATGGGGCACACATTTTGGCTCAATAGACAATCATTTTATAATGCCACAAACAGGAGAAGAAGTGTATATACCAGATGGAGTAGCACATTTTCTTGAACATAAAATGTTTGAACAACCAGATGGAACAAATAGTTTAGATACATTAATGGCACTTGGACTTGATGCAAATGCATACACAACAAATGACCATACAGCATATTTATTTGAATGTACAGATCATTTTGAAGAAGGACTAAACGAGCTTATGGACTATGTACAACATCCATATTTTACAGATGAAAATGTAGAAAAAGAAAAAGGAATAATAGGACAAGAAATAAAAATGTATGATGATGATCCTGGATGGCAATTGTATATGAATACTTTAGATTGTATGTATAAAGAAAATCCAATAAAAATAGATATAGCTGGAACAGTAGAATCAATTAGCAAAATAAATCCAGATGTATTATATAAATGTTACAATACTTTTTATCATCCATCAAATATGACAATGGTAGTATGTGGAGATTTTGAACCAGAAAAACTATTAGAAGAAATAAAAAAGCGTTTATTACCAAAAACAAATCAATCAGATATAAAAAGAATATATACTGAAAAAGAAAATAAAATAAATATGCCAGAAAAAACATCACAAATGGAAGTAAGTACACCTATATTTATGATGGGATACAAAGATATAGAAAATAATGAAAAAGATGTTGTAAAGAAACATATAGCTATTGAAATATTATTAAATATTATAATTGGAAAAAGCTCTGAGCTATATAAAGAATTATATGAGAACGGCTTATTACTAGCGCAACCAGATTTTGATTATGAATTTAGTAGTCAATATGCACATGTCTTGATATCTGGTGTGTCAAAAGAACCAAAAAAGATAATTGAAAAAATAGTTGAAAAAGTGGAATTACTAAAGCGAAACGGATTAGAAGATGAAGAATTTGAAAGGGCAAGAAGAAAATTGTACGGCGAATATGTTATAGAATATAATAATGTTGCTAATATTGGAAGAATGTTTTTAGCAGATACGATGAAAGAAGTTCAAAGTTTTGATTATATTGAAGAATTTGAAACAGTTACAAAAGAATATGCTCAGGATATTTTAAGAATTATATTTAAAAATGAAAATAAAGTTGTATCTATAATTGAACCAAATAAATAAAAAAGGTCTCTCTATATATTAGAGAGATTTTTTGTTACTAATAAAATAAAAATTTTAAATGTATAGAATTGTGGAAAAAAAGAGTAATTTAACAGATTAGTAAAAATAATGTAGAATATTGTAAAATGATGTAGAAAAATGTTGAACGAAAATACGCCAAAGTACCGAAAATAAACAAAAACTAATTGACTATTATGTAAAAATATGGTATTTTAAATATATACAAAAGAAAAAATAAAAAAAGGAGAGTGATTTTTATGTTAAATGATGAAATTTGTAAATTAAGAGAGAGATTAAATGATAGTATTATTAATGATGAGGATTATAATATTACATATCAAATTAGCGTGGAATTAGATGAATTAATTGCTAAGTATTATAGCATTGAAATTAAATCGCCAAAAAGAAATGCAAGAATAATGAGCCTAGCAAAGGGATAAATATTACCTTTATAAGTATATATAATAATAAATACAAGGGGTACTCTGTAAAAGAGAATCCCTTGTATTTATTGAGAAAATATTACAAAAACATTACATTTATATTACATTTTTATTAAAATAAAGAAAAATATGAAAAGATATGTTATATTAATACTTGAAAAAATAAAAAAAATAAGTTATAATATAAAAAACACCTATTTGTAGGAGATTTTTGATGAAAAATAAAAAGGTTTTAAGTTTAGTAACAATAATATTATTAGTAGTTATGATTTTAATGCCAACTTTTGTTATGGCAAGTGATCCACTAGAAAATCTTGATGCTTATAAACCAAGTGGCACGACCGGTACAAAAGTTGCTCAAAAAGCAGGTAATATATTAAATGTAATTACTGTAATTGGAATAGTTGTTGGAGTAATTACTTTAATAGTAATAGGTATAAAATATATGGTAGGAACTGTACAAGAAAAAGCAGAATACAAAAAAACAATGTTTAGTTACATAATAGGACTTATACTTTTAATTTCAGTATGTAGCTTTGTACAAATTATTTATAGATTAACTAACCAAACAATTGGACAAGAAGGAACATCTGGCACAGGCGGTGGAGGAGATAAAATAATTACACTAGGTGGATGGATAATGGAAACAAAATAATTAGTTATAATAAAAATAATAAAAAAGGAATTGATTATGGTAAAAAAAATAATTTTAATTTTAGCAATTATTGTTTTATCTATGTGCTGTACTAGTTTAATTAGTGTTAAAGCATGTGATAATATAATTGATGGAGCAGATAACTTTGTAAACACTGGAAAAGGGTCTTCAAACGAAATAAATGCCACTAAATTGAAAGAGGGTTCAGATTTATTATTTAACTCATTACTAACAATTGGTACTGTTGCTGCAGTTATTGTGGGAGCTGTACTTGGTATACAATTTATGGTTGGAAGTGTAGAACAAAAAGCTAAAATAAAAGATTCATTAATTCCTTATGTTGTAGGATGTATAGTAATATTTGGAGCATTCGGAATTTGGAAATTGGTTATAACAATATTAAATAATGCATGATTTTAAAATTGTTTCATTTTAAATGGAACATTTATAATAAATATGAAGATAAAGGAGGAAAATATATGAACAAAACCATTAAAGCTATTAGTGTATTATTAATTGCAGCTATGATGTTATTTACAATTTCTACAACAGTTTTTGCAGTTGATCCAAATGGAATAATTAGTAACATGAACAATGTAAACAATGTAGATACAAATAGTATATCTACAATCGGTGGACAAATAGCTAACATACTATCTACTATAGGTATAATTGTTGGTGTAATTGTCTTATTAGTTTTAGGTATTAAATATATGATGGGAAGTACTTCAGAAAAAGCAGAATACAAAAAAACAATGATTCCATATCTTGTTGGTATAGTTTTACTTTTAGGAGCATCAGGAATTGTAAAAGCAATAGCTTCATTTAAATTAGGTTAGCTAATATTACAACCATATTACAACCACATTACAGTTATATTAAAAGTGCATATAAAATGCACTTTTTTTTTATTTTATATTTACATTTTTCGAGGTTTTTTGCTATAATATAAATTAAGTGAAAATATATATGTAAACGAAGGAGGAAACATAATGGGAACATATAATTTACCCAGAAATGTAAAAGGCGAAAACAGAATCTTATTTATATTTACGACTAAAAGCCTAATATATTCAGTTGTAGCAGCAGGAATAGGATTACCTTTCTATTTTATACTAAAAATGTTTAACTTAACTATGGTTGGAATTATAATTGTAGCATTATTTTCTTTAATTGGTTTTGGAATAGGAACATTAAAAGTACCAGAAATAGCAAAATTTGAATTTAGTAAAAAGACTGGTGGAGAAGCAGTAGATGATGTTATAAAAAGAGCAATACTTTTTAAAACAAAAGGCAAGAAGATATATGTATATAAGGAGGGCAAAAATGATGAATAGTATAAATATGATTACAATGATTTTGACCGTTATCTTAGGCATAATGGTAATGTTATTATTAGTCCTTGGAATTTTATATATAAAGTCAAAAGGAAAAAAGAAGGATGAAAAAAATGATGAAATAATAGCTGGTACAGGAAATAAAAAAGGCAAAGGAACAAAATCATATAGTACTGAATCAGTATTTGATTTTATGGAATTTGATAAAATCGAAGACAATATGATAATAACTCAAAATGGAATTAAATATATAATGGTTGTAGAATGCCAAGGTGTAAATTATGACCTTATGTCAGAAGTTGAAAAAAATTCAGTTGAAGAAGGATTTATTCAATTCTTAAATACATTAAGACATCCAGTTCAAATATATACACAAACAAGAACAATTAATCTAGAAAATAGTATACAAACATATCGCGCGAAAGTACAAGGAATAGAAGCTGAGTTAGAAAAAGAAAAAAGAAAATATCAACAAATGGTAAATTCAGACAACTATTCAGAAGATGAATTAAAGGCAGCTTTTTTTGAATTAACTAAAACAACAAACTTATATGAATATGGAAAAGATATTATTTATACAACAGAAAAGATGAGCTTAAATAAAAATGTATTAAATCAAAAATACTATGTAGTTATTCCATATTATGCTGATGAACTAGGAGAAAACAACTTTGACAAAAAAGAAATTACAAGTTTAGCGTTTTCAGAATTATATACAAGAGCACAATCAATTGTTAGAACATTAGGAGTATGTGGAGTAAATGGTAAAATACTAGATTCAAATTCGTTAGCTGACTTATTATATGTAGCATATAACCGCGATGATGCTGAGGTTTACGGGGTAGATAAAGCAATTCAAGCAGGTTACGATGAATTATACTCAACAGCACCAGATGTACTTGACAAAAAGATGAAAGCATTAAATGAGCAAATTGAAAAAGAAGCTTTTGATAAAGCAAATCAAAAAGTTATGGAAGCAAAATCAGATAAACAAAAAGCTTTAGAGAAAAAACAAGACTCTATGGAAGATTTAATTGATCAAATGGCTAAAATGATTATTGAACAAAATAAAAATATTGTTGGAAAAGAAATTGCACAAAATGCAATAGAAAAAGTAAATCAAGATAAAGCAAAAAGAAAAGGAAGACCAAAGAAACAAGAAGTAGAAGAAGGAGGTACAAAAAGAGGATGAGTAAAAAGAACAAAAAACAAGACGAATTTATACAAAGACAACAAAGCGATTATACAAAACCAGAAGAATTCAAAATATTAAAGAAAAAAACTATAAAAGAATTAATAGCACCATCTGGAATAGATTCAAGCAATATAGATCATTTAGAAATAATATCTAATGTTACAAGATATGCGAGAAGCTTTTTTGTATCAAGCTTACCAAGAATGTGTACTTTCCCAGAACTATTTAGAGATATGTACTTGTTTGGAGATATAAATACATCAATATATATAAATCCAATTCAAGAATCAAGGTCACAAAACGAATTAAACAGAGTTATAAACGAACTAGAAACAGAAAGAATAGTAGCAGCAGATAGAGGTAATATTAACAGAGAAAGTACATTAGGACAAAAAAGATTTGAGGCTGAACAATTAAGAGATGAAATTGCAGCAGGATATAACAAACTTTATGAAGCTTCAATTGTAGCAACATTATTTGCGTACAGTCTAGAAGATTTGGACAGATATACAAAATTATTAGCAACAGAAATGTCAAAATCTCTAGTAAATATAAAAAGTGCGTGGGCAATACAAGAAGATGCATTTAAATCAAATCTTCCATTAATGGACGATAAAATTAAAAAAGTTCACACATTTGACCGTAGATCAATGGGAACAGTATTCCCATTTACAACATCAGAGGTTGGACATCCTTCAGGAATTCCTTTAGGTATTAATAAACAAACTGGAGTACCAATTTTATTTGATAACTTCCATAGCTCACTTACAAACTATAACATGGTTATATTTGCTAAGTCTGGTGCTGGTAAGTCTGTTACAATGAAAACTTTAATATCTCGTTCAGCAGTATTAATGGGAATTCAAAGTTTAGCACTAGACGCTGAAGGCGAGTATAGCATAGTTGCAGAAAGCTTAGGAGGAATAAATGTTGTTCTTTCTCCAACATCTAAAACAATTATTAATATTTTTGATATTGAAACAGAGGTAATTAAAGACGAAATTACAGGTAGAGATAGATTAGTACTTAATGTTGAAAATAAAGTTGAAGACGTTACACAAGCTTTGCTTACAATGGCAAGAGGTAGTACAAGAAGTCAAGAAGTAAACGAGCTTACTAAACAAATTATTGCAGAGTCAGTTGCAGAAGAATATGCAGCACATGGAATCAATTCGGATCCAAACAGCTTATATGAAGCAGCAAATGGTGGATTAAGTGGCAATATGCTAGGAAAAGAAAGAAAGAAAATGCCAACAATTGGTTCATGGTATAGAAGAATACAAAACAAGGCGTCAGAAAATACAAATCAAGACTATAATTTCCATTATAGTTATTTGCTAAAAGTTATGAAACAATACATAAGAGAATATGACGGACAAATGGCATACTTTGATGGACAATCTACATTTGATTTATTAGATGGTACATTATTTATTAACCTAGATATATCACAGTTGGAGGAAAGATTTGCAAGACCTTTGGCACAGCAAATTTTACTTGCTTGGATTTGGGAAAAATATGTTAAGAAAAACAGTGAAGATAGAAACAAAGCAGCAAAGAAAAGAGTTTTAGTTGATGAGGCTTGGATGCTTTTACCATACCCGGAGGCTGTTGATTTCTTAAATACAATGGCTAGACGTGCTAGAAAAAGAAACGTATCACTAGCAATTATTTCACAAAGATTCCAAGACTTTTATGAAAAACCAGAAGCACAAGCAGTATTAACATCATCAGATACAAAACTATTTTTAGCACAAGATAAATCAGAAATTCAATATTTAAAAGAAGTATTTAAATTAAGCGAAGGAGAATCAAACTTTTTAATTACATGTTTTAAAGGTGAAGGATTATTAAAAGTAGGCGCAGATAGTGCAATTATTCAAATACAACCTACAGCAAAAGAATTTGAATTTGTTGAAACTAACTTAAATAAATTAGCACAGATGAAAAGCAAAAAAAGAAGACAAGAAATATATTAAAGGGGAACTAATATGAAATTTTATACGGAGAAAACGATTACAAATAAAATAATCATTGCTCTTGTAATTGTAACATTGTTAAACTTTATATGTCCAAATATTTCATCTGCAAGTATAGGTGGTATACTATTTGAACCAATTAAAGATATATTACTAGTAATAGCAGATGGAGTAATGTCCATTATACAGGCAATGATTTATGGAACAAACTTAAGTGTTTCATTCTTAACAATAAAACATAAAGATGAGTGGCAGTCTGCGGCAGCGGGAATTTTAGCAGGAATAGCAACTGCTGTGGCATTAGTTGCCGCAGTTGTAGCTGCACCTTTTACAGGAGGACTTTCATTAGGAATAATAATAGGAATTGCTGCAACATCAGCTTTTGCTGGATATGTTGTAACTCAGGTTACTGCTAATGCAATACCGCCTACCTTTAAACTCCCAATATTTTTACTTACACCAGAAGCAATATTTGCTAATGAAGTACCTTTATTAGATGTAAACTTTTTTAGTGAAACAAGAGATGGACTAATAACTGATGCAGATGGAAATAAATATATAGAAACAATTACACAAACTGGACAAAAAATAAAAATGAAATCTACAGCATTAGAATTAAGACCTACAATATCTAAGTGGTATTTTGCTTTAAGAAATTTAGCTATAGTAGCATTATTATCAATACTTGTTTATATTGGAATAAGAATTTTAATAAGTAGTTCAGCTGATGATAAAGCGAAATATAAACAAAGGATGGTGGACTGGTTAGTTGCAATGTGTTTATTGTTCTTTATGCATTACATAATGGCATTTGCTGTTAAAATGACAGAGGAAATTACAAAAGCAGTAAATAGTGTAAATGATCCATATTATATTACATTTGGTGATTCTGATAGCAAATTAAAGGATTACAAATATGAAGCAGGTTCAGGAGATAGTGAAGGAGAATACATATTTAATGTAAGTGATGGATTAGGAAAAACGCTACATGACAATAATATAATTACAGACTGCAATGGAAAGTATATATTTATGTGGCCTACAAACTTAACGGGAAAAGCAAGAATAGAATTACAGTTAGAACCAACAGAAGATTTAACAGAAGATGACATAGAAATGAGGCAATTTGGATACACAGTAATTTATTTGGCTTTAGTTATGTATACAATTTTATTTTTATTTAGATATCTAAAAAGAGTAATGATGCTTGCATTCTTAACTATTATTGCACCTTTAATGGCAATGACATATCCTTTAGATAAGTTGCAAGATGGAAGTGCTCAAGGATTTAATACATGGCTTAAAGAATATATATTTAATTTACTAATACAACCAGTACATTTAATTTTATATACGGTTTTAATTGGTGCTTCAATGGACTTGATAGCAGATAACATAGTATTTGCCTTAGCTGCATTAGGATTTATCTTACAAGCTGAAAAAATATTACGTAAATTCTTTGGATTTGAAAAAGCGTCAACAGTTGCAGGAGGATCTGCACTTGGAGGAGCTTTGGCAATGCAAGGAATTAACCAGATGAGTAAGTTGCTTGGTAAAGGCGGAAAAGGCGGAAAAGGTGGAAAATCTGGAGGCGGAGAGAATGGCAATAATGGAAAAACAAATCCTAAATTAAGAACAGCAGATAAGGGTAAAAACACAAACGCTTTATTGGATAAAGATAGAGAAGAACAGAATGCAAGGGGAAATATAAATGCTGCAGATGAATTGTTAAATGAAGCAACAACTCCAGAAGACAGAGCATGGCTAGAGGCAGAAAGAGCTGAAAACGAAGCGGTATTAAATCCAGTTAACGAAACAGAAAGAGATAGGATTGCAAGAGAAAAAGCAGAAGTAATGAATTCAGATTTATCTGATGAAGAAAAGCAAAGAAAACTAGAAGAAATAAGAGAAAGCGATACAAGAGGAATTGGTGGTGTAGCACTTGATTGGGCGAAAGATAAGTACCAAGGAAGCAAATTAGAACATGGAATTCAAGGTGTTACGGGTGCGATTAGAAATAGAAGAGATGCAATTGGAAGTAAGGTTGGTTCAGTAGTAAGAAAAATTCCTAAACCGCTAAGAAATACGGCTAAAACCATTGGAAAGGGAATAAAATATATTGCACCTAAAGCAGCTAGATTTGCAACGAAAGCTGCAGTAAAAGGCACATTGATGGGAGTCGGAGCTGTTGCGGCTGGGACAGCTGGATTGGTATCAGATGACTTTTCAAATGTATTTAAATATGGTGCAGCGGGAATAGGAGCAGGAAGTTTAGCAGGTTCAGGAATTAACGCTATACCAGATGGAGTAGATTCAATAGCAGGAAATATTAGTAATGGATTAAATGGTCTATATGAAGCTACTCATACTGAAGATGAGAGTGAAGCTAGACAAAATAGAATACTAGACAAACAAGCTTTAAGAGATCCAGAGAGAATAAGAAAATATCAAGAGAAACTTAAAGTTTCTAAAAAAGAGGCACGCAGAATAATGAAAGAAGAGGCACAAAAATACAGAGAAGCAGGAGTTACAGATGATAAGCTAATCATCAAGGCGATGAAAGCTAGTGAAGATGATTTTGGAGTAGATAGAGCATCTAAACAAAGAATTATATTAGCCCAAATGGCTGAAGAAGTTGGAGATAACCAGAAAAAATTAAAACATCTTAAAGAAGGATTAGTGGAAAGAGGAGTGCCAAGAGGAGACATAGATAAGTATATTAAAACTATAAAGGACATTAATAAAATAATATAATATTATAAGGAGGCTATTATGCTTAATAATTTGTTTAGAAAATATAACCAGAATAAAAGGGGATTATGGACAATTATTATAGTAATAGTCTTCTCTTATATTGTTTTACAAGCAATATATGGATTGCTTAGAAATAATAAAGAAAAGAGAAAAGAAGAATTAATAAATCAAATAAATGAAAATACACAAATTAGTAGTAATAATAATTTAGAAAATAATTCACAAAATATAAATTCAGAAATAACAACAGATACAACCAGGAAAAATTCAAAAGAATTAATAGAACAATTTGTAAAATATTGCAATAACAATCAAATAGAAGATGCTTATAGTATGATATCAAAAGATTGTAAATCTGTTTTATTTCCAAACATCAATACATTTAAAAATAATTACATAAAAAAAATATTTAATCAAAATAAAACAGCTAAAGTTGAAAAAGAAATATATGGAAATGGAATTTACAAAGTAACATATATGAACAATATATTACAATCTGGTGGAAAATCAGATAAACAGATAATAGATTATATCTATGTTACAGATGATGGTGAAAATAAAGTTTTAAGCTTAAATAAATTTCTTTATATAAAAGAGATAGGAATTGAATCAAAAAATAAAAGATTAAATATAGAAGTTATAGAAAAGCAAATATTTATTGACTATGAAATATATACAATAAAAATAACTAACAATACAGAAAATGAAATATTAATTGCTAATCAAAATGATATAAATAATATAAACTTAACAGACGAAAATGATGTTAAATATTCATCATATATAGATGAATTAGCTACGGAAATATTAGTAGTACAACAAAATGGGAAAAAGACTATAAATATAAAATTTAACAAAACATTTAATACAGATAGAAAAATAAAATATATGAACTTTAATGTTATTATGGACTATAATGCTTATAAAAAAGGACAAGATTTTGAAACATTAAAATATAGTGTTCAATTATAAGTAAGGAGAAAAAAATGCAAGCAGATGATTTAAATAAAGACAATGGAAAAAAAGTAAAAGATAAAGCAAAAAAAGTATTAAAAGCAACTTTAAAAATATTTACAAAAAAATGGGTTATAATTGCAGTTGCATTATTTCTCGTCATAATAGCATTAGGTGGAGCTTATGATGCTTTAATGGATGCATTTTCGGATAAAGTAAGTAAATATACAGCAGAACATCCAGTTCAATATGATACAGATGATAATTCAATTGTTATATCAGATGAACAAGCAGATGAACTAATTGAAGAGTTAGAAAAAATGGGTTTTAAATTAAATTCATTACACTTGAGTAAAGATTTAATAAAAAAATGCTATGCAGCAGAAGTAGTAAGCCAAGAATTGAACAGAGGTGCAGAAGAACAAGAAGGAAAATATTATGGAAGAGTATATGTAAAAAAAGCGTCTAGTACAAATTCGTCTACTGATGAAGCAATACCTCTTACTTATGTTCCTTACGAAGAAATGACAGGTGGAAAAGCTAAAATAGATGAGCCAATAGCAAATGAACAATTGCAAAATGGAAAAGATATAACAGAATGTTTTTCAGTCAGTCCAGAAGGAAAGCTTGTAATTGCAAATAAAGTAGTAAATACAGACAATAATGGAAATAAAACAACATCAATTAGTTTAAAAGAGTTAGAATATAAATCAAAAATAACAAAATATATAACACCATTTGAATTTTTAATTAATTTATGTGTAGCTACCCAAAACCCAGAGTACATATCAGCTTTGACTGATAAAATAGTAAAAGAAACATCAATAGTTATTACAATAATGGATAATGTAACTACCATAAATACAACAAGAACCTATAAATATAAAAATGCAACATCTATTGACAAAGAAGGAAGAATATATGTCAAAAATTCAGAAACAGGAGAATATACTGATTCTGGAAGGAGAAATCCAACAAGAGGTAATCCACAAGTAACACTTCCAAGTCAAGAAAGTGACTACATATCTGATACACCATCAAATAGCAGTATAGAAATACATAATCCAACAATACAGATAAAAGAAGTAGATACATGGTTTGTAAAACAAAAAATAACATATAACAATCAAACCAATGGACCTACAGAAAATACTTCATACGAAGAAATTGAGGATGAAACACCATCACATACAGATGCAAGTTACAGATATCAATATACTACAGAAGATACAAGTGGAACTGCAGAAGAAGTTAGAATGTATATTAGTACAATTACTTATAAAGTAAATCAGATGATAGAAGTAATAACTAATACAACTATAAATACTTATTCTGAAGGAGTTAGTGAAACAGATGAAGGTTCTGATGCACAAGGAAAAACAGATGAGATATTAGAAATGCTAAAAACAAAATATACACTACCTCTAAGTATGATAAAAGAAGCTCCAATACACAAATTAGTAAACGGAGCAGGAATATTCTTTCAAATGTTAGAGAAAAGTTCAAGAACACAAGAGTTGGAAAAAATTATGAAATATGTATTATATCTTTATAATGGAAAGGACTATGGCGTAACTTCGCTAGATATGAGTGTATTTAATATTACAAATTTTACAAATATAAGTGGAATAGGATCTGTTAGTGCATTTGGAACAAATTTATCAAGAGAAGAATTTATAGCAGCTGTTCAAGCATACAATGGAGGGGAATCATATAGTAAGCTATCTAATGCAGCTGGTGACTTTTATGATATATGTACTTCAGCAGAATATAATGTTAATCCGTGTTTAGCATTTGCATGGGCTTGTATAGAAACAGGGTATGGAAAAAGCACACCAGGAAATAACCTTTTTGGCTTTGCAATATATAATGGGCAAAGTTCAGGAGCTACATATAGCTCTTATGGTGATTCTATTAGAGATTTTTGTGGATGGGTAGTTAATGCTTCAACAGAAGGAACAGATAAATATAATTATGCATATTCAACAGCTCAAAAATATGCAACTGTAAATTCTATGTTTGCTGGTAAACCTGAAAATAATGCATATGCAATGTTTTGTATATATATGTATTTAGGAGACACTCATTTATGCAATGAACCTGATTTTGATAATCCAGCAGGAATTGATTATTACCAAAGCCATGGAAGTACTTGGGGATCAGGAGGACGTATACAAATTTACTCTATGTATGAATTAGGTGGAATATCAACAGGAGAGTATAAAATAAGGTGTGGACACTCAGGAGCAACAGATTTAACATCCTTACAAGAAAAAGCAGATTATGCCCAATATTGTTTTGAATCTAGACTTAGAGTGGCAAAAACTATATTTGGAAACAATTGCTTTTTAGGAGAAGTCGGATCAATTGTAGAAGCTGCGTACATGGTTGCAGATCATTTTTTAAACTCTGGAGTTGAGGTGCATTACGCAGGAAATGGAGTTGAAGGGGCAACTAATAATGGTAGAACTGGTGTAGGTTATAATATACAGGCATCATGGGATTACCCTATAGAAAACCCAAGCAAATATGGAATAGTATGTGCAACATTCGTAAGTTTATCTCTTTGGAAGGCTGGGTTAATAGATGAAGCTACAATTAATCAATATCCATATAATGGATGCTGGGGAGTAGAAAATATGCTAACACAATCTTCATATGCAAATCAGTGGCAAAAAATAACTAGTTTTGCAGAATTACAAGAAGGAGATATTGTGTTTTACCCAAATCGTAATCATGTGTATATATATATAAATGGAGGAAAGCGTTTAGACCAAAATTATTGTGTAGTATCTAGCAGTGGAGATAGAAGCTCAATGGGTAAACTGCTTAGTGCTGATCCAAATAAATTTGCCGTAGCATATAGATATATTGGAAAATAAAATTAAAAATAAGGAATGTTAATTTATGAATAAAAACCTTAAAAAAATTATAATATTATTAATAATTTTTATAATAATAACAACAATAATGATATGTGTGTTGTTATTAAAGAAAAATGAAGAACGGAATAAACGAAATAGAAGATGGTAAAGAGACATATAACTTTGAACTTAATAAATTAGAAAAAGTGCAATCAAAAAATGAATATTATAATGCAAAAAAGTGTGTAGAATTATTTTATGATTATGTCTCAGATGGAAACAGAGAAAAAATATATGGTTTATTAGATGACGAATATGTACAAATGGCTAATATAACGAAAGAACAGTTAAAAATAAACAATATATCTAAAGTAAAAATTGACATAAACAAAATGTATACAATAAAAATAAGCAATGACGTAGATGTATATTTAATATATGGAAAATTAATTGACACAAATTCAAATAAAATGTTTAATTTAGCTGTTGGGGTTAAAATGAACCCTGCTAATAGTACATTTTCAATATTACCTTATGAATATATGACAGAAAAAAACATGCTAAAAATTGACGAAAATTCAGAAATAAATTTTAATAGAACAGAGAAAATAGAAAATAAAACTTATAATGTTTTTAAATCAATATATTTAAATGATGAGGAATATGTTAAGTATATATTTGAAACATTTACAGAAAGAATGTCATTTAATATTGAACAAGCATATCAGGACTTAGATCAAAATTATAAAGAAAAGCGTTTTGGAAGCTTACAAAATTTTACACAATATGTAAGCAAAAATAAAGAATTATATTTATCATATAATAATAAAAATGCAAAACAATATGGTGATTTTGATAGCATGGAAGAATATATGATATACATGGCAAAATATAAACCACTTGAGTTAAAATCATATAAGATTGATAAGAATAATGATTATACTCAATATGTTCTTATTGATAACTTAGAAAATTATTATATATTTAGAGAAACATCAGTTATGGACTATACTGTTATACTAGACACATATACAATAGATTTACCAGAGTTTCTTGAAAAATATGAAAATGCAAAAGAAGAGGATAAGGTAATATTAAACCTTCAAAAATGTTTTGAAGCATTAAATAATAATGACTACAAATATGTATACAATAAGCTAGATGCAACATTTAAATCAAATAACTTTAAAACAGAAGCTGACTTTGAAAAGTATGTGAAAACAAACTTCTTTGAATCTAATAATGCAAAATCAAGCAATGGTAAAAAACAAGGAGATTTGTATACTTATGAAGTTACTATAACTGATAAAACAGAAAAAAATACTAAAACAGTAAAAAAGACATTTGTAATGAGATTAAATGAAGGAACAGATTTTGTAATGTCATTCAGTATTTAAAAAATGAGGAGATTATTCTCCTCATTTTTTGCTTTTATATAGTTTATTTTTATAATATATGATATAATAAAACAAAAAAGGAGTAATATATAAATGGAAATAGATAAGTCAAATGAAATAAAAGAAGCAATGGCAAATATTTATACACAAATAGCTGAAAGGGAAGAAAAGACAACAGAAATATCTGATATAACTTATTATAAAGAACTTGCCTTTGGCTCAGCAGGCTTTTTTGAAAATGGTGCATTTGTTGTTAAATTGAGAGATAATGCAGAAGGAAAAGAAGGAATAGAACTTTATGAAATATATAATGAAGTTGGTGAATTGATTGCAACAACAGATGAACAAGGAAAACTACAACTTACACCTGAATATATAGAAAAACTAAGGCAAGACTATAAAGAACATTTTGAAACATTAGAATTAGAAGAGGCAACACTAGAATTACCAGAAAAACTAAAAGAACAAGATGTTCAATTAACACACGAAGAACTAGATGCTGAGGTTGAAAAAACAAAAGATAAACAAAAAGAAGAAAAGAAAATAGAAAAAGTAGATGATGAAAAACAACAAGTTGAAGAAATTGCAGTAAAAAAAGGAATACCTACAAATAATGTTTTAAGGGTTAGAGATAACAGTAACTTATATAAAGACCATCCAGAAATAGAAAGAAACTTAATTTTTAGTCGTGATAATGATGGAATGGTAAAAGCTGAGTATATAGATGAAAATGGAGAATTACAACCATCAAAATATATAATGCCATCAACGACAGGTATGAGACAAGAAACTGTGTCAATAGGAAGTGATGGAGAGCCTGTAACTAGAGAAGTGCCAAACCAAGTAATGAGAACACAGAACTTATCAAGAAGGGATGGAGATGTAAGAGATATTAGATTTAATATAAAATTTGACAAATACGGATATATGGATATTGAAGAAGCAAGACAAGGAAAAAAAGGAGAATGGGCATCACAAGCCATTGAAGTAAAAGAAAAACCTTATAATAGCTCACAAGTAAATGAAGAAACTTCAATTAGAACTGGTGTTGCAGACCCAGATAAAGAAACTGAAACATATAGTTCCGTAGAAAAAACAGGATTAGTAAAAGATGGAGTTCAATATGATGAGATGTATTTAATGCAACATGCTGAAGATGTTATTGAAGGTTTTATAAAAGAAGGGTACAAGAGAAAAGAAGCAATACAAATTTTTAATTATATGATTGGAGAAGAAACATTAACACAAGAAGAAGCAAAAGGAAGAGTAGATAAAGAAATAAAAGAAATGGATAAAAAAAGCATAGAGGGTGATGGAGATGAAGAAATACCCGTGGGAGATGCAAGAAAAATAGAAGAAAGAAAAAATAATAAAGAAAAAGATGAAAAAAGCAGAGATGAAAATGATGACGAAGGAAGAACTCCATGGGGAGATGCTGAAGCAAGAGATTCAAGAAGATAATTAAATTATTCATAAAAATCACCTTTACAAATATAATGTAAAAGGTGATTTTTGTATATGAAGTTTAAAAATAAAAAAGTAATAAGTGCAATGATTTGTTTATTTGTAACACTTATTTTATCTATAAATAATATGTGTTATGCTAATATAAATGATAATGAAATTATTGATATTAACGAAACAAAGAAGCAAGCAATTGAAACCGTATCTAAAAATATAGAAAACTTAAAGTTGAATTCTAGAATTGGACTAATATTTGATAGAAATTCTAAAAGAATTCTGTATGAAAAAAATGGCTTAAAACAAGTTCCGATGGCAAGTACAACGAAAATAATGACAGCAATAGTTGTTTTGGAAAATTCAGAGTTAAATGATGTAGTTACAATAAGCAAAAAAGCTGCAGGAACAGGAGGGTCACGATTAGGATTAAGAACAAATGACAAAATTACGGTACATGACCTGCTTTATGGATTAATGCTTAAATCTGGAAATGATGCTGCAGTTGCTTTGGCAGAACATGTTGGAGGAGGAATAGAAGAATTTGCAGACATGATGAATAAAAAAGCAAAAGAACTTGGACTTATAAATAGTCATTTTATAACACCACATGGATTAGACAAAGAGAAACACTATACAACTGCGTATGAATTAGCTTGTATGGCTGATTATGCATTGAAAATTCCAAAGTTTAAAGAGATTGTGAGTTCTAAAAATTACAATATAACAATAAATGCAAGAAGTAATTTAATAGGAAATACTAATGAATTACTTGGAAATTTGAATGGCGTTTATGGAGTAAAAACCGGGTTTACAAATGAAGCTGGGAGATGTTTAGTTACAGCTTGTAAACGCGAAGATTTAGATATTATTACAGTAGTACTAGGAGCAGATACCAAAAAGTATAGAACATCAGATAGCATAAAATTAATTGAATATGCATATAAAAATTATGAAGTAATAGATATTGAAAAAAAATAAAAGAACAATTTGAAAATTGGAAACAATTAAACTGTAATCGCATATATATAAATAAGGCAAAACAAGAGAAGATAGATTTAGATATTGAAAGTTTAGTCTATTCTAAAATTGCAATAAAAAAAACAGATATTGATAACATAAAAATGGAAATAAATTCATTATATTACTTAGAAGCACCTGTTGAAAAGGGAAAAATTATAGGAAATGCAAAGATTCAAATAAATGGAGAAACAATAGCAAATTTAAATATAAAAAATAAGCAAGTGATAGAAAAAAAGAATATATTTGATTATTTTATAGATTTTTTATCATTAGTACCTTGACTTTTATATAAAAATTTGTTATTATAAATATGCTTTGAAAAAAGCTTATGCGGGAATAGCTCAGTTGATAGAGCGCTGCCTTGCCAAGGCAGAGGTCGCGGGTTTGAGCCCCGTTTCCCGCTCCATTTTTTTATTAAGCTTAATATTTATGGCGCCTTAGCCAAGCTGCTGAGGTCGTTCGAGCTTTAGCGAGTTACAACCTCAGTATGCAGGGAGCGATAGCGAGTCGCTGGTAAGTAAAGTAATTCGTGACTATAATTTAATATTTATGGCGCCTTAGCCAAGCGGTAAGGCACGAGTCTGCAAAACTCTGATCATCGGTTCGATTCCGATAGGCGCCTCCAGCGAACCAAAAGATAAGAATTATAATTCTTATCTTTTTTAAAATTCTATTAAGCGAGACGTAAAAAAACTAGGGAAATAAGAAAAAGAGGCAATATTAGCACCAAAAATATTGAAAATATTACAAAAATGTAATATAATTGTAATATAAGGGCAAAAAAATAGAAGTTAAATCCAAGAACCTATATCCGTAGGGGAAAAAAATGCAATAAAAAAAGGCATGAAATTATAGGAAAATACTGCTATTGACATGTTCTTAATAGGCTATTAAAATAATATTAATATAATAAAAAAGGAAGGTAAAGATAATGAAATTAAAAAAAGGAATAATGTTTATAATACTTTTACTTTTATCAATGTGTTGCTTAAGTGTATTTACACAAGTAAATGCAGCTTCTGGAACTGGAAGTCTATATCTTAACTTAACAATGGTTGGAAGAAGATCAGGATATGGATACCAAATAGCAAGTGGTAGTAAAAACGTATGGAAAATCTATGAAACAGGAAAAAATACTGATGATACTATTTATTGCTTAAGAGGTGGTCCTGGTTTTGGATCAGCAGATTATTCAGCAATTAGAGCACCTGTTGAAACTCATTATACAAAATATTTTGATTTAAAGGATCCAGATGATATTCCTGCAGTATACCAAGCACCATTACCAGATGTTAATGGTACAGAATATCAAGCATTATTATGGATTTTAGATAATTGTTATGTTGCACCTAAAATTGATGCATCTTCAACAGCAAAAGCTGAAGCTAAAATTAATAGAGATACTTTATTAACTGCAGCAACTAATTATGCGGTAGAACAAGGAAATCCAGAAATAACTGAATTTGCAGATATGGACTTATTAACAGATGATGATATAGATGCAGTACAACAATTGGCAGTATGGTATTATACAAACCCTACAGGTGATTATCATGTAGAAAACATAGAATTCTATGTTAATATAGTACAAGGTGTAGATGCAAACTATAAAGCATTAAGTGAAGATATACTAGAAAATGGATGGGAAAGAGCACTTGCATGTCAAGCATTATTTGATTACTTAGTAAAAACACCTCAAAAAGCAGGTTTTAGCTATAGTCCAAGTGATAGCAGTGTAAACACTGTACCAGTTAAACTTTCTGATACAAGTAATATAACAGTTCAAAAAGTAAATAACAGATATATAGTTGGACCATATAAACTAGAACAAGTAAGAGATACACAATATAGTTTAGATGTTTTCGTTAATGATGAAAATGACAATGAAGTAACAGATGTAATATATTTAGATAAGAATAAGAACGAAATTATAAATATGACTGATGACAAACAATTAGTAGGAGAAGAATTTTATATTTCTGTACCATCTACTAATAATATTAAAAGTGTAAAATTTAATATTTCAGGTTCTTATACAGAAACTAAACTTACATATTGGTCAGTAATTGATAAAGGAAATAACAACTTAGAGTTAGAACAACCTGTTGTTAAAGTTGAAAAAATAACAAGAAACTTTTCAGAAGAAGTTGTTACTGATATACCAGAAGAACCAACAGTAGAAGAATTCGACTTAGCTTTAAGAAAATTCATTATCTCAATAAATGGAGTAGCACCAGCAGTGGATAGAACTCCAGTAATAGATGCACAAGAATTAGAAAAACTTAAAAATGGAACTACAACAACAGCAAGAAAAGTACATCCTAAAGATGCACTTGCAGTAAAAAAAGGGGATAAAGTAGTATATAAGATAAGAATATATAATGAAGGTAATGTAAATGGATATGCATCAACAGTTATAGACTACTTGCCTACAGGACTAAAATTAGCAGACAATAGTACAATAAATACACAATATGGATGGAAAACAACAAAAGATGTTGGAACAGCTAAAACAACATATTTAGCAGATAAAATGATCAATAAATTTGATGGAACAACATTAGACTTTGTTGATTTAGAAATAGAATGTGAAGTAACAGCAGTAGTTGAAAGCAAAAATCAAAACTTAAAAAATATAGCAGAAATAACAATGCATAAAGATGAAGATGGAAATACAACAGTGACAGACCGTGATTCACAACCAAACAATGTTGATAAAAATAATTATGGAACAACAAGCCAAGAAGATGATGATGATTTTGAAGATTTAATAATGCTAGGTGAAGCAATGGACTTAGCTTTAAGAAAATTCATTACATCAATAAATGGAGTTGCACCAACAGTGGATAGAACTCCAGCAATAGATGCACAAGAATTAGAAAAATTAAAAAATGGAGCAATTACAACAACAAATAAAGTACATCCTAAAGATGCACTTGCAGTAAAACCAGGAGACAAGGTTATATACAAAATAAGAGTATATAATGAAGGCAACATTGATGGATATGCAGCAGTTGTTAGAGATTATTTACCAGAAGGATTAAAACTGGCAGACAATAGTGCAATAAATAAACAATATGGATGGGAAACAACAAAAGATGGTAAAACTGTAAAGACAACATATTTAGCAGACAAAATGATTAATAAATTTGATGGAACAACATTAGATTATAAAGATTTGGAAATAGAATGTGAAGTAATTGCAACAATAGGAACTGAAAACAAAACTTTAAAAAATATAGCAGAAATAACAATGCATAAAGATAAAGACGGAAACACTGAAGCAGAAGATCGTGACTCTAAACCAAATAACGTTGATAAAAATAATTATGGAACAACAAGCCAAGAAGACGATGATGATTTCGAAGATTTAGTTGTATTAGGACAATACTTTGATTTATCTTTAAGAAAATTCATTACAGAAGTTACAACAGGAACAAAAACAAAAAATTATAATAGAGCACCACAAGTTGATGTAACAGACTTAAAAAATGAAACAGCAACAACAGCAACATATAATCATGACAAAACACCAGTAAGTGCTTCTAATGGAGACATAGTAACATATACAATTCGTATATACAATGAAGGACAATTAGATGGATATGTAACTGAAATAACAGATCATTTACCAGAGCAACTAGAATTTATAGTAAATGATGAACTAAATGCAAAATATGGATGGACAGTATCACAAGATGGAAGAACAGTAAAAACAGATATAACATCTTTAACAACAACAAGTTCAGCTAACAGAGACAATATATATGCAGGAAGAACAAATGTGGATGATAAAGTTTTATTAAAAGCATTTGATGGAACAACTCTTGATTATATTGATGTACAAATTAGATGTAAAGTTAAAGAAAATATTGACTTATATGACAAAATTACAAATATAGCAGAAATAACAGGATTTGCTGATCAAAACGGTGATAAAATTATTGATAGAGATTCTCAAAAAGATAATGTTGTATTACCAACAGATGATACATTACCAAATTATAAAGATGCTGAAATTGATCGTGGAGATACATATATTCCTGGACAACAAGATGATGATGACTTTGAAAAATTAGTAATAAAAAGATTTGACTTAGCTTTAAGAAAATTTATAACAGGAGTTAATGATAAAGAAATAACTAGTAGAGCTCCAGTATTTACAATAACAGAGAATAATGAATACAAATATGTACATTCAAAAGAACCAGTAGAAGTTGCTAATGGAAATACTGTTGTATATACATTAAGAGTATTTAATGAAGGTAATATGGCAGGATATGCAGAAGAAGTAAAAGATGATTTACCAGAAGGACTAGAATATTTACCAACTAATGCAATAAATACAGCTTTTAGATGGAAAATGTATAAACAAGATGGAACAGAAACAACTGAAGTTAAAGAAGCAAGTTATATAAAAACTGATTACTTAGCAAAAATAAATGATATTGACAATAAAAACTTACTAAAAGCCTTTGATCCAGAAACAATGACAATGCCAGACTATAGAGATCTAAAAATTGCATTTAAAGTAACAGAACCAAATACATCTGATAGAGTAATAATAAACACAGCAGAAATTACAGAAGATGCAGATGAAGATGGTAAAGAAGTTGAAGACGTTGACTCAACTCCAGACAACAATAATCCAGACGAAGATGATCAAGACGTAGAGAAAATTAAAGTTAAATACTTTGACTTAGCACTTAAAAAATGGGTTACTGAATCAATAGTTACATACAATGGAAAAACAACAATTACAAAAACAGGACATACAGGAGATGAAAATCCTGAACCACCTGCAAAAGTTGAAATTCGTTCAGACAGAATAAACCAAACAACTGTAAAATTTAAATTTAGCATAAAAGTAACAAACGAGGGAGAGATAGAAGGATATGCTAAAGAAATTATAGATTATATCCCACAAGGTTTAAAATTTGTTCAGGAAGATAATCCAAAGTGGAGATTAACAGATGACGGAAAAGTTTTAACAAATCAATTAAAAGACGTGTTAATAAAACCAGGAGAAAGTCAAACAGTAGAAATAATACTAACATGGATAAATGGAAAAAATAACATGGGATTAAAAACAAACTGGGCAGAAATTTATGAAGATGATAATGATTATGATTCACCAGATATTGACTCAACACCAGGTAATGACAAAAAAGGTGAAGATGATGAAGATGATGCACCAGTTATAATCACAACAGCAACAGGTAGTGTACAAACATATATTACATTAGCTCTTGTATCAGTTAGTATAATTGCAGGAGGAGTAATATTAATCAAAAAATTTGTAATTGAATAAAATAAAAAATAATGCTAAAACTTATTTTAGCATTATTTTTTTATTTCTACATTTACATTAAAAAATGCTTATGATATAATAATGATGGTAGATTGTAGCAAAGGAGACTCGAAGTACATGAATCAAATTCTTGCTGTTGGAAACGATAGAAATGAAAATGAAAAAAATAATAACATACAAACAGAGCAGATAAAAAGAGAACCAATAAAACAAAACATAAAAACATCTGCTTCTAATATTAAAACAAAAATAAAAAGAACAAGGTCTGGAAGACCTATTGAAATAGAAGGAATAATAAAATTTTTCTCTGTTGTACTTATAGCTTTTGGAGTTATCTTTGTAGGAGAAGGAGCTTATGCTATGTACAAAGATGCAGATGATAGAAAACCTGCAAATATACCATCTGTTATTATAGGAAGAAAGAATGACAAAGCAGTAGTCCATGTTGAACACAATGTAGAAATATCTAAAATTGAATATTCATGGGATAATGGAGAAAGAAGTACTACTCCAATAGGAAGTACAACTGCAGATGAAGAAATTGTACTTTTAGGATATGATAGTACTTTAAATTTAGTTATAGAAGATGTAAATGGAAAAAGAATAAAATATCAAAAACCATATAAATTAACAGGAGTTGATATTACAAAACCTTCTATTGAAGTAGAAACTGAAGACGGAAATAATAATATGACAATAATTGCAAAAGATGAAACAGCTATATCATATATATCATATCAATGGGAAGGCGAGGAACCTATAGTAATTCAAGCAAATCAACAAGGACAAAAAGAAATTAGAAAAGATGTAGCTTTGACAGTGGGAACTAGAAAAGTTAAAATAATTGCTGAAGATATGAATGGAAATGTTGAGAGTTTTGAAAAAGAAGTAGTAACTTCAACTTCAAAACCTAAAATGGTAGTTAAACGTAATAATCAAGACATAACAATAGAAGTAGAAGACAAAGATGGAATAAAAGACATAATAGTTAACTTAAACGGAAAAGTATATGCTGCAAGAGATTTAAATAGAAAGAAAGTTACAGTAGGACCTGTAAAATTGAGGGAAGGAAACAATACTATTTCTGTTCAAGTTATCAACACAAGTGGATATGACATAACTAAGACAGCAGAACTACAATATAATCCATAATAAAAGGAGACAAAATATGTCACAAGAAATTTATTTGATTGATGAAGGAAATGAATTAAAAAGCAAACTAATAGATTTATTTAAAAAAGAAAAAGAATATAAATTTAAAAAAGCTAAAGAAGCGGAAATTGAAAGTGTGTTAAAAAACATTCCAGCACTTATTATTATAAATGAAGATGGAATAAAAGAAGATATTATTGAACTTTGCAATAAAATCAGAAAAAATGAAGATAATAGCATAACACCTATAATTGTAATATCTTCAGTAAAAGAAAAAGAACATAGAATTCAAGTATTAAAAGCTTGTGTTGAGCATTATATAAAAGCACCAATTGATGAACAATATTTATATTACACAGTAAAAAATGTAATAAGGCTTTTAGATACTAACCGTAGAGTAAGTCCATTAACTGGGTTACCAGGAAATGTTCAAATTCAAACTGAAATAAAAAAGAGATTATTAAATAATGATCAATTTTCAATATTGTATGTAGACCTAGATAATTTTAAAGCATATAATGATGTATATGGATTTTTAAATGGAGATGAAATAATTAAATTTACAGCAAGATGTGTAGCAAATCATTTACATGATACAGAAGATGAAAGCAACTTTGTTGGACATATTGGAGGAGATGATTTCGTTGCAATAACGGCTAACACAAATTGTGAAAAAATATGTCAAGATATAATTTTAGAATTTGATCAAGGAGTACTTAAATATTTTAACAAGTCAGATATTGAAAAAGGATATTTAGAAATACCAAATAGAAAATGTGTAATAGAACAATTTCCATTAACAAGTATTTCTATAGCAGTAGTAGTTGTTGATAAAGGAAGATTTAAAAATGTACTTGAAATAGGGGAATCTGCAGCACAAGTAAAGCACTTGGCAAAAATGACACCTGGAAGTACATATGTTATTGATAGAAGGAAAAATATATAAAAAATATTTACAATTTTCGACATAAATGCTATTATATATTTGAAAATAGGGAGAATGGGGGGAAAATTATGAATCAAAAAACAAGAGCAATATTAGCATATATATTTGGCTGGTTAGGAGGTTTAATTGTACTATTTGCTGTAAAAGATAATGAAAAAAATACAAAAATACATGCAGCACAAGCAGTCGTAATAGGACTAGGATATACCATTATTAGTGTAGCTTATGGATTTATTCCGGTTACTATTCCTTTCTTTAGTACAGCTCTATGGGCAGTATATATTTTAGCTATAATATTTGGTATAGTTAAGGCAAATAAAGAAGAAGATCCAGAATTGCCAGTAATAGGAAATATAGCTAAATCAATATTTAAAAAACAAATTGAAGAATAAAAAATAAGAAAAAAAGTCTCTCTTGTTAAGGAGAGACTTTTTTGACATTTTTAATTTAGTCATTTGACTGTAAAGATATTATACCACAAAACATAAAATATTGCATTAGCTATTATAAAAATAATCCATAATTCCATTATAAATTCCCCATGCTAACCTATTCTGATAATCATCACTTAAAAGTTGTGTTTCTTCTTCTGGGTTAGATAAAAAACCACATTCTACAATAGATATTGGAATTTCAACATGTTTGATAATATAAACATTATCAAGCTTCATAGAAACTCTTTTATTTTCTTTTTGAATAGAATCATTCAAATTTTCTTGTAAACTCTTAGCTAAAGCAGTGCTTTTTTCATCGTTTTGCTTATAAAAACATTGCCAACCATAATATTGTTGCTGAGAAATTTTGTTTAAATGAATAGAAACAAAAATGTCAGCAGAACTCTCATTACCAATTTTAACTCTATTATGAATATCAGAAATTTTCTTTTGCCTTAAAGTAGTTTTATCTAAATCATAAATAGCATTTTCGTCGCTACGAGTTAAAACAACAGTTGCACCAGATTGCTCTAACAAACTTTGAACTTTTAATGTAATTTTTAAATTTGTTTCAGCTTCAGTAGTGCCATTACTAGACTGAGCCCCCTCATCAGGCTTTCCATGACCAGCATCTAGAACGATTACTTTGTTAGAAACAGGAAGAGAAACAGTTTGAACAGTTTGTTTTGAACTAGCAACTTGAAAAACAAAAACAAATAAAGAAATTAATAAAATTGTAGATATTATACCAAATCTTTTTTTACTTAAAATAATCATAAATACACCCCATACATATATATTTCATTTATTTAAAATTATGTCAGTCAGAGCCTGTTTCTTCAATTAAAAAATATCAGATGAATAAACTGTATTTGATTGATATTAAAATGAATAAAATTTCCACTTTTGAGAAAAATATGTGTAAAACATATAATACAAGGAGTGGAATTTTTTAATGCAATATAGAAATTTGATGATAAAGGGTGCAATTTTAGGAAAAAGTCAATTAGAGGATTATTTGGAAAAGGAGGCTTCAAGCCATAATTTACAAAATTATTCTGATAAAAATACTTATCCTATTCCAAGGTTGAAGGAAAATTTTGAAATAATTTCTGATGTATATAATTTGTTGAATGAACATGCAAAATTAAAAATACCAATACATCCAGCAGGAGAGTGGATTTTAGATAATTATTATGTAATAGATGAAACTGTAAAAAATATTAAATTAGAGTTGTCTAAACGTAAATATACTAAGTTTTTAGGAATATCTAATGGTAATTATGCTGGGTTTGCTAGAGTGTATGTTTTGGCAAGTGAAATTATAAATTATACTGACAATAAAATTGATGGAAAAAGCTTGAAAGATTATTTGGCTGGCTATCAAAGAAAAAAAACTCTTAGTATGGAAGAAATATGGAGTATAAGTATTTTTATGAAAATTGCTTTAATAGAGAATATTAGGCAAATTTGTGAAAGAATATACATTTCTCAAATACAAAAATACAAAGTTGAAAATATAGTAGAAAGATTAGTTGAACAGAAAAATAAAGGAGAATTACAGTTTACTAAAATATCGGAATATAAAAACAAAATAGAAAAATATGCTGAAATGAAATATTCATTTATTGAGTATTTATCATATAAATTAAAAAAATATGGTAAAAAGGCATATCCATATTTAGAAATTTTAGAAGAGCAAGTTAATAGAGCTGGAATGGATTTGGATGAGGCTATAAAAAAAGAGCATTTTGATATTGCAATAAATAAAATTTCAATGGGAAATTGTATTACAAGTATTAAAAATTTAAATAGAATTAGTATGTTAGAAATATTTGAAGATATTAATGGAGTAGAAGATATATTAAAACAAGATCCAGCAGATGTGTATGAAAAGATGGATTATCAAACTAAAATAATGTATAGAAATGCAATTAAAGAGATTTCTCAAAAAACTAAAATATCTGAAATATATATTGCAAAAAAAGTTTGGAGTTTAGCTCAAAATGCTGAAAAAGAAAGTAAGAAAAGTCATGTAGGGTATTATTTAATATCAGATGGAAGGCAGAAGTTGATACAAGAACTTAATGGAAAAACAACGAAAAAGCTTTCAAATGATAAAAAGATTGCTATATGGCTTACTATACTATGTGTTTGTACAGCAATAATTTCAATATTACTTTCAAGTTATTTTTATATAAAAACAAAAGCATCTATATGGTTTGCTATTATTTTAGGAATTTTATTAATTATACCAATACAAACAATTATAGTACAAATTGCTCAATATATTTTAGGAAAATTTATAAAACCGAAATCAATACCTAAATTAGATTTTGAACAAGGAGTTCCAAAAGAATACGCAACTTTTGTAGTAATACCCACAATTGTGAATTCGAAGCAAAAAGTACAAAAGATAATGAAGAATTTAGAAAAATATTATATGGCAAATAAAAGTGACAACATATATTTTGCTTTATTGGGAGATTGTACAGCAGGCAAAAATGAGACGGAAAAATTTGATGAAGAGGTTATAAATGCAGGAATAGAAGAAGCTCAAAAATTAAATAATAAATACCCAGACGGAACATTTACTAAATTTAATTTTCTATATAGAAAAAGAGTATGGAATACATCTGAAGAATGTTATTTAGGTTGGGAAAGAAAAAGAGGCTTATTAAATCAATTTAATGAATATATTTTAGAAAAAAGCAAAAGTAAGTTTTTAATAAATACAATTGAAAATTCAAAAGAAAAGTTTGGACAAATACCAAATATTAAATATGTAATTACTTTAGATTCAGATACTGAACTATGCCTTAACACAGGATTAGAGATGATTGGTGCAATGGCACATATATTAAATAGACCTGTATTAAATCATAAACAAGATTTAGTAATAGATGGACATGGATTAATTCAACCTAGAGTAGGAATTTCGCTTGAAGATATACAAAAAAGTTATTTTACTAAGCTGTATGCAGGTTCTGGAGGAAAAGATGCATATACAAATGCAATATCAGATATATATCAAGATAATTTTGAAGAAGGAATATTTACTGGAAAAGGAATTTATGATTTGCCAGTTTTTTCAGCAGTTTTAGCAAATGAAATTCCTGAAAATACAGTTTTAAGCCATGATTTGTTAGAAGGAAGTTATTTAAGGTGTGGACTTGCATCAGATATAATGTTACTAGATGGCTACCCTTCTGGATATAATAGTTTTAAAGCAAGGCTTCACAGATGGATAAGAGGAGACTGGCAATTAGTTCAATGGCTAAATAGCACAATTATAAACAAAAGGGGAGAAAAAAAGCAAAACCCATTAAGTATATTGTCAAGATATAAAATATTAGATAACTTAATAAGAAGTTTATTAGAAACCGCTATTGTAATTTTAATGATTTATGTATGTGTTTTTAAATTATTATTTAATATAAAAATATGGCCAATAATGATTTTATTAATAATATCAGCAATAATTCCAACAATTTTGGAATTGGTAAATCGTATTTTATTAAAAAAAGATCAAGAAAAACCTCAAAAAACTTTTACTAAAACAATATCAGGTGTAAAAGCTGCAATACAAAGAGGAATTTTAGCATTAGGTAATTTGCCAGATAAAGCATATTTTAGTTTAAATGCTTGTGTAAAAACACTAAAAAGAGTATTTTCTACAAAAAAACATTTACTTGAATGGATGACTGCAGAAGATACTGAGAAAAATGCTAAAAAAGATGTACTTTCATATTATAAAAATATGGCATCAAATATTGTTTTAGGAATATTGGCATTAATTTTGCTATTTATTTTACCATTTAAATTTAGCAATATATTTATACTATTATTTGCACTACTCTGGCTTATAGAACCATATATAATGTGTAAAATAAGCAAAGAATATAAGATTGAACCAAAAGTTGAAGAATTAAACCAGGGAGAAAAAGAATACCTATTAAATTTAGGAAAAAGAACATGGCAATATTTTAAAGATCTTATAAATGAAAAAAGCAATTTTCTACCACCAGATAATTATCAAGAAGATAGAAGACCAAGAATTGTAAATAGAACTTCACCCACAAATATTGGACTAGGCCTATTAGCAGTAATATCAAGCTATGACTTAGGGTATGAGAATTTACAAGATACAATAAATTTATTAGAAAAAATGTTAAATACAATTAGTAGTTTACCAAAGTGGAATGGGCATTTATACAATTGGTATGATTTAAACACTTTAGAGCCACTAACTCCTAGGTATGTATCATCTGTAGACAGTGGAAATTTAGTAGGTTACCTTTTTACAGTAAAACAATTTTTAATAGAGCATGAGAGTACAGGTACAACTGAACAACTAATTAAAATGGTAAATACGTTAATACACAATACAGATTTTTCAAAACTATATGATGAAGATACAAGGCTGTTTTCTATAGGGTTTAATATAGAGGAAAATGCTTTAACAGATTCGTATTATGACCTTTTAGCATCAGAAGCAAGACAAACCAGTTTAGTTGCAATAGCAAAAAAAGATGTACCTGCAAGGCACTGGAACAATTTAAGCAGAACACTTACAATATTAAACAAATATAAAGGTTTAATATCATGGTCTGGAACTGCTTTTGAATATTTTATGCCAAATATAAATATACCAAAATACCCAGGAAGTTTATTAGATGAATCTTGCAAATTTATGCTAATGAGCCAAAAAGAATATGCAAAACAACTAAACATTCCGTGGGGAATATCTGAATCAGCTTTTTATTTAAAAGACTTACAAAATAATTATCAATATAAGGCATTTGGAATACCATGGCTAGGATTAAAAAGAGGACTTTCTGATGAAATGGTAACAAGTTCTTATGCAAGTATTTTAACAATTAATGAAAATCCAAAAGATGTGGTAAATAACTTGAAAAAACTAGAGAAAAATGGCATGTATGAAAAATATGGATTTTATGAATCAATAGATTATACACCAACAAGATTAAAAAAGGGCGAAAAATATGCTTTAGTAAAAACATATATGGCACATCACCAAGGATTAATATTAGTATCAATAAACAATTTATTTAAGCAAAATATAATGCAAAAAAGATTTATGGAAAACCCAGAATTAAAGGCAGTAGACATTTTACTTCAAGAAAAAATGCCAGAAAATATTATAATAACGAAAGAAGAAAAAGAAAAGGTTGAAAAAATAAAGTATATATATGATAATGATTATTCTCAAAGAGAAATAACAAAGCCTAATATTAGAATACCTCAAATAAATGTAATTTCAAGTGGAAATTATACAATAGTTATGAATTCAAAAGGAGAAAGCTACAGCAAGTATGGAAATTTATTAATTAACAGATATAAAAAGACAAATGATTTAAACCAAGGAATTTTCTTTTATATAAAAGATGTAAAATCCAAAAGAATTTGGACAGCAAATCAAATGGATTATTTAGGAAAGCCTGATAAATATGCAATATATTTTTCAGAAGATCAAGATAAAATAGTAAGACAAGATGGAGCTATAGAAACAATATTAAAAACTACTATTTCTGAAAACGGACCAATAGAACTAAGAAGCTTAGAATTGACAAACCATGGTTTAGAAAATCAAACATTAGAAATTACAAGCTTTTTAGAGCCAGTACTATCAGAAGAATTGCAAGATAATAGTCACCCAAGCTTTAATAATTTGTTTTTAAGCTATGAATATTTAGATGATGAAGAATCAATGATTGTGACAAGGAGAAAAAGGCAAGAAAGCGAATCACAAGTTTTTTTAGGTATAAAATTATATACAGAAAATGAAACAATTGGTAAATTAGAATATGAAATTGATAAAGAAAAATTTTATGGAAGGAATGAACTTGGACTTCCAAATGCAATAAAAAATTCAATTCCATTAAGTAATAATGTACAATTAACAACAGAGCCTATTACTGCAATGAAAAGAACAATAAGTATAAAACCAGAAGAAAAAGTAATTTTGAATTTGATTTTAGCAGTTGCAGAAACTAGAGAAGAAGTTGTTAAAAATTTAAAAGAATTTACAAGTCAAGCTACTATTAAGCATAACTTTGAATTATCAAAGGCAAGTAAAGAAGCGGAAAATAAATATTTAGAAGTTACAGCAAAACAGACAGAATTATATCAAAAAATGCTTGGTTATTTGCTGTATAACAATCCATTAAAAACTTTAACATGTAACCAAATAAATGCTCCAGTAAGTAAGTTGTGGAAATATGGAATTTCTGGAGATTTACCTATCTTATTATTAAATATGAAAGACAAAGATGAAGTAGAAAATTTAACTGAAGTATTAAAAGCATATAATTACTTTAGAGTAAAAAATATAATGGTGGATTTGGTAATTGTAAATCAAGAAAAATATAGTTATGAAGATAATTTAAAAAATGAAATATATAATTGTATATCAAATGAAAATTTATCTTATTTGCAAAATATAAAAGGTGGAATATTTGTATTAGAAAATTTAACATCTGAAGATATAAAATTTTTACAGTATCGTGCAAATTTGAGTTTAGACTCAAGTAATGGAAATATATATAGATACTTAAAAGAACAAGAAGAAGAGTATTTAGAAAAAATTAAAAATTTGCCATTTGAAGAAACACCAAGAACTATTGAAAATATACAAGCAAAAAGAGAAAAACTAGAAGATTTAAAATATTTAAATGAATATGGTGGATTTTCACAAGATGGAAAAGAATACAAAATTAGAGTAAATAAAGATGAAAAATTACCAACTGTATGGAGTCATATTTTAACAAATAAACAGTTTGGCACAGTAGTTACAGAAGGAATGGGAGGTTATACTTGGTATAAAAATAGTAGGCTAAATAGATTAACATCATGGAGTAATTTACCAGTACAAGACATTCCATCGGAAATTATATATATGCAAGATAAAGATACAAAGAAAATATGGTCATTAGGTTTAAGCCCATGCCCAGATGAAAATGATTATTATATAACTTATGGTCTTGGTTATGCAAAATATCAACATCAAAGTAATGAAATTGCTCAAACTTTAAATATGTATATACCAATGGAAGATAATTTAAAAGTACAAGTACTAAAACTAGAAAACCATGGGTTAAAAAAGAAAAGGATTAAATTAATATATTATATTAAACCAGTATTAGAAGAAGATGAAATTAAATCAAATGGATATTGTAACTTAGAATTTGTTCCAAATTCTAATATAGTTTGTATAAAAAACACAGGAGTGGAAAATACCTTTTCTGATTATATGTTTGTATCATGCAGTGAAAAAATAAAATCATATACAGGAAGCAAACAAAGCTTTATAGGAAATGGAAGTATTATTAACCCAGATGGAATATATCAAATTGAATTAGATAAGCAAAATAGTTTATGGCAAAATGAAATAATTGCAATAGAATGTGAAGTGGAATTAGAGACATTAGAAAATAAAGAAATTATATTTACATTAGGTGTAGGACAAACAGTGCTTGAATGTCAAGATATAGCGTATAAATACAATAATTTAAGCAAAGCAAAAGAAGAATACAAAAATACTAAAAATTATTGGAAAAACATGACTGAAAACTTACAAGTAAATACACCATTAGAGTCAATTAATATTTTATTAAATAGTTGGTTAATTTACCAGACTATAACTTCAAGACTACTAGCAAAAACAGGGTATTATCAATCAGGTGGAGCTTATGGATTTAGAGATCAGCTTCAAGATACAATTGCACTTAAATATGTAAATCCAGATATAACAAAACAACAAATAATTAAGCATAGTAAACATCAATTTATAGAGGGAGATGTGGAACATTGGTGGCATGATGAAACTTCAAGAGGCATACGCACAAGGTTTTCGGATGATAGACTTTGGCTTGTGTATTTAGTAGAAGACTATATTGCATTTACAGGAGATAAAGAAATACTAGATATAAAAACTCCATACTTAAAAGGAAATTTACTTGAAAATGATGTAGATGAAAGATATGACATGTATGAGCAATCTGAAATAGAAGAAAGCATATATGAACATTGTAAAAAAGCTATCAACATTTCCCTAAATTTTGGGGAAAACGGCTTACCTAAAATAGGTTCTGGAGACTGGAATGATGGCTTTAGTACAGTTGGAAATAAAGGAAAAGGTGAAAGCATATGGTTAGGATTTTTTTTATATGATGTTTTGAAAAAGTTTATTCCAATATGTGTAGAAAAAGATGAAATAGAACTTGCAAAAAAATATGAAGAAATAATGGAAAAATTAAAAAGAACACTAAATTCAAGCGGTTGGGATGGAAGATGGTTTAGAAGAGCTTTTATGGATGATGGCAATGTTTTAGGAAGTATGCAAAATGAAGAATGTAGAATTGACTCAATTGCTCAGAGCTGGTCAGTTATATCTGAAGCAGGAGATAATGATAAAAAATATATATCAATGGAAAGTTTAGAAAATCATTTAATAGACAAGGAAAATGGTGTTATAAAATTATTAGATCCTCCTTTTGACAAAGGAATATTAAAACCTGGCTATATTAGTAGTTATGTACCAGGAACAAGAGAAAATGGTGGACAATACACACATGGTGCAATATGGTCTATTATTGCATTTAGTTTGCTGGGCTTTGGAGATAAAGCAGGGGAATATTATAGAATGATAAATCCGATTGAGCATAGTAGAACAAAAGAAGCGGCTAACAAATATAAAGTAGAACCTTATGTTATAAGTGCTGACGTATATACTCAAAAAAATTTAGCAGGAAGAGGTGGTTGGACATGGTATACAGGCTCAAGTAGCTGGATGTATGAAGCAGGTATTAAGTATTTATTAGGCTTACACATAGAAAATGGATATTTAAGTATACAGCCATGTATACCAAGCGATTGGAAAGAATACAGCATAAAATATAAACATGGAAACTCTGTATATAACATTCATGTAAGTAATCCAAATGGTAAAAATAACACAGTAGAAAGCTTTAAAGTAAATGGAAAAGAAATTGAAGAAAAGAAAATAAAATTAAAATTAGATGATAAAGTGTATGAAATAGATGTAGTTATGTAAACTAAACTTGATTTATAAGGTAAAATGTGTTATAATCATAATAACCAAAATTTTATTTTAAGAGGAGAAAAGCATGAGGAAAAATTCATCATCTGCCAGAATTCTGGCACTCTTGATGGTTATTGCAATAACCATCCCAATGATGGTTATTGCAAGTAAAATGCTAATTACTGCCATTAACATGGCGATAATTAGAGAAAACATCCTGTTCTACAATGAACAGGAAATAAAAACGAGTCAAATGACTCGTGAGGTAGAATTTCTCTTCCGTGAGCGCGAAGAGCGGTTCTACAAAAGCCCGGACCCGCTCGTGCGCGGGTTTGCAAATCTACCAGGGCTAATCAAAGCCTTGGTAGTGATCCTGATGATTGCATTAGTTGCAGTCATTGGATATATCTGGATATATATACCATTATATATATACAGATGGAAAAAACGGCGTCGTAGAAGATGCCGTAGGAATTAAATTCAGCCCCCAGTGGGGCTGAAGAAAGCGGAATCACTTCAAAAGTGATTCCGTCTTTTCTATTACAGAAACGTTTCAAAATTATTTCAAAAATGTGACAAAAATGATTAAAAAAACTTGTACAAAATTTGTTATTATGATATAAATATAATATCAAAAATATAAGTCTTAATATTAAGAAAGGTAGGGCTTTTTGGTGGAAAATAAAAGAGAAAATTTTAATGAAGAAGTAAGTTTAGAAGAAAATTCTGCAAAAGCAAATAATGCAGAAATGGCTAAAAAAACTATTCTTGTTGTAGATGATGAAAAACCAATAGTAGACATTTTAACATATAATTTACAAAAAGAAGGATATTCTACATTAGAGGCAAATGATGGTGAAGAAGCAATAAAAATCGCTACAGAAAAAAAACCAGATTTAATTTTATTAGACATTATGCTTCCAAAAGTAGATGGGTTAACTGTATGCAAAAAATTAAGACATACATTAAATGTTCCTATCTTAATATTATCAGCAAAAGATGAAGAAATTGATAAAATATTAGGTCTAGAATTAGGTGCAGATGATTATATAACTAAACCTTTTAGTGTTAGAGAATTGATGGCAAGGGTAAAAGCAAATTTAAGAAAAGCTGAAATACAAGTTCAATCAACAGATGCAATTGAAGAACCTAAAAAGGAAAGTATTTTAATAGAAGTAGGAGAACTAAGTATTAATATAGAAAAATTTGAAGTAAAAGTTAGAGGAAAAGTAATTGATTTAACTTTAAGAGAATTTGAGGTATTAAAATATTTAGCAAATCAACCTGGTCAAGTAGTAACAAGAGAAACTTTACTTGAAAAAGTATGGGGATATGAATACTACGGAGACATTAGAACGGTAGATGTTACAGTAAGAAGAATTAGAGAAAAAATTGAAAAAGATACATCAGCTCCAAAAATTTTGATTACTAAAAGAGGCGTTGGGTACTATCTAGCAACCAACTAATTAGAAAGGGAGCACTCTTAAAATGATAAAAAGTATACAAACGAAAATTATTTTAATTTTCTTTATACTAGGAATAATTATAATAGGAGCATTATCAATATTTAGTATAAATAGTATAAAACAAGTTGAACAAGAAGTACTTGTAAATAATGCTCTAATAAATGAGGAGTTTATTCAAACCGGCATTGACGAAAAAATTTCACAAATCAAAGCAATTACTGCAATTGAAATTGGAGTTTTTACTATAATTACTATATTAGTATGCTATTTTACTTATAAAGCTGTAGTAAAACCAATAAAAGACTTAATTCAAAATGCAGAAAAAGTTGCAAATGGAGAAGAAGTTGAGTTTAATAAAATAGATCCAAAACAAAATCAAATTGAAGAACTATCAAATGCATTTGATATTATGACAAAAGAACTAAAACAGAATTTAAATGAAGTTGCTAAGCAAAAGAAACAAATTGAAACAATTTTATTACACATGACAGATGGAATTATTGCATTTGATATGGAAGGAAATATAATTTATAGTAATCCAGCTGCAATGGAATTACTAAACCTAGAAAGAGAAAAACAAAATACATTTAAAAGTATTTTTGAAGATTTAAAAACAGATATAAACTTAGAAAAAATAGTTTACCTAGAAAATTGGACTTCATCAGAACAGAGAATAGATGTTGGAGATAAATTTATTAATCTTTTATTTGCTCCATTTCAAGATGAAAATGACAAACCAGATGGAGTTATAGTTGTAATACAAGATATTACAGAACATGTAAAGCTAGACAATATGAGAAAAGAATTTGTAGCAGACGTATCACATGAGCTAAAAACACCTATTACATCTATTATGGGATATGCAGATACTTTATTAGAAAGTGAATATGATAAAGAAATGCAGACAAAATTCTTAGAGGTTATAAGTTCTGAAGCAAGAAGGATGGCAAGATTAGTTACCGACTTATTAGTACTTTCAAGATATGACAATAAAAAGGTTACAAAAGAAGAATCTATATTTGATTTAGGAGAAGTAACCAAAAACTGTATTGAAAGATTAAGATTTGAAGTAGAAAAGAAAAAACATAATATTGAATGTTTTGTAACAGCTAATGTTCCACCTGTGAATGCAGATAAATATGGAATAGAGCGAGTAATATTAAATATTATATCTAATGCTATTAAATATACACCAGAAAACGGAACTATTAAAGTATATGTGGGGTTTGTATATAATGATGCATATATTAAAGTTATAGATAATGGAATAGGAATTCCAGAGGCAGACTTAGCCAGAATATTTGAAAGATTTTATAGAGTTGATAAAGCAAGGTCAAGAGAACTTGGAGGAACTGGATTAGGACTTCCAATAGCAAAAGAAATAATAGAGCAAAATAATGGAAGCATAGATATAAAAAGTGAAGTAGGAAAAGGTACAGAGGTTGTAATTAGAATACCTGTACTAAAAAAATAGAAAGAAGGTTTAACCACATAATGATTATTAGTGATAAAACACGAAATATATTAGAATGGATTTTTTGCATTGTAGTTGCATTTGTATTAGCAATATTAATTAAGTACTTTGTTGGCACACCAACAATTGTTAGTCAGGTTTCAATGAGACCAACATTACAATCAGGACAAAGACTAATTTTAAATAGATGGATGAGAACAATAAATGAAATGCCTAAAAGAGGAGAGATAATTACTTTTGAAGCACCTAGTAAAGTAAGTTATAGTAGTGAATCAGAAGTAGATTTGAAAAATCCAGTTGCAAAATATGAAAAAGAACCAAAAAGTTGGTGGGGAAAATTTGCATATTATGTATTGGAAATTGGAAAAGAAAGCTATATAAAAAGAGTAATTGCACTTCCTGGAGAACATGTAAAAATTGAAAATGGAAAAGTATATATTAATGGAGAAGAATTAGCAGAACCATATTTACAACCAGGAGTGACTACAAATGCAAATTATGAGACTACTTATTCTAACTATAACTATTTTTCAGAATTTACTGTACCAGAAGGGTATATTTTTGCAATGGGAGACAATAGAAGTCAATCAACAGATTGTAGAGCATTTGGATGTATTCCAATTGAAAAAGTTGAAAGTAAGGTGTGGATACGTTTCTGGCCATTAAATCTATTTGGAAAGGTATAAAAAATGTCCTTTGAGAATTTAATTGGAAATGAAAAAATAAAAAAAATACTTGAAACAACTGTACAAAACAAAAATGTTTTACATAGTTATATGTTTGTTGGAGAAGAAGGAATCGGTAAAAACTTATTTGCTAAAGAGTTTGCAAAAATGATATTATGCACTGGACAAGAAAAAAGACCATGTGGAAAATGTAAATCATGTATGGAATTTAATGGTGAAAGTCATCCTGATTTTATGCAAATTATACCAGAAGATGGTAAAACTATAAAAATAGAACAAGTAAGATTTATGCAAGAAAAAACTCAAGAAAAACCAGTAACTTCAAGTAAAAAGGTATACTTAATATCACAAGCAGATACAATGACAAGAGAAGCAGCAAATAGTTTATTAAAAACATTAGAGGAACCGCCAGAATATGTAGTTATTATTTTAACAACTTCAAATGAAAGCAAAATTTTAACTACTATAAAATCAAGGTGTATGAAAATACACTTTGAACCTATACCAGAGGAACAAATAATAAATTATTTAAAACAAAATGGAATGAGCACAGACATAACTAAGAATATGCTTAAACATTGTGAAGGAAGTATTGGAAAAGCAATAAAAATAAATAACCTAAAAGATCAATACATGCAAATAGAAAAAATAATTAATACATTAGAAAAGCAAAATATAACTAAAATATGGAGAGAAGCAGAAGTACTTTATTCAGCTAAAGAAGATATTATTGATTTACTAAACTATATGGAAATAGTAATATATAATCTAATAAAAACGGAAAATAAAATTAATTATATAAATACAATACATATAATAGAACAGACAAAACAAAGAATATTAGCAAATGCTAATTATGATATGTCAATTGATAACTTATTACTAAAATTGTGGGAGGAAGTTAATTGAATAGTATAGTAGGAGTTAGATTCAGAAAACCAGGAAAAGTGTATTTTTTTGATCCTGACAACTTAGATATTGAAAAAGGACAAAAAGTTATAGTAGAAACAAACCAAGGTCAAGAAATTGGAGAAGTTACTACAGCTAAAAAAGAAATACATGAAGAAAGCTTAAAAGCACCTTTAAAAAAGGTTATTCGTATTGCTACACCAAAAGATATAAAAATTGATGAATCTAATAGAAAAAAAGAAAAAGAAGCATTTAAAATAGCTGAGGAAAAAATAAAAAAATATAAATTAGATATGAATTTAACAGAAGTTGAATATAAATTTGATAACAGTAAAATTATATTTTTCTTCACAGCAGATGGGAGAATTGATTTTAGAGAGCTAGTAAAAGACTTAGCTGCAATTTTTAAAACAAGAATTGAATTAAGACAAATAGGGGTAAGAGACGAAGTTAAAAAAATAGGCGGTAATGGAGTATGTGGAAGAGAGTTATGCTGCTGCTCATTTTTAGATAACTTTGAAACAGTATCAATAAAAATGGCAAAAGAGCAAAATGTATCATTAAATCCATCTAAAATATCTGGAAATTGTGGAAGACTAATGTGTTGTTTAAAATATGAACAAGAAGTTTATGAAGATAAACTAAAAAGACTTCCTAAAATTGGAGCAATAGTAAAAACTGAAGATGGAGAAGGAACAGTTGATTCTATACAAACTTTAAGAGAAATAATAAGAGTTAAATTTAAAGATGGAGAAGACACATTTTATAAAAGATATCCAGCATCAGATATTAAAATTATAAAAAATATTGAAAAAGAAGAAATTGATCCAGAAGAAAAAGAACATGAAAAAGAGCTTGAGGAACTTGAAAAGCTTGAAGAACTTGATGAAAAAACACAGGGAAATGATGATGAAATATAACATGATTAACAATGAGAGGTGGTGAATTAAATGGCATATAAAATTACAGATAAATGTATTAGTTGTGGAGCATGTGCAGCTAGCTGTCCAGTTTCTTGTATTTCACAAGGTGATGATAAATATATAATAAATAAAGATGTATGTATCTCATGTGGAACATGCGAAGGTGTTTGCCCAGTTGGCGCACCAGAACCAAACGAAGAATAAAATAATAACAAAAAAGCTCGGCAGTAAGCCGAGTTTTTTTTATCTATTTGTTGTTTCTTCTAGTTTTAAAAGAGCTTCCCAACGTTTATCAACTTCTTTTTGAAACTCTTCTATCATCCATTCATTACCAGGTTTAAACATATGTTTAAAACGTTTTTGAGGTTTTAAAAATTCTTCAATAGGTAACTTTTTAGCTGGTTTATAATTTATTACATATCTGCCATCAATAACTTCATATAAAGGCCAATAACATGTTTCAACAGCTAATTTGTTTATTTGCATTAACATATCTGTTGGATATCCCCAGCCTCTTGGACAAGGTGATAATACATTTAAGAAACATGGACCTTCTGTATAAATAGCTTTTTCAGCTTTTTCATATAAATCCTTAAAATTTGCATAAGCAATAGTTTGCGCAACATAAGGCAAATGATGTGCTTCCATAACTTCTGTTAAATCTTTTCTAGATTGCATTTTACCAGGTATAACTGTTCCGGCAGGAGAGGTTGTTGTATCTGCAAACTTAGGAGTTGCAGAAGAACGTTGAATACCTGTATTCATATAGGCACCATTATCATAACATACATATACCATATCATGACCTCTTTCCATAGCACCTGATAAACTTTGAATACCTATATCATAAGTTCCGCCATCTCCACCAAATGTAATAAATTTAGTTGTTTTATCACTAGGCAATTTGCCTTGTCTTTTTAATGAACGATAAGCTGCTTCAACACCTGAACAAGTAGATGCTGCATTTTCAAAAGCGGTATGTATAAATGAGTCAGTCCAAGAAGTATATGGATATATAAAACTTGAAACTTCCATACAACCAGTAGCATTACTAATTACTGCATGATCTTCTGGCTTTAAAGCTCTTAAAACCATACGAGCAATAGGTGGGGCACCACAACCAGCACACATTCTGTGACCAGCTGTAAATCTAGATGGCTTATTTGCCATTACTTCTTTTAAATTATATGCCATAAAATTTTCCTCACTTTCTTAATCCTACATAACGATATGGATTATCAATTTCACCAGTTTTAGCAACTTGTGCTAAATAATCAAATACTTCATGAATATTATTACTTGTAGTATCTCTACCACCAATACCATAAACATAGCTTACAGCAGGAACCTGCTTTTTAGCTGTATACATGCTTGAGATAACATCTTCATATAATGCACCACCCATAGCATTTAAAGAATCAGCTTTGTCCATTATTGCAACAGCTTTTAAATTTCCTAAAGCTTCAGCAATTTCTTCTGCAGGGAAAGGTCTAAATACACGAACCTTAACCATACCAGCTTTAATTCCTTTTTCTCTTAACTCATCTACAACTGTTTTAGTAGTTCCGGCAGTTGAGTTCATACAAACAACAGCAATTTCTGCATCATCCATTCTATATTCTTCAAAAAATGAATATTTTCTACCAGTCATTTTTTCAAAGTCTTTAGAGACTTCCCAAATAACTTTTTTTGCATTTCTCATTGCTTCAGCTTGTTGATATTTATGCTCGAATAGATATGATTGAACATCTAGTGGACCAACAGCAATTGGTTCTTTATCATTTAATAAGTAGTGCTCTGGTTTATATGTTCCAACAAATTCTTTAACCTTATCATCTTCAATTAGTTCAATATTTTCAATTGAATGAGAAGTAATAAATCCATCTTGACATACCATTAAAGGTAATAAAACATCTTTATTTTCAGCAATTCTATGAGCCATAATTAAGTTATCATATGCTTCTTGGTTATTTTCAGAAAATAGCATAATCCATCCAGCATCTCTTACACCCATTGCATCTGAATGATCATTGTGAATATTTAATGGGCCTGAAACAGCTCTATTTACTAAGCTCATAACAATAGGAAGTCTTAAGCTGGACGCAATATATATCATTTCCCACATATATGATAAACCATTAGCAGAAGTAGCAGTCATAGCTCTTGCACCAGCAGCTTCTGCACCAACACAAGCACTCATAGCACTATGCTCACTTTCAACAGCAACAAATTCTGTATCTACAGTGCCATTACTAACAAAAGTAGAAAAATATTGAGGTATTTCTGTTGAAGGTGTTATAGGAAAGGCAGCTACAACATCTGGATTTATTTGTTTCATAGCAATAGCAGCAGCTTCATTTCCACTTAATCTTTCTCTAATTCCCATACTATAATCTCCTTTACTCAGTCATTTCAATGGCATGGAATGGGCACACTTTAGCGCAAACTCCACAACCTTTGCAATAATCATAATTAAAATCTTCACGCTTTCCTTCTTTATTTACAGGAATAGCATCATCAGGGCAAACTGGAAAACATAAACCACATTGAGTACATTTCTCAGATATGTAAATAGGTTTAACACTTCTCCAGTCACCTGTTTTAAATTCTCTAGCATTACCAGCTTTATAAATATTACCACCAATAGTCATATCACAAGCTGGAGTATTCCTATCAATCATTTAAACCATCCTTTCTAAACTTTATTAACTTCTTTTAAAGCCATCTCTAAGGCTTTCATATTTCCATCAATAACTTCAGGTTTTTTAGCAAATTTGTGTTTAAAGGAACCTTCCATATCAGCTAAAAAGTCTTTTTCTTCAATTACTCCACTTACTTTTACAATTGCAGCAAGCATAGGAGTATTTGGAAAATATTTACCTAAAGTTTCTAATGATATTTTTCTTGCATCAATAGTATAAACATCTCCGGTATATCCGTTAAGTAAAGGCTTTAATTCATTTCCACTTTTTGTAGTGTTTATAACTATTGCACCATCAGGTTTTAAACCAGCAGTTACATCAACAGCTTCTAACAAACTATCGTCAACAACTACTACATAATCTGGTTCATATATATTACTATGAATACGTATTGGTGTATTACCAATACGGTTATATGCAGTAATAGGAGCACCCATTCTTTCTGGACCATATTCAGGAAAACCTTGAATATATTTACCAGTGTTAAAAGCAGCATCTGCAAGTAAAAGAGAAGCTGTTTTAGCACCTTGACCACCTCTACCATGCCATCTAATTTCAATTAAATCTTTCATAGTTTAAGTATTCCTCCTTAAATATTTTTCAAGTATTATTTTATTCTTAAATAAGCATAATGTCAAGAAAAGAAATGTATAAGAATTGCTCAATATGAAAGAAATGTATAAGGATTGCTCAAAATAATTGACAAGAGCCTGTTTATTATATTATTATATATATAAATAAAAAGAATGTGGTGAATGCAAATGAAAACAAAAGTTAAAAGTGAAAAAGGCATCATGGCCATATATGTTACAGTTACACTAGTAACATTTATAATAATTTTATTAGCAATTTTTTCTGGAGCAGTTGCTGTGAGAAAAAATCAGATAAAGACATTAATAAAAATAAAAGAAGTATATGAAAAAGATAATGACCGAAAAGAAGAAATTATAAGCAATTTAATACAATATAATTCCAAGTCTACAACAAAAAATGAAGTATCTCAATAAGAGATATTTTATTTTTTACATTCGTTACATTGCTTTTTGACTAATTCTGTTATATAATACAAACTGTTAAAATATTGCATTTTTAAAATAAAAATTAATATCCAAATTTAAGGAGGAAGACATGGGAGAAGTTATAGTAATAACGTCTGGAAAAGGTGGAGTTGGAAAAACTACTACAACAGCTAACGTAGGGTCTGCTTTAGCATTAAGAGGAAAAAAGGTAGTACTTGTTGATACTGATATTGGATTAAGAAATCTTGATGTAGTAATGGGATTAGAAAATAGAATAGTTTATGATATAGTCGATGTTGTAGAAGAAAAATGTAAATTAAGACAAGCTCTTATTAAAGATAAGAGATTTGAAGAATTATTTTTACTTCCAGCAGCTCAAACAAGAGATAAAAGTGCAATAAATGAAGAACAAATGAAAGAATTAACAGAAAAATTAAAAGAAGAATTTGATTATATTTTAATAGATTGCCCTGCAGGAATAGAACAGGGATTTAAAAATGCAATTGCTGGCGCAAGCAGAGCAATTGTTGTAACAACAGCTGAAATTTCAGCTATTCGTGACGCTGATAGAATTATAGGTTTATTAGAAGCATCTGAAATAAAAAATCCTGAACTAGTTATTAATCGTTTAAGACCTAATATGGTTAAAAAGGGAGAAATGATGGAAGTCGAAGACATTGTAGACCTACTATCAATTGACTTAATTGGAGTTGTTCCAGATGATGAATTTATTATAACACAAACCAATAAAGGTGAACCAGTTGTAACTAATCATAAAGCACCTTCAGGAAAAGCATACACGGAAATAGCAAGTAGAATTTTAGGAGAAAACGTAGAAATTACCATTCCGGCTAAAAAAGAAGGGTTTCTAGAAAAAATAAAAAATTTTTTCACAAAATAACAAAATAAAATACAATTGGAGGTAGAACATGTTTGAAAACATACTTAATTTTTTAAAAAATCTTGTAAAAAAGGAAAAGAGCAAGGAAAGCTCGGATACCGCAAAGGAAAGATTACACTTAGTGTTAATGCAAGATAGAGCAAATGTATCTGCCGATTTTCTAGAATTGATGAAGCAAGAAATTATAGAAGTAATAAAAAAATATATAGATGTTGATGAAGAAGCAATAGATGTACACTTAACAAATAAATCAAATGATGATGGCACAGTAGGAGCACCAGCACTATATGCTAATATTCCAATTGTTACAATAAAAAATGAAGCTAGAAAATTGAATGTACCAGATAAAAAAGAGGAAGAAGAAAAGTCAAAAGAAGTAAAAGAAAATAATCAAACTGAAAAAGAAGAAGAAAAACAACAACCAGAAACAGAAAATGATGAAAAAGTTGATGTAAAAGGAGAAGATGAAAAAGAAACAAAAGTAGAACAAAGAATAGAAGAAACAGAGAATAAAGATAAAGAAAAAGGGGAAAATGAAGAGTAGGCAACATCAAATAGTTAAATAGAGGATAAGCATGAGAAAAAAGATGTTAAAAAATATTGAATGGGGAATTCTAATATGCATACTAGTCCTATTAACAATAGGACTAGTTGCATTGTTTTCGGCCACTCAAAATTCAAACTATGAGGAATTTAAGAAACAAATTATGTGGGTTGTAATTAGTATACCTGTAATGATTGCAATTATGTATATTGATTATGAATTACTAATAAGAATTTCTCCAATTGTTTATGGAATGAGTATTGTGTCACTTATAGCAGTATTATTTACAGATCCTATAAATGGTGCAACTAGCTGGTTTAACATAGGCCCATTTTCTTTTCAACCCGCAGAATTTGCCAAAATAGCAGTTGTGTTATTTACAACCACTGTTATAACACAAATACAACAAAAAGGAAAAAATGAAATAAACAGACCATTGAAACTAGGAATAATATTACTTACAGTTGCAATTCCAACAATACTTATAATAATGCAACCAGATTATGGTACTGCATTTGCTTTTTTAGTTTCATTAATATTTATTTTATATGTGGCTGGAATAGATAAAAAATATATTATTACTGCTGCTTTACTAGTAGTTATTCTTGCACCAATTGCATACTTTTTTATACTACCAGAACATGCGAAGGCTAGAATAGATGTATATTTAAATCCTAATTTAGATCCTAGAGGAGATGGCTATAATATAATACAATCTAAGCTGGCAATAGGAGCAGGTAAACTTTTAGGAATGGGATTATTAAAAGGAAACCAAACACAACTAGGTTATTTATATCCAAAAACTACAGACTTTATATTTGCTGTTATAGGAGAAGAAATGGGATTTATAATTGCAGGAGCAATTATAGTAGTGTATGTTATATTATTAACTAAATCAATTAAAATTGCTAAAACTGCAAAAGATGATTTGGGAGCGTATTTAGCAAGTGGAATTTCAGGAATATTATTTTTTCACATGTTAGAAAATATAGGAATGACAATGGGGCTATTACCTATTACAGGAATACCTCTTCCATTTGTAAGCTATGGTGGAAGTTCAATGCTTACAAATTTAACACTAATAGCAATTTTACTAAATATAAGTGCTAGACGTAAGAAGGCAATGTTTATTGAATAGCTTAATATACAAGTAGCGTTACTAAAAAGAGTAAAGGTAAAATAAGATGTATTTAAAAGAACTAAAAATAGGAAATGTAAATTTAAAAAATAATATATTATTAGCTCCAATGGCAGGAATAACCAACCTGCCATTTCGATTAATATGCGAAAAATATGGGGTACGGGTTAGCATATACAGAAATGGTAAGTAGCAAAGGATTATTTTTTAATGATGAAAAAACAAAATTATTATTAAATACTGAAAATGAACAAATACCAGTAGCTGCTCAAATATTTGGTAATGATATTGAAGCAATGAAGTTTGCAGCACAACAAGTAAGCAAAATGGCTCCAATAATAGACATAAATATGGGGTGCCCAGCACCAAAAGTTGTAAAAAATGGAGATGGAAGTAAGCTATTATTAAACCTAGAATTAGCAGAAAATATTATTGAAACAGTTGTCAAGAATTCAACAGTACCAGTAACTTTGAAAATAAGAAAAGGATGGGATGAAAATAATATTGTTGCAGTAGAACTTGCTAAAATAGCTGAAAATAAAGGAGTTAAAGCAATAACAGTTCATGGAAGAACAAGAGAACAATTTTATACAGGAGAAGCTGATTGGGAGATTATTAAAAAAGTTAAACAGTCAGTAAATATACCTGTAATACGGAAATGGAGATATAAAAACAAAAGAGGATGCCTTAAGAATGTTTAAACAAACAGGCGTAGATGGAATAATGATAGGAAGAGCAAGTATTGGAAAACCATGGATTTTTAGACAAATTAAAGAATACCTAAACAAAGAAGAAGTTACTGAAACATCAGATGAAGAAAAACTAAAAATTATATTAGAACATATCGAATTACAGGTTAAATATTTAGGTGAAAGTACTGGAATAAAAGAAATGAGAAAATATATGAGTTATTACTTAAAAAATATGCCAAATGCGACTCAAATGAGACAGAAAATAAATCAAATAGAAACAAAAAAAGAACTACAAGAATCTATAATTAAATACTTTGAAACATATAAAGCATAAGTGAAACACAATCACTTATGCTTTTAATATGTACTAATATTTGACATGAATACTTAGAACTGAAGTGAATATAAATTATAGCAGGAGTTGATGAAATGAAAAATAAAAAAAGAATCTTGAAAATTATTATTTCAATTTTAATTATAATAGCCTTGATAATAATAATTTATATTTTTTACAAAAATACTAATAAAAATTTGAAAACAGGAAATAATCTAAGTAACAAAACAAGTCAAGAAATTGAGGAATATATTTTAAATATTAGCTCTTATGAAGCGGAAATAGAACTAGAAGTTGAAACTAACAAAAATAAAACGAAGTATAAAATAAAACAAAGTTACACTAGTCCTAATATTGTTAAACAGGTAGTTCACGAACCGGATAATATTAGCGGGCTAGAAACAACTTTTGATGGAGAAAAATTAACTATAAATAACACAAAATTGAACCTATCAACAGTTTATCAAAATTATCAATATATAACATCGAACTTTTTGTGGTTGAATTCATTTATAGAAGAATATAAAACAAATGGTGGAAAAATATATGAAGAAAACCAAATGATAATTATGGAAGTAAGTTCAAAAAACAGCAATCCATATAATTCTTTAAAGAAACTATTTATTAATAAAGAAACTGGAAAAATCACCAAAATGATAGTACAAGATAAGAACCAAAAAAAATTAGTTTACATATTATATAATGAGATAAAAATAAATAGTTTAAAAAAAGAAGATATACTTGCATTTAAATTTAATAAATTTTTCGTAGCACAATACTAAAACTGTATAAATCTGCTAAAACTTATATTTTTATCTTTGCTAATCCTTAAAATATATCAAAAATGGAAGAATATTAGGAGTGAAGAATATGATAATAAAAAGAGGAGATATGTTTTATGCAGATTTAAGCCCAGTAATTGGTTCTGAACAAGGTGGAGTAAGACCTGTACTCATAATTCAAAATGATATTGGAAATAAACACAGCCCAACAGTAATAGCAGCTGCAATTACATCGCAAACAGGAAAAACAAAACTACCTACACACATTGAAATAGAACCGGAAAAAAGTGGATTAAAAGCTGAATCTGTAATATTAACAGAGCAAATAAGAACAATAGATAAAAGCAGACTGAAAGAGAAAATAGGTCATATAGATGATAATAATATAATGTCACAAATAAATGACGCTCTTGGTGTAAGCTTTGGACTGGAATAAAAACTTGAGATTAAGTCTCAAGTTTTTTATGTTATTTGAATTTAAAAAAATCAATCAAAATAATTGTTTAAAATATAAAAATGTGATATAATACAAATGTATATATTTATGAAAAGGAGAAAGTAAAAAAGTGAATCAAATATTAGTTACACAAAAACTATATATTACACCTGAAATAAAAAGAAAAAAACTAATATACAAATTAGAACTTTTTATGTCAGTTTTTTTGGTTTGTCTTTTATTTTCATATTATATATATGCTGAATATGACAGAAATAAGAGTGAGCAAGTATCTAAAGAAATACTAGAACAAATAAAATATCAAGTTGATGATACAGTTAAAAAAGAAGATGATGATAAGATTGTTGTTGTACTTGAAATTCCAGGTTCACAATCAAACAATACAAGTCAAGAAAATAAAACAAAAAGTAATGTAAAAATTGATACAAAAACATATAAGTCAAAAGATGGTGTAGAATATACAACAGAGGGAATTTTAAAAATACCTAAAATAGGAATTGAATATCCAATACTTTCTGCAACTTCACCAGAGCTATTGTTTGTGTCAATCAATAAATACCATCCAAAAGATTTAAAACCAAATGAAATTGGAAACTATTGTATAGTTGGACATTACTATGAAAATGGAAAGATGTTTGGAAAATTACATAAATTAAAAAATGGAGATAAAGCAAAACTAACTGATTTATCTGGAAATACAGTTACATACCAAGTATATGATAAAAAGGTAATTGAGCCTACAGATGTTAGCTGTACTAGCCAAATGTTAGCGCGTGATATGCAAATAAGAGAATTAACATTAATTACTTGTACAAATGGGGGAAAACAGAGATTAGTAGTAAAACTAAGAGAAGTTTAAATTAAGGAGAAAAAATGAAATTAAACATAGTTATGGTTGAACCTGAAATACCTCAAAACACAGGAAATATTGCAAGAACAGCGGCTGCAATTGGAGCAAAATTACATTTGGTAAAACCACTGGGATTTGAAATAACAGATAAATATTTAAAAAGAGCTGGATTAGATTATTGGGATAAGTTAGATATTGAAATACATGAATCTTTAGAAATGTTTTTAGAAAAATATAAACCAGAAGAACATGCAATGTATTTTGCTACAACTAAAGGAAAACAATGTTATTCAGATGTTGACTATACAAAATCTGAGGAAGTGTTTATATTATTTGGAAAAGAAACAAAAGGCTTGCCAGAGGAATTACTTCAAAAATATATAAAAAATACAATTAGAATTCCAATGAGAGAGCATTTAAGATCATTAAATTTATCGAATTCAGTTGCAATTGTTGTATATGAAATTCATAGACAAGTTGGTTTTGATAAACTAGAACAAATCAGTAATTACTTTGATAAATAATTAAATAAAAGAGCATAAAAATCACTAAAAAGCTGTACTTTTTAGTGATTTTGTGGTATAATAATAATGTAGGGTTTAAAAAATAATATCCGAAATGGAGGATAAAAATATGTTTAATGAAGAAAAATTTCAATTTAATATAGAAAATATAAAAAATGATTTAGCAATAGAAGGAATGGACATAACAGAAAATGATGTAAATATGTATAGAATGTTAGCAGAAAATGAAGTTGCAATGCCAGAATTAATAAGCATGATAAAAGAACAAATTTAGAGAATTAAAAAGTTGTCAAAATTTTTAAATTTAATTGACAACTTTTTAATTATTTAAATTTTAAGTTGTGATTAGGATAAGGTGATAAAATGAAGGATTTATATGAAGATTTTAATTCAAAATACTGTTATAAAAATACCAATATACTTATAAATAAGTTAGATATTAGAGAGTATAAAGAGTTATCAAAATATGAAGCAAAAATAACAGCGGCTAAATCACTAGGATTACGATTAAAAGGAATTACTGGAAATTTTGATAAAAAACATTACTTATCTATACATAATTATTTATTTGAAGATATTTATCCATTTGCAGGAAAACTAAGGGAAGAAAATATTAGTAAAGGTGAATTCAGATTTGCAAGTTTCGAATATGTGGAACCTGAACTAGAAAGAATATTAGAGCAACTTAAAAAAGAAAACTTTTTAGAAGGAACTTCTAAAAAACAATTGGCAGAAAGACTAGCGTACTATTTATCAGAATTAAATGTTTTACACCCTTTTAGAGAAGGAAATGGAAGAACTAACAGAGAATTTATCAGGCAATTAGCATTAAAAAATGGTTATATTTTAAATCTAAAAAATACTTCTCCAAAGCAAGTACTAGATGCCAGCATAAAGTCTGTTGCCGATACATCTGATCTAGAAAATATTATAGAAAAAATGTTAGAAAGTGAATAAAAATCATGCCAATGGGGACGGAGAATTTTGGCACGTTTAGTTTGAAATTAAATTAAAGTTAATTTGCTTTAAATTAAAACGTGCCAAAATTCTCCGTCCCCATTGGCATGATTTCAAAAAAAATTTGATTTTTTTCAAAAAACACTTGATATTTTTAATATGTTATATTAAAATTTAATTGAAGTGGAGAGAAGTGGTAGAAAGTGGAATAAAATGTTAGCGAGGTGAGAAAAGTGTTAATTGGTGAATATGAACATTCTCTAGATGTTAAAGGTAGATTGATATTACCTTCAAAAATAAGAGAAGATATGGGTGAAAAATTCATAATAACCAAGGGACTAGATAAATGTTTATTTGGCTTTTCTCAAACAGAATGGGCTAACTTTGAAGAAAAATTAAAAACACTTCCACTTACAAATAAAAATGCCAGAGATTTCGTAAGATTTTTCTTATCTGGAGCAATAGAATGTGAAATTGATAAACAAGGAAGATTCTTAATTACAAGTAACTTACGTGAATATGCAAAATTAGAAAAAGACACAGTAATTATTGGTGTAGGTACTAGAATAGAAATCTGGGATAAAGAAAAATGGAAATCTTACAACAGTGACGAAAATATTTCAGCTGATGAAATAGCAGAAAATATGACAATGCTTGGTATATAACTTGAAAAAGTCTATATAACACACAAAAGAAAAATATTAAAATTACAAAAGATAAAATAAAAAGGTTATACAAAAGATAAAACACACTAAAGATAAAATTTTACAAAAGATAATCATACACAAAAGATAAAAGAAAACTAGAATCTTACAAAAGATTTTAATTTCAAAAGATAAAATATAAAATTACTAAAGTGAAGAATATAATTCACAAAAGATATATTTAAAAATTTCCATACCCTACAAAAGAGAGTTAAAACTATGAATGCACAAAAGAAAAAAGTATAAGAATAAAAGCACATAATAGTTGGTATAAATCATACCAACTTATTGTGCTATTATAAGTAAACGACAGTGAAAGGACTTACAAGACTAATGGAATTTAAACATGAGCCAGTTTTATTAAAAGAATGTATACAGGCACTGAACATTAAAAGTGATGGTATTTATGTAGATGGAACATTAGGCGGAGCAGGTCATAGTGAGGAAATATTAAAAAAATTATCTGAAAATGGTATGCTAATTGGAATAGATAGAGATGAAGAGGCTTTAAAAGCAGCATCTAATAGGCTTAGTAAATATAACAATGTGAAATATATTCATGGAAATCATGATGACATAAAACAAATTTTAGAAGAGTTAAACATTGATAAAGTAGATGGAATTTTATTAGACTTAGGAGTTTCATCATATCAACTTGATGAAAGAGCAAGAGGTTTTAGCTATATGGGAAATAGTCCATTAGATATGAGAATGGACACTTCAACAGGAATAACGGCTAAAGACGTAGTTAATAATTATTCAGAAGAAGAGTTAGCTGATATTATTTGGAACTATGGAGAAGAAAAATTTAGCAGACAAATTGCTAAAAATATATGCAAGTTTCGTAAGGAAAAACAAATTGAAACAACTCAAGAACTTGTAAATATAGTAGAAAATTCTATACCAAAAGCAATGCAAAAAGATGGACATCCTGCAAAAAGAACATTTCAGGCAATTAGAATTGAAGTTAATAATGAAATTAAACCGTTATATGAAACAATAAAAAATAGCGTATATTGTTTGAAACAAGGTGGACGATTAGTTGTAATAACATTCCACTCATTAGAAGATAGAGCAGTGAAAAATGCAATGGTAGATTTACAAGGAAAATGTACTTGCCCAAGTGAATTACCATATTGTGTGTGCAACTATGAGTCATTTGGAAAAATTATAAATAAAAAACCAATTGTTGCTTCAGAAGAAGAAAAAGAAAGAAATAGCAGATCAAAAAGCGCAAAAGTTAGAATTTTTGAAAGATTAGATAAAAACACATAAGAAGTTAAAATATCAAAAGAAAAGAGGTGAAAACTTATGGCATATAGTAGTATGAGATACCAGTATGAGACTAGCCCAAGAAAATTAAAACCAGAAGAAAAAACAAACAAAAAAGTTAATACTAAAAAAAAGGTATCTACATCTAAACAGAAAAATACAAAAGCAAAACAACAAATAAAACCAAAAGTAAAAACTATAATGTATATAATTGCTGGTTTTGCAATATTATTTGCTATAAGTTATCGTAATTCTCTTATAACTGCAGGATTTAATCAAAAAGAAGATTTGAAAAAACAATTAAGTACATTACAAAAAGAAAATGCACAAACTGAAATAAATATTCAAACAAGTTTAAACTTATCTAATATAGAAAAATCAGCATCTAGTATGTTAGGAATGAAAAAACTAGATGATTCACAAAAGGTATATGTAAGTTTACCTAAAAAAGACTATGTTGAAACAGCAAGTGAACAAGTTGTTGTTACAGAAGAACAAAATTGGTTTGAAAAACTAATAGAAAATATAACAAATTTTGTAAAACAATAAAGAGCTTAAAAACATTACGAAGCTCTTTATTTTTTGGTCTTTTTTTTATTTAAGTGAATACAAATAAATAGAGATAACCGTAAAATGGGAGAAAACTATGAGAAAAGTTTGTAAAAACTTAAATAAAAGACAATTAATAAAGCTAAAAAAAAGAAGAAAAGAAGAAAATATAAATGTAAAAAAAGAGCAAAAAACAATGCAGAAAATGATGAAAAGAAAATTTAAGAAAGAAATAAAAAAGCAAAATTCAAAACCAGATGAGAAAATAAGTAATATGAGCAGAAAAAAGAAAATGAGAAATGAAATTATTATATCTTGGATGGCATTGATAGCATTGTTATTTAGAATTGGATGGATACAATTTGGAATGGGGTCAGAATTACAAGCTAAGGCTTATGTACAACAAACTTTAGATAGAAGTATTAATCCTAGAAGAGGAACAATATATGATTCAACAGAAACTACAATATTGGCAGTTAGTAGTACAGTAGAAACTGTTACAGTTAATCCAGTAAACATAAAAAAAGAAGATAAAGAAAAAGTGGCAAAAGCTTTAAGTAATATATTTGAATTAGATTATGAAAAAGTTTATAAAAAAGTAAATAAAAGAAGTTCTATAGAAACAATTGTGAAAAAAATTGATAAGGAAAAATCAAATGAACTTAGAACTTGGCTACAAGAAAATAATATAACTTCTGGAATAAATATAGATGAAGACACAAAAAGATATTACCCATATAATAATTTAGCATCACAAATTATAGGATTTTCTGGAAGTGATAATCAAGGACTAGATGGTATAGAGGCAATATATGATGAACAATTAAAAGGTACAAAAGGAAAAATTCAAAAATTGACAGATGCAACAGGAGGTGATATTGAGAAATCAGGTGAGAATTATGTAGAAGCAGTTGATGGAGAGGATTTAGTACTAACAATAGATGCAACAATTCAAGGAATAGCAGAAAAATATTTAAAAGAAGCATGTATTGATAATAAATGCACAGATGGTGGAAATATAGTTGTAATGAACCCGAAAACAGGAGATGTTTTAGCTATTGCTGGATATCCAAATTACAATCTTAATGAACCATTTGAACCCAGCACAGATGAACTTAAACAAGAATGGAATAGCATGTCACAAGCAGATAAAAACAAGGCTATGCTTTCTTTGTGGAGAAACAAAGCTGTAACAGATACTTATGAACCGGGTTCTACATTTAAATTAATTACTTCTTCAGCGTCATTAGAAGAAGGAATAACAACGCCTGACAAACAAGGAGAATTTTGTTGTACTGGTGGTATAGAAATTGCAGGTGTAAGAATAAAATGTTGGAGATACTATAGACCACACGGTTCAGAATCTTTAAGAGATGCACTTATGAATTCTTGTAATCCAGTTTTTATAGGATTAGGTCAAAAACTTGGAGTACATACATACTACAAATATTTGAATAAATTTGGGTTATTAACCAAAACTGGAATTGACTTACCAGGAGAAGCTACAAGTATATTTTTAAAAGAGGAGAAAGTTGGACCTGTAGAACTAGCAACAATAGCTTTCGGTCAAAGATTTGAAATTACACCAATACAATTAGCGACAGCGGTAAGTACAATTGCAAATGGTGGAGTCAAAGTAACACCTAGAATAGTTAAGAAAACTATAAATAGCAAAACGGGAGAAATTAATGAAATACCAATAAAACAAGGAGAACAGGTTATATCGAAAGAACATGCAAAAGAAGTACTGGATATGATGGAATCTGTAGTTGCTTTAGGTACAGGCAAAAGAGCACAAGTGAAAGGCTATAGAGTTGGAGGCAAAACTGGAACATCAGAAGATGGAGTTAACACCAACAAATATGTAGCATCATTTATTGGCGTTGCACCAATTTCAAATCCAGAAGTTGTGGCTCTTGTTACCTTATATAATCCAAAAGGAGAAGGAGGACATCAAGGAGGAGTGGTTGCTGCACCAGTTGGAGGTCAGGTTTTATCTGAAATACTTCCATATTTAGATTTAAAAAAAGATAATCAAACTGATGAAAATATAAAAAAACAAGTAGAAGTACCAAAGATTGAAGGAATGACTATAAAAGAAGCAACAAAAATACTTAAAAATTTAAATCTTAATTTGTATGTAGAAAATGGAACACAGGAGATTGATAAAGAAAATACAATAATAAAAGAACAAATACCAAAAAATGGAATTAAGGTTTATGAGGAAACGAAAATTATTGTAAGAATTTAAAAAAAGCTATACAAAAAAAACATTTAGTTATATAATGTAAACGTAAAAATGGATAAAGGGAGAGTGCTATGGAGTTAAAGAGTATATTATCGGGATTAGAAGGTTTAAAAGTAAAAGGAAATCTTGATATTAATGTAAATGAGATTAAAAATAGTTCTAATCAAGTGGAAAATGGAGACATGTTTGTTGCAATAGATGGCTTTGATACTGATGGACACAAATATATTAGTGAAGCAATAAAAAAAGGCGCAAAAGTCATTATGGCACAAACTGACAAAGTAACAAAAGAAACTATAAAAGAGTTACCAGATGATGTTACAATTATTTTAGCACCAAATACAAGACATGCAATAGCAATTTGCGCATGTAATTTTTACAAAAATCCATCTGAAAAGCTTAAGTTAATAGGAGTAACGGGAACAAAAGGAAAAACAACAACTACATTTATGATAAAATCAGTTTTAGAAAAACAAGGACTAAAAGTTGGATTGATTGGAACAATTTGCACATATATTGGAGATAAAAATTTAGGAGATAATGATAGAACAACACCAGAAAGTTTAGAATTACAACAACTTTTAAGAAGAATGGTGGATGAAAAATGTGATGTTGCTGTTATGGAAGTATCTTCTCAAAGCTTGAAACTAAATAGAGTAGATGGATGTAAATTTGAAATAGGAGTATTTACAAATTTTTCAAAAGATCATATTAGCCAAAAAGAACATCAAAGCATGGAGGAATATTATGAATCAAAAGTTAAATTGTTTACAATGTGTAAATATGGGTTCATAAATTCTGATGATATATATGCAAATAAATTACCTGAATTAGTACCTGAATGTACATTTAAAACTTATGGAATTGATAATCCATCAGAACTATTAGCAAAAGACATTACAGTAACTAACTCAAGTGTTGATTTTAAAGTAAAAATTGGAGATAAAAATCAAAGAGTAAAAACTGGAATTCCAGGAAGATTTAGTGTATATAATTCATTAGCTGCAATTAGTGTTGCATCTAGATTTAATTGTAGTGTTGAAAACATACAAGAATCATTACTAAATGTTCGTGTGCCTGGAAGAAGCGAGCTAGTGGATAATGAAAAAGAATTAACTATTATGATAGACCATGCACATACACCAGAAAGTTTAGAAAATATTTTATCAACTGTTAGAGAATATACACAAGGAAAAGTAATATGTGTATTTGGATGTGGCGGTGACAGAGATGCAGGAAAAAGATCAATTATGGGAGAAATATCAGGAATATATGCAAACCATACAATAATAACATCAGATAATCCAAGAAGTGAAAAACCGGAAGATATAATTTCACAAATTGAAAAAGGAATTAAAAAGACAAAAGGAAGTTATGAATGTATAACTGATAGAAAAAAGGCAATAGAAACAGGAATTAAAATGTTACATAAAAAAGATATATTAGTTATTGCTGGAAAAGGACATGAGTTGACACAAGAAATTGAAGGGAAAAAATATCCGTTTGACGAGAGAAAGATTGTATATGATATAATAAAACAACTAAATTAAAAACAACAATGAACCAAGGAGGAAATATGGAATTTCAAACAAAGATAATATTACTATCATTAGTATTTAGCTGTATTATAGCTTTAATAGTTATTCCAATTTTAAAAAAATTAAAAGTAGGACAATTAGAAAGAAAAGAGGGACCACAATCACATTTAAAAAAACAAGGAACACCTACAATGGGTGGAATTATTATAATGATTACATTACTTGTAATTGGAGCACTTGTATGTTTTACATATATTAAATCAGAAGATATTGAAAATTCAAAAGTTGCAAGTAATTTGATTCCTTTAATAGCATCTACAATAGGATTTGGAGTTGTTGGACTAATTGATGATTTAAAAAAGCTAATTGGAAAAAATACAGATGGACTAAAGCCAGCCTATAAAATGTTAGGATTGCTAATAATTGCTGTAGGCTTTAGTATATATTTAACACAAATATTAAATATAGGAACAGATACCTATATACCATTTTTAAAAATGTCAATAAATTTACCAATATGGATATATGTACCATTTATGGTATTTGTAATGCTAGGTACAACAAATGCTGTTAATCTAACTGATGGAATAGATGGACTTTCAACAAGTGTTACAACAATAATAATTACATGCTTAACAGCTATAGGAATTATATTTGGAGTAAAAGAAATAACAGTTTTTGGAGCAATATTAATTGGAGCATGCTTAGGATTTTTATTATTTAATCTTCACCCAGCAAAAGTATTTATGGGAGATACAGGTTCACTTTTGTTAGGAGGAGCAATTGCAAGTATGGCAATTTATTTAAAGATGCCATTGATATTAATTATAATAGCTTTAATTCCGGTTGTTGAAACATTATCAGTTATTATACAAGTTAGACACTTTAAAAAGACTGGAGAAAGAATATTTAAAATGACTCCAATACATCATCATTTTGAGTTATCAGGATGGAATGAGAACAAAATAGTATCTATATTTAGTATAATAACTCTTGTTTGCTGTGTAGTTGGATTATTGTCTATTTAAATATTTTGTAAATAACAATTGAGAAAGGAAAATAATAATGCAAAAAACGAATAAAAAAATGTCTAACTTTAAGAATCAGCAACTAGACTTTATATTGTGTGCAATAATATTTATATTACTTGCATTAGGAATAGTAATGGTACTATCTGCTTCAGCGCCATCATCATTAGCTAAAACTGGAAAAAGTTATTCCTATGCAGGTAAGCAATTGCTTTCGGCAGTTTTAGGAATGATAGGTATGTATATATTATCTAAAATAGATTACAGAAAATATAAAAAGATATACTTTTTAATATATATTGTTTCAGTAGCAGTATTATTTTTAGTATTAATTCCTGGATTGGGAATTGAAGGAAATGGTGCAAGAAGATGGATTGCTGTTCCGATTATAAATCAATTTCAACCATCTGAATTTACAAAAATAGGACTAATCATATTCTTTGCAGGATATTTAACAGAACATAAAAATGATTTAAGAGATTTTAAAAAAGGATTTATAATACCTTTAGTTTATCTTATGATTCCAATTGCAACATTGTACTTAGTACAAAATCACTTAAGCGCATCACTAATTATAGGAGCAGTTGCATGTATAATGATGGTAATTGCAGGAACAAGAATTATGTATTTTGTTATATTTGGAACAATAGGAGGAGGAGGACTTCTTTCTTATGTAATATACAAAATAAGTTCTGGAGCAAGTGGAAGCAGTTTCAGATTAGGAAGAATTGTTTCTTTTCTTGATCCATGGCAAGACCTTACTGGTACAGGATGGCAAGTAGTACAAGGATTATATGCAATAGGTTCAGGAGGTCTATTTGGTGTAGGACTTGGAGAAAGCAAACAAAAATATTTATGGCTTTCAGAACCTCAAAATGACTTTATATTTGCAGTTATTGCAGAAGAACTTGGATTTGTAGGATGCTTAATTATAATGATATTATTTGGAATTCTAATATGGAGAGGTGCACTAATTGCTATGAAAGCTCCTGATACATTTGGAAGCTTATTAGCAGTTGGAATAGTTAGTTTAGTTGCAGTTCAAGTTGTATTAAATATAGCAGTTGTTACATCTTCAATGCCAAATACAGGTATTCCATTACCTTTTTTCAGCTATGGAGGAACAGCATTAATGTTTTTATTATGCAGTATGCGGAATATTATTAAATATTTCACGAGCAGGATCAAAAGTATAAAAGGAGGAAGCTATGCGAGTAATAATAGCAGCAGCAGGAACAGGTGGACATATAAATCCTGGAATAGCGATTGCAAATGAAATAAAGAGACAAGAGCCAAATTCAGAAATAATTTTTGTTGGAACTAATAGAGGACTAGAAAATGATTTAGTTCCAAGAGCAGGATACAAATTAGAACATATAAATGCTTATGGATTTGATAGAACAATATCAATTGAAAATATAAAAAAAATATATCAAACATTTCATTCAATAAAAGAAGCAAAAAAAATAATAGAACAATTTAAACCAGATGTAGTAATAGGCACTGGAGGTTATATTTGTGTACCAATTGGAATAGCTGCTCAAAAAAGAAAAGTACCAGTTGTATTACATGAAAGTAATGCTTTCCCAGGAGTAGCTGTGAAAATACTTTCAAACAAAGCAAAAAAAGTATTAGTAGGATTTGAAGATGCAAAAAAAAGGTTGCCTAAAGCTAAACAAGTAGTGGTAACAGGAACTCCTACTAAAGTGAAGAAAGTAAAGATATCAGAAGAAAGAAAAAAAGAATTATTAAAAGAAAATAAATTAAATGATAATAAACCAATAGTATTGTTTTTTGGAGGAAGCCAGGGAGCTAAAAGTATAAATGACAGTTTATTAGAAATAATATCTAAAAAACAAAATCAAAATTATCAAATTTTATGGGCAGCTGGACCAGCACAATATGAAAAAATAAAAAATGAACTAAAAGAAAAATATTCTATAGAGATTGATAATATTGAAGATGTTAGTATAGTTCCATATATATACAATATGGAAGAAATAATGAATATTGTTGATTTAGTTGTTTCTAGAAGTGGAGCAATGACAATAACAGAAATTGCAAATGTGGGAGTACCAGCAATATTTATTCCATTTCCTTTTGCAACAGAAAACCATCAGGAATATAATGCAAAAGTATTAGAAAATGTTGGGGCAGCTAAAATTATATTAGACAAAAACTTGACATCAAATGAGTTAAATAGTACAATTACAAACTTAGTAGAAAATAAAAATGCATTAAAAGATATGGGAAAAAAAGCAAATCAAGTTGCTATACAAAATGTAGAAGAAAAGATTTACAAAGAAATTAAAGAATTATAAAGGTGATTTTTGAACGACAGCTCTAAAAATCACTTAAAATTACTATTAAGGAGAAATTAAATGGCAGACAAGCTAATTATTGTTGAATCACCAGCAAAAGCAAATACAATTAAGAAGTTTTTAGGCGGAAATGTAAAAGTCATGGCATCAATGGGGCATATTAGAGATTTACCAAAATCAAAAATGGCAGTTGACATTGAAAATGATTTTGAACCAGAATATATAAATATTCGTGGAAAAGGAGACTTAATAAAGAGCTTAAAAAAAGAAGCAAAATCAGCAAAACAAGTATACTTAGCATCTGACCCTGATCGCGAGGGAGAAGCTATTGCTTGGCACTTATCACACATTTTAGAAATACCAGAAAATAGCAATTGTAGAGTCACATTTAACGAAATTACAAAAGAAACAGTAAAAGAAAGTATAAAAAAGCCAAGAACAATAAATATGGATTTAGTGGATGCTCAACAAGCTCGTAGAGTATTAGATAGAATAGTTGGATATAAAATTAGTCCAGTATTATGGAAAAAGGTAAAAAGAGGATTATCAGCAGGTAGGGTACAATCAGTTGCAGTAAAATTAATTGTTGATAGAGAAGAAGAAATAGAAAAATTTATCCCTGAGGAATACTGGAATATATACGCTAACTTATTAGAACCAAATTCTGATAAAAACTTTCAAGCTACATTATATGGAAAAGATAACAAGAAAATAGAAATACATACTAAAGAAGAAGTGGACGAGATATTAAAAAATATAGAAAAAGGTAAATATATTGTATCAGATGTGAAAAAAGGAGAGAAAAAAAGAACTCCAGCACCACCATTTACAACAAGTACTATGCAACAAGAAGCATCTAGAAAATTAAGTTTTACACTAAAAAAGACAATGTCTGTTGCACAAGGACTATATGAAGGTGTTCACGTTGGAGAAAAGGGAACTGTTGGTTTGATTACATATATGAGAACTGATTCAACAAGAATTTCTGACGAGGCAAGAGCTAAAGCAAAGGAAGTTATTACACAAAAATATGGCGAAAATTATTATGAAAATCGTTACTATAAAACAAAACAAAATGCTCAAGATGCACATGAAGCAATTAGACCAACATATATAGACTTAGAACCAGAAAAAATCAAAGATTTTTTAACAACAGATCAGTATAAATTATATCGTTTAATATATAACAGATTCATTGCAAGCCAAATGTCTAATGCTATATATGATACAGTTACAGCTAATATTGATGTAAATAACTATAATTTTAAAGCAAGTGGACAAACTTTAAAATTCAAAGGTTTTATGACTCTATATGTCGAAACTTTAGAAGATGAAAAAGAAGAAGAGGATAATTCTATTCCAGATTTATTAATTGGGCAAGAAGTAAAAAAAGAAAAATTAGAAGCAAGGCAAAGCTTTACACAACCACCTGCAAGATATACAGAAGCAAGTTTAGTAAAAGCATTGGAAGAAAAAGGAATAGGAAGACCAAGTACTTATTCACCAACAATTACAACGATTTTAGAAAGAAGATATATTCAGAAAGAGCAAAAACAACTAATTCCAACAGACTTAGGAAAAATAGTAAATAAACTATTGGTTGAAAATTTCCCGGATGTTATAAATGTTGAATTTACAGCTAAAATAGAAGAGGAATTTGATGAAGTTGCAGAAGGAAAAAAACCATGGAAACAGGTTATAAGAGAATTTTATGGACCATTCAAAATAACTTTGGATAGAGTTGAAAAAGAGTTAGAACATGTTGAATTGGTGGAAGAAGTATCTGATGTACCATGTGAAAAATGTGGAAGAATGATGGTAATAAAATATGGTAGATATGGAAAATTCTTAGCTTGCCCTGGTTATCCTGAATGTAAAAATGCAAAACCAATTATAGAAACAATTGACGTGCCATGTCCAGTATGTGGTGGAAAAGTTCAAGTAAAAAAATCTAAAAGAGGTAGAAAATTTTATGTGTGCGAAAACAATCCAAATAGTTGCGAATATATATCATGGAACCCACCTAAAATAGGAGAAAAATGGAGCCCGGAGCCAAAAGAAGAAAAGAAAGAAAAAACTAAAACTAAAAAAAGTAGAAAGAAAACAACTAAAAGAAAAACTAAATAATAATTTTAAGAGCGAGGCATATGCCTCGTTTTTAAAATTATGTCATATTTCTTGATAATCGTCATTACCTATGATATAATAACAAATTGATAAAATTTCAAGGAGATTGCTATGTTAGAAGAAAAAGAAAAAATAAGAGAAAAGGAAAATCATAGAGTATTTAAGCAATTATTAAGTACTTTTTTGGAAAGTGAAGATGTTGCTCAAAATGAGACTGAAAGTATTAGTAAAAATATTAGAATTGTACCAAAGTTTTTCTATGATAATTTCAAAAAGCAATTAAAAGTAGAATTTAAAATAGGAGAAAAACAACTATATAAAATAAAAAATCTACCAGAGTTTTATGATAAAATGTTACATAATGAAACATATCAATATGGGGCAAAATTAAATTTTATACATAGCACTGAATCATTTGAAAAAGAATCGCAAGAGATTTTATCATTTTTACTTAAATATGCAGAAATTATAAAATATAGTAATGAAATGAATTATACGTACTATAGAAATAACTTTATTCAAGATAACATTTTGCTATCAAATACAGGATTAGATGATATTTTTGAAATTTTAAAAAATAAAGATGTTATTTTTCAAATAAATTCAACAGAAAAAAGTATATATTTTGCAGATGAAGAACCAAATATATACTTTAATATTACAGAATTAGATGGAAACAAATTTAGGTTAAGATGTAATATTGACGTTTTTGAATATGATATTCTTCAAGGAAAAGAATATGTATATATGCTATTTTCAGATACTTTATACAAATGTGAAAAAAGTTTTCAAGAGACCATAATAAAAATATTAGATGTACTAAGAAAAAATTATACAAATGAAATTATTATGGATGAAAAAGAAATAACTAATTTCTTTGCTATGATAGCTCCTAAAATAGAGGAAAAAGTAATTACTGAAGAATTGCCTAAATACATAAAAGAAAAGTATATTCCTCAAAAATTAGGAGTAAAAATATATTTAGATTATGACCAAAACAATAATGTTTTAGCAGACATAAAGTTTTGCTATGGAAAAAATGAATTTAATCCATTAATAAATCAGAATATAAATTTTGCACGAAATATGATAAAAGAAAATGAGGCATTAAATCAATTTATTAATACAGGATTTATGCTAGATAAAAATAATGCAAGATTAATATTAGTTGATGAAGAAAAAATATACCAATTTTTATCAACTGATATTGAAGAATATATGAAAAAATATGAAGTTTTAGCAACAGAAACTTTTAAGAAAAAAGAAGTACGTTCACCACAAATGAAAGCAATTGGGGTAAGAGTAGAAAATAATTTACTTCAAATTGATTTATCACAAATAGGAATTGAATTATCTGACTTATCAGAAATAATGGAAAAATATAAACTAAAAAAGACATTTTATAGATTAAAAGATGGAAGTTACATTAATTTAAAAGAAAATGATACACTAAAATTTTTAGATAATTTAAATCTTGATATGGAAAACGGGTATACAAACTTAAAAGACGGTGTAATTACACTTCAAAGTTATAGAAGTCTTTATTTAGAGAGATGTTTGAAAAATTTAAATAATGTTGAAATAAATAAAGATGAATCATATAAGACAATGGTAGATAGTTTACATACAAATCAAAAAAATGTTGAAATATCAGTTCCAGATAATTTAAATGCAGATTTAAGAACATATCAAAAGATAGGATATCAGTGGCTAAAAACATTGGATAAATATGAATTTGGTGGAATACTAGCAGATGATATGGGGCTTGGAAAAACAATCCAAGTACTAGCAGTAATATTAGACTATGTAAACAAAGAAGGAAAAATGCCTTCGTTAGTTGTATGCCCAAGTTCTTTAACTTTAAATTGGTTTGGGGAAGCTAATAAATTTGCACCAAGTTTAAAAGTATGTGTAATTAGTGGAAATGCATTAGAAAGAGCTAAAAAAATATCTAAAATACCACAATATGATTTAGTAATTACATCTTATGATTCACTAAAAAGAGACATAGATATATATGAAGAAAAGGCATTTAATTTCAGATATATGATAGCTGATGAAGCTCAATATGTTAAAAATAATAATACGCAAAATGCTAAAGCAATAAAGAAAATACTAACTAAAACAAGGTTTGCACTAACAGGCACTCCAATAGAAAATTCACTATCTGAACTATGGTCTATATTTGATTTTATTATGCCTGGATATTTATTTAAATATAAAAAATTTAAAGAAATATTTGAAACACCTATAGTGAAAGAAGAAAATGAACCTAGCTTAGAAAAGTTAAAGAAAATGATAGATCCTTTTGTATTAAGAAGAATAAAAAAAGAAGTATTAACAGAACTTCCAGATAAAACAATAAGTGTGTTATACAATGAAATGCAAGAAGAACAACAAAAAGTATATTTATCATATTTGGCTAAGGCTAGAAAAGAAATAAATGACGAAATAAAAGCAAATGGATTTGAGAGCAGTCAAATCAAAATATTAGCTCTTTTAATGAGATTAAGACAAATATGCTGTCATCCAAAATTGTTTTTACAAAATTATGATGGAGAAAGTAGCAAACTTATACAATGTGTTGAACTTATAAAAAATACAGTTGAAAGTGGTCATAAAATATTATTGTTTTCAGGTTATACTTCAATGTTTGAAATGATTGAAAAAGAACTTAAAAATAATAAGATATCATATTTAAAATTAACAGGACAAACTAAAGTATCAGAAAGAATAGAACTTGTTGATAAATTTAATGAAGATGAAAATATTAAAGTATTTTTAATATCATTAAAAGCAGGAGGAACAGGTTTAAACTTAACTGGAGCAGATGTAGTAATTCATTATGATCCATGGTGGAATTTGTCGGCTGAAAATCAGGCGACAGATAGAACTTATAGAATAGGACAAAAAAATAATGTTCAAGTTTATAAATTAATTACTAAAAATTCAATTGAAGAAAAAATTTATGAATTACAACAAAAAAAGGCTAAATTGGCAGATAATATGTTATCAACTCAAAATACATTTATAAACCAATTATCTAAAGAAGACATAATGAAATTATTTGGATAAGGAGATAAAATGAAGGATTATATAACAATAATAGGAGGAGGACTAGCTGGTTCGGAAGCAGCATATCAAATTGCTAAAAGAGGAATAAAAGTTAAACTATATGAAATGAAACCACAAAAATTTTCGCCTGCGCATACTAACAAAAATTTAGCAGAGGTAGTATGTAGCAATTCATTTAAATCAAATTTACATACAAATGCATGTGGACTATTAAAAGAAGAATTAAGAATACTAGATTCACTTTTGATAAAAATAGCAGATGAAACATCAGTACCAGCTGGGCAAGCATTAGCAGTTGACAGAGAAGTTTTTTCTAAAAGAGTAACAGAAGAATTAGAAAAAATGGAAAATATAGAGATAATTAGAAAAGAAATAGGAAATGAAGCTATAACAGATAAAAATGAATTAGAAAATATGGCTAGTGACGGAATTGTTATTATAGCAACAGGACCACTAACATCAGATAATTTATCAAATGAAATTTTAAAAATAACAGGGCAAGATAAATTGTTTTTTTATGATGCAGCAGCACCAATTATTGAAAAAGATTCAATAGATATGAATATTGCATTTTGGGGTGAACGCTATGAACAAGAAAGGGAAAAAGAAGAAGATATAGAGAAATGGACAGAAAGAATAAAAACTCAAAATGAAGCAAGCTATTTAAACTTACCAATGAATAAAGAAGAATATGAAAAATTTTGGAATGATTTAGTAAATGCAGAAGTTGTAACATTACATGATTTTGAAAAAAAAGAAATATTTGAAGGATGTATGCCTATAGAAATAATGGCAAAAAGAGGAATAGACACTTTAAGATTTGGACCATTAAAACCGGTTGGCTTTACAGATCCAAGAACAGGGTACAGACCTTATGCAATTGTACAACTAAGACAAGATAATACAGAAGGTAATTTGTTTAATATGGTTGGATTCCAAACAAATTTAAAATTTGGAGAACAACAAAAGGTATTTAGTATGATTCCAGGATTAGAAAATGCAAATTTTGTGAAATATGGAGTGATGCACAGAAATACCTATATAAATTCTACCAAACTATTAGAACCAACTTATAAACTAAAAGTTAATAGAAATATATATTTTGCAGGACAAATTACAGGAGTGGAAGGATATGTTGAATCAATATCATCAGGACTAGTAGCAGCACTAAATGCAATAGAACAATATAATAAAACAGAAAGAAAAGTAATATTTTCAGAGCTTACAATGATAGGAGCGTTAAGCAAATATATATCAACAACAAATGACAATTTTCAACCAATGAATGCAAACTTTGGAATTTTACCAGAACTTTCTGAAAAAATAAAAGATAAAAAATTAAAATATTCGAAATTAGCAGATAGAGCTTTGGAAAACCTAAAAACTACAATTTAATTATATAAATGTTACATAATTGTTACAAATATGTTAAGTTTTAATTACAGATTGCATTAATTTACATAATATAGTTGCAAAAAAATAGAAAACATGGTATAATAATGTATATATGAAAAAATATATCCAGTTAAAGGAGTAATTTATATGAAAAAAAGAGCGTTAGATAAAGTGTTTGAAGAGATTGATACAAAATTCAAAGATATGCCTGATGATAAAATGCAAGAATCAATTGATGCGGAAGTTGAAAAACTACAAGAGGAAATGGAAAATATACAAAAACAAATCGATGGAATGGAAGCATCAGAAAAAGGGCTAGATGATGAAACTAGAGAAAGACTAGAAAAAGAAATTGACAAAAAGAGCAAAAAAATAAACAACCTAGAAGGATATAGAAAAAATAAAACTCAAATTACAAAAATTATAGAATACAGAGAAAAATTAGAAACAAAATTATCAGAAACTATAACTGCTAGAGATGATAGTAAAAAAGCCTATGGAGAAGCTAAAAAAGAACTTGACGAAGTAAATAAAATATTAAAAGATGAAAAGAAAACCATGGAAATGGGACAAGATGAGTACAATGATTTACAAATAAGAAAAGAAAAGGCAGAGAAAGAATTAAAAACACAAAAAGAAATATTTGAAAAATCAAAAACAAAAATTGAAGATTTAAAAACAAAAATTGGAAAATGCAATCTTGCTTGGAGAACTTTATTTGCTAACAAAACCTGGGATGACATTCAATTAAGAGCTTCTGAATCTAAAGGAAGATATACTAGAAAAGTTGAAGATGAAGAAAGACTAGAAGATGAACCTGAAAATGCAAGACAAGAAGTTGATGATCCAGAAATCCAAGCTCAAATTGCAGAAACAGTTAGAAGAATTCAACAAAACAAAAAACAAGCAAGAAAAGGAGAAAATTTACCAACTAAAGTAACTGTATGGACTAAATTTAAAAACTTCTTCAAATCAATACCAGCAAAATTTAGAGAAACATTTGGAAAGGTTGAACCTGAACCAGTAAAAGATGATAAGGGTTCTGCAGATCCTAAGAAAAAAGCTGGTAAACCAGCAAAAACTAAAACTGCTACAGAACAACAAAAAGATGCATTTTTAGAATCACTTAGACAACATGTAGATGTTGAATATAGAAAAAAAGTAAGAGAAGCAAAAGAGCAAGAATATATTGATAAACATAAAGCAGAAGAACAAAATGAAAGATAATAAAAAAAGACCCTCATACAAAGAGGGTCTTTTGCATTGTAATATAAGAAAATACAAGCGAAACTGTTGACTTTTAAATATGAAAATGATACAATATAAACCGTTAGTGTAAAATACGCGAAGAGTGTATTTCCCTAACGGTTTATTTGTCACAAAAAAGTAACATATATTACTTTTTCGTAGAATATTTTATTTTTAATTATAGAAAAGAGGTGAAATTTAAGTGCCAACAATTAATCAATTAGTAAGAAAAGGTAGAAAAAGTTCTACAACAAAATCAACAGCACCAGCATTACAACATGGTTATAATTCTATGAATAAAAGAATGACTAACAAAAGAGCACCACAAAAAAGAGGTGTATGTACTGTTGTAAAAACTGTAACACCTAAGAAACCAAACTCAGCTTTAAGAAAAGTTGCCAGAGTTAGACTATCTAATGGATATGAAGTTACTTCATATATTCCAGGTATAGGACACAACCTACAAGAACACAGTGTTGTTTTAATTAGAGGAGGAAGAGTAAAAGACCTTCCAGGTGTTAGATACCACATTATCAGAGGAACATTAGATACAGCAGGTGTTAAAGACAGAATGCAAGCTCGTTCTAAGTATGGAGCTAAGCGTCCAAAGAAGTAGAAATTTGAGATGGTGCATATAATCTATTACTAATTTAAGGTACTTAAATTTATAATACATTATATAGCACTATACGGAAAAGCATAGAGCTTTTCAGAGTACCTATCATACGGTTTAGTATGAAATTCTAAAAGGAGGGAAGAATAGTGCCAAGAAAAGGATTTATAGCAAAAAGAGAAGTTTTACCAGATCCAATATATAATAGCAAGGTTGTTACAAAATTAGTTAACAATGTTATGCTAGATGGTAAAAAAACAGTTGCTCAAGATATAGTTTATGATGCATTTGACATCATTAAAGAAAAAGAGCAAAAAGATCCACTAGAAGTTTTCCAAGCAGCACTTGAAAATGTAATGCCAGTTCTAGAAGTTAAAGCTAGAAGAATTGGTGGTGCTACATACCAAGTACCAATCGAAATTAGACCAGAAAGAAGACAAACTTTAGGCTTAAGATGGTTAGTTATATATGCTAGAAAAAGACATGAAAAAACTATGGCTGAAAAACTTGCAGGTGAAATTATGGATGCTGTAGCTGGAAACGGTGGAGCATTTAAGAAAAAAGAAGATATGCATAAAATGGCTGAAGCTAATAGAGCTTTCGCTCATTACAAATTTTAAAAAACAAATGAAAAGCGGCATCTTGCGTTGTCAAGCATCGCTAAAAAACTTTTCGATATACATCAGTATAATCTCAAATTTTTTAGCTCGCTTTCCTAGCAATATACCACTTTTGCTTTGTTTTTGATTTTGAAATTAGAATTATAAAAAATACACAATTAAACTAAATAAGAGGAGGAAAAATAAGTGGCTGGAAGAGAATTTCCTTTAGAGAAAACAAGAAATATAGGAATCATGGCTCACATTGATGCTGGAAAAACAACTACAACAGAAAGAATACTTTTCTATACAGGTAAAACACATAAAATTGGTGAAGTTCATGAAGGCGCAGCAACTATGGACTGGATGGTCCAAGAACAAGAAAGAGGTATTACAATTACTTCTGCAGCTACAACTTGTCAATGGTTAGGACATCGTATCAATATTATTGATACTCCTGGGCATGTTGATTTTACAGTTGAAGTTCAAAGATCTTTAAAAGTTCTTGATGGTGCTGTAACAGTATTAGCAGCTAAAGGTGGTGTACAACCACAAACAGAAACAGTTTGGAGACAAGCTGATAAATACCAAGTTCCAAGAATGGTATATGTAAATAAAATGGATACTACAGGTGCTGATTTTATGCTTTGTGTAGAACAATTACACAATCGTTTAAAAGCAAATGCAGTTCCAATTCAATTACCAGTTGGAGCAGAAGAAAACTTCAAAGGTATTGTTGATTTAATTAAAATGAAAGCATTTATTCACAAAGATGATTTAGGAAAAGAAATCGAAGTATGTGATATACCTGCTGAATTACAAGCACAAGCTGAAGAATTTAGAGCAAAATTAGTTGAAGCAGCAGCTGAGCAAGATGATGAATTAATGATGAAATATTTAGAAGGTGAAGAACTAACTGAAGAAGAAATCATTAAAGGTATCAGAAAAGGTACAATTGCCAACAAACTTATTCCTGTATGCTGTGGTTCTTCTTACAAGAACAAAGGTGTACAAGAATTATTAAATGCAGTTGTTAACTTTATGCCATCACCACTTGATATTGCAGATATTAAGGGTGTTGATATGGATGGAAACGAAGCAGAAAGAAAAACATCTGATAGTGAACCATTTGCTGCATTAGCATTTAAAATTGCAACAGATCCATTTGTTGGAAAACTTTGCTTCTTCAGAGTATATTCTGGTACATTAGAAGCTGGTTCAACAATATTAAATGCAAATAAAGATAAAAAAGATAGAATGGGAAGAATTCTATTAATGCACTCAAATCACAGACAAGATATTGATAAAGTATATGCTGGTGATATTGCAGCTGCAGTTGGTTTAAAAGAAGTTGGAACAGGTGATACATTATGTGATCCTGCACATCCAATTATATTAGAATCAATGGAATTCCCAGAGCCTGTTATTGATATAGCTATTGAGCCAAAAGATAAAGCAAATAGCGAAAAAATGGGTATAGCTTTAGCAAAACTTGCTGAAGAAGATCCAACATTCAAAACATGGACAGACCAAGAATCTGGTCAAACAATCATCGCTGGTATGGGTGAATTACACTTAGACATTATCGTTGATCGTTTAAAAAGAGAATTTAAAGTTGAATGTAGTGTAGGTAAACCACAAGTTTCTTACAAAGAAACAATTAGAAATAAAGTTAAAGTACAAGGTAAATTCATTCGTCAATCTGGTGGTAGAGGTCAATACGGTGACGTATGGCTAGAAATGGAACCATTAGAGGCAGGAAAAGGAATTGAATTTGAGAGCAAAATCGTTGGTGGTGTTGTTCCAAAAGAATACATCAAACCAATTGAAGAAGGTGTTAGAGAAGCTGCTCAAAACGGTATTTTAGCAGGATACCCTGTAATTGATTTCAAAGCTACATTAGTAGATGGTTCTTACCATGAAGTTGACTCTTCAGAAATGGCATTCAAAATTGCTGGTTCTATGGCATTCAAAGAAGGATGTAAACAAGCTAAATCAGTTATATTAGAGCCAATCATGAGAGTTGAAGTAACAGTTCCAGAAGAATATATGGGAGATGTTATTGGAGACATTAACTCTAGACGTGGTAGACTAGAAGGAATGGAAGCTATTCAAGGAAACCAAGTTATTAGAAGCTTTATTCCATTATCAGAAATGTTTGGATATGCAACAGACTTACGTTCAAAAACACAAGGTAGAGGTACTTACTCAATGGAACCAAGCCATTATGAAGAAGTTCCAAAATCTGTATTTGATAACATAGTTGCATCAAGAGCAAAAAAACAAAACTAAGCCTTTAAAATGCTTAGACAAAATAATAAAAAGTACTTGATTTTAACCGCAAAATAGTATAAAATACAAATACTTGAAAAAGATTTTAATATTAAAAAATTAAAAATAAATATAGGAGATTAAAAAATCCCTAACAAAATTAAGGAGGAAAATTAAATGGCAAAAGCAAAATTTGAAAGAACAAAACCACACGTTAACATTGGTACAATCGGCCACGTTGACCATGGTAAAACAACAACAACAGCAGCTATTACAAAATACCTAGGATTACTAGGAAAAGCTAAATATGAAGCATATGATCAAATCGACAGTGCTCCAGAAGAAAAAGCAAGAGGAATCACAATTAATACAGCTCACGTAGAGTATGAAACAGACAAAAGACACTATGCACACGTTGACTGCCCAGGACACGCTGATTATGTTAAAAACATGATTACTGGTGCTGCTCAAATGGATGGAGCAATCTTAGTTGTTTCTGCAGCTGATGGCCCAATGCCACAAACAAGAGAGCACATCTTACTTGCTCGTCAAGTAGGTGTTAAATATATCGTTGTTTACTTAAATAAATGCGATATGGTTGATGATCCAGAATTACTAGAATTAGTTGAAATGGAAGTTAGAGACTTATTATCAAGCTATGATTTCCCAGGTGATGAGATTCCAATAATTAAAGGTTCATCATTAAAAGTTCTAGAAAGCACATCTACAGATCCTAATGATCCTGTATATGCTCCAATCAAAGAACTTATGGATGCTGTTGATAGCTATATTCCAACTCCAGAAAGACCAATTGACCAACCATTCTTAATGCCAATTGAAGACGTTATGACAATCAGTGGTAGAGGTACAGTTGTTACTGGTAGAGTTGAAAGAGGACAAGTAAAACTTCAAGACGAAGTTGAAATTGTTGGTTTAGCTAAAGAATCTAAGAAAACAGTTGTTACTGGTGTTGAAATGTTCAGAAAAACATTAGACCAAGCAGAAGCTGGAGATAACGTTGGTATTTTATTAAGAGGTACACAAAGAAACGAAGTTGAAAGAGGTCAAGTATTAGCAAAACCTGGAACAATTCATCCACATACAAAATTCAAAGCACAAGTATACGTTCTAACTAAAGAAGAAGGTGGACGTCATACTCCATTCTTTAATGGATATAGACCACAATTCTACTTCAGAACAACAGACGTTACAGGTGTTATTGAATTACAAGCTGGAACAGAAATGGTTATGCCGGGAGATAACGTTGATATGACTATCGAACTTATCACTCCAATCGCTATCGAAAACGGATTAAGATTCGCTATTCGTGAAGGTGGACGTACAGTAGGTTCAGGTGTTGTATCTGAAATTATTGCTTAATTTAAATTATGTAATATAGAAAAGGCAAGGGTTACAAGAAATTGTGACACCTTGCTTTTTATCATCTAATTTTATTGACATTTTTAGACTTTAATTATATACTATATTCGTACCAAAGAACAAAATAATTTTAATATTGAAAAAGGAGAGTTCTTTTAATGAAGAATTTAAAAAAAATATTGATAACTTTTACACTTACGGCAGCTACTGTTTTAACAATATCAACTATTTCTAAATCTGCAACGACTTTGAAAGTTACTGGAGATACTTTGAATATAAGAAAAAGCCCTTCAACAGACTCAAAAGTAGTAGCTATGCTATTTAAAGGCGTTGAATGTGAAATGATTTCAGAAGAAGGCGATTGGTACAAAATTAAATATAAAACATACACAGGTTATGTAAGTAAAGAATATGTAAAAATAGTAAATGAAGAGAAAACAACAACAACTGATAATAACACAGAAAATAATAACCAAGTAGTATCAAATAATACTTCAAACGAAGAAACTACCAACGAAACTACTGGACAGAATAATAAAGATGAAAATCAAGAAACAGATACGATTGTGTATAAAAAAGTAAAACAAGATACTACAGTTAAAATATTACCTTTAATCTATTCAAGTAATATTGAAACTTTAAAAAAGAATAAAAGTGTAGTACTAGTAAACGAGATTTCAGGATGGTCTTATATACAAACAGACTATAATTGTGGTTGGGTAAGGACAGAGTATTTAGAAGATACAAAAGCACCAACAACATCTGATAATAAAAACGATAATCAAGATAATAACACAGATTCATATACAGAAAAAACAGCATATATAAGTGAAAGTTCTGTTAATATGAGAAAAGGAGCTGGAACTTCATATAATATAGTAAAAGTATTATCATTAAATACACAATTAACTATAATTGGTGAAGATGGAAAATGGTATAAAGTAAAAACTGGAAATACTACAGGATATGTTTCAAAAGAATTTGTATCAGACTCAAAAGTTGTGACAACAAGAAGTAATTCTGTTTCAAGAACAGAAAACAAGACAACGCAAAAAGTTGAAACAACAACAGAAAAAAATACATCTAAAGAAGATACAAAAGTATCTACAAGTAATAATACAACCAAAGATGATAATACAACAATAAAAGGTACTGATATTGTTGCATACGCGAAAAAATATTTAGGATATAAATATGTGTATGGCGGGGACGGATCAAATGGAACTTTTGATTGTTCAGGATATACAATGTACGTATATAAGCATTTTGGAATCAATATTCCACATGGAGCAAATTCTCAGTACAGATGTGGAAAAGGAAAGAAAATTACTAAATACAGTGAATTGCAAGTTGGAGATATAGTCTTTTTGACTGATTATGAAACGGGAAAAGGGATAGGACATTGTGGAATATATCTTGGAAATGATAATTTTATTCATGCATCAACAACATGTTATGCGGTTGAAATATCAAGTTTTAAAACGATTTATAAAGGAAGATTTTATTCAGCATTAAGACTAATTTAATAGGGGCACTATATAGAAAGGTTGAAAATGAGACCAGGTTGTATTGCCGCTATTGGAGCAATTTTAGGAATTATAATAGGGCTATACTTAAAAAGTATAGCTCTTTTATTGTGTGTAGGATTTATAATTATTATTTATATAAAACATAATAAAAACATAAGAATTTTAATGTTTTTTATAATAATATTTAGTGTTTATGTTTGCTATTTAGAAAACAATTACTTAGAAATAAAAAAGACATATAATAAACAACAAATAAGAATACAGGGTATTATTATATCAAATGGTAATCAAAAGAAATATAAAACACAATATAAAATTCGAGTAGTGAAAACATATAATTTCAAAACTGGAGAAGTAAAAAGAAAAAAGTTTAATCTTATTTGTGATGTGAAAGGAAATAAAGAGTATATAGGATTAAAATTTGGAGATGAAATAACTTTTAATTCTAGTTTTGAAGCACCATATACTGAGAGAAATGAAGGGGGATTTGATTATAGTAGTTATTTGAAAACTAAAAAAATTTGTGGAACTGTCAGTACTAAAAAAGAAGAAATAAAAATATTAGGGAGAGATAATGTTAATATTTTTAGTAAATTCATAAATGATTTTAGAAGTGGTTTAATAAATAGAATATATAAAATTTTGCCGGAAGAAGAGGCTGGATTATGTGCATGTTTACTTTTGGGAGAAAAAGCTGGAATAAGTAGTGAGACAGAATTGTATTTTAGAGAGGCAAGCTTATCACATACACTTGCAATTTCTGGAGCACATATATCATACATATTATTAGGCTTTTCAACTTTTTTATCTTGTTTAAAAATACACAAGAGGTGGGCAAGATATTGTATATGCATACTTTTAGTGTGCTTTATGTTTTTGGCAGGTTGTACTCCTTCTGTATCGAGAGCATGTATAATGACAATATTAAACCTAATTGCCGAGATTTTGTTTATAAAATCAGATACATTTAATAATTTGGGAATAAGTGCACTTGTAATATTAATATTTAATCCATATTCATTATTTGATATTGGATTTCAACTTTCATTTGGAGGTACTATTGGTATAGTTATATTTGTAGAATTATTATACAATATTAGATTAAAGCTAAAAGGTATTACTAAGAAAAAAGAGTCGACAAAGAAAGAAAAGAAGAAAACAACAAAAAAATATAGTGAATGTGAATATAAAACATTAATATATATAGAACAAACCACTATAATGTCTTTAGCAGCTAATATAGTTATAATACCAATTATGGCTTACCATTTTAACACTATATCGTTAACATTTATAATATCAAATTTACTTGCAACGCCTATAATGGGAATATGTTTGATTTTAGGGATGATTTTCTGTGTTTCACTAATTATTGAGCCGATTGCCTATGTAGTTGCTTTTTTATTAAAGCCATTATTAAAAATATTTATTTTCATTGCAGAGATTTCAAGCAAAATACCTTTAACTAAATTTTTAATACCAACGCCAAAAATTTGGCAAATTATAATTTATTATTTGATTATTATAATGTATTTTTTTAAAGAAGATATCCTAAAAATATACCCAATATTAAAAAACAAATATAAAAAAATAATTATTTTGCTTATATTTTTTATTATATTACCTTATATATTTACAATCTTGCCAACTAATAAGCTAACAATTAATTTTATAGATGTTGGACAAGGAGATAGTACACTTATTACAACACCATCTAAAAAGAAAATTATTATTGATGGTGGAGGAAGTGAATTTGCAACATTTGATGTTGGAAAACAAACTTTATTACCATATTTATTAAATAAATCAATTCTGAATGTAGATTATTTATTATTTACACATTTTGATTCAGATCATTGCCAAGGATTATTCACAATTTTGGAAAATATAAGAGTAAAAAATGTAATTATAGGAGAACAAGGCAAAGATTCAGAAAACTTTGATAAATTTTTAAAATTAATAGATTCAAAACATACAAATGTTATTAAAGTTAAAGCAGGTGACAAGATTGTAATTGATAAATATTGCAATTTAGAGATTGTATTTCCTGATAGTGACCTAATAAAGCAAAATATTTTAAATAATAATTCAATTGTTAGTAAATTTAATTTTCAAAAGTGTAGCATATTATTTACTGGAGATATAGAAAAGGTTGCTGAAGAGAAGATAATAAGGAAATATAAAGAAACAGAAAAATTAAAATCAAATATATTAAAGGTTGCACATCATGGCTCAAAAAGTTCCTCAATACAACAGTTTTTGGAAATGGTTAAACCAGAAATAGCACTTATTGGAGTTGGAGAAAAAAATACTTTTGGACATCCGAATGGTGAAGTTTTAGAAAGACTAAATGAATTGCGGTTGTGAAATATATAGGACAGATTTACATGGAGAGATAACTATTACAATAAAGAATGGCAAAGTAAATGTGAATAAAAGGCTAGATATTGAAAAATAACTAAAAAGTAGTATAATATATTGGAAAAATAAAAAAGGAAGAAAAAGATGTTATCAAAATATTCAAACCAAATAAATGAAATTAAAGAAGAAGAAATACAAGAAGCAGCTGATGAAATTATAAAGGGAAATTTAGTATTGTTTCCAACAGAAACAGTATATGGAATAGGTGCTAATGCATTAGATGCAAATGCTGTAAAAAAGATATTTGAGGCAAAAGGTAGAGCACAGGATAATCCTTTAATTGTACATGTTTCTGATATAAAGATGGTGGAAGAAATAGTTGAAGAAATAACGGATTTAGAGAGAAAATTAATTGAAAATTTTTGGCCAGGTCCCCTTACTATAATATTTAAACGTAAAAGTAATGAGATAATTCCAAATGTTGTAACAGCAAATTTAGACACAGTAGGAATTAGAATGCCAAGCAATTTAATTGCCAAAAAGCTGATTGAAAAATCAGGAGTTCCAATTGCAGCTCCTAGTGCAAATGTTTCTGGAAAACCTAGTGGAACAAATGTAGATGATATTATTGAAGAACTTGATGGTAAAGTAGAGTATATTTTAGATGGAGGTTCAACTGACATAGGTTTAGAGTCAACAGTTATTAAAGTTGATGAGGAAAACATTAATATACTTAGACCAGGAAAAATAACAAAAGAACAATTGGAAACAGTTGCAAATCAGGTTAAAGTTGACAAAAATGTATTAGGACAAGTTAAAAAGGATGAAGTTGTTTCATCACCTGGAATGAAATATAAACATTATGCACCAAATACAAAGTGTGTAATGGTATATAGCAAAAACGCTGATAAAATGATTGAAAAGATAAATGAAATTACTGAGCAGAATGAAAATGTTTTAGTTTTAGCAAAAGGTGAGCATATAGATAGATATATTTCAAAACATAAGTGGAATATGGGAAGTTCTTTAGATGAAGTGGCACAAAATATATTTACTTTTTTGAGAAGAGCAGATAAAGAGAATGTTGATTTAATAATAATTGAAGGTGTCGGAAATGAAGGACTAGGACTTGCTATTACAAATCGATTAATTCGTGCATCTGCATATAATTATATAGTTATCTGATTACAAATTGTATTAAAAATGAATAAAATTTCCAGAAAATTTCATACTAATATTAAATATAAAAAAAGGATTGATATAGTATGAAAAAAGGATGGATTATTGCATTAGCAGTTTTTTTATTATTAATAGGTGTTGCAGTAGGAATTTCAGTATACAATAAAGGCAAAACTGATGAAATAAATATTGTAGAAAATAAAAGATTAGCAGATGAAGTTGAGAATATAATTTATACATCCGCAACTGAGGAAAAGATATCACCAAATGCAAAGATATTAAAAAAAAGGTATTTCATAGGATGTGATCATTTATTAAAGGAAACAGAAGAAGTACCAGAAGAGCTAATTAATAAAAATAAAAGTGAAACTGAAAAATATTATAAAGGTTGGGATGTAGATAGTTTTTCATCAAATGAAGTAACTATTTATAAGCAGGAAGAAGGATTTTGCGACCAACATTATTTAATTAAAGAACATAATGGTGTTTTAGGAATTTATACAATAGATGAAAACGGAAAATTGCAACTAAAAGAAGATACTGAAATTCAAACAAGATATTTAACAGATGTAGATTTAGAAAAGGTAAAAACAGGAATAGAGGCTATTGGAAATACAGAACTTAATAGTGTATTAGAGGACTTTGAATAAAAAATAGATGAGATTATTTCTCATCTATTTTTAAATTTTCCTTTTTTAGATATCCTTGTTTATAAAATGTAATATAGTACATAACAAGAGAGAATATAGTAGCAGCTAAAGCAAGATAGTAAATCCATAAATCGAAATGGGGTAGTGGAGAAATAGTATTTGTTGGAACTTCAGCAATATTATTCCATGATGTAATTATAAACGAACATACAATTGCTATATAGAATAATACTGTTGCAAGTTTTCCAAACCATCTACTAGAAACTACTAGCTCTTTACCATAAAGGAAAGAAGCACCTGCTAGCATAGCTGATTCTTTTAATGCAACTACAATAATAATCCAAAAAGGAATAACACCTTTAAATGTAATTGTTAAAAGTACAGCAAGTTGAGTAGCTTTATCAGCTAATGGATCTATTAACTTTCCAAAGTTTGTTATAAAATTAAATTTTCGTGCAATCCATCCATCTAAAATATCAGTTAATCCAGATACTGTAAGTAGTATTAGTGCAGTAATATATTGCTCTTTTACTATAAAATAAATAATAAAGGGTATTAAAAAAAATCTTGCTACTGTTAATATATTGGGTATATGTTTTGCCATAAAAATATCTCCTATTTTTCTACATTAAATTTTAAATGATCTTCTTCTAAAGAAACAGATATTGTATCACCATTTTGCAATTCAGAACGTAATATCATATCTGATAGTTCATCTTCAAGATACCTTTGAATAGCTCTTCTTAAAGGTCGAGCACCATATTTTATATCAGTACCTTTGTCTAACAAGAATTTCTTTGCTTCAGCAGAAATATTTAGAATAATATTTTTATCTGCTAATATTTTCTGCGTATCATTAAGCATTAAATCAACAATTTGTAGTAATTGATTATTGTTTAATTGTTCAAAAACAACAATTTCATCAACGCGATTTAAAAATTCTGGTCTAAAGGTTTCTTTTAAACTATCAATAACCTTATCCTGATTAACTCTAGTACCTCCGAATCCTATTGAATTTGTATTTTGATTAGAGCCTGCATTTGATGTCATAATAATAATTGTATTTTCAAAATTTATTGTATTTCCTTGGCTGTCTGTTAGACGACCATCGTCTAATACTTGCAATAAAATATTAAAGACATCAGGATGTGCTTTTTCTATTTCATCAAGTAATACAATAGAATAAGGATTACGTTTTACTTTTTCAGTTAATTGACCTGCATCATCATAACCAACATATCCAGGAGGTGAACCAATTAATTTTGATGTAGAATGACTTTCCATATATTCTGACATATCTACACGAATTATTGAGTTTTCATTTCCAAACATTTCGTAAGCTAATGACTTGGCTAATTCTGTTTTACCAACTCCTGTAGGACCAACAAATATAAAAGATGGTGGCCTTTTAGTGCTTTTTAAACCAGCACGATTACGACGAATTGCTCTTGAAACAGCTTCTACAGCTTTTTCTTGGCCGATTACTCTTTTATGCAAATTTAACTCTAAATTTAATAATTTTTGAGTTTCAGCCTCAGTAATTTTCTTAACAGGAATTTTAGTCCAACTTTCTACAACTTCTGCAATATCTTGAATTGTCAAATTTTTTAATTTCATTTTGTCATTTAAATTATCAATTTGTTCAATCAAACTACATTCTTTAGCCTTTAATTCTGCAGCCTTCTTGTAATCTTCTGTTGAGTCTGCGAGAGCAGCTTCTTCTTTTTCCTCTTGAACAGCCTTTAATTGTCCCTTCAATATTTCTAATTGATATAAATCTTTATTGTTTAAATTAATTCTTGAGCAAGCCTCGTCTAAAATATCAATTGCTTTGTCTGGTAAAAATCTATCATGAATATATTTTTCAGACATAATAACAGCTTGTTTTATTACGTCATTTGAAATTTTAACTTTATGATAATCCTCATAATATTTTTTTATTCCTTCTAGAATATTAATAGAATCGGTAATAGAAGGTTCTTCAACTATTACAGGTTGAAATCTTCTTTCAAGAGCACTATCTTTTTCAATATATTTGCGATATTCTTTTAAAGTTGTTGTTCCAATTAATTGTACTTCTCCAGTTGAAAGAGATGGTTTTAGAATATTTGCTGCATTCATAGAATGCTCGGCATCACCGGCGCCAATGATGTTATGAATTTCATCTATTACTAGAATGATATTACCTAATGATTTACATTCTTCAATAATAGATTTCATACGTGCTTCAAATTGACCTCTAAATTGTGTTCCGGCAACAACTGCAGTCATATCTAATAAATAAACTTCTTTATTTAACAACTTAGCAGGTACATTACCATTTGCTATTTTAATTGCTAATCCTTGAGCAATTGCAGTTTTACCAACACCAGGTTCTCCTATTAAACATGGATTGTTTTTACTACGACGATTTAGAATTTGAGTCATTCGTTGTATTTCTTTATCTCTACCAATAACCATATCTAATTGACCATTTTTAGCTTTTTGAGTTAAATTAGTCCCATAGGTTTCTAGTGCTTTTTTACGTTTATCTTTTTTCTTTTCTACTTTTACTTTCTTCTTTTCACTTGAACTTCCAGCTGATTCATCTTGGCTTTCACCGAACATATTTGAAAATATTGAACCTAATGGAATTGCGGCTCCAAATATTGGAGTACCTTGTTCCATTTTTTCTATATCTTCAGGATCCATATCCTCCATTTGTTCAGAAAGAGAATTTAAATCCATATTTTCGGCTAAATTGCTTACAATGTTTTCTATTTGTTTTGTCATATTATTCATATCTTTTTCGCTCAGATTTTTCAATGGATTAATTCCTTGTTTTTGAGCACACTCAAGACAATAGCCTTTAGAAATAGATTTACCATTCTCATCTTTTTTGTTTAAAAATATAACTGCTGGATTTTTTCCACATACTGAACATAATTCCATAAATTTATATAAACTCCATTCTTTTATTGTAAAAAATACATAATATATAATACATTAAATTAATAAAGAAGTCAATGGAAAAACAGCTGAAAACACTATAAAATAGATGAGGATATTAAGCTAAAATACTGCACAAAAAAACTTTATCTAAAATACTAGATTTTTACTCTAAAATGAGGTAATATAAATAAAGAGAGACTGAAGGAGAAGTAATATGAAAAATCAAAAAATAATATTTATCTTAGTAGGTGCTTTTTGTGTATTTGCACTAATAGCAGGAATTTATACACAATTTTTTGTTGGAAATAAAGGTAGTGATTACACCCAAAATCCAACAGACAATATAAGTGGAGATTCGAGACCAAAAACTCAAGAAGAAATAAAAAATCAATTAAAAAGTTTGTTTACAAATGACTTTATAAATAATAGTACTTATGAGGTGCAAAAAGCAAACGATTCAAAAGATATAGTATATTCAGCTTATGATATACAGAAAAAAGAAGAATTATATGAAGTAGATATACATCTTCCTGTTATAAATATTTCTGGAGATGTTCCAGCAAGCTTTAACAAAATAACTCAAAGTGTTTTTGCTGATGAAGCATCAAAAATATTAAACAAAAAATATACTGAAAAAGTTATTTATGATGTTAACTACATTTCATACATAAATGATAATATATTATCACTAGCAATAAAATCTACATTGAAACGTGGAAATAATCCACAAAGAGAAATAATACAAACATATAATTACAATTTGGAGACTGGCGAAAAGGTAGAATTAGTGGATGTATTGACAAAAAGAAATATAGTTCAAAGCGAATGTCAGAATAAAATAAATCAAGTTGTTAGTAAGGCACAAGAAGAAGCACAAATATTAGTTAAATCTGGATACCAAGTGTATAATAGGGATTTATCAAATAGTATATATCAACTTTCAAATATATCAAATTTCTTTTTAGGTAGTACAGGAGAATTATATATAATTTTTGCTTATGGAAATCAAAATTTTACAGCTGAAATGGATGTTGTATTATACGAATAATGAGAGGAATATTAAATGACAAAAAATCTGCTTATAACAGAAAAACCATCTGTTGCTACAGAATTTGCAAAAGTACTAAAATGTGGTGGCAACAGAAGGGATGGATATATAGAGTCTGACAATTGGATTATTACTTGGTGTGTAGGACATTTGGTTACGATGAGTTATCCAGAAAAATATGATGAAAATTTAAAATTCTGGAGATTAGATACATTACCTTTTATGCCAAAAGAATACAAATATGAAGTGATTCCAGGTGTAGAAAAGCAATTTAATATAGTAAAAAGCCTACTTCAAAGAGAAGATGTAGGCTGTATTTATGTTGCGACCGACTCTGGGCGTGAGGGCGAATATATATATAGGCTAGTAGAAAAGCAAGTGCGGAGTTAAAGAAAAACAGAGAAAAAGAGTATGGATTGATTCACAGACTGAAGAAGAAATAAATCGAGGAATAAAAGAAGCAAAAGATTTATGTGAATATGATAGTTTATGTGATTCAGCATACTTAAGAGCAAAAGAAGATTATTTGATTGGTATAAATTTTTCGAGACTTTTATCAATTATATATGGAAAAAGAATGGCAAAAGATATTGGAGAAGAAAAGATATCCATTTCTGTTGGTAGAGTTATGACTTGTGTACTTGGAATGATAGTTCAAAGAGAAAGAGAAATCAGAAATTTTGTAAAGATACCATATTATAGAATAATAGGAAAATTTGGAGATAATGATTCTTCATTTGATGCTGAATGGAAAGTAACAGAAAAATCAAAAATGTGGGAATCACCTAAATTATATAATGAAAATGGATTTAAAAAAGAAAATGACGGAAAAGATTTTATATTATCTTTAAAAGATAAAAAAGCAATAATAACAGAAGTTAAAAAAACAAAAACAAAAGAAAATGCACCATTATTATTTAATTTAGCAGAAATACAAAACGAATCAACGAAAAGATTTAAAATAAAACCTGACCAAACACTTGAAATTATTCAGAATTTATATGAGAAAAAATTAGTAACATATCCGAGAACAGATGCAAGAGTTTTATCAACTGCTGTGGCAAAAGTAATTTCAAAGAATCTTAATGGAATAGCAAAAGGACTTAAAGATGAAGAAATTCAAACATATATAAACAAAATGATAAATGAAAAATATTCTACTGATTTAATAAAAACAAAGTATGTAAATGACAGTAAAATAACTGATCACTATGCAATTATACCAACTGGACAAGGATTTGAAAATTATAATTCTTTACCAGACTTACAAAAACAAATGTATAAATTAATAGTAAAAAGGTTTTTAAGTATATTTTATCCACCAGCAGAATATAGTAAAATAGCTGTAACGATAGAAGTAGAAAATGAACAATTTTCTGCAAATGGAAAAGTATGTGAAAATTTGGGATATTTAGAAGTAGCAAAAAATGAACCAAAAAAAGAATCTAAAAATTTAGAAGAACAACCTGAAGAACAAAATAACTTGGAAATATTAAAAAAACTAAAAAAAGGTGAAGAAATAGAAGTAATTAATTATGAAACAAAAACATCTGAAACATCACCTCCAAGTAGGTATAATTCTGGGTCTATGATACTTGCTATGGAAAATGCGGGAAAATTGATTGAAGAAGAAGAACTGAGAGAGCAAATTAAGGGAGCAGGAATTGGTACTAGTGCAACAAGAGCAGAAATTATGAAAAAATTAGAAAGAATAGGGTATATTGCAATAAATAGTAAAACACAAATTATAACTCCAACAGACAAAGGAGAAAAAATATATGACGTGGTTTTTATGTCAATGCCAGATATGCTAAATCCTAAATTGACAGCAAGCTGGGAAAAGGGGCTAGAAATGGTATCAAGTAAGCAAATTAAACCAGATGAATTTATGACAAAGTTGGAGGCATATATAAACAGTAAAATCAATAAATTAGTTATAAAAAGATAGAGAGCTTTAAAGAGTTCTCTATCTTTTTAATGTATTCACACTTTATGAAAACTATACATAATATATAGCAAAAATTAAATGAAAGGGTGAATAAGATGTCTAGTTACATAATAGAAGGCGGTAAAAGACTGGCAGGAGAAGTTAAAGTTTCTGGTTCTAAAAATGCCTCTTTACCAATTATAGCAGCCAGCATATTAAATCCGGGAATTACAAGATTATACAATATTCCCAATATACATGATACACAAATTACTTTAGAAATATTAAGATACTTAGGGTGTAAAGTAAAAAAACATAACGGAAAAATAGAAATAAACAGTAAAAATATTACCAAAAGAGAAATACCAGAACACCTTATGAATCAAATGCGTTCAACAGTTGTTTTAGCAGGCGCGATACTTGGAAGGTTTAAAGAAGCAAAATTTTCTTATCCAGGGGATTGCGATATTTGGTGGATACATCGTACAAACATAAGATAAATGAGTGGATACAAGAATTTAAATGAATAAAAAATAAAGTCTTAAAATTAAGTTTTAGGGCTTTATTTTTTTTGACTAATGAAGTTTATTAAATGAAATTAAAAATACCACAAAACCAAATGTGAAGCGAAAGGAGGATATGAAAATGCAGAAAATAAAAGGACTATGGATTCCAGCAGAGATTTTACTGGATGAGAAATTGACAGATAAAGAAAAGTTTATATTATCTATGATGTTATATTTAAGTGATGAAACAGGAAGTTGTTTTGCAAGTAATGGGTATTTAGCGAGTATTGTAAAAGTAAGTACAAATAGAGTTTCAAAAATAATAAGTTCATTAAAAAATAAGAAATATATCCAAGTGAATTTAAAATATAAAAAAGAAAGTAAAGAAATAGAACAAAGACAAATAATACCTATTGTCCAAATGAACAATGGGTATAGTCAAAATAAACAAGAGGGTATTGGTGTAAATAACAATTCAGCTAGTCAAAATGAACCATATCCTATTGGCGAAAATAACAAAGATATAATAAATAATATAAAAAATAAAAATAATTATAATAAGGAATCACACGTCAAAAAGAATAATAAAGCTAACTTTGAACAGCGAGATTATGCAGGCTTTGACTTTACTAAATTATATGCAAATGCAAGTGCTTTTTCATAGATACATACATTTGCATATATAAAATCAGTTGCTATAGCAGAAATGCTAAATAGATGACTGATTTTTTTATTCTAAAATTGCGAGTAGCAAATTTAGAATAAAACATAAAAATACGATGAAGTATTTTTATGAAGAGGGGTGTGGGGATTGGAAATCCCTGCCATACGGACAAACTTGTTTGTCTAGTATGTTAGACATTCAAAGAATATCTTTAGCAAAGAAGGAGGTGCAAGAAGATATGAGTTATGCAATAGTAAGAAACGAAAAGTTAACGAGGAATGAAGCGAAAGGAAGATATGTTCACAATGAAAGAAAAACTAGAGGACATACAAATAAGGATATTGATAAAGAAAGAACACATTTGAATTATTACTTTAAGAAAAATGAATTAAGTTATATAAAGGAATTTGATAAGTTGAGAAAAGAGAATGATTTAAAGGGGCATATAAAAAGCAATAGTATTATAATGTGTGAAATGATATTTACATCAGATAAAGAGTTCTTTGATAATATTGGAGAAGAAGAAACAAAAAGATATTTTGAAGAAAGTTATAAATTTGTATGTAATTATAAAAAGTTAGGAGAAGAAAATATAATATCAGCAGTTATTCATTTAGATGAAGGGGTTCCACACATGCATTTAGTTTTTGTTCCAGTAGTACATACAAAAGATAAAGAAGGTAATGAAATCGATAAAATATGCAGTAGAGATTTTTGGAAAGGGAGAGATAGTTACAGAATTTTGCAAAACAATTTTTATGATTACATTATTTCAAAAGGATTTAATTTAGAAAGAGGATTACAAATAGAAGAAACAGGAGCAAAACATAAAAAAATAGAAGATTTAAAGAAAATAACTAATTTTGAAAATACTAAAACAGTATTAGACAATATAAAACTTGAATTACCTGAAATACCAGATATAAATGATATTAAAATAATAAAATTAAATAGAGAAAAAGTTGAAAATGAAATTATAAAACCAAAAGATAATTTGATTAATGAGTTATTTCAAGAAAATCTTATCTTGCACAAAGAATTATCGAAACAAGTAAATTTAGTTGATAAAGCAGTAAAATACGAAAAAGAAAGAAATAGAATAATGTATGACAATGAAGAATTGCATAATGAAGTAGATAAAATTAAATCAGAATATAAACAAAAAAATTTTGATATGGAATGGGAATATAAAAGTCAAATTAGAGGATTAGAAAAAGAAAATAAGCATTTGCACAAAGTAGTGGATAGGTTTAAAGAAACTATTGATAAATTCATAAAATGGATTTGCAAAAAGTTTGATATGGGGGCAGAAAATAATTTAATTAGAGATTTTGAACGAGAGAATAATACCTTAATAGATGCTGAAAAGCAAGTAAAAAATGAGGAAAGAGAAAAAGAACTGGAATTTGAAAGATAAAATATTTTTGTAATATTTATAAAAATATTTGAAAAAAAACGACATTATTGATACAATATTATTGGATTATTATATCAAAATAATACTATGCAGGAGTGGAAAAAACTATGAGTATAATGATAAAGACAAGACAAGCATATTCAGAAATTGATGAGTTTTTAGGATTATTAAGTGAAGAACAGAGAAATGAAATTCCTAAAAAATTAAGAGATTTTTTTAAAGAGGAAAAAGACCAAGAATATTTTAAGAATATAGATAAGGATATTCCAATAAAAGACCAAAACTTAAAAGAAGAAACTTTGGCTATTATTGCATTACTTAACTTACAATATTGGTGCAAAGATGAAGAAGAAAAAAAGAGATTACAGGAAATTTATGCTCAAAACGAAAAAGAGTATCAAGATATATTATATGAAAAGTATAACCCAAATGATATATTCAAGAAAAAAGAAGAAACTACCATAGAAAACAATAATAAAATAAAAGAAAAAATGCAAATGGTAGAATATAAAGATCCAGTATTTAAGAGGATAATAAATAAAATATTGAACTTTTTACATTTAAGATAGAGGTGGGTGTAAATGGAACAAGATAGAGAGAAAATAAAGCAAACTGTAAGAAAATGTACTGATAGATTGGGCTTCGTAACAGAAGAACAAGTTCAATCAATGGTAGAACGTCTTGCAACAATGAAAGATATGAAAACAGTGGTAGATTCACTAGCTTTAAATATTGAAAAATTCTTTGGAACAGAAGAACAAAAAGCCGACTTTGAAGCAAGTATGCAAGATATATTAGAACTTTCTGGTGGAGCATATAGCAGTGTAAAAGAAATAATGGCTCAAGTTCAAAGTAATAAAGCTCAAAACTACACACCACGGAAATATATCAGTAGGAGATAATCATACTCTAATAAATAGCACAATACAAACAGTATGCAATCGATTAAATGAATTAGGAGTAGATTATTATTTAGTTGGTGCATTATCAACATTTATAGGAACAGATACTCCATTATTTAGGTATCACGGCGATATTGATTTTATGGTTGCGGAAAAGGATATAGAAAAAGTTAGAGAAGCATTACAAGGAACAGAATATGAATTTTCTGATGATAGATTAAGTAATCAAAAAAGACTAGAAGAAGGTGTAGGGCATACACAGGGAGAACACGAGGTAATTGCTAATCATAAAGATAATGAATTCCATTTAGGATTTTTCTTATTTAGGAGAGAACAAGATAATTCTTTGACTATTAGAGAATACTTTATGCAGGAAAATGAAAAGGGCGAAAAAGTACCAATGGTATTAGAGAGGCATTGTCCAAAAGAATTAGTAGATTTAGAATATACGCAAGAGGAAACCGAGTATGCAGGAACGAGATTTAGAACTTCTACACCAGAAAGTGTATATGCAAAAAAAATGTCTACTAGACACCCAAAAGATATGTTAGATATAGAAGCATTAGAAGATAAAATAGACCATAGTAAAATTACAGAGATGAGTAAATATCATACAACACTAAAAATTGTAAAACCAGAAGAAATGAGACAAGGTGAACATTCTATATTAGATAGTGCAATTGAAGCAACGGAAGACAGTACAAGAGCAAGTGCAATTAATGGGCAAGCAGAAACAATAAAAAGAGTAAAGACTAGAGAAGAAACAAAAAATATTCCAAATATTGAATAGGGTGATATAAATGATTAATGATAATCTATTATGGACTGCTGACGAATATGAAGCAGTGGTGGACTATAAGGCAAATAGTTATAATAAAATTAATGTATTATTAAGTAGTGAGGTAACCAAAAGAGAAACAGATGAGAAATTCCCTAAAAAACAAATACCGCAGACAAAAGAGGAATTACGCGAAAATATAGAAAAAATTGTTTTAGTATATACTGCTATAAGAAAACATTATGTTTTAAATGGAAGACAAGAGTATAGCAAAACACTATTTAGAGGTACTAGGGATGGAAAATTAGATATGTCTTTTTTGTCTACAAGTGATAGTGCAAAGACAGCATTTGATTTTGCAAAAATGTTTGAAAGAATGAAGGAAGGTACAGGAACATTGTTAGCAATGGATTCTGGAGATGTTCCTTGGATAAATATAAGTGATGTAATACCAAGTGGTGATGGTATAGAAGATGAACCAGAAATTTTATTTTTACCAACTCAAGCAGAAGGTTTTGAGCAAATTAGTTTAGAAGAATTATTTAATATAGCAAAAAAACAAGGAGAAAGAATACCTTCAGAGCAGGCAATTTTGAAAAATTTTGCTACATTAAAATGTGGAAAAGTAGTTTTAAGAGAATTAGATTATTCTGATGAAAAGACAGAACTTACGATTGATGATTTATGCAATATGTTTGAACAATATAGGCAAGATATAGAAGTAGTCAGAAGTGCAGAAAAAAATTCTCCAGAATATACCGAAGCATATACTAGAGTGTCACAATTTAAGAAAAATTGTAGCACTTTTATACATCAAAGATTTCACGAAATTAATCAAAGCATAGATAATCAAATGAGTATGGAAAATAGTGATATACAATTATCCCATCAATATGATATGCAAGAAGTATCTATAGGCAATACAGGAGAAATGTATCAAATAAGTGATAGAGAAAATGGAGGAGAATATTATTTTAAACCTGCAGTTTCTAAAAGTGGTGAAGCTAGACCTTATAGGGCATATATACAAGAGTCTGCTTATAATATTCAGCAAATTATTAATCCAGATAGTGCTGTAAAATGTAATAGAGCAGAAATAAATGGAATGTTTGGAGCAATTCAAGAAAAAGTACCAGTAGATACAAAAGCCACTAAAACATTTATAGATTATTTTGATAATGGTATAGGAGAATTGCCACCTGAAATAATAAGTCAAGTTATAGATGAATATTTAGTTGATTTTTGTTTATGTAATTATGACGCTCATGCAAGTAATTTCATAATAGATGAAAATGGAAGATTAAGAGGAATAGATAAAGAACAAGCTTTTAGATATATAAGAGAAGACAGTGAAAGAGATATGATGTTTGCAACTAATTACAATAAACGCTATGGAGAAAACCCAACTATATACAATACATTATTTGAACAAATGAAACAAGGAAAAATATCATACAAATATTTAGAAGCATTGAGATATAAAGCAAGTAGATTATCTCAAGTTCCAGATGAACAATATAAGAAGATTTTTGAAGAATATGCTTATGGCAAAGCAAAAACACCAGAAGAAGCGAAAGCACTATTAAGCAGTATTTTAGACAGAAAAGGTAATATTTTGCAAAATATTGAACAATTATATAATGGAATTTATAATGAATGGTCAAAAAACAAATATAGTCAAAAAACAGCTTCAGTATTAGACAGTGCAATAAAGGCAACAGAAGAAGGAACAAGAACAGGTGCAATTAATGAACAAGTACAAACAATAAAAAGTATAGAAAAAGCAAAAATACAACAAAAGGAAATACAAAAAGATGTAGGAGAACAATAAATTTGAAATAGATAATGGCGATAAAACAATATTTATAGAAAAACAAAATATGTAAAATTTTAGGAGCAGTA
>ENA-UOJO01000146-UOJO01000146.1-human-gut-metagenome-genome-assembly--contig:-P57-NODE-146-length-116634-cov-12.031438_pt1 | contig 116634 bp, 120 predicted proteins | sample MGYA00242351_ERZ723898 | MGnify/ENA metagenome assembly ERZ723898 | reverse complement strand
ACTAATGCTTCTTTTATTTTTTAGTTATACAAATTCTGCAAAGTTAAGGTCATAATTTGCACCTATCCCTTCTTGTGATGTCATTAGTGTAAAGCTTTACAGAAAGAAATGCAAGATAAATTTACATTAATTTTCAATTGTATGTAAAATAATTACATTTTATACATAATGTACATAATATGTGAACAATATGCTGTTTAGCGTATACACATTTTATGAATAAACTATGAGAAAAAGTTCACATTGTTTTTGTGGTAAATAAAGCATTTTTGGACTATACTTTGATAGAAAAGAGGTAGTTAAAGTTATGATTATTGATGAATTAGAAAAAAAGGTCCAAGGGAAGGGAGTACGTATTGTATTCACTGAAGGATGGGATCCACGTGTACAAAAGGCAGCTATTGATTTGAAAAACAATGATGTTGTTTGCCCAGTATTATTAGGAACTCCAGAAGAAATTGCTGGCTGTGCACAAAAAAATAGTTTAAATGTTGAAGGAATCGAACAAATCGATCCAAATAACTTCGAACATATGGATGAAATGGTTCGTAAAATGGTTGAGTTACGTCGTGGTAAAATGGACGAAGAAAAAGTTCGTACAGCATTGAAGAGCACAAACTATTTTGGAACTATGTTAGTTCAAATGGGATATGCTGATGGATTATTAGGTGGTGCTACATATTCTACAGCGGATACTGTACGTCCAGCATTACAATTAGTAAAAGCAGCTCCAGGAAACAAATTAGTTTCTTCTTGCTTCATTTTAATTAAAGAAGAATCTCAATTGATTATGGGTGACTGCTCAATTAACATCAACCCTAACACAGATGATTTAGTAGAAATCACAATGCAAACAGCTAAGTCAGCTCGTCAATTTGGTGTAGAACCAAAAGTTGCATTATTATCATATTCAACAATGGGTAGTGCAAAAGGTGAATGTGTTGCTAAGATGACTGAAGCAAGCGATCGTTTACGTCGTATTGCTGATTTCGATATTGATGGAGAAATGCAATTTGATTGTGCAGTAAGTGAAGAAGTTGCTAAATTAAAAGCTCCTAATTCAAAAGTTGCTGGACATGCAAATACTTTTATCTTCCCTAACTTGTCAAGTGGAAATATTGGATACAAAATTGCCGCTCGTTTAGGTGGATATGAAGCAGTTGGACCAATCTTACAAGGATTGAACGCTCCAATCAACGACTTGTCTCGTGGATGTACTTCAGATGAAATCTACAAGATGGCTATTGTAACTGCTGCTCAAAAAGATATGGATATCTAATTTAAATAATTATATTTTTTGATAAAAGAATCTCAATTGAGGTTCTTTTTTTTCGTATGTAGTAAAAAAGAGATGATTTCTCACCTCTTAAACTACGATATTAAAAACATGTACTGCAATATTGAAATAAACTAGAATAGAGCAAGTATCCACGATTGTAGTAATCAATGGACTAGCCATAATGGCAGGGTCTACACCAAATTTATTCGCAAATAATGGAAGAATACAACCAATTAATTTGGCAATAATAACGACAACCATTAATGAAAGAGCAACAACGATTGCGATATTGAAGTTTTGGTACTGAATGAAAATACGAAAGCCATTAGCTACAGCCAAAATAGATCCGACAATTAATGAAATTCTAAATTCTTTAAACATAACTTTAAAAATTTCTTTAAAGTGAATTTCCCCCAAAGCCAAACCACGAATAATCAAAGTGGAACTTTGAGAACCACAGTTTCCACCTGTATCCATCAACATGGGAATAAAGGACACAAGTAATGGTACAGCACTAAAGGCGTTTTCGTATCGAGTAATAATACTTCCGGTGATTGTTGCAGAAAACATCAAAACAAGTAACCATAAAATACGGTGCTTTGCCTGCTGCCAAACCGTAGTTTCAAAATATGTTTTTTCATTGGGTTCCATGGCAGCCATACGCGAAATATCTTCGTTAGTTTCATCAACCATTACGTCCATGGCATCATCAAATGTGACAATACCAACTAAGCATCCATCACTATCAAGTACGGGCATCGCAATTAAATCATATTTTCTAAATAAGTGAGCTACTTGCTCTTGATCTGTATGCGTATGCACAGAAATGATATTTGTGTTCATCAAATTTGTGATGTTTTCATTATCATCACTTGTCATTAAACTTTTGGCAGTGACAATACCCATCAATCTTTTATTTTCAGTGACATAACAAGTATAGATAGTTTCTTTATGAATACCAATTTCTTTAATATGGTTCATGGCTTGTTTTACTGTCATTGTCTTTTTTAAAGTGACATATTCAGTTGTCATGATGGAACCGGCACTGTCTTCCGGATATTTTAAAAGCTTATTAATTGTTGATCTTTTTGTTGAATCCAAGTTTTTTAAAATACGCGTAACTAAGTTGGCAGGTAGATCCTCTAACATATCGACCGTATCATCCATATATAAATCGTCTAATAATTCTTTTAATTCAGTTTCCGAAAACATGTCTACCAAAAATATCTGCATTTTTGAATTCATGCATGAGAATACATCGGCAGCTTTTTCTTTAGAAATTAAGCGAAATGCCAAAGCACATTCTTTTGCATCTAATTCTTCTAAAAAGGCAGCTGTATCTATATCGTTCATTTCGGAAAGTATATTTTGTGCAGTTTTGTATTTTTTGTCTTGTAGTAATTGAATGAATTCTTCTTTGTTCATCATGATTATGTACCTCTGCTTTCTTGTTATAATTCAAACTATTCCCATCCGGATCCGTACACATACAAGCCTCACCTCCTTATCAACAAAAGAAAACGCCATTGCTTAAACAATGACGTTATTAATCTAGTATCACCGTTCAAGCTTTAGTATCACAGGGCATATAAATTACATTAAGCCAAGCCTTTGCGACTTTGCCTGCTGACCAACGAGTCGTGTCTCCACAACTTTGCGGCAGTAATCTTAGGAAATCCAAATCCCTGCGGTAACCTCACCTACCGTATATCTTTATGTACGTGAAAAGAATAATATAAATTAGTAAGTGAGTCAACCTTAACAGTATAAAAACTATGTTAAATTTAAATAATATGAAAGCTATCTTTATTTTTAAGAATTTCTGGTGTTTTTCTAAGAATGAAATCTAGAAATGTCTTACCTGCATAAGATAAAGTATCGTAATTATTATAGGCAATTCCAACATGACGAAATAAATTTTCTTGTATTGGAATCAAACACAAATCATCATAGTCACTCAAAGCGTTTTGATAAAGTATGGAAATACCTAAATTCTGTCGTATCATAGCTAAAATAGTAAAGTCATCATATACTTTGTGTTTAATCTGTACATGTAATCCTAGATTTTGAAATGTTTTTATTGGTAAAGAATATTCTCCCTCATCTAATTGAATGAAAGGATATTTTGCGATTTGTTCCATGCTTAAAACTTCATAATTAGCTAACACATGATTTTGAGGGACAAGTGCAAACATTTCATCATAATATAATTCCTCATATTGAACCTCTTTAATTGCATCAGTACATGTGAATCCCAAATCAAGACTTCCTTCTAATAATTGTTGTTCAATATTTGTATATTCACTTTGATACAGTTCAAATTGTACATTTGGATACATTTCAATGAATTCTTTCATTAATGAAGGCAAAAGATGTCGAGATATACTAGTAAATGTACCAATTCTTAATATGGCCTGGTCCAATCCTTTCATTTCCTGCTTTTTAGTACGAAGATTAGCAAGACTTGCCTGAACTGATTTTAAATAGGGAAGATATGCATGCCCATCTTTGCTTAGAATGACACCACTTTTTTGCCGAATGAATAAAGTGGCTTCTAGCTCTTCTTCTAAAGATTTTATTGTTTGAGAAACTGCACTTTGTGAATAGCCAAGTTCTTTAGCAGCTTGACTAATTGTTTTTGTTTCCAATACTTTAAAAAAAACATCGTATTTTGTTAGATTCATATCTATCATATTTCCTTATGGATACATTATAAATATTTGATTTACAAATAACAATTCGATTCTTATAATGCATAGAAATAAGGAGTGAGATTATGGAGTTTAAAAAAGGAATCAAAGATAGTATTCCAGTAGGAATGGGATATTTTGCGGTTTCCTTTTCGTTGGGAATCATCGCAAAAAATGTAGGCCTATCACCAATACAAGGCTTTTTGACTAGTTTATTTATCAATGCATCAGCCGGAGAATATGCAGTCTTTCTAATGATTAGTACACATGGTACTTTCATTCAGATGATTATCATGACTTTAGTCAGTAATGCACGCTATTTCTTAATGAGCTTTGCGCTAAGCCAAAAGATTGAAGAAAAGACAACTTTGTTTCATAGAATGTGTATTGGATTTGATTTAACCGATGAATTGTTTGGTTTGGCAATCAACCATAAAGGAAAAGTGAATTATAAATATATATATGGTACCTATTTAGTGGCGCTTCCTTGTTGGGCATTTGGAACGGCATTAGGAATCATTGCCGGAAATAGTCTTCCTACAAAAATTGTAGCTAGTTTAAGTGTTGCACTGTACGGCATGTTTTTAGCTATTATTATTCCTCAGGCAAAGAAAGATCGAATTGTAGGTGTTCTTGTTGTTGTGAGCTTTTTATTGAGCTACATTTGTAAAGATATACCAATCTCAAGTGGGACAAGAACTATTTTATTAACAATCATTATTTCAATGGCAGCAGCCATTATTAAACCTAGAAAGAAGGAAGAAAATGTCTAATCCAATGATGTATGTAGCTACAATGGCAGTTGTCACATATTTAATTCGTGTATTGCCACTAACACTTTTTAACAAACCCATTACCAATATATACATTCAGTCATTTCTATATTATGTTCCCTATGTGACTTTGGCGGTGATGACCTTTCCTACTATATTATATGAAACAAATTCACAACTTGCAGGACTAGCAGCACTTATGATTGGAATTGTTTTGGCATGGAAAGATAAAAGCTTATTTCAAGTATCGATTGCATGCTGTTTAGTCGTTTTAACAATGGAATATATAATTTGAACGAGATGCAGGAGTCTGCAACTCTTCTTACCGTGCTCTGTAATGTACTTCTAACTTCAAGAATATGGTAACAAATAAAAGCAAAGCTCATTGCACATTTTAATTCTAATGTATGCCTTGAGGTGAAGCAAAAAGGAATGTTAGGTTAATATGAAAATAATGCCACAAAAGTGACATTATTTTTTTAGTATATCTATTGTATGTGAGCTAGCACCAATGAGTTCTTGCCTTTCACATGTCGCAAGATGATATTTGATGAATAATTCAAATGTTTCATCATCCATCTTGTTTAAGATAGGACGCATATAATCACTTGGGCCATCGGCTGCAATAATTTGGATTCGTTCTAAACCTACATCTTCATTTAATTGATTAATTGTATCTAGACGAATGTAACTGTATAAATCATCAATATTTGTTTGGGTTTGAAATGTTTCATCTAATTTACCATTATTTAATGATTCTTTAATATGTCCATCTCTAAAACCATGAACAAGAACGCTATATTCATTCATAACGTAAGCCACAAATATAATTCCATCTTTTTTTGTAACACGTTTAGCTTCGGATAATGCTTTTAATTTATCTTCATAACTAAATAAGTGGTACATAGGTCCAAATAGTAGGGTGACGTCAAAAGTGTTATCTTGATATCTTGATAAATCTAAAGCAGTGCCTTGATAGGCCTTCACATTGCTTTTTTTAGCTTTTAAAACACCAAGATTATATTTAACAAGTTCAATCGCATCGACTTGATATCCTTCGTTGCTTAAGGCAACACTATATCTGCCAGTTCCGGCTCCAATATCGAGTATGCGATCTTCAGACTTTAGATATTTATGGATATATTTCATGCTTGTTGTATATTCAACTTGGCCATGTCTTGATAAGAGTCTTTTATCTTCACAAAATTTACCGTAATAATTTTCTAATTTACTCATGCATTATTTCCTCAACTTCTTTAATATAATAAGGTATATGTTTGGATTTTTGCAACGTTTCATGTATGATTATTTGTGGATAAAAACATATGTTTTATGAATGTAGAAATAGATAATAAATAATTTGGAGGTCAACTATGGAAAAAGAATTTAAAGCGATATATGGACAGGCAATGTCAATTGTAACGCATAAACCTAGTCAATATGCTAAAAATATTACATTACGCTATCCTATGAAATCGACATTCAAAGGGGATAAAGTACGTATTTGTTTGGATAACTTTACAGGTAAAGAAGGCGTTGTCTTTGATTCAATCACAATAGGTAGAGTGATTAGTGGACGTGATTTGGATCCAACATCGATTGTTGATATTACTTTTAATGGTTCAAAAGGACTTCATCTTGATGTGGGAGAACAATGTTATAGTGATCCATTGGATTTTAAGGTGCATGAACAAGAAACCATTGCGATAAGTTTCTATTTAAGAGAATTTACACATTTACGTTGTGGAGTCTATACACAAGGACCATTAAGCACAGGCTACTTTGGGGAAGGCGATTTTTCTCATGCAGGCATTATGGATCATGCTTCAAGTATGAAAACACCTTGGGTATTTTTCTTAAGTGAAGTTGCGGTACTTACCGATGCCAAAAACCAAGTTATCACATGTTATGGTGATTCTATTACTTCACAGGATTGGCCGGATTATTTACAGAAGCTCATGTGGGAAAATAATAAAAAAGTGTCTGTAGTTCGAAAAGCTGTTAGTGGAACACGTATTTTAAGACAGTATTCTTGTATTCAATATGAAGCTTATGGATTAAAAGGTGATTATCGCTTTGGACACGAAATGCATGTGGCTGGAAGTGATACTTTAATTATTTTGCAAGGAATCAACGATATTATTCATCCAGTCGGTGTTGAAAAGAATGAATTTAGACCATGGCAAGATCTTCCGTCAAGTCAGGAATTGATTGAGGGCTTAAGAAAATATGTAAAGCACGCGAAGTCATTAGGAATGAAAGTCTATATTGGGACGTTGATTCCGATTGAAGGTTGGCGTACTTATGCATATTTTAGAGAGAACTTGCGTAATGAAGTCAATGAATGGATTCGTACAACGGATGAAATTGATGGCGTAATTGATTTTGATAAAGATATTTGCGATGGACATAAAATGCAAGATGCATTTGATAGTGGAGATCATTTACATCCAAGTGATGAAGGATATGCGCAAATGGCAAAAACTGCATACAATAAGATGTCCATGGAATAGTTCCATGGACGTTTGTCATATATGAAAGAAATAGGCAGAAGAGATAAGTATAGTGAGCAAAAGAGGTTGACTGCTTATTTCTATATATAGAATAAGCAATATAGCTTAAAGTAATCTTAAAGAGGGTGAATGAAAAATGATTCGAATAGGAGTCTATGGACTTGGAAAAATTAGTTATCGTGTGATTCAAGGAATTCTATATGCGAATAATGCAGATTTATATGCCGTATGTTCTTCAAACTTAGAAAAGGCAAATGCTTTTAAAGAAGAGTATAGGGCAAGAAAGGCTTACGATAGCTATGAAGAGATGTTACAGGATGCAAATTTAGATATGGTATATATTTGTACACCGAATTATTTGCATGCGAAACATATTCAAATGGCTTTAAATAATCACAAGCATGTAGTGTGTGAAAAACCAATGTGCGTATCATCAAAAGAATTAAATGCATGTTTTGATTACGCAAAGAAACAAAATTGTTTTTTGATGGAAGCTCATAAAACGGTATTTACGCCATTAAATCAAAAACTATTCGAAATCATCTCAAATGGACAGATTGGACTAGTTAAATCAATAGATGCACAATATGCGACAAGATTAACAGAAACCATTTCAGGTTGGCATTTTAACAAGCCAGGATCAGGATGTATGTTTGATATTGGGGTTTATCCTATTTGTTACGCAAATCGGATGGCAAATAGCTCAATATTGAAAGTATCTCGATTTCAAGATGAGGCTTTGATCGAATATGAAAACGGGTGTGTGGCACATATCGCAACAAGCTGGGATGTAGATATGGAAAATACAGCTCATATCTATGGTACAAAGGGTAGTGTTACTTGTAAGAATTTTTGGAAGAACACAGAACTTGTAATGAATGATAAAAAGATTGTGGTAGAACAAAAATCGGATTTTACTGGTGAAATCGAACATGCCTGTACTTGTATAGAGAGTAGAATGATAGAAAGTCCTGTTATGTCTAGAAATGCAAGCTTAGAGATTTTAAAGGTTATTGGCGTATGAGAAAACTAAAAATAAGTAGAATTTTAATTCTTTTTGTTGTCTTAATTCTTGTGGTGACAGCTAGTGTATATTGTATTCGAACATTTTTTCGACAAGATGAGATGATAGAAGAAAAAAGTTATTACGATTTAGATTTATTTTCTATGGAAAATGGTTGGATGACCTATAAAGATTCTTCTTATAAGTCTTTAACAGGAATTGATGTTTCAAGCCATAATCAGTATATTGACTGGTATTCTGTAAAACAGGATGAAATTGATTTTGCGATGATCAGAGTTGGCTATCGTGGTGCTCAAGAAGGAATCTTACATGAAGATGCATATTTTAATACGAATATGCAAGCGGCAATTCAGAATAAAATCAAAGTTGGAGCCTATTTTTTCTCGAGCGCTATTACGGAAGATGAAATTGATGAAGAAGTGAATATGGTATTAAATGAGATTCGAAATTATAAAATTGATATGCCCATTGTCTTTGATATGGAAGAATTTGAAAAAGGTGGAAGAATAGATAATCTGACACAAGAGCAGCGAACAAATTTGGCACTTCGATTTTGTGGTAAAATCAAAAAGGCTGGATATGATCCTATGATTTATGGGAATATGACTTGGCTTTATCAAAATTACGATTTTGAAAAGATATCCAAATATCCAATATGGTTAGCGTCTTATTCTTCAAATTGTCCAATGGAGGATAAGTTTGAAATGTGGCAATATTCAAATATTGGCCAAGTGAATGGGATAGAAGGAGATGTAGATATAAATATATATCTACAAAAGAAATGATATGATAGATTTTGAGAAATTCGAAAAGCAATGCGATGAAATTCGTGAAATTAACACAAAGTATATTGAAGAGTTTGTAGATGAACTTTCAAAAAAGGGATTTGTTGATAAAACGATAAAGCGTCACTATGAGAATGTAGATTTCTATTTAAACACATATTTGTTAAGAGAAGATGCTTTGACTATGGAAAATGGTTGTAAGGATGAATACTTAAGTGATTTCTTTGGATACTTTTTCATACGTAAGTGTATGTGGAGTACACCGGATACAGTTAAGTCAACAATGGCTAGTCTTAAAAAGTTTTATCGATTCATGTATGAATCGAATCGATTATCAAAAGAAGACTATGAAGAATTCATGGATACAATTCGTGTTGATAAGGAATATTGGATAGATTGTTGCAGCAAATATAATGATGGAATAAGTGAATGGTGATTTGAATGAAAATAATTGATGGATATATGCCTTTTAAAGGGTTTAAAACATATTATCGAATTGTGGATGGTGGAGATAAGACTCCATTGATTTGTTTACATGGAGGTCCAGGATCAACGCATAATTATTTTGAAGTATTGGATTGTATTGCCAAGACAGGAAGAAAAGTAATTATGTATGATCAAATAGGATGTGGTAAATCATATGTGGAAGGTCATGATGAATTATGGAACCAGGAAACTTGGATGGAAGAGCTTGTTGCGTTGATGGAATATTTAAATATTGAATCCTGTCATTTGCTTGGACAGTCTTGGGGTGGGATGTTAGCGATTGCGTATGCGATTGAAAAGAAAAATGCCAAACTTAAATCTTTGATTCTTTCAAGTACATTGTCCTCAGCTTCATTATGGGCAAAAGAACAACATCGTATGATTGGGTTTATGTCGGATGATGAGCAGCAAGCTATTTTAAGTGAGGACTATGATTCTATAGCGTATCAAGCGGCGAATGAGCATTATATGCAGCTTCATTGCGCTGGTCCATTTGATAAAGATACACCAGAGTGTGTCACTAGAGAAAAGAAAGCAGGACGAAGATCTTATTTGATTGGTTGGGGTCCTAATGAATATACGCCATTAGGTACTTTAAAGGATTTTGAGTATACAAATCGTTTACATGAAATTGATGTGCCAGCGTTAATAATTAGTGGAACGAATGATTTATGTACGCCATTAGTGGCTAAAACGATGTATGATGGCATTAAAAATTCAAAATGGCATTTAATGCCTGCATGTCGTCATATGTGCTTTGTGGATGATCATGATACATATTGTCAAAATTTGAAGGATTGGTTAGCATCTGTTGAATAAAGCAGATGCTTTTTTACATATTTCAAAAAAACAGGCATGATCTTATTGTGAAAATCAACATTTACGACCCACTGACATCAGTTGTCACAACATAATTTTTTTACAATCCATTTTTTTGGAAATTAAAAAGTGTTTAAACACGATAAATAAAGGCTTTAAAAGAAATATTAAATTTTTTTAATTTAGGGGTTGAACACATGAAATATATGTGTTAGAATACAGGAGCTTGCGATGAAGTGCGAGGTTGCTGACCCACTGAGAACCGTTGTCATGGGTGTGGCCAGGTAATTCGCGTGGAGCATGTTTATCTAGAATAAACGAAAGGAGTTAAACATGGCAAAAAATACTATGAGAATTCGCTTAAAGGCGTATGAGCACAGAATCTTGGATGATAGTGCAAAGAAAATTGTCGAAGCTGCGACAAAACACGGAGCTAAAAAGGTTGTAGGACCAGTTCCATTACCTACTGAAAAGCAGGTAGTAACAATTCTTCGTGCGGTTCACAAATACAAAGATTCACGTGAACAATTTGAAATTCGTACGCACAAGCGTTTGATTGAGATTGTTGCACCAAACAAGGAAACGATCGATTCTTTACAAAGACTTGAACTTCCTAGCGGTGTCGACATCGAAATTAAACTTTAATGGAGGTGTCAATGATGAAAGGACTATTAGGAAGAAAATTAGGAATGACACAAGTCTTCACTGAAGATGGTGTATTAATTCCAGTAACTGTAGTTGAAGTAACACCTAACGTTGTTTTACAAAAGAAAACAGTTGAAACAGATGGTTACAACGCAGTTCAATTAGGATTTGAAGAAATCAAAGAAAAACGCACAACTAAAGCAAACATCGGACACTGTAAAAAAGCAAATACAAGTCCAAAGCGTTTCATTAAGGAAGTGCGCGATTGCGACATGGATGTAAATGTTGGCGATTTAGTTAATGTTGATATCTTTGCTGCAGGAGAAACAGTAGATGTAATCGGTACAAGTAAAGGTAAAGGTTACAATGGTACAATCGTTCGTAACAATGCTCACCAAGGTCCAAAGACTCACGGTGGATCTAAGAACATTCGTCACATCGGTTCATTAGCTACAAACGGTATTACTTCACGTCAAGGACGTATTATGAAGGGTACTATCATGGCTGGTCAAGAAGGTGGATATACTACTACAAATCAAAACTTGACAGTTATTAAAGTTGATACAGAAAACAACTATATGTTAATTAAAGGTAACGTTCCTGGACCTAGAAAAGGTTGCGTAATGGTACGTACTGCTAAAACTAGCAAGGGAGATAAAGAACCTGTTACTTTAGTTGACTATACTGCAAATAAGGAGGTTCAATAATGGCTACTATCGACGTAATTAACCAAACTGGTGCAGTTGTTGGTTCAATCGAATTGAACGACGCTGTTTTCGGAATTGAACCACACCAACAGGCTATGTATGATGCATTGGTAATGCAAATGGCTAGCCGTCGTCAAGGAACTGCTGACACTAAAGGTCGTAGCGAAGTTGCTGGTGGTGGACGTAAACCTTACCGTCAAAAAGGTACAGGACGTGCTCGTCAAGGTTCTATCCGCGCTACTCAATTTAGAGGTGGTGGAACAGTATTTGGAGCTACTCCACGTAACTATGCATACCGCATTAATAAAAAAGTTCGCCGTTTAGCAGTTAAATCTGCATTGAGCGAAAAAGTTCAAGAAACAGCATTCAGCGTTTTGGATAAATTTGAAATTGCTGAACCAAAAACAAAAACATTTGTTTCAATTATTGAAGCTATCCAAGCGCCAAAGAAAACATTGTTTGTTGTTGCTGATAGCGAAGAAGCAACAAACGTTTACTTATCAGCACGTAACATTGCTGGAGCTACTGTAATGGCTGCTTCTGCAATCAATACTTATGATTTAGTAAATGCAAACAAAGTTGTTATGACAAGCGCTGCCGTAAAACAAGTTGAGGAGGCATTGGCATAATGAAAGATTACAGAGACGTAATTATCCGCCCAATCATCACTGAAGCAACTATGAAGATGATGGCTGAAGATAACAAAGTAACTTTTGAAGTAGTTAAGGGTGTTAGCAAAATTGAAATCGCTAAAGCCGTTGAAGCTGCATTCAATGTAGAAGTTGTAAAAGTAAATACAATGAACTGCAAACCAAAAACAAAACGTGTAGGTCGTTATGTTGGAAAAACAAGCGCTGTACACAAAGCTATTGTAAAAATTAAAGAAGGACAAACAATCGAATTGTTCGGTTCTGAAGAATAATCAGGGAGAAGACGCTATTTCCTGAATAAATATTGCGATAAGGAGGAAAATTAAGTTTATGCCAATTAAGAAGTATAAACCAATGACACCTGGACGTCGTGGAATGACAACTTTGGCTAAAGATGAAATTACAGCATCTAAACCAGAAAAAAGTTTGTTAGCACCATTGAAATCTAAAGGTGGAAGAAACAACACAGGACGTATTACAACACGTCATCAAGGTTCTGGACACAAAAGAACTTACCGTATCATCGATTTCAAACGTAACAAAGACAACGTGCCTGCACGTGTTGCTACAATCGAATACGATCCAAACCGTTCAGCAAACATTGCATTGTTAAACTATGCTGATGGTGAAAAACGTTATATCATCGCTCCAAAAGATTTGAAAGTTGGTATGACAGTTATCTCTGGTACAGAAACAGATATCAAAATTGGTAACTGCTGTGAAATGAGAAACATGCCTGAAGGTACATTTATTCACAACGTTGAATTAAAACCTGGTAAAGGTGGACAGATGGCTCGTAGTGCTGGATGTTCAGCTCAGATCTTAGGTATTGAAGAAAAATATGTAACTTTACGTTTATCTTCTGGTGAAGTTCGTAAAGTATTGGCTAACTGCCGTGCTACTGTAGGTACAGTTGGTAATGAAGATTACAGCTTAGTTAACTATGGTAAAGCAGGTCGTAACCGTTGGAGAGGTATTCGCCCAACTGTTCGTGGTTCTGTAATGAACCCTAATGATCACCCTCATGGTGGTGGTGAAGGACGTACACCTATCGGACGTAAATCACCAATGACTCCTTGGGGTAAAAAAGCATTGGGTGTTAAAACTCGTCGTAATAAGAAGGCTAGTACAAAATTAATTGTACGTCGTCGTAATGGTAAGTAGGCAAGGAGGTAAGATACAATGAGTCGTAGTTTGAAAAAAGGACCTTTCTGTGATGACCATTTGATGAAAAAGGTTGTTGCATTAAATGAAGCCGGAAAAAAAGAAGTTATTAAAACTTGGAGCCGTCGTTCTACAATCTTCCCTCAATTTGTTGAACACACATTTGCCGTTTATAACGGTAAGGAACATGTTCCTGTTTATGTAACAGAAGACATGGTTGGACACAAATTAGGTGAATTCGTTCCAACACGTAAATACACTGGTCATGGATCAGATGATAAGAAATCTAGATAGTAGGAGGAGAAGAAATGGAAGTAAAAGCTACCGCAAAAACTCTACGTATTCAACCTCGTAAAGCAAGACTAGTCTTAGACTTGATCCGTGGAAAAGACGTAGAAGAAGCAGCTGCTATTTTGAAATTCTTACCTAACAAAGGTGGATACCTTGTTGGTAAAGTATTACACTCAGCTGTTGCTAACGCAGTTAACAATAACGATTTAGATGAAAGCAAGTTATATGTGAAGGCTTGCTGGGCTGATGAAGGAATCACAATGAAACGCTTCATGCCTCGTGCTAAAGGTAGTGCGAGTGCTATTCACAAACGTACAAGCCACATTACAGTTGTAGTGGCTGAAAAAGAGTAGGAGGTAAGCTATGGGACAGAAAGTAAGTCCAATTGGAATGCGTGTCGGAGTCATTCGTGACTGGCAATCAAGATGGTACGCTGACGATAAAGAATTCGGAACATTATTAATGGAAGATGTTAAGATTCGTGAATTGGTTGAAGCATACTACGCTAAATTATCAAACGAAGCTGTCGACAAACGTAAGGCAGACCCTCAAATCTCTCGTATCGAAATCGAACGTACAAAGGGTCGTATGACAGTTATCATCCGTACTGCTCACCCTGGTGTAGTAATCGGTCAAGATGGAAAATCAATCGAAGGATTGAAAAAGAAAGTAGCTAAAATCGCTTCTGCAAAGAACGTTCAAATTAACGTTGTAGAAGTTGCTAATCCTAACTTAGATGCTCGTTTAGTAGCTCGTTGGATTGCAAATGAATTGGAAGGACGTAAATCTTTCCGTGCAACTCAGAAAAAAGCTATTCAAAACACTATGCGTGCTGGTGCTAAAGGTATCAAAACTGCAGTATCTGGACGTCTTGGTGGAGCTGATATGGCACGTACTGAAGGATATTCAGAAGGAGTTGTTCCTTTACATACACTTCGTAGTGATATTGACTATGCTTGGGAAGAAGCAGCGACTCAATATGGTCGTTTAGGTGTAAAAGTTTGGATCTGCCGTGGTGAAGTATTACCTGGTGAAATGGTTAAAGAACCAGAAGCTCCAAAACAACGCCCAATGCGTAAAGGAAAAGGACGTCGTCGTCCAGATGCTCGTTCAAACCGTGCCCCTAAAGATGCTGCTAAAACTGCAGCACCTGCAGAAAAAGGAGGTAACGAATAATGTTAATGCCTAAACGTACAAAGTATCGTCGTCCTCACCGTTTGAGCTACGAAGGTCGTTCAAAAGCAGGTCGTACAATTGACTTTGGTGAATATGGATTGGTTGCAGAATCAGGTAACTATGTAAGCAACCGTCAAATTGAAGCAGCCCGTATTGCTATGACACGTTATATGAAACGTGGAGGAAATGTTTGGATTCGTATTTTCCCTCACATGGCACGTACTAAAAAACCTCTAGAGGTTCGTATGGGTTCTGGTAAAGGTGCTCCTGAAGGATGGGTAGCCGTAGTTCAACCAGGACGTGTAATGTTCGAAGTTGGTGGAGTAAGTGAAGAAGTAGCTCGTGAAGCTTTACGTCTTGCTGCTCACAAATTACCAGTTAAAACTCGTTTTGCTAGAAAAGGAGAAGTGAAGTAATGTTAGCTAAAGAAATCCGCGAAAAAACAAATGAAGAGCTTCTTCAGGAAATCGATACGCTTAAAGATGAACTTTTTAACCTTCGTTTCCAGCAAGCCACAGGACAGTTAGAAAATACAGCTCGTTTAAAAACTGTTAAGAAGACAATTGCTCGTATTAAAACTGTATTGACAGAGCGTGAAAACGCTGGTCAAGAGTAGGGAGGACGTATCTAATGGAAAGAAACGCTCGTAAAGTATACCGTGGTACAGTTGTGTCTGATAAAATGGACAAAACTATCACAGTTATGGTAGAAACTAAAAAAACACACCCATTATATGGTAAACGTGTTAAATATTCTAAGAAATTTAAAGCTCACGATGAAAACAACGAAGCTCGTATCGGAGATACAGTAGTAATTATGGAAACTCGTCCATTATCAGCTACAAAACGTTTCCGTTTAGTAGAAATCGTTGAAAAGGCTCGTGGTTAATACTAGGAGGAGAAAGCAATGATTCAAAACGAAAGTCGTATGCGCGTTGCTGACAACACTGGAGCTAAAGAAGTTTTAGTTATCCGTTGTTTAGGTGGTAGCGTTAGAAAATTTGCAAACATCGGTGATGTCGTTGTATGTGCTGTTAAACAGGCTACTCCTGGTGGATCCGTAAAAAAAGGTGATGTAGTTAAAGCCGTAATCGTACGTACACGTCGTGGTGTTCGTCGTGAAAACGGAACTTACATCAAGTTCGATGATAACGCTTGTGTAATCATCAAAGATGATAAGACGCCAAAGGGAACTCGTATCTTCGGTCCAGTTGCACGTGAATTACGTGACAAAGACTTCATGAAGATCGTTTCTCTTGCGCCAGAAGTATTATAGGAGGTGTGTCTAAGTGAACATTAAAAAAGGTGATAAAGTAAAAGTTATTACAGGTGCTTACAAAGGCACAATCGGTGAAGTAAAAGCTGTATTCCCTAAGGAAGATAGAGTTATCGTTGAAGGTGTTAACATGGTTAAAAAACACTTGAAGCCAACTCAAGCTAATCCTGAAGGTGGAATCGTTGAAAAAGAAGCTAAAATTCACGTTTCAAATGTAATGCTTTACGATGAAAAAGCAAAAGTTGCAAGCCGTATTACAACAAAAGTTGAAGTTGTAGATGGTAAAAAAGTTAAAACACGTATCTTTAAAAAGAGCGGTAACGAAGTGAAGTAGGAGGGTAGAAGATGAATCGTTTACAAGAAAAATATAAAAACGTAGTTGTCCCTCAAATGATGAAAGATTTCGAATACAAATCTGTCATGGAAGTACCTCACGTTGAAAAAGTAGTAATCAACATTGGTGTAGGGGATGCCATCACTAATGCAAAATTATTAGATGAAGCTGTAGAAGAATTGACAGCTATCACTGGTCAAGCTCCAGTTGTAACAAAAGCTAAAAAATCAATTGCGAACTTCAAATTGCGTGAAGGTATGCCAATTGGATGTAAAGTTACTTTACGTAAAGAAAAAATGTATGAATTCTTAGATAAGTTATTCAACATTTCATTACCTCGTGTACGTGACTTCCGTGGAGTTAGCGATACTAGCTTTGATGGTCGTGGAAACTATACATTAGGTATTAAAGAACAAATCATTTTCCCTGAAATTGATTTCGATAAGGTAGACCGTACTCGTGGTATGGACATCGTAATCGTTACATCAGCGAAAACAAACGAAGAAGCAAAGGCATTATTAACTCAAATGGGTATGCCTTTCAAAAAGTAGGAGGAGCTTTTAAATGGCAAAGAAATCAATGATTAACAAACAACAGCGTCCTCAAAAATTTAAAGTTCGTGAGTACACTCGTTGTGAACGTTGTGGTCGTCCACACTCTGTATTAAGAAAATACAAATTATGTCGTATTTGCTTCCGTGAATTGGCTTATAAAGGTCAAATTCCTGGAGTTAAAAAGGCTAGTTGGTAAGGAGGTATATTGCATATGATTATGACTGATCCTATTGCGGATATGCTGACTAGAATCCGCAATGCTTTGCAACAAAAGCATGCCTCTGTCAGTATGCCAGCGAGCAATGAAAAGAAAGCAATTGCTCAAATTTTGAAAAATGAAGGTTTCATCACTGACTTCAACATTGAAGGTGATGTTAAGAAAACTTTGAACATTGAATTGAAATACGGACCTAACAATGAAAAAGTAATCAGCGGATTACGTCGTATTTCTAAACCTGGTCTTCGTGTTTACGCTAAAGTAGAAAACTTACCTAGCGTATTAAACGGATTAGGAATCGCAATCATTTCAACAAGCAATGGAATGATGACTGACAAAGAAGCAAGAAAAAACCACTTAGGTGGAGAAGTTATTGCTTACGTTTGGTAATAAATATATAGGAGGATAAAACGTAATGTCACGTATCGGGAATAAACTGATTACCGTTCCTGCAGGCGTTACTGTTGAAGTAGCTGCTGGGAATGAGGTGACTGTTAAAGGACCTAAGGGTTCTTTAACACGTACATTCTCTTCTTTGATGGAAATCCACGTAGAAGAAAATGTTGTCACTGTAAAACGTCCAAATGACGAAAAACACACAAAACAATTACACGGAACAACTCGTGCATTGTTACACAACATGGTAGTTGGTGTATCTGAAGGATTCACTAAAGACTTAGAATTAGTTGGTATCGGATTCCGTACTGCAATGAAAGGAAACGTATTAACTTTAAACGTTGGATATTCTCACCAAGTTGAGATGCCAGTTAAAGAAGGCTTAGAAGTAACTTGTCCAACTGCTACAACTATCAAAGTTGCAGGTATCGATAAACAAGAAGTTGGAGAATTTGCAGCAAATGTTCGTGCTGTTCGTAAACCAGAACCTTACAAAGGAAAAGGTATTCGCTATGTTGGTGAAAACATCCGTCGTAAGGAAGGTAAAACAGCAGGTAAGAAATAGTAGTGGGAAAGGAGATCAAAAATGTTTACTAAAGTATCACGTAATGAAACTCGTGTACGTCGTCACAAACGTGTACGTACAAAAATTAGCGGAACTCCTGAATGCCCACGTTTATGCGTATTCAGAAGTAACGCACACATCCATGTACAAATCATTGATGATGTTAACCAAAACACATTGGTCAGTGCTTCAAGTGTTGACATGAAATTAGAAAATGGTGGAAACGTGGAAGCAGCTCGTTTGGTAGGAACTGAAATTGCTAAGCGTGCACTAGAAAAGAATATTAAAGAGGTTGTATTTGACCGTGGTGGATATGTTTACGCTGGTCGTGTACAAGCTTTAGCAGAAGCAGCTCGTGAAGCTGGCTTGGAATTTTAGGAGGTCGCACAATGGCAATGGATAGAAAACCAAGAAGAGACCAAAAAGAATTTGAAGAACAAGTAATCTCAATCAACCGTGTAACTAAAGTAGTTAAAGGTGGACGTCGTTTCCGTTTTGCTGCATTAGTTGTAGTTGGAGATCGTAAAGGCCGTGTAGGTGTTGGTACAGGAAAAGCTAACGAAGTTCCTGATGCAATCAAAAAAGCGGTTGAAGATGCTAAGAAAAACATCTTCACAGTACCAGTTATCGGTACAACAATCCCTCACGAAATCACTGGTAGATATGGTGCAGGATCTGTATACATGCGTCCAGCTATCGAAGGTACTGGTGTTATCGCTGGTGGTGCAACTCGTGCAATCCTTGAACTTGCAGGTATCTCTGATATCTTAACTAAATGTTTAGGATCACGTACAAAAATCAACGTTGTTCGTGCAACAGTTGATGGATTACAGAACTTAAGAACTGTAGAAAGCGTTGCTGCGCTTCGTGGTAAGAAGCCAGAAGAAATTCGCGGGTAATAGGAGGTAAATCAGATGAAATTACATACAATGAATTTAGCCGAAACTCGCACAGAACGTAACCGTGTTGGTCGTGGACCTGGAAGCGGAAACGGAAAAACAAGCGGTCGTGGACAAAAAGGTCAAAAATCAAGATCAGGTGGAGGAGTTCGCTTAGGTTTTGAAGGTGGTCAAACACCATTAGCAAGACGTTTACCAAAACGTGGATTCACAAACTTCAACCGTAAAGAATATGCTATCGTTAACGTTGAAACATTAAATCGTTTCGAAGATGGAGCAACAGTTAATGCAGCTGCTTTAATTGAAGCTGGTGTTATCAATAAAGAACTTTCTGGACTTAAAGTATTAGGTAACGGTGAGTTAACTAAAAAATTAACTGTTGAAGCAGTTAAATTCTCTAAGTCAGCTAAAGAAGCTATCGAAAAAGCAGGCGGAAAAGTAGAGGTTCTATAATATGGCAGGCAAGATAAAGGCAATGTGGACGAATAAGGATATCCGCAATAGGATTCTATTCACCCTATTTGCCTTTCTTGTCTATCGTTTGGGATCAGCCATTACAGTTCCTGATGTAAATACAGCAGATCTTGTAAATGGTATTGGAGAAAACTCATTGTTCGCAATGTTAAATCTATTGGGAGGTGGAGGACTTGAACAGTTCTCTGTCTTCGCTTTAGGTGTTACTCCATATATTACTGCTTCTATCATTATCCAATTATTAAGTATGGATGTAATTCCACACCTAACTGAATTGAGTAAAGCTGGAGCAAATGGTCGTAAAACATTAGACAAGTACACTAGATATCTTGCGGTCGTTTTTGCCTTTGTACAATCATTTTCATTAGTATACGGTTTTTCAAAAGCATATACAGGATTGATTGTCGGCGGTGTTACAATCAGTAAGATTTTATATATTGCAACAATTTTTGCTGCAGGAAGTATGTTTTTAGTGTGGGTTGGAGACCAAATTTCAATGAAAGGTATTGGAAATGGTATTTCAATGGTAATTATGGCAGGTATTGTAGGGCGTATGCCTCAACAATTTTCTAGTGCCTGGTCAAGCTTAATTACGGGTGAGTCTGCGCCAACCTATGGAGCTTGGTTATTTGCCACATATATATTAGTTTATTTATTAATCATTATATTTGTTACACTAATTAATACAGCTGAAAGAAGAATTCCAATTCAATATACATCAAGTTCAATTTCATTAAGTAAACCAAGTGAAGCAAACTACTTGCCATTGAAAGTCAATTCAGCAAGTGTGATTCCAGTCATCTTTGCAAGTTCATTGATGATGGCACCAATTCAAATTGCTTCATTCTTCCCGTCAAACGATTTCATTAAAGAAATGCAAAAATGGTTAGGATTACAAACTTGGTATTCACTTGTAATCTATGTATTATTGATTTTATTCTTTACATTCTTCTATACAAAGATGCAAATCAATCCAGAAAAAGTTGCTGAAAATTTAGGTAAATCAGGTTCATATATTCCTAGTGTTCGTCCAGGTAATGAAACAAAAGAATATATCAATCGCGTATTATCAAGAATTACAGTGCTTGGATCTGTAGCTTTAGCAATTATCGCTGTTATGCCACATATCATGCCTCTTGTATGGCCTGATCTTCCAAATTCAATGGCTTTAGGTGGAACAGGAATGATTATCGTTGTTGGTGTTGCTATTGAAACTGTACGCCAAGTTCAAGGATTGATTACTCAAAAATCTTACAAAAAATATTACGAAGACTAATATCTTCAGGAGAATAGATATGAATATATTTATTATGGGTGCTCCTGGATCTGGTAAAGGTACATTCTCTACAAAAATTAAAGAAGAATTTAACTTAAACCACATCTCAACAGGAGATATCTTCCGTGCAAATATTGCTGGAGGAACAGAATTAGGTCTACAAGCAAAAGCTTATTCTGAAAAAGGATTGTTAGTTCCTGATGAAATCACAAACAAAATGGTTAAGGATTACTTAAACACTTTGGAAGATAAAAAAAATGGATATTTATTAGATGGATATCCAAGAACTTTAGCTCAGGCAAAAGCTTTTGAAGAAATGACTGAAGGAACAGATTTAGCAGTTGAAAAAATTGTTTACATGGATGTTCCATTTGACGAATTAACTCGTCGTATTACAGGTCGTCGTACTTGTAAAAAATGTGGAGAAATCTACAACATCTATTCAAAACCATCAAAAGTTGAAGGTGTTTGTGATGTTTGCGGTGGAGAATTGACTCAACGTAAAGATGACAATGAAGAAAGCTTAAAGGTTCGTTTAGATGAATATGCAAAGAATACAGAACCTGTAATTGCATATTATGAAGAAAAAAATATGGTTTCAAGAATCGATGCGTCAAAATCTATGGAAGAAATTTGGCCAGATTTAAAAGAAGCCTTGAAAAACAAGTAAGTTGCGCTTATAATATATAAGCGCAACTTTGCTTGCGATTATACATTCACGTTTCTGTTAAAATCCGCATGTACACATACGCATTTTAGCAGGGCCATTAAAATACGTGAATCATTACGTAGGAGGAAGAAAGATGAAAGTAAGACCATCTGTTAAACCAATCTGCGACAAGTGTCGAGTAATTCGACGCAAAGGACGTGTGATGGTAATTTGTGAAAACCCAAAACACAAACAGAGACAAGGAAACTAAAGTAGGAGGAAACTAAATGGCTCGTATAGCAGGAGTAGATATTCCAAACGACAAGCGAGTTGTCATTTCATTGACATACATCTATGGTATTGGATTGACAACATCAAAGAAGGTATTGGAAGAAACAGGCATCAGTGAAGATGTTCGAGTAAAAGATTTAACTGAAGAACAATTAAATGCAATTCGTAAAACAATCGATGCAATCAAAGTCGAAGGAGACTTAAGAAGAGAAGTACAATTAAACATCAAGAGATTGATGGAAATTGGATGCTACAGAGGAATGCGTCACAGAAAAGGATTGCCAGTACGTGGACAAAGAACAAAGACAAATGCAAGAACACGTAAAGGAAAAGCCAAGACAGTGGCTAACAAGAAGAAGTAATAGGGAAGGAGAGTAAAGAATGGCAAAAGTACAAAAGACACGTAAAAGACGTGTTAAAAAGAATATTGCGCGAGGATGTGCACACATTCACTCGACTTTCAATAATACAATCGTAACGGTTACAGATGAAAACGGAAATGCAGTAGCATGGAGTAGTGCAGGAGCATTAGGATTCAAGGGAAGTCGTAAATCAACACCATATGCAGCACAGTTAGCAGGAGAAGCAGCTGGAAAAGCAGCAATGGATCACGGAATGAAGACAGTATCCGTAGATGTAAAAGGACCTGGACCTGGACGAGAAGCAGCCGTAAGAGCATTACAAGTTGCAGGTTTAGAAATTACAATGATCAATGATGTAACACCAATTCCACACAACGGATGTCGTCCACCAAAACGACCTCGTGGATAGTCACCATACTAAGGAGGTGTCCAAATGAGCACAAAGTATAAAATTTCGACTATCGAAGAAACTACAAAAGAAGGTAAATTCTTATTTGAACCATTAGAATATCGCTATGGTACACCATTAGGTAATGCACTTCGTCGTGTATTATTATCTTCAATTCCTGGCGGTGCGATCTTCAGTATTCGTATTGACGGCGTATACCACGAATTTACAGGTATTAAAGGTGTAAAAGAAGATGTTGCTTCAATTATTTTAAACTTGAAACAATTGATTTTAGATATTGATATTCATGATAATGAAGTCTATACACTACGTATTGACCAAGAAGGACCAAAAACAGTCGTTGCTGGAGATATTGAATGTCCAACAGGTGTTACTGTTTTAAACAAAGATTTACCAATTTGTACTTTGTCTGAAGGAGGTTCTATACATATGGAACTTCAGGCTCGTTTAGGCCGTGGATTTGTACGTTCTGATGTAAATAAAAGAATGTATCAAAACGAAGGACAACCTCTTGGTATTATTTATACAGACTCTTTATATTCACCAGTTAAAAACGTTAGCTATGTAGCTAATCCAATTAAAAGTGAAGATGGAAGTATGTATGATTCATTAGAGTTGGAAATTACTACAGATGAAACAATCAAACCTAGCGAAGCATTGGCTGTAGCAGCTAAAATTTTACGTGATCACTTATCAATTTTAGCTTCTGTTGATGAAGCAAGTCTTGAAGTGAAAGAACAAGAAGTTGAAGTTTCAGAAGAACCAGTAGTTCATACAACTCACAAAATGATTGAAGACTTAGAATTATCAGTTCGTTCTTACAATTGTTTAAAACGTGCTGGTATTGCGACTGTTGATGAATTAACTCAGAAAACAGAAGAGGAAATGATTCACGTTCGTAATTTAGGAAAGAAATCATTACAAGAAGTTAAAGACAAAATTAAAGAATTAGGATTGTCTTTTAGACAAAATAACGGATAGGAGGAAATACCATGTGGAATCGTAAATTGGGACGTAAAGCCGATCATCGTAAAGCATTGTTGCGTAACATGGCAACATCTTTGATTGAAAACGGACAAATCGAAACAACAGAAATGAAAGCAAAAGAATTAAGCGCTGTAATGGATTCATTAGTAACATTAGCAAAACGTGGAGATTTACATGCACGTAGACAAGCAGCGGCTTATGTTCGTAATGTAGAAGTAGATGAAGAGGGAACAACAGCTCTTCAAAAATTATTCAATGAAATTGGACCAGCATATGCAGATCGTAATGGTGGATACACTCGTGTAGTTAAAACACGTATCCGTCGTGGAGATGCAGCTCCAATGGCTATTGTACAATTCGTTAAGTAATTCTATTAATGAATAAAAGACACTGATTTTTGATCAGTGTCTATTTTTTTACGATAACTTTTTGAATTTGATCCTCTTTCCAAATGACAAGATCACAATCAAATCCCTCTTTAACTTGTCCAGTATGTTGAAATCCTAATACATTCGCTACATTCTTTGTGAAGAATGGTAAAGCATTTTCATATCCAAGTTCATTTTTAAGATAGATAAATTCATTCTTTAAATTGGAAATTGGTGTAATACCAATCTCTTTGACAGAACCATCCTCATTGTATGTAGACCAAGATCCTTGAGCATCACTAGAAATGGTTACTTTCTCTGTGTTTTTGATCTTTCGAATGTAATTTAATGTTTTGCCATTACCATCACAAGTGATGTCAATTGTTCCGCCCATCTCTGTAAATCTTATAGCTTGTTCAAATAAATGAGGATTTCTTGTACAGTGTGTTGGCTGGAATAAAGAAATAGGAATATCCGCCTTTTCCAAGATGTTAAAAACTAATTCTAAGGCTTGTTTTTCGTCTCCCATATGAATTGTTAAGTTAGCTTGTTTTCCTGCAATTAAGCTTGCGGTACGGATTCTTGAAGCCAATCGAGTAAGTTCTTCCTCTGTTACATGACTTGATCTATGATCACTTAAAGCAAGTTTTACACCAAGAATACTATCAATAAACACAATATCATCTTCAATTGAACTTGTCAGTGTATTACTAGGATAGGCATAGCTACCTGTTAAGATATACGTATGTACACCTTTCTGTGTGAGTTCTTTCGCTTTCGCAAATAATTCTTTTGTACTTCTTGTATATCCATCCGTTCCTAACAATCCAATTACAGTTGTGATACCTGCATCCAATATTTCTTGCACATCAATCGGTCTTGCTCTAGAAACAAATCCAGCTTCACCACCACCACCAGTAATATGAACATGGCGATCAATCAAACCTGGCGTTAAAACACAATCTGTACCATCAATTGTTTCAATTGGATACGGATACTCGATATGATCCTCAATTTTTTCAATTTTAGAATCTGAAATCAATACATCTTTTACTCCTAAATTTTTAGGCGCATAAATTTGAATGTTTTTTATAAGTTTCATACGTGTCACCTCAAAAAGTATTATATAATAAATCACAGGTGATGTTATGTTAATTTCAACAGAAAGTTTAAAAAAGAATATAAATGATAAATGCATCTTAAAAGATGCAAGTTTTACGATAGAAGATACAGATAAAATTGCGTTGATTGGAGTCAATGGTACAGGTAAAAGTACTTTATTAAAGATACTTGCAGGTATTGAAAATTATGATTCAGGAACTATTATAAAAAAGAATGGAATCAAGATTCATTATTTACCACAAAACCCAGAATTCAAAACAGATTGTGTATGGGATGAAATTCAACTTGTGAATTCTAAAAATGAGCACCCCGTCGCAGAATTTGAATTGAAATCGATCCTAACGAAACTTGGTATCACTGACTTTCAAAGTGCAATGTCAAATATGTCAGGCGGACAAAGAAAAAGAGTGGCTCTTGCCTTAGCGCTATGTACAAGCTGCGATTTATTGCTTCTAGATGAACCGACAAACCATTTGGACAACGATATGGTTGAATGGCTTGAGAATTATTTAATTCGTTCTAAAAGTGCAATTTTTATGGTTACTCACGATCGTTATTTCTTGGATCGTGTTTGCACAAAAATGATCGAATTAGACCAAGGTGATTTATATATTCATAATGGGAACTATGAAGTATATCTAGAAAATAAAGAAACGCGTATAGAACAAGAAAAACTAGCTGCACATAAACATAAGAATTTATATAAAAAAGAATTAGAATGGGTAAGAGCGGGCGTACAAGCGCGTGGAACTAAATCGAATAGTCGACTTCAAAGGTTTGAAGAATTGCGTCAGAAACGCTTTAAACAACAAGAAGAATCATTAAAAATCAATGCCGCTATGCAACGCTTAGGAAATAAAACAATTGAATGTATGAATTTAGGGTTTGATTATCCAGAAAAACAATTGTTTCATGATTTTAACTATGTATTATTACGCCAAGACCGTATCGGTATTATTGGAGAAAATGGATGTGGTAAATCCACATTACTTGATGTCATTGCAGGTTTAAAACAACCAACTTTTGGAACTATTGAATATGGCACAACTGTTAAAACTGGATATTTTAGGCAAGCCGATCAAGGCGTCGATTTAAATATGCGTGTTATTGATTATATTGAAGAAGTTTCAAAAGTTATTGAATACGATCGAATGACTCTAAGTGCATCGCAAATGCTTGAAAGATTCTTATTTCCAAGAAACATGCACTATACTACACTATCAAGATTATCTGGTGGAGAAAGAAGAAGACTTTATCTACTAAGAGTTTTGATGCAAGAACCAAATATTTTATTATTGGATGAGCCAACCAATGATTTGGACATTTTAACACTAGACGTATTAGAAGATTACCTAGATAATTTCCAAGGTGCCATTATTACTGTTAGCCACGATCGTTATTTTTTGGATCGAGTTGTAGATAAAGTGTTTGTTCATCAAGAAGATGGAACATTTAAACAATATAGTGGTGGATATAGTGATTATTTAGTAAAATCAAAAGATGAGAATAAAAAGGTGGTTATACAAAAACCAATTGAAAAGAAAAAGCGTTCTTTATTATCTTACATGGAGAAAAAAGAATTAGAACAATTACCAGAGAAAATGGAATTGTTAGAAACAGAAATAGAAACATTAGACCATCAGATGAATGAATGTCAAAGTGATTTTGCGAAATTAAAAGAATTAAGTGATTTAAGAACGCAAAAAGAAGAAAAATTAGAAATTTTGACAAATCGCTGGATGGAATTAGAAGAAAAAAAGGAAGGATAAAATTTTAATTGGATATGGAGAATAGCAAATTTTTTAAAAAACCATCCCATGTGTTTTTGTTAGCTATGCTATGTTGTATACTATGGGGAAGTGCGGCTCCCTTTATTAAATGGGGATATCAATTATTTAATATTGAAGGCGTACCAAGCATATTGATGTTTGCGGGTATTCGCTTTGCGTTAGCCGGACTTTTAGTCATATTATTTGGCTCTTTCTTACAGAAAAAAGTATTAGTCGCAAAAAAAGAAAACATGCAAGGCATATGTACATTAGCTCTATTTCAAACGGCTGGACAATACTTTTTCTACTATATAGGACTTTCACATACATCGGGCGTAAATGGTTCGATTATTACCGGTACCAGTGCCTTTATATCTTTATTAGTAGCCAGTTTGATCTTTCATTATGAAAAGCTGACACTAAGGAAAACATGGGGATGTTTTATCGGATTCTTAGGTATTTTATTTATGAATATGAGTGGGGCTAGTGCAAACTTTTCATTTATAGGCGAAGGCTTTGTGTTCATGTCACAATTATGTGGAGCTATATCAGCCGCTTTTATTAAGAAGTTTACACAAAAACAAAATGCCGTACTATTAAGTGGATACCAATTCTTTTTAGGTGGTGTTTTACTAATTATCATTGGATATTTGATGGGAGGACATATTACATTTGAATTCAATCTAGGCCTTCTAGTATTGATTCATCTAGCCCTTGTATCCGCTATCGCCTATACGATTTGGGGACTTCTATTATCTGTAAATCCTGTTAGTAAGATTGGTGTCTATATGTGTGTAACACCAATCATTGGTGTTATTTTATCAAGTGTTGTCTTACATGAATCCAATCAGGCATTCCAATTTTCAAGCTTAATTGCCTTGATTCTAGTTAGCTTAAGCGTCTTTTTAGTCAATAAAGAAACGCAGACAGATTAAGTTCTGTCTTTTTCTTTGCCAAAAAAAAGATCCTAGGCTTATCTAGGATCTAATAATTCAAAGCAACGCCCTACATCACTTGGATAATGAGCATCACTTGCAGTAACAATTTGTACATTATTTTCTTTTAGGATATTTCTAAAATCAGCATTTAAGCCAATATCAGGATGATGATATGAATAATGAGCTTTAGTGTTGTCTTCCATTTTAATGTTGTATTCATTTGCCAGACGAGCGATATGATGGTAGGTAGGATGTAAATCGTAGCCTGGATCAATCGAATACAATTTAATCACATCTGGATGACCCACTTGATCAAAGAGATTGGATTGGATTAGTTTTTCAATAGAGTCATAATAGGATTTATAAATAGTAGAAGGATCATTTTTGTCCCAAAGCAATTCTTTAGAAAAGGCATCCATATCATATAAATAGCCATTTACAGAATGTACACTACCTATTAGAAAGTCAAATTGATAATGTTCAAGGATTGAAGATAATAGACTTTCTGTTTCAGGCGTATAACATACTTCAAGACCAAAACGCACATCAATGTCAAAAGTTTCTTTTTTTAAGGCTGCAATTAATTTTAAATAATCATCTATGGAGTTTTTTTGTTTCTTTAAAAACCACTCTTCTTGTAATTTAGATACTTCACAAACTCTTTTATAACAGTCTTTAAATTCAAAGAATCTATGTGTGTGATCTAAAATCTGAAGATGAGTAATTCCTTTTTCTTTGGCAGCATCAATAAACTTACAAACATATTCAATGCTTAAATCACCATTTTCTAAATGTGTATGTGCATCAATCATAGTACCATCCTATTTCTTATAAGTAGATACTTTAATTATACCATTGATTTTCTCAATTGGTGTAATATCGACTTCTGAATCCAAATCAATAATTGTATACGCAATATCTTTTTTAGATTTATTCATCAAATTTTCAATGTTGGCATCCTTTAAAATATCCGTAATTTGAGAAATCATTTTTGGTTTATTATCATGAATACAAGTGATTCTAAATGGTGAATTCATATCCATTTTCGCATTTGGTAAATTGACAGAATTTGAAATATTTCCATAAGTCAAATAATCCATCAATTCTTGAGCTGCCTTTACAGCACAATTTTCTTCACTTTCCTCGGTTGAAGCACCTAAGTGAGGAATCGCAATGGCTTTATCGCTTTGAATTACTTTTTGACTAGGAAAATCAGTTACATAAGATGCAACTTTATTTTCATTTAACGCCTCTAATAGAGCATCTTCATCAACAAGGCCGCCACGCGCAAAGTTTAATAATTTGACGCCATCTTTCATCTTGTCAAAACTATCTTTATTGATAAAGTTTTTTGTTCCATCATTTAAAGGTACATGAATCGTAATAAAATCACATTGACGATATAGATCATCAATATTGGTGACATGATTTACATATCGAGATAAATTCCATGCAGCATCAACAGACATATAAGGATCATATCCATATACTTTCATCCCGAAACGTAAAGCTAGATTGGCAACTTGAATACCAATAGCACCACAACCAATGACACCTAAAGATTTACCAGTTAATTCATGACCAGCATATTTTTTCTTTTGTTTTTCTACATCCTTTGCGATGTTCTCATTTTCTTTTTGCGTTTGGATCCATTCAATACCATGATATATATCACGACTTGCCAGTAACGTACCCGCAAACACAAGTTCTTTTACGGCATTGCTATTTGCGCCGGGAGTATTAAATACGGCAATCCCTTTTTTAGTACATGTATCAATATCAATGTTGTTGACACCAGCACCTGCACGAGCGATGGCTTTTAAATTGTTGCCATATTCAATATCATGAAGATTGGCACTACGAACTAAAATGGCATCTTCATCTTCCATGTTTTCGTTTACTTCATAATCTGGCGTAAACTGATCTAAACCAATTTGCGCAATATTGTTATAGAGTTTTATTTTAGGCATTATAATTCTCCTCTTCAAATTTTCTCATAAATGCAATTAGGGCTTCTACACCTTCAAGTGGCATGGCATTATAAATACTTGCACGCATACCACCAACCGTTCTGTGACCTTTAATATTCACAATTCCTGCTTCTTTAGCTTCTTGAACAAATTTAGTATCTAGATCCTTGTCACCCGTCACAAAAGGAACATTTGTATAAGAACGATCTTCAGGTACAACAGGATTTGAATAGAGTTTAGAAGCATCGATATAGTCATATAATAATTTAGCTTTTTGACGATTGATCTTTTCCATGTTTTCCAATCCACCAATTTGTGTTTCTAGCCATTCAAGTACCAAACCACAAATATAGATCGCATAAGTAGGTGGTGTGTTAAACATAGAATCATTGTCAGCATATGTTTTGTAGTTCAACATGCTCGGTGTTTTTTCGTCGGCTAAACCAATCAAGTCTTTTTTTATAATAACCACGGTCAATCCGGCAGGGCCCATATTTTTTTGGGCACCGGCAAAAATTAAATCGTATTTAGAAACATCGCATCTTTCACTTAAAATACAACTTGATAAATCAGCAACTAAAAGCTTACCTGCATGAGGTGGAAGCTCTTTATATTTAGTTCCATAGATTGTATTGTTTTCACAAATATATACATAATCTGAATCTTCACTTAAATCTTCCTGCTTAATTTTAGGAATATATGTAAAGTTGTCCTCTGCACTAGAAGCTACTACATTTACTCTTCCTAATTTTTCATGTTCTTTTAAAGCTTTCTTTGTCCATTGACCCGTATTGATCAAATCTACGTTATGTTTTTCTAGATTTAAAGGAATCATAGTGAATTGTAAAGAAGCACCTCCTTGTAAGAATAAAATTTCATATTCATCAGGGATGTTCATTAATCTTTTTAGTCTTGCTTTACAAGTATCCATAATATCCTTAAATTCACTGGAACGGTGGGACATCTCCATAACGCTCATTCCACTATTATGAGCGTCCAACATTTCGCTTGCAGCTTTTTTTAATACCCATTCTGGTAAGCATGCGGGACCGGCACTAAAGTTATATACACGTGTCATATTGTTACCTTGGTGAAAATATTTCCACCTTTCCTTTCTTTATGTTACATAATTATACATTTGTTTACATTTAATTTCAAGAAATTTGTTCACAAATTAAATTCAAGTGTATTTAAAATCAAAACAATCATTTAACGAAAGCTTAACAGAACCATTCTTTTTGTTTAACAAACATGCATTATGATATGTGTGTCGAAAGAAAAGAGGACAAAGAAAATATGAATAAGTTTTTAAAAGGTGCAATGATCGTAGGATTATCTGCAGCTATGGTAGGATGTAGTTCAAATGCTGCATCAAATGACAGTGATTCAAAAGAAAAAAGTTTAAGTGGTACAATTACAGCCGCAGGTTCAAGTGCATTGAAACCATTGGTGGATGTTGCAGCTGAACAATTCTCTAATGAAAACCCAGATGTATCTATTACAGTAGATGCTGGTGGATCTGGAGAAGGCTTAAAACAGGTGGCTGATAAAACAGTTACACTTGGAAACTCCGATGTTGCAGCCGAAGAAAAATTAGATAAGGATCAAGCTAAAAATTTAGTCGATCACCAAGTATGTGTTGTAACAATGGCTCCAATTGTAAATAAAGATGTAGGTGTTAAAGATTTAACAAAACAACAATTGATTGACATTTTCACAGGAAAAACAACAAACTGGAAAGATGTTGGTGGACCGGATGAAGATATTGTATTGGTGACTCGCCCAACTTCATCAGGAACAAGAGCCACATTCCAAAAATATGCATTAGATGGAAATGAAGAAGCAAGCAATGCCTCAATGGAAACAGATGATTCAGGTGTATTGTTACAAAATGTAACAGATACAAAAGGTGCAATTGGTTATGTAGCATTATCTTATTTAGTAGACAATGACGATGTAGATACTATCGCAATTGATGGTGTCAAACCAACATTAGAAAATACTTATAGTGGTGACTACAAAGTTTGGACATTTGAACACATGTACACAAATGGAGAGCCAGATAAAGCAACAAAGGCGTTCTTAGATTACATCATGGGTGAAAAATTCGGTAAGAAAATGGAATCATTAGGTTATGGTGTTTCTAGTAAAATGGAAAAAACAGATCACTAATTACTAGTTCTTTAACGGACATTGAAATATATGTCCGTTATTCATTTAGTTTGGAGGAATTTGATGCGTCGTAAAAGCATGTTTTGTAAAGAATATTTCTGGCAGATTCTTGTAACAATTGGTGGACTGTTCGTAATATTCGTAACTTTATTGATCGGAGCCTTTCTGGTTTACAAAGGTTCGGATACATTTTTTAAATTTCATCACACTTTACAAGAATTTCTTGGTAGTGCCAACTTTGCACCTATGGATAATGCCAGTTCTAAAGGACATGTAGGAGCCTTGATCTTCATTGTTGGATCACTATGTGTTTGTGGATTGGCACTATTGATTGCCACACCATTTGCGTTAGGATCTTCTATTTTTATGACAGAAATTTCACCTAAGTTTGGTGAAAAATTCTATCGTCCTATGGTTGAAATCTTTGCCGGAATTCCGAGTGTTGTTTATGGATGGGTTGGATTAACGGTTTTGATTCCGTTTTTAAAGAAAGTATTTGATTTGCAGGTAGGACACTCCATACTTGCAGCAAGTTTAGTTCTGTCAATTATGATTTTTCCATCGATTACAAGTGTAGCTAGTGATGCGATTCGAGCTGTTTCAAAAGAAACACGTATGATTGCATATGGACTTGGCTCAACACGTTGGCAAACGATATATCGTGTTGTGATTCCTGCTGCTTTGCCAGGCGTTATTTCAGGTATTGTTTTAGGACTTGCAAGAGCGTTTGGAGAAGCTTTAGCCGTTGCGATGGTCATTGGTCAAACAACAGCTTTGCCTAAGAGTATTTTTTCTACTTCAAAAACCCTAACAACGGAAATTGCAGCTCAAATGGGAAATGCGATGGAAGGCGGAGAAATGAAGGCAGCCCTATGGACAATGGCTTTATTATTATTCTTGATTTCGCTATTGTTTATCACAATCATTCATAAGTTTTCAAAACAAAAAGGAGAATAAAGATGGATTCTAGAATTAAAAGAGCAAAAATGGTAGATCAATGTATGACAATTCTATTTTATGGTATCGCCTTATTTTTCTTTCTACTCCTTATAGGTTTTGCCGGTAAAGTGATTGTTGGTGGCTTTTTAGGGGCAAAACCAGAAATGTTTGGCTTTTCTCGATCTGGCAGTATTGGAAACCAAGTCTTTAATACAATTTACTTAGTATTTATTTCATTGCTTGTATCTGTTCCTATTGGTGTGTTAGCCGGCATATATTTGGCTATGTACGCTAAACCAGGTCTTGTGACACGTTTTTTAAGAACTTGTATTGAAACATTATCTTCTTTACCAAGTATTGTAGTAGGTTTATTTGGATATTTGATTTTCTTAGTTGTATTAGGACTATCAAAAAGTTTATTAGCAGGCGCTTTATCTATTTCGATTCTAAGTTTACCTTTGATTACTACCACCACAGAAGATGCGATAAAAGGTTTACCAGAAGGCTATTATCAAGGAAGTATGGGACTTGGAGCAACAAAGTGGCAAACTATATTTCATGTGCTATTGCCTGCGTGTCTATCACGTATCATGACCGGAGTCATTTTAGCGGCTGGTCGTGGATTTGGTGAGGCTGCCGTATTACTTTATACGACAGGTTCAGGAAGTGATTTTCGTTGGAATAACTTTAGTTTTACATCTCCAACATCGCCAATCAACGTATTAAGACCGGCTGAAACATTATCCATTCAAATTTGGAACTTACAGACAAATGGTCAAGATCGTGCATTAGCGAATCTATCGAGTGCTGTATTGATGATTTTGGTACTTGCGTTTAGTATCGGGGCCAATGTTTGGTCTAGACATATTTCCAAAAAACAAGCTGGATTAGAGAAATAGAAAGGTTGCGTATGAATAATAAACTTACAGTGAATGATTTGAATTTATATTATGGGGATTTCCATGCCTTAAAGAATATAAATTTGGATATCAAAGAAAAAGAAATTACGGCATTCATTGGTCCTAGTGGATGTGGTAAATCGACATTTTTAAAAACGTTGAATCGGATGAATGACTTGGTGGAAAGTGCCAAAATTACTGGAGATATTTGTCTAGATGGCACGGATATCTACAAAAATATGGATGCGATTGAATTAAGGCGTAGAGTTGGAATGGTATTTCAACAGCCCAATCCATTCCCAAAAAGTATTTATGACAATATTGCGTATGGCCCAAGAATTTTTGGAATCAAAAAGAAAAGTGAGTTGGATGAAATTGTTGAAAAAAGTTTAAGACAAGCTGCTATTTGGGATGAAGTAAAAGATCGCCTACATAAATCGGCTTTAGGAATGTCAGGTGGTCAAAAACAACGTTTGTGTATCGCAAGAGCCTTGGCTATGCAGCCGGAAGTTTTATTGATGGATGAACCTACAAGTGCTTTAGATCCAATTTCAACTAGTAAGATTGAAGAATTGACTTTAGAATTGAAAAAAGATTATACAATTGTTATTGTTACCCACAATATGCAGCAAGCTATGCGTATTAGTGATAAAACAGCCTTCTTCTTATTGGGGGATTTAATTGAGTATAGTGATACCGAAACATTGTTCTCTACGCCAAAAGAAAAGAAAACAGAAGACTATATTACAGGGAGGTTTGGATAATGGTTTTACCTACAAAGTTTTTAAAACAAACAAGACAGTTAGAACTGACTATGACACAAATGTCTCAAGACTGTTTAAAGGGCTTATGGTTTTGTAAGCACGCTATTTTGGATGGAAACAAAACTTTAGTTCAAGATGTTTCACAAATGCATGAAGAAGTGAGTGAACAAGGAAGAGAGGCTGAACAAATTTGCATGAAGATCCTTCTTCTTCAGCATCCGGTTGCGAAAGATTTAAGGCGTATTACGGTAGCTACAAATACAATTCGTGATCTAACACGCATCATGGATCAGGAAAAAGAAGTCGCAGAACTAATTTGTGCATTGAATATGGAAGATTTAATTGTGGATGATTGTATTCAACAACAGTTTTCAATTGCGAAAGAAATGATTACTCTTGCGATTGAGGCTTTTATTCAAAAGGATGAAAAGGCAGCAAATCAAGTGATTACAATGGATGATCAAGCGGATGCACAATATGAAATGGCGAAAGAAATCTATGTGGACTTATTGGCTAAAAAAGAACATGATACAGGTACATTGGTAGATGTCTTATTAGTTGGTAAATATTTAGAGAGAATTTGTGATCATTGTGTAAACATTGGAAAATGGGTTCTTTATCAAAAGTCTGGTATTTTTGAAGAAATTGAATGAAAAAAAGCTGTAAGCAAATTTGCTTACAGCGTATTTTTTACTTGGTGGAGCGTATCGGGATCGAACCGATGACCCCCTGCGTGCAAGGCAGGTGCTCTCCCAGCTGAGCTAACACCCCAAGTGCCTTATAATATTATCGAATTTTTTTGGAAAAAGCAAGTATTTTTTGATAAAATTAATATATGAAAAAACAATGGACATGGATCATGATTCTATGTGTATTCAATTTTACTTTGATGGGATTTATCTTAACGCATCCAACATCAAAAAACCAAGATGCAAAAATTGTGGAAAAAGAAGAGAAGAAGTCTTTTACATTTGTTGGTGTCGGAGATAACTTATATCATAATACACAATATATGTGTCAAGAACAAAATGAATACTATAATTTTGATTCTTATTATGAAATGACGAATAAATATACGCAAAAGGCCGATTTGGCTTATATCAATTTTGAAACATTGTGTATAGGTGAAGAATATGGATTGAGTGGCTATCCTACTTTTAATGGGCCTACGGAAATTTTATCTTCCGTAAATAAGGCTGGCTTTGATTGGTGGAGTTTAAGTTCAAACCATTCAATGGATAGAGGCGTTGAGGGCTTGCTGAAACAGATCGAATTGGTTCGTGAAAATTATCCGGATGTCATTACTACGGGTTCTCATACATCTAAAAAAGATAGAAATCGTACTTTAGTTAAAGAAATCAATGGTATTAAAGTAGGCTTTTTAGGCTATACTTATGGTTTGAATGGTTTTGTCTTGCCAGAAGATAAGCCTTGGCTTGTGGATTTGATTGATAAGGAACAAATGAAAAAGGATATGGAAGCTTTAAGTAAAGTAAGCGATATTCAATTGGTTTCCATGCATTGGGGCGATGAATATCAAACATATCCAAATGATGAGCAGCAAGATTTGGCAAATTATTTAAATGAGTTGGGTGCTGAAGTTGTGATTGGATCGCATCCGCATGTAATTCAGCCAGCTAAAATAATCAAAGGGAAAAAACAAGATACACTTGTATATTATTCGTTGGGAAATTATACGAGTACACAAGATGTGGATGAAAGAATGGTTGGGGGAATGGCTAGCTTTACTGTAAACTATGATCCAAATACTAAAAAGACATCTTTTACAGATACAAAGTTTATTCCGTTGATTACATGGTTTGATGCAGGATATAGTACATGGAAAACATATTCGATTGAAGATTATAATGATTCCATTGCTTCAACACATAGATTATCAGGTGAATATGATATGTCTAAAGAATGGGTTCAACAATATGTTCAATCTGTTATGCAAGATTCAGAAGGGATTGAGGTGGTATTAGAGTGAGTCAAAATCAAAAAACAATAGCCGAAAATCGTAAGGCAAGACATGATTATGAATTGTATGATCGTTTTGAAGCTGGACTCGTACTTCAGGGTACAGAAATCAAAAGTATTCGAAGAGGAAAAGTCCAATTAAAAGATAGTTATATTAGTTTTCAAAAGGGTGAAGCTTTTATTAAAGGTATGCATATCTCTCCTTATGAATTTGGAAATCGATTCAATCATGATGAAACAAGAGATCGTAAGCTTTTAATGCATAAACAAGAGATTCAAAAATTAGAACAATCAGCTCGTATAAAAGGATATACAGTTGTACCAGTAAGAATTTATTTATATAAAGGACTAGCTAAACTTGAAATAGCTTTGGCAAAAGGTAAAAATCTTCATGATAAGCGTGAATCTCAAAAGGCAAAGGATGCGCAAAGAGAGATTCAAAAGGCCTTGAAAAATCAGTATTAATAGATTATACTGATATTCCTTGGGGATGTTCAGGCATTCGATGAGTAAATGTTTGGATTCGGCCACAGCCACGAAGGATACGTGTAATAACCAACTTAAATTAATTGCTAAAAATAAACTTGCTAATGTATTTGGTATGAACCAAAGCATGGCTTTCGCTGCTTAATTTTATTGCCTACGTTTGGCTTCGCAGCCCCTTTCTGAAATTTCGCTTTCTTATTTCAGACTGAGTGTTAAAGAAAAGAAGATAGAAATAAGTATTGGCTAGCTGCTTATTTTGAATCAACTATAGCTAACCCAAAAGAATTTTTGTTTCCATCCGAAACTTTTGGATAACTAGATGGAAAAAGCTGTAAACGCTGTCTCGTGGGACTTTGCTTAGACAGGAGTTCGATTCTCCTCATCTCCACCAAAGACAATCAACGCCCTTATTTAAAGGGCGTTTTAATTTATCGTGATGTACTTTTGATGTATAATTGTTACGAAAGAAGGTAAATTTACATATGAGAATTGCAGTGAGCTATAAAGATGGAGAAGTGTTCCAACATTTTGGGCATAGTTCAGAATTTAAAATCTATGACACAGATCATAATGAAATTATTAAGAGTGAAATAATTACAGTCGAAGGGCATGGACATGTTGGTGTTTCAAATGCATTGAAAGAACAAAATGTAAACATTGTACTTTGTGGTGGCATTGGACAAGGGGCTAAAACTGCATTGGCTGGTTTTGGAATCCATTCTTTTGGTGGGGTAACCGGAAATGCGGATGAGGCTGTTAAGAAATATTTAAGAGGAAAGCTTGAATTTACAACGGGTGTGACTTGTACAAAACATGAATCTGGCAAAAGTCATTCTTGTGGTGGACATTGCCATTAATTCTTGAGTTTTTCTTTTGACACGCCTTGTATTTCGGTCTATAATCTAGGCAACAATAGTGATAAGGATATGAATACATTCTATTCAAATGTAGAGAGAGTGTGATTGGTGAAAACACTTTGCGAATGTATGTATTTACTCCCTTTGAATTGCCCTTGAAAAAGTGTGCCGTAATTCTTGCGTTAAAAGGTTTGAGGTGTATACAGTAATTGTATAAACAAAGGTGGTACCGCGTGCGACAGACGTCCTTTGATGGCTGTCGCTTTTTATATGGAAAAATGGAGGAAAATAAAATGGAATTAGTGAATGTATTAGAAAATGAACATTTATCTATGTTGAACCACTCATGTGCTCATATGATGGCTCAAGCTGTTAAGCGTTTATATCCAAATGCTAAATTTTGGGTAGGACCTGTTATTTCTGAAGGTTTCTACTACGATATGGATTTAGGAGATGTAAAATTAAAAGAAGAAGATTTGGCAAAAATCGAAAAAGAAATGAAGAAAATTGCCAAAGACGGAAAGAGAATTGTTCGTGAAGAAATCTCTAAAGAAGATGCTTTAGAAATGTTTAAGGAGGATCCTTATAAAATTGATTTGATCAATGGATTAGAAGATGGAAATATCACAATCTATCGTCAAGGTGAATTTGCGGATCTATGTCGTGGACCTCACGTTGAGACTGTTAAAATGTGTAAAAACTTTAAATTGTTGAAACATTCTGGTGCTTACTGGAAAGGTGATGCAAACAATAAAATGCTTCAACGTGTTTATGGTATTTGTTTCGATACAAAAGAAGAATTGGAAGCTCACTTGGAAGCTTTAGAAGAAGCTAAAAAACGTGACCACAAGAAATTAGGAAAAGAAATGGGTTTATTCACAATTAGTGAATTTGCACCAGGTATGCCTATCTTCTTGCCGGATGGAATGATTTTACGTAACATCTTGGAACAATACTGGTATCAAGAACATACAAAGGAAGGATACCAATTCATTAAGACTCCAATTATGATGTCAAAAGAATTATGGGAGTTAAGTGGACACTGGGATCACTATAAAGACAATATGTACACTTCAATGGTTGATGATCGTGAATTCGCAATCAAACCAATGAACTGTCCAGGTGCATTATTAGTATATAACTCAACTTTACACTCATATAAAGACTTACCATTGCGTTTAGGAGAACTAGGACAAGTACACCGTCACGAAGCAAGTGGTGCATTGAATGGATTATTCCGTGTACGTACATTTACACAAGATGATGCGCACTTATTTGTAACTCCAGATCAATTGGAAGAAGAAGTTAAAAAAGTATTACAATTGGTAGATCGTATTTATTCTGTATTTGGTTTACCTTATGAGATTGAATTATCAACTCGTCCAGAAAGTGGATATATTGGTTCTGAAGAAATTTGGGATGCTTCAGAAAAAGCGTTGGCACAAGCTTGCGTTCATGCAGGTAAAGAATATAAAGTAAATCCTGGAGATGGTGCATTCTATGGACCTAAATTGGATATCCATATTAAAGATAGCTTAGGACGTGTATGGCAATGTGGTACTGTACAATTGGATATGAACTTGCCAGAAAGATTCGAATGTAAATATGTAGATGCAGATGGAACTAAGAAAACACCAATTATGTTACACCGTGTAGTTTATGGATCAGTTGAACGTTTCATTGGTATCTTGATTGAACACTTTGGCGGACACTTCCCATTGTGGTTAGCTCCACGTCAATTTGTGGTAATTCCAGTTCACCATGAAAAACATGTTGAATACGCAAATAAAGTATGCGATGCATTAACAGCATTAGGAATGCGTGCAACAGTAGATTCTCGTAATGAAAAATTGGGTTACCGTGTTCGTGAGGCACAGCTACAAAAGGTTACTTACCAAATCGTAGTGGGTGATGGAGAACAAGAAAACAATACAGTTACAATTCGTCAGAGTGGTAAAAAGGATAGTGTTACATTATCATTAGATGAAGCTTTAGCTAAATTTAAAGCGGAAGTAGACAACAAAACATTGTTTGGAAAGTAAAAGTTTAGAGGTCAAAAATTGGCCTCTAATTTTTTTTGTCTTTTTTTAAAAAAATTGCTTGCAATAAGTTTTTATCCATGTTATTATTAATGGGCGTTACGGATAACGCAGGTTGTTCTAAAAAATAAGTATTCTGAAAATATTCTTGGAGAAGTACTCAAGTGGCTGAAGAGGTGCCCCTGCTAAGGGTATAGGTCGGGAAACTGGCGCGAGAGTTCAAATCTCTCCTTCTCCGCCATCTTATTTTTGGAAAATTATGGTCCAGTGGTGTAGTGGTTAACATGCCTCCCTGTCACGGAGGAGATCGTGGGTTCGAGTCCCATCTGGACCGCCATTCATGCAGATGTAGTTCAATGGTAGAACACAGCCTTGCCAAGGCTGATACGGGGGTTCAATTCCCCTCATCTGCTCCATTGAAATTTAGGCCTTTATTTAAAGGCTTTTTTTATTTGTTTTGGGGTATATTGGGGTATAATTTGATATTAAAATATTGAATTATACCTCTTTTTTGCATATTATGGACATATAAGAGGGCACAAAAAATGGTAGTGGAATTAGATAAAAAGACAGGAAAATATATGTTTGCCGGAAAAATCTATAAAGATGAGAAATATTCAAAGGCATATGTATCAAGAATATATTTCTTTTTAAATAAGCTATATAAATTTGGTGTTACTTCTGAATACATCCAATCAAATTCAATGACATATGTGAAACGTGATCTTAGATTGAATGAAAGAAAAGAAGAAATGACAATATGGCAGCAATACGATTTTGATTTGTTTATTGAAGAAGTAGATGAACAAATGATGAAATGCTTTTATTCTGTTTTATTCTACATGGGATTACGAAGAGGTGAAACAATGGTCCTGCAATGGAAGGACATTGATTTTAGAAAACAAACTATAGACATCAACAAAACATATAGATACAAAGAGAAAGACCCTAATAAATGGCTTACACCGCCAAAAACAAACAATAGCTATAGAACTATCACAATGCCTAATACATTATCTAAAAGGCTTCGAGAATGGTTTCTAGAATGTTCTAAATGGGATGATTTTACAAAAGATAAATTTGTATTTGGATACTATAAACCAATATCACCTCAGACAGTACAAAGAAGATTTGATGATGCATATAATAAGGCGAAAGAAAAAGATGATGGATTGCCTAAAATAAGAATTCATGATTTTAGACATTCACATGCATCATTTCTAATTAATAACATGGCAGGAGCTGGATTCTCAGGTTTTGATATAGCCAAACGCTTAGGAGACACGGTTGAAACATTGCATAATACATATGCACATTGGTTTGACACAAAAGATAAGAGCATTGTGGATATGATGAATAAGTTGTTATAAATGTGGCATGAATAATGTCAATATAAAAATTAATATAGAGGTGCACGAGGAAATGAAAGAAGAAGAAATCAGAAAATTATTAGATGGATTTAAGAGATTACAGGAAAAACAAATTGAAATTCCAAATCCAGCTGAAAGAAATGAATATGAAGCTTATCTTATAGAAGAATTTAAACACAAATTCAAAATTATTTTGCGTAGAGGTAACAGACAACCTGATAAACTAACTTATCTTGCCTTAGATAAAGAAGCAAGATTGCCTTTAATGCGATTGGATGTAGTTCCTGATAACCATGCTCATAAAAATCCGGATGGTGAAATCATTTATGGAACTCATCTTCACGTATTTACTGAACAATATCAAGATAGATATGCAACAGAGTTTGATATCAATAATCCCAACTTGGTAAACTATTGTGTAGAATTTTTAAGAAGATTTAAAGTAATTGAATTAAACAAAAATAGCGTGGTGGAAATGCCTAGATTTTGTTAAAATGTTTTTGTAGGGAGGAATGTTGTTATGGAAAATTTAAAAGACTTTGCAAAGAATTATTTGAATTTTTTAAAATCTAATTTATCTGTAAAAAAAATAGAAACTGCACATGAAATAGTCCTTCCTTTTGAAGATCACATAGGAGATTCAATAGTTTGTTATGTGGATGATAAAAAAGAAAACGGTATGTTTTTGGTTTCCGATGATGGATATATTATAAATAATCTTATTGATACAGGCATTAATATTGGTAAGAAATCCAGCAGAAGAAAAACCATTGAACAAATTTGCATGTTGTCAGGGGTTTCCTTAAGTGATGATAATGAAATGACTGTTTTATCATCTGAGAAGGATTTACCGTCTAAAGTGCATCAATTAGCAATGACAATGCTTCAAATTGACGATATGTATTTAACCAATACAGTTCGTACTACATCATATTTCTTGGAAGATGTAACAAACTTTTTTATTAAAAATGATATTTATTTTTCGGATAACGTTTCATTTGTTGGAAGATCAGGACTAACTCAAAAATTTGATCTATGCTTTCAAAGAAATAAAAATCACAACGAGCGCTTATGCAAGGCAATCAACAATCCTACTAGAGATAGTCTGACTACTACAGTATTTGCGTGGTTGGATATAGAAAAGACTAGAAACGATGCTAAATGCATTGTGATTCTAAACGATGCTCAAACAATAAAAAGCGATATCGTACAAGGTTTTAAACAATATGGAATAATGACAGTTCCATTCAGTGATCTTGAAAAAGAGAAAGGCTTATTTAGCTAATACAAAAAGAAAAACAGATAGTGTATATTGCTCAATATCACTATCTTTTTTTCATTCTTTGTTCATTCGCTTTTTTTCTCTGCTAATCTTTTTTTGAGAAAATAGAAAAAAGCCTAAAATATTTATCATGTACACATGAATAATAACATCACATTTTAAAAAGAGTAATGAAAAATGCAAAACATTAATAAATATTTACAAAACAAAATCAGTTATTAATAATATAACCAAAAGTTCATTAAAAATTCTACCCCCGAAAAAAATCAAGACTGGTAATGTGATATATATCAACTTGCATATTTTAGTATTATATTTGAACAATATAATACAAAACAGGCATTGACATATAAAATTTAAGACTAATTATATTAGAATAAGGAAAGCATTTTCCTTTTTATTCATAGAAAGTGAATGGAAAGGGATGATCTTATGGGAAGGAATTTGTGGATAACGAAATTAATTATCCTAGCAGAAAAACTTAACGTGGATGATCTGCAAATTCTGTATAATCATGCACAAAGACTGCTGCTATCATCAAAGAATGAATAACACTAATACCTATAGGCATTTATGCGCAAATTTAAAAGAAGAATACTAAATTGAATAAAAAAGAGAATCTCAATTGCAGAAAGATTTGAATGCTATGAAGGCTAAACTAAGCAAGAAGAAATTTGGCCTGATGAAGTAGTTGGCAAAGAAGAAATATAAGCTAGGGAATTTACCCTAGCTTAATTATTTAAATTTAACAGCTGTTCCATACATTTGCATATAAAAATGTTGAAATCCATTAGTATCTAGATTTAGCTCTTCTTTCATGCCAATGACGGCATCTGCACCCATATAATATGCACGCTTTTTTAATTCTTCTACCGAAATAAAAAAAGCTTCATCAAATTGAGTGTGACCATTTCCTAATAAATCTTTTGTAGATGCAGATATATCACCGGTATTAATTAATTCAAAAAAACTTGATATTGTACCTAAAGCTTCAGATATTGATGCTTTTTGATTCACTAATTGATTTTGATCTTTTAAAGAATTTATTACATTACGATATTCTTTTTGCTTTTGAAAAATCATTTTTCCTGATCCTGCATCATTTATTTGATAAAATACAGGCCCAATAATAACATAATCACGTTTTATGTCTGTTGTAGTGACGGAAATCTTCTGAATTTGAATTAAGTCATATCTATGCTTTAAAACACTTAATGGTTCTCCACTATATTCAGGCATTCCATAAGATGATATTTCTGACTTGATTTTTGCTTTTTCATCATCAGACAACTCTTTCCATTTTTCTACATCAATCGGTGTTTGAACCATTTTCCCATTGCAGTTAGAACAATTATCTTTATTTCCTTTTAATCTAGAAACTGTTTTTCCACAATTAGGGCAATAATAAACTACTTTTTCCATTACTATTCCTCCATAAATAAGCTATGTACATATTTAATTTATAAAACAAAGAGTAACAGTCATTTCTTGTTACTCTTTTCTTTTTCTCTTCTTGCTATTTCTCTTTCAACAATTGAATTTAAATAATCGGCAACTTGTTGCCTGACTTCTTCAGGTGCTTCCAAATATCCTCGAACAAGTGGTCGCTCTTTTTCAGTTAAGCCATAATCTTCCATGATTTGATCTATCTTTGACTCAGGAATGGAAATAAAAATATCTTCTCCAACACCTTGAGTTAACCATACATAGTCAACGTTATATACACTACAAATTAATTTTATAGTTTGTTCTGAAGGCTGGTTAATTCCTTTTTCTAATTTATTCACAGAACTTTTAGAAATACCGATTTTATTGCCGAATTTTTCCATGCTTAAGTTCAATTGTGATCTAACTTTATTTATTCTAAAACCGATATTATCATCCATTCAATTCACCTCTTTAAATGTATTATAGCAACACAAAAATAAAAAGTAAACTTAAGACACAAAAACATTTACAATGTGGCTATAAGCCGCTTTAATATGTATGTAAGACACAAAGAAGGAGGGATGTGATGTCAGCTGATGAAAATGTCAAAGAAACCTTGGAAAAGATTAAAAAGATGGGCTACGACATCGAAGAATATGACCAAGGATATATCGCGTGTATTTTAGATCGAAGCAAAATTCAAGATTCAAAAGGAAAGGAGAACAAAGAAAAATGAAAGCATAAGTGACCGTTAGAGATGTGATGCTTGTTTTACCTGTAAAGGATACACAAGCTAGAAAGATTTTACATAATCTACGCAGACAAAAAAATAAAAAGGGTGAAATATTTGAAGGATCATATCGAGACACTATGCTTGGAAAGATTCTTGCAGTTCCCACCCCATTATTTGTTGAATAATGGTACTGGATGGACAAATGATACAGGTATTGATTCAGATTCTCATATTCCTGGAGGAAGTGCTCAATCAACACCGACTGTATTAAACAGTGTTCCTTCTGATTTTATTAGAGAAAGTGCTACATTCTATCCAAATACAACTTTGAAAATTAGAAAAGCGCCTACAGAAAGTGGTGTGGATACCGGTTTGATCTATGCGCCAGGTATGTCTGTATGCTGTGATGGCTACGTTAAACGCGAAGGATTCGTTTGGATTAGTGCTTCAACAGGCGAACGTCGTTGGATGAAAGCTGGTGTGTTAAATTCGAAAGGATACAATACCAATCCATGCGGAAGATTTGTTTAAGGATGAAATTTATAAAAAATAAAAAAATAAAATTTATAAAAAAGATTGACATAATATAGTTTATACTGTATTATCTTTCTTGCGTGAGGCAGTGAGGTACATTTTGGGATACAAAACAACAAAGTGATGCCAAAACACGTGGATAATAATGTAAATAACATCAAGTATCAATAGATATGAGGTATTTATAATCTGCTCCATTTAAAATTAAATATTGGTCCAGTGGTGTAGTGGTTAACATGCCTCCCTGTCACGGAGGAGATCGTGGGTTCGAGTCCCATCTGGACCGCCATTTAGAAATTGAAGTCATCTTTGGATGATTTTTTTTCTTTATATTGACTATTTTTTTATTTCTTAGTTTAATAAACCTATGATTATTAATGCAAGTGGAAGAACAGATGTTGTCGCCTATTATATGGATTGGTTTGTGAACCGGTGGAAAGAAGGATATTTTGACGTAAGAAACCCTTTTAATCCAAAACTTGTCAGTCGTATCTTTGTATCGGATGTAGATATGATTGTATTTTGCACAAAAAATCCATTGCCATTATTAGATACGATACATTTATTTTCTGTACCCATTCAGCTACAAGTTACTATCACTGGATACTTTAAAGATATGGAGCCTAATGTTTTGGATAAGAAACAAGTCATTGAATGCATTAAAAAGTTATCATCTTATTTAGGCAAAGAAAATGTATGTGTTCGATATGATCCTATCCTTTTGAATTCCAAATATAATGTTGATTATCACGTTCGTGCTTTTAACAAATTATGCACAATGTTAAAAGGATATGTATCTAAAATGATTGTCTCTTTTGTGGATGATTATAAAAACGTTCGAAATAATCATTTGGATTATCATGAACCCTCTAACGAGGAATATCTTAAATTAAAAGAAGAGTTCGAAAAAAACGATATAAAGATCATTAGTTGCATGGAAAATAAATATCAAATTGGGGATGAAAAGGATTGTTGCGTCAGTATTAAATATGCTTTTGAAAGAACAGGCAAGCTTTTTAAAGAGTGGAAGGCAAGAGATTGCCATTGTGTGAATATGGTAGATGTTGGTGCTTACAATTCTTGTTTACACGGATGCAAATATTGTTATGCCAATTTTGATTCGAAACAAATTGTGTCAAACTATAAAATGCATGATGTGAATTCTAGTTTATTGATTGGACAATTGAATTTGGATGATCAAATCAAAATACGAAGAAAATAAAATGGGTGAAGTCAATTGGCTTCACTCATTAATTTTGTATAGATTTTTGTTAGTTGCTCTTTTTCATCATTTGTCATTTTTCTTTCGGTCGCATCATGACTTTCTAATGTTCCTTCATGTCCATCAATGACTTTTCCATCCTTTACCACAAGTACTAAAGGAACGTATAAGGTTAGAATACCTTCATCATTATTGGACATATAATCTTGGATATATGGTTCAATAATCGCTTTTTGCTCATCCGTGTAAAGACGATTTTTTTCTTCATCTCTTACCTTTACATATTGGATGTCGATTCCGTTTTCTTTGGCCACTTTCTTTAAAATGGGTTTTGCTTCTTTGCACCAAGGACAACTTGAAAATCCGAAATATAAAACACCTGATTTTTCTTGTGTAAAATATTGAATAGCTTCATCAAAACTAATTTCATTAAAATTAGTTTTTGTGTCATCTTTTGTGTTGCATGTTTTTTCTTCACTTGTAACATCACAAGCCTTTTTTGAAGTTGAAGTTGTACTCTTTGTTTGTGTTTGACACGCACATAATGTAAGACTTAAAAGTATGAGTAAAAATTTTTTCATGCTCCTAATATACAAATAAATTAAAAAAAAGTAAAGAAAAAAGCTTCGATCTCTCGAAGCTTAAAATTCTTTATGGGGCGGCTGACGCGATTCGAACGCGCGCGTGACGGAGCCACAATCCGCTGTGTTAACCAACTTCACCACAACCGCCATAATTGCTTAACGCTTGTATAATATACCATGTGATTCTCTTCTTTGCAAGCAAAAAATGAAAATAAATTAAAAAAAGTGCATTTTTTTTCGTATAAGAGTATATGAAGGTAAAAGAGATGGAAGTGGAGCAACGCCCACGAGAAAAAGCGTTGCGCTATGGTTTAGAATCATTAAGCGATCTAGAATTGGTTGCGTTGATTCTGCAAAGCGGAAATAAAAACCGTTCCGTATTTGAAATTGCATCGGATGTGTTGAAAGAAAGTGAAGGTTTATCAAAATTAATGACAATGCACGTAAATACATTGATGCAGATTCAAGGAATTCGTGAAGTTAAGGCTTTACAACTTTTGGCAAGTGTAGAACTTAGTAAGCGTGTTATTAAATCAAAAGTATATCATGCTCCTATTTTAAAACCAGAAGATGTGATTGAATGGTTCAAATTTGAGTATGGTACTATGTCTCAAGAATGTTTTATTGCCCTTTATCTAGACACAAAAAGCAAACTAATTTCGCATCGTGTTTTATTTAAGGGAACATTAAATGAGAGCGTGGTACATCCACGTGAAGTATTTAAGGAGGCTTTTTTACAAAACGCAAATTCAGTATTGATTGCACATAATCATCCTTCGGGGGATTGTACGCCTTCAAAAGCAGATTTTGAAGTAACTTACAAAATGGTTCATGTAGCGTTGACAATGGGGGTTTGTTTAGTGGATCATATTATTGTATGTAAAAATCAATATTATTCATTTAAAGAGCACAAATATCTCGATTGAAAGAAGGAGGGTTTATCGCTATAATATAAGTTAGTTTGGGGGATATTATGCGTAAATTTACTCGAATTCAAAAAAGATTACTTACGATTATTGTCGTTTTATGTATATTAGCGTGTGCTATGTTTGGCTTAAGACAAAACTCCATCACAAATATTGGTTACAGTGCTTGGACATATTTGAAATATGGTTTGATTCAATATCCACTATCATCGATTGGAAATGCGGTAAATGATTTTTCAAATTTATGGCATGCCTATGACGATAATGAATATTTGACGAAGCAATTAGCTCAACAAAAAAACTATCAAACGGCATATGAAGATGAAAGAAATAAAAACAAACAACTTGAAGCCTTGTTGGAAATGAAAGGTGGTCTAGGGGATGCTAAGACAATCAGTGTATCTGTATTAGAACGTTCAGGTGATTCATGGCTTCAGACGGTAACGATTTCAGCAGGAAAAAGACAAGGTGTCGAAAAAAACATGCTTGTGGCAACAAGCGATGGCGCAATAGGATTGGTAGATAGTGTACAAACCTATACGAGTACTGTTCAGTTGTTGACAAGTCAACATTTAAATAATGATATTGCGATCAAGATGTCATTAGAAGATGGTTCAAGTGTAGAGGGTGTACTACAGTCTTATGATACTGAAAAGAAGGCCTATCGTGTTTCATTATTTGATAATGATGCGATTGTCACAAAAGGACAAAAAGTAGCTACAAGTGGTAAGGGTGGAAATTATCCAAGTGGAATCTTAATTGGAGAAGTAAAAGATGTGTCTTTAAACGATGATTCGATTATTTCAACGGTCTATGTTTCGCCAGTATCGAATATGAAAAGTTTTGACTATTGTCTTGTGATTGGAAAAGAGGAGAGTAAATGATAAATAAAGAACGTTGCTCATTTATTTTCTTATTGATTTTAGCAATACTTGATCAAATGAATGCATCTTTATTCAGTGTGGATTTTACATATTCTTCCCTATCTTTTGTCAGTCATTTATGTTTTTGTGGATGCATACTTGTTGTGAGTCATGAAAAAAGCTTGAATCGACTTTTATATGCATGCCTATGCGGCCTTTGTGTAGGATTGTTCTTTACTTCGGATTGGTTTTTTAAAATGATTCTATTTGGCCTTTTTGGATGGCTATCGGGACTATTTAAAAATGCAATGGATCAAGATCACTGGGTACAATTTGCTCTTGTCTTTTTAATGATGTTTATAAATGATTTAATTTGTTTTTTGGGGGCAAAATTATTTGGATATCTTACAATGAGCTTTGTGAAATGGTTTATTCACGTTGAAGCACTTACATTAATATTTAATGGGGCTTGGATATTTGTATTGCTCTATATTATTACGGTATTCAATCGATATGCAACTATAAAAAATATTCGTTTTAAACGAATGGAAAAGTTGCACATGCAAAATATTCGAAGGAAATGAGTCGTGGATTCGTTTCCTTCTTTTCATATGTGTTAAAATAGAAGAAAAGAGGTATTCAGATGAAAAAACTATTATTATTAGATGGAAACTCCATGCTATTTCGTGCATATTATGCAACTTTATATACACACAGAATGACAACATCCAATGGGATTCCAACCAATGCAGTTTATGGCTTTGTGATGATGTTAAATAAGGCAATTGATATTATTGAGCCCGATAAAATTCTAGTTGCTTGGGATGCAGGAAAACCGACTTTTAGACACAAACAATTTGCAGCCTATAAAGGAACACGTAAACCCTTAGATGAGGAATTGATCGTACAATTTCCAATTGTAAGAGAATATTTAGATGCAGCTGGAATCAAGCGTTATGAACAAGAGGGTTATGAAGCGGATGATATTATTGGAAGTATGGCTAAATGTTGTAATGATATTCAAACAACCATTCTAACAAGTGATCGTGACTTACTTCAATTGATTGATCCAAGTACACATGTTCTTTTAATGAAAAAAGGCTTAAGTGAAATGGAATTGATGGACGAACAAAATCTATTCGATACATATGGAATTACACCAAGCCAAGTCATTGATATGAAAGGACTAATGGGAGATACAGCCGACAATATTCCAGGTGTGCAAGGTGTTGGTGAAAAAACGGCTTTGCGTTTATTGAATCAATATTCAACAGTAGAAAATGTTTATGCCCATATTGATGAGGTCAAGGGAAAATTAAAGGAAAAGCTGGAAAAAGATAAAGACAATGCGTTTATGTCTTTAGAATTGGCAACCATTTATACAAAGATGGAACTTCCGTTTGGCTTAAATGATTGTGAGTTTACAGGAATTCAAGAAGATGTAAATGGATTCTATGAAAAATATGAAATGCGATCTTTAGTGAATCGAACAAAGCAAGCTAAGAACGAAAAATGGCCATTAAAAGAAGTGGAACATTTTGAAATGTTTGATGTAGAGGATTTAATGGTACTACCAGTATGTACACAACAACCATACTTAGATCAGCAATTATATGGTTTTATGATTCCAAAAGATAAGGTAATTTACTATATTTCCGTAGAAAATGCATTGGAAGATACAAACTTTAAAAAAATATTAGAAACAAAAGAAATTAGTACATGGGATACCAAAGAAATGATGCATCTATTAGATCGATATGGATTTAAATGGAATACATTTAATGATGATCTTCATATTGCAGGATTCTTATTGAATTCTACTGCAACAGATAGTGATGCCGTACTAGAAGCTCTTCACATTACTTTGCCAGAATCTTTTCATGATGTATCCAAAAAGACGAAAGAAGAACCTGCTTTTAGTTTGAATAGAGAACAAGCACTTTGTCATAGTTTGACACAACAGTTATATGAAAAGAAAGGTGAAATCCTTCAATCTTTAAAAGAAGAAAATGTGCTTTCTTTATATAGAGAAATTGAAATGCCACTTACACGAGTATTATTTTCTATGGAACAAGAAGGGATTTCGATTCAAGAAAGCTTCTTGGATGAATATGGGGCTTTATTAAATGAAAAGCTAGAGATTTTGGCTCAACAAATTTATTCTCATGCCGGCATGATTTTTAACATCAATTCTCCAAAACAATTAGCGAATGTTTTATTTGATGAATTAAATTTAAGCTCAGGCGGTAAGAAGCGTTCGACTTCTGCTGATGTACTCGAAAAGCTTCGTGGAAAACATCCAATCGTGGATGATATCTTGGAATATCGTAAAATATCAAAAGTATCTAGCACATATATTGATGGTTTGAAAAAACATGTTCGTTCAGATCAAAAGATTCATACTTCTTTTAATCAAACCATGACACAAACAGGAAGACTTTCAAGTAGTGAACCAAATCTTCAAAATATTAGTATTCGTGATGAGTTGGGAAAAGAAATTCGTAAAGCTTTTGTTGCTCAAGAGGGTTATCACTTATTGTCAGCGGATTATTCGCAAATTGAATTGAGAATGTTAGCACATATGGCAAATGAAGATCACATGATCAAAGCGTTTAATGAAGGATTGGATATTCATACAAAAACGGCCACGTTGATTTTTAATTGTTCACCAGAAGAAGTGGATGAACACAAAAGAAGAATCGCAAAGACAGTAAACTTTGGAATTGTATATGGTCAAACAGAATTTGGCTTATCATCTCAATTAAATATCACACGCAAAGAGGCGGGTGAGTTTATGAAGATGTATTTTGAAAGTTATCCAAAAATTCATGAGTATATGAATCAATTGATTGATTTCTGTAAAGAAAATGGATATGTAGAAACATTATTCCATCGAAGAAGAGAAATTCCGGAAATCAATGACAAGAATTTTATGACACGAGAATTTGGTAAGCGTGCTGCAATGAATGCGCCAATCCAGGGTAGTGCAGCAGACTTGATTAAGATTGCGATGTTGAAAATGGATCAAGCTTTAAAGGATGCCAACGTAAAATCAAAAATGCTTCTTCAGATCCATGATGAATTGATTTTCTTGGTGCCAGATGAAGAGTTGGACTTGATGCAAAAACTTGTCAAAGAAACAATGGAAAGTGCAATGGAATTAAAGGTTCCATTAAAGGCAAGCATTAGTGTTGGCAAGTCTTGGTATGAGGCAAAATAATGCCGGAAGCACCGGAAGTACAAACCGTATTAAGTACATTGGAAACACAAATTAAAGATATTTCAATTGAAGATGTATTGATATATTATCCTAAGATTGTTGATAATGTAGAAGTAGAAACTTTTAAACATCGATTGATTGGGCAATCCTTTCGTACATTTAATCGGCTTGGAAAATATTTGATTTTTGGCTTAGATGATTATGATTTAGTTGTTCATCTAAGAATGGAAGGCAAGTTTTATCTTTATGATAAAATTTGCGAGGACAAACATATTCATGTCGTATTCAAATTAAATAATGGAATCTGTATGTCGTATCATGATACTCGAAAGTTTGGAAGAATGTATTTGTATTCTAAAAAAGAAGATATTCATGCATATCCTTGTTTTAAAAATGTTGGATATGATTATATGGATCAAAGAGTGAATGGAATGTATTTCTATCATTGTATTCATACATTAAAACGAAATTTAAAATCTTGTCTTTTAGATCAATCGATTATGGCAGGTATTGGAAATATTTATGCCGATGAAATATGTTTTGCGCTAGGTTTAGATCCAAGAAGTCGTGCTTGCAAGTTATCAAAAAAAGATTGTGAAAAAATTGTTTTAGAAACAAGACGGATCTTGCAAGGAGCCACACACTATGGTGGAACGACCATTCGTTCTTATACATCAAGTTTAGGTGTAACGGGGCGTTTTCAACTTCATTTAAAAGTACATGATCAGACGCAATGTAAAGTGTGTCATCATACAATAAAAAAATTAACTGTATCACAAAGGGGGACTTATTTATGTCCAAAATGTCAAAAAAGAAAGTAATTGGAATCACGGGATCAATGGGCTCAGGAAAGAGCGAAATTTCTCGATATCTAAGAAAAAAATATCCTGTTTTAGATTGTGATCAGGTCAATGCGGATTTATTAAAAAAGGGAAATTTGGGTTATCAGAAATTAAATGATTTACACATTGTTGAATTGGATTCGAATGGAGAAATTATTAAGGAGAGTCTAGCTTCCTATATGTTTTCAAATGAAGAGCATCGAAAACAAGTAGAAGCGATTTTACATCCTTTAATCTTTGATGAAATGCACAAATGGATCCATGAACAAGAAAGCTTAACTGTCTTTGTGGAGATGCCAATTTTATTTGAGATTTCAGCACAAGAACATTTTGATTCTATTTGGTGCGTTGTGGCTGATTTAGATGTGGCATTATCACGTCTACAAACGTATCGTAATTTTACCAGGGAACAAGCTTTGGCAAGACTTGTATCACAGATGAATCCAGAAGAGAAAATGGCAAAAAGTGATATTGTATTACGTAATAATAGTACGGTAGAACAGTTGCATATGCAGATTGAGGATGCATTAAAAGAGGAGAAGTTAAATGGCGATTGAAGTACGATGCATAGAACATTTATCTAGCGAACAAAGACAATCTTTAAATTTATTGTATGGTCCTTTAATGGGGAAAAACTCAATTTGTCTATATGAATTTTTGGGTTCCATTCAAAATTTGGTTGAATTAGAAGATGTATATCTTTTATTGAATATGAATGCTTCGCAATTTGACATCGCAAGAAATCGTTTGGAACAATATCATTTGATTGAAACATACGTTCATGAAGGGGATATGTTGATTTTATTATATGCTCCATTATTGCCAGATTCGTTTTTATGTCATGAGACATATTCAAGATTGTATTTGGCAAGTGTTGGCGCAAAGTGTTTTGACAAAGTGAAGGCGATGCTTTATAAAGATAAAACAGTTTCTTCTTCATATACAAAAGTAGAAAGTCCTTTGGACGTTTCTATTTTAGATTCTTGGAATGAATCAAAAGAAATCGCATTTGAAAAGGTGAAACCAACGATAAAGCAGAAATATGATTTTGATTTTGCGACACTCTTTAAAGGGATGGATCGAATTTTTCCAGTGCGTTTACGTACAAGCGAAAATTTGGATCGTATCGCAGAAATGGCTAAAATATATGGAATTGATGCCAAAGATATGCGTAAATATGTACAAAGAAGTACGAATCCTTCTACGCATGTATTCGATTTAGAAAAACTAAAAGATATGGTTATGCGTAATCGTAAGGTTATGGAAGTGAGTAAAGATCCATATAAAATGTCTCCAGTTAAATTTTTGCAGAATAAACAAAATGGAATTCCAGTTGTGAAATCGGATCAAGCGTTGATTGAGCGTTTGTGTAAAGAATTCCAATTTCCTATAGAAGTCGTAAATACATTAATTGAATATACTTTGCAACAAACGAATCAACAATTTTCTAGAAATTATGTAGAAAAAGTGGCGGCAAGCTGGGTTCGATTAGGCGTGGATTCTAGAAAGAAGGCTTTGGATATCATCAATCAAAGTCCTCTTGAAAATAAAAGGGATAAAAAGGCAGAAAAGGTTGTGTTAGATGATAAATTCTATACGCAAAAAGAAGAGAAATCAGATGCACAGCTACATAAGGAAATGTTGGAGTTGCAGAAGATGTTGAAAGAAGGTAAATTGTAGTGAATTTAAATATTAAACTTTCCGAAGAACAAATGTTAGAAAGACAACGAAATATCGCACGTTTAAAAGAGAATGAATTAATTCAGTTGTTTTTAAACCAAAACCATTTAGATGCATCTTTTGTAGAAGAAAATAGTGGGGCTTTGTTGCAGTGGCTAAAAAGTGTGAGTGCTTGTAGAAACTGCAAAGGATTAAAGTATTGTGCTCAAAAGATTCGTGGTAAGGTTTCAAAATTAAAAATCGATGATTCAGGTTTTTTAAATGAATATTATGCTTCGTGTCAATATGAACAGAATCGTGATAAACAGTTGGCACATCAAAGTAAGTTTCGCTTTTCTCACATGTCTTTAAAGGATTATTTGATTGATTTAAATGATGATTCCTTTTTAAGTGCTGCCAAAGAAAAGGAATATGGCCTTGCGTATACGCAAAGTGTAAGTAGTATTCCATTAAATCAGGGCGTGTATTTATATGGAAATCCTGGAACGGGTAAATCGTATTTAATGAAGGGAATCTGTAATTATTATGCCAAAAGTAATAAGAGTGTTTCTTTTGTGCAAGTTCCTTTATTGATTCAAGAATTGAAACAATTTATGACGGATAATGAATATCGTCAAAGAGTGATGAATCATTTGCGTTATAGTGATGTTTTGGTTTTGGATGATATTGGAGCTGAAAGTATTACGCAATGGACGCGTGATGAAATTTTACTTCCGATTTTAGATGAGCGTATGAATAAAGGAATGAAAACTTATTTTACATCGAATTATTCCATGGAAGAATTAGAACAACAATATCGTCTTGCGAATAAGCCAAATAATACAATTGCGAGTCTAAGAATTCTTGAAAGAATTCGAACTTTATCGAAACCTGTCGAATTATCGGGGAAATCACGTCGTTAGTTAATAATTTCACTTTTCAAATTAGGCGTTATGGAGTAGAATAGGTATGACAGAAATGTTTAAAGGAGGAATAGAGTAATGTTAGTATCTGCTACTGAAATGATCAACAAAGCTCACGAAGGGCACTATGCGATTGGTGCTTTCAACATCAATAACTTAGAATGGACAAAAGCTATCTTAGCTGCTGCTGAAGAAGCTAAATCACCAGTTATGTTAGGAGTATCTGAAGGTGCTGCTAAATATATGTGTGGTTTCAAAACAGTTGCTGCTATGGTAAAAGAAATCCACGATGCAATGGGAATTACAGTTCCTGTAGCTTTACACTTGGACCACGGTTCATATGAAGGTGCAAAAGCTGCTATCGAAGCAGGATTTACTTCTGTAATGTTCGATGGTTCTCACTATGCATTCGAAGAAAACTTAGAAAAATCAAAAGAAATGATCGCCTTAGCACACTCAAAAGGATTATCAATTGAATGTGAAGTTGGTGGAATCGGTGGAGAAGAAGACGGTGTCATATCTGCTGGTGAATTAGCTGACCCTGAAGAATGTAAAACTATCGCTGACTTAGGTGTAGACTTCTTAGCAGCTGGTATCGGAAATATCCACGGTAAATATCCTGCAAACTGGGCTGGATTAAACTTTGATCGTTTAGAAGAAATCCAAAACGTAACAAACGGAAAACCATTAGTATTACACGGTGGTTCAGGAATCCCTCGTGAACAAGTTCAAAAAGCTATCACATTAGGTGTTTCTAAAGTTAACGTAAATACTGAATGCCAGTTAGTATTTGCTGAAGCAACTCGTAAATACATCGAAGCTGGAAAAGACCAAGAAGGAAAAGGATACGATCCACGTAAATTATTAAAACCAGGTGCTGATGCAATCACAGCATTATGTAAAGAAATGATGGAAAACTTCTTTGGTTCTGCTGGAAAAGCTGAATAATTAAAGTTTTTAAATAAAGCAGGCTTTAAGCCTGCTTTTTGCATAATTTGGAGGGGAAATATATGAAGTCAATTGAAATTAATGATTTATTGTCTTATCACTTTTATGGAAATTTAAAAGTGAAAGATGGAGTAAAAGTCTTTGTTGATGGAGTAGCAGCAGAAAAAGAAAATGCTTATGATTATACTTTAAAATGCGTAAAGGACGATAAAGTATATGATTTAACTTCTTATGGAAAAGAATCCGGTTTTTATATCGAAAATGAGAATTCGATTCTATTCTGTGGAAATCGTAAAAATATTGAAAAATCCACTTCTTTATATCGTTTATCTTTAAATGGTGGAGAAGCCAAAGAAATTGCTCGCTTCGATAAACCAGGAATGAGTGTATTGGGATATTTAAACGAGAAAACACTTGTATTATTGACAAAAGAAAAACTAGTGGAAGAAGAAAGTGATTATGAAGTGTTTGATGAAATTCCTTTCTACATGAATGGTCAGGGAGTCACAAATAAACACCGTAGTCATTTATATACATATAATATGGATACAAAAGAACTTGTTTGTGTTACAGAAGGCACTTTTGATGTATCCAACGCAAAGATTCATGATGGCACTTTGTATTATACAGGTCAAAATTGGACAAGAAAACAATCTTTATATGAAAATCTTTATAAGTATGATGGTGAAGTAAGTACAGTTGTAGAGGCGAAGGAAAGAAGTATTCAAAGTTTTGATTTTGTGGATGATAAATTAGTTTTGATCGCAAGTACACATGAAAAATATGGTTTGAATGAGAATCCAAAATTCTTTGATCAAGACTTTAATTTAATCGCGGATTGGCAAGAATGTGTTGGTAATAGCGTGGGTACAGATTGTGCTTTAGTTGCAGGAAATGCGACTTTAGTAAAAGATCAAGCTTTATATTTTGTATCAACCATTTATGATCATAATAATCTTTATAAATTAGAAAATGGAAAGATTGAACTTGTATTTGAATGGCCAGGAACAATTCAATCTTTCGCATTTGAAGATGACACATTATATTTTATTGGAGCAGATGTGGCGAGTCTTCAACAATTATATAAGGTTCAAGATGGAAAAGTGATTCAATTATCTGACTTTAATAAGATGGAAGATACGTATGTGGCATATCCAGTAGAAGTAAGTTTTGGTGAAAATCTAACAGGATGGGTATTGTTGCCAAAAGATTATGATGAAACAAAAAAATATCCGGCTATTTTAGATATTCATGGTGGTCCTAAAACTGTATATGGAAAAGTGTTCTATCATGAGATGCAAGTATGGGCAAGTAAAGGCTATTTTGTGTTCTTCTGTAATATTCATGGATCAGATGGACGTGGCAATGAATTTATGGATATCCGTGGAAAATATGGAACGATTGATTATGATGAGTTAATGCAGTTTACAGATAAAGTGTTGGAAACATATCCTCAAATCGATGCTAGTAAAGTCGGCGTGACTGGAGGAAGTTATGGTGGTTTCATGACAAACTGGATTATTGGTCATACAGATCGTTTTGCGTGTGCAGCTAGTCAAAGAAGTATCGCAAACTGGATTTCATTCTCTCAGACAAGTGATATTGGGCCATATTTTGCACAAGATCAACAATTAGCCACATATTATGAGAATCCAGAAAAATTATGGTGGCATTCACCATTGAAATATGCGCGTAATGTAAAGACACCAACATTGTTTATTCACTCGGATGAGGATTATCGTTGTCCGCTTTGTGAAGGTCTACAAATGTTGAATGCATTATTAGATCAAAATATTGAGGCTCGCATGTGCTTATTCCATGGTGAAAATCATGATTTATCACGTACGGGACTTCCTCAACATCGTTTGCGTCGTTTAAATGAAATCACAAATTGGATGGAACAACACTTAAAATAGATGGCTTTTGGAATTTACAATATTTTTCTAGATTATCCGGATTGAATAGGATATAATAGATAGGCATTACCTTGAAATGGGGGAAAATGAATGGAAAAAGTCATTAAAATTGAAGGTGGACATCATTTAAATGGAACAGTTCGTATTAGTGGTTCTAAAAATGCGACTGTGGCTTTAATACCAGCATGTGTTTTAGGAAATGAGCCAGTGACAATTTATGGTGTACCTAATATTTCAGATGTACAGTCTTTAATCGTTTTATTGAATGAACTTGGCGTTTGTGTTGAAAAACGAGATGAAGAAACATTATATATAGATCCTACTCATATGGAAAATATTCCTATGGTATCTAAAGCTGTTTCAAAATTAAGAGCAAGCTACTATTTTATGGGTGCGTTGTTAGGAAAATTTGGACATGCAGAAATTAAGATGCCAGGAGGCTGTTATTTGGGCCCTAGACCTATTGATTTACACTTGAAGGGCTTTGAAGCTTTGGGTGCAGATATTCAATATGAAAATGGATGTTATATATTGGATGCGAAAGAATTAAAAGGAACAAATATTTTCTTAGATATCTCAAGTGTAGGGGCTACAATCAATATTATGATGGCAGCTGTTTACGCAAAAGGAAGAACTGTCATTGAAAATGCGGCACGTGAACCGGAAATCATTGATATTGCGACTTTATTGAATAAAATGGGTGCAAGAATTCATGGTATGGGTACAAGTACATTAGTAATTGATGGTGTTGATTACTTAAAGGGATGTATTCATGAAATTATTCCGGATCGTATTGAAGCAGCTACTTATGTGATTATGGCAGCAGCTATGGCTAATGATATGCGAATTGAGAATATTATTCCTCAACATCTTGAAGCCATTGTTATGAAACTTCAAGAAGTGGGAATCAATATGGAAGTGGGTTCAGATTTTATTCATGTATTTAAGAGTGATAAGCCGTTAAAACGCACAGAAATATTGACTAAACCATACCCAGGATTTGCGACTGATGTGCAGCAACCGTTTACTGTATTATTAACGCAATGTGAAGGGCAGTCTGTTGTCACAGAAACGATTTATACAGAGCGATTTAAGCATTGTGCGGAATTAAATAAGATGGGTGCGAATATTGATGTACACACACCAAGTGCATTTATCAACGGAAAAACAAAGTTACATGGTTCGAAAGTAACCGCAACAGATCTTCGTTGTGGCGCAGGACTTGTGATCGCAGCCTTGATGGCAGATGGTGTTACAGAAATTCATGATATTTATCATATTGATCGTGGATATGATAACTTAGATGGAAAGTTAGCTCATTTAGGTGCTAAAATGTGGCGTGAAGAGGTAGAAGATTAAGATGTATGGTGACATACATCTTTTTTCTATGTATAATCAATTTATGAATATGATGGAAATGACGGCGCAGATGCGCGAAAATAAAAAAATAGAATTTAAAGATCAATTAAAAATTGTCATTTTATTATCTGTACCTGCCATATTAGAACAATTAGTTGGAACAGCCATGAGTTATATTGATACGGCGATGGTTGGATCTTTAGGCTATAAGGCTACGGCAGCTATTGGTGTAGTTGCCAGTACTACATGGTTATTTGGTGGTATTTGTACAGCAGCCGTATTAGGTTTTTCAGTGCAAGTAGCCCAATATTTAGGGGCGGGTAAAAATAAACTGGCTAGGCAAGTTGTTTGTCAGTCGATACTTTTTAATATTATATTTGGCTTATGTATGGCTTTAATTGTAGTAGGAGCCAGTTTTTATTTGCCAACTTTATTAGGGGCAGATCCATCAATATGTAGGGATGCCACTTTATATTTAGCTATTGTAGGAGCTTTTATACCATTTAATATGATGGCTATGTTACATTCAGGAATGTTAAGATGTTCAGGAAATGCCGTGCTTCCAAGTCTTATGAATATTTCAATGTGTGTATTTGATGTTCTTTTTAACTATTTCTTTATTTATATATTGAATTTAAAAGTTGCAGGAGCTGCACTTGGTACGGGAATGGCGCAGTTGGTTGTAGGTTTTATTTTAATGTATATAGTAGTCAAAAAGGAAAGTTCGTTACGTCTTTTAGGAGATGAATCTTGGAAGTTTGATAAGGATATCTTAAAGAATGTAGTTAATCTTTCGATTCCTGCGGGGCTTGAAAGAGTCACGCTCTCTTTAGCTCAAGTTGTAATGACAGGTGTTGTTTCAAGTATGGGAGCTGTGAGTGTGGCCATCAATTATGTAGCTGTATCTGCAGAAGGGTTATGTTATTTGCCAGCCTATGGAATTGGTGGTGCTGCAACTACATTGGTTGGACAAAGTATTGGTGCAAAGCGCAAAGATATGGCGAAACGCTTTGCGTATTTAACGACTTTATTATCATTTGTCCTTGTCATAGTTATGAGTGTCATTCTATTTGCGTTTGCGCCATTCTTAGCTTCAACTCTGACAAATAGTCAAGAAGTCATAGATGGAGCTAGTGAATGCTTAAGAATTGTTTCTTTTTCAGAACCATTATTTGCGATAAGTATTGTAGTCATGGGAGCATTACGTGGGGCTGGAGATAGTAAACGTCCTTTTGTCTTAAATGCTTTGAGTATGTGGGGCATGCGTGTTTTACCAATTATCATCTTCACAAAACGATATGGTGTTATCGGTGTATGGGTTACAATGACTTTCGAATTGGTATTTAGAGGTATTCTATTCTTTATTCGTATGGTTCGAGGTAAGTGGTTAAATCAAAATTCAATTGAGTAGAAAAAAATGAGTGGAATTGTGATTGTGATTCCACTCATTTTCTTATTCACCAGGATTTGATTTTAATACTTTACCTGTATTAAAGAGTTCAGCAGCTCTTTTTGCCGCTTCTAAACGATCTTCTTCGTTTTTATAATCAACGTGAACTGTGTAGCAGCCACAATCCATGCATTGTGCATAGAATCCGTTTCCTTCTTCTTCTAGAATCGAACCACCTTCGCATAGAGGGCATTCGTGTAATTCAACTAAATCATCAATGTTTTGCATAAGAATCCTTCCTTCTTTTATTCTTATCTATTGTACAATCAAATGTCTAGAAAGTTAAGAGAAATTTAAGGTTTAATAAAGGAATGAAATGATATAATACATCGGTAACAATAAGGGGATGTTATTATGGATCAAAAGGATCGTGTTTTTACGCCTACATTTATCGCAAATTTATTTTTAATTGCAGGAACTGTTTTCTTGTTTTTAAAGGGGAAAATAAACGCATATGTAGGATATGATGGTGCGATGCATGATGGTACTGCTTTAATGCTGATTGGCTTGGCTTTAGTATGTATTGGCATTGGCATTTGGATCATAGTATGGATTAATAAGAGGATGAATCGTTAGGATTTGTCCTTTTATTATTTTCTTGTGATAATTTCATTTTCTTAATACAATAAATGTATGAAGAATAAGAAAAAGAATCGTTTCTCAAAAATAATGCGTTTTTTAATGACGGCTTTAACCAGTCTTTTAATTGTGCTCATTTTAATTATCATACTTATGGTTTCACGTATTCAAGGAACCGCACGTGTAGTCAATTATGCGGAATTAGTACGTGGAAAAACACAGCGTATCATTAAATTAGAAGATGCCAGAATGCCTCAAGATGATATGATTGCGGATGTCAAAGGCTATATAAAAGGCCTTCGTTTTGGTAGTGAAGAACTAGATTTAGTATCTTTAGAAGATAAGGCTTTTCAAGCAAAGATGGAAGAATTAGATGCGTATTTTGATACTTTAAAACAAGAGATTGATCTTGTACGACAAGTTGGTTATGAGAATACAAGTATAATTGAAAAGAGTGAAATATTTTTTAACTTATGTGATGTTGCGACAGGTCTTGCGGAATCGTATTCACAAAGAATTGCGACAAGACTTAAACAATTTGAAACTTTGACGGTTATTGATATTGTTATCTTAGTATTTATGATTTTGTATGAACTACTTAAAGCTTTGCGTTATGCGAAGGCGAATCGAGAATTAAAAAGCAAAATATATTTAGATGAAGCTACGGGATTGCCAAATAAAAATAAGTGTGAAGAGATTTTAACTTTAGAAGCTGAACAAAATATGGCAATTTGCGTATTTGATTTGAATAATCTTAGAATCATCAATAATCAACAAGGACATGAAAGAGGTGATTTATACATCCGTTCGTTTGCGAAAAGTCTTCGTAAAGGTGTGGATGAAAATCAATTTGTAGGTCGCTGTGGCGGTGATGAATTCATTGCTTTTTATAAAAATGTGACAAAGGAAGATGTAAAAAGAAATTTAGAAAATATCAAAAAAGAATGTGCTAAATGTTCAGAAATTCCATTAAGTTATGCAGCTGGTTTTGCATATTCAAATGATTTTTCAAAATTAACAATGCGTGAACTTTTTTGTCAGGCGGATAAAAATATGTATATTGATAAAAACCAGGCAAAAATCAAAGAAGCAAAACAAAAACGAAATTTAATATTAAATGTGATTCAACAATTAAAAGAAAAAGGATTCAATTTTTCAGATTGCATTTATTGCGATGCGAAGACAGACGCATATTTTACTTTGCGTGCAAGCCATTCTTTCTTTTTAGCTGAAGATGGAAATTATTCGGGAGCAATCGAGCAAATTTTAAATGAGTTGTTTAATGAAGATAAAAGAATGGATTATCGAAATGTTTTAAATGTGAATAGTTTGAATAAGTATGTCACAAAGGATAATCCTATATTTGAAATACCATATTATCATCAAATGAATAATGCAGAATTGAAAGGTAAAATCATGGTTGTCTATTTGGATAGCGATGAGTATGGTAATCTTCACCATTTTGTGCTGGGCTTTAAAATGTATAGCGATGCGATTGAGATGGATGAAAAGAAACAATTGATGCTTTATTATGATCAGTTGAAACAATCCATCTTAGAGAATGCGAATTATATTGAAGCCTTAATGAATATGGCGCAATCTATTTTTTCTGTGAATTTAACGCAGAATCAAATTGATGGTATTTATGATAAATATATGGTAGAGAATATAAGACCTGCTTTACCTTGTTCATATGAGGCATACTTTAAACAATGGAAATCCAATGTATTAGAAGATTGTTTGGGAAGTTTCAGTATTGTGGAATCTTGTCAAAATTTACTAGATCGCTATAAGGCTGGGGATAAATATGTTACTATTGAATATCAAATTAAAATGCCAGATGATCGAGTGATTTGGGTTCAAGAAATGATATTGATGAGTGAAGAGATAATTTATGATATAGATATTCAAAGTGAACGAAATATAGTTCGTGCTATTCTATTATTTAGAAATACATCGGCATTTCATGAGAAAGAAGATAGAGAAAAGGAAAAGCTACAATTAGCGTATCAAAAAGTAGATTTAGAAAGTAAAGCGAAAACAGATTTTATGAATCGCATGAGCCATGATATTCGTACGCCAATCAATGGTATTTTAGGTATGATGCAGATTATACGTAAAAACTGGGGTGATATGGATAAGTTGGATGATTCTTTAAATAAGATGGAAGTTTTGACAAAACATTTAAATGAATTGGTTGAAGATATTTTGAATATGTCTAAATTAGAATCAGATCATATGGAGATTGTGAATGAACCATTTGATTTAAATTATATGGTTGAAGAATTGAATAGTTTGATTGATGCCCAAGTATCCCTTCAAAATATTACATATCACAAGCATATGGAGAATGTAGTCCATACGCATTTAATTGGGGATGTGTTACAACTTAGAAGAATTCTCATTAACCTATTAACGAATGCCATTAAGTACAACAAACCAAATGGCACGATTGATATGTATGTTAGAGAAATAAAGAGTAATGATTCAAAAGTTACATTTGAATTTGAAATCAAAGACACAGGTATTGGCATGAGTAAAGATTATATTGAAGATCACTTGTTTACGCCTTTTTCACAAGCTAAACAAGATGCCAGAACAAGATATGAAGGAACTGGCTTAGGTATGTCGATTGTGAAGGGTTTAGTGGATAAGCTTGGTGGCAATATTGAAGTTAAAAGTGAAGTGGGTGTAGGTACACAAATCAAGGTCGTTCTTACTTACCAATTGGATACATCTAAAAATGAAAAACAAGATACTTCAAAATTGGATTTAAAGGATAAAAGAATTCTTTTAGTAGAAGATAATGAAATCAATATGGAAGTAGCTGAGTTTTACTTGAATACCGTACATGCTAATGTAGATAAGGCATGGAATGGATTAGAGGCAGTTGAAAAAGTTAAGGAACAACCCAATCAATACTCTTTAATTTTAATGGATATCATGATGCCAAAAATGAATGGGGATGAAGCGGCTAAATGCATTCGTAAAATCAATCCATCCATTCCAATTGTCGCCATGAGTGCACAATCAGAATATAGTATTGATCAAACAATTATGAATGATTCAATCTCAAAACCGATTGATGAACAAAAGCTTAATCATATATTAAGTAAATATATATAGCATAGATAAAGACTTGCGTTAAAGTAAGTCTTTTCTAGTCTATGCAACTGTAAATTGATAAATTGACAAGTCTAGTTGGTGGAATGCAACCGCAAATTTTAGTAAACTTTGGCTAAGGAGGAAGAACAATGATTCTAGCTGATAAAATAATTGAAGAAAGAAAAAAGAATGGGTGGACACAAGAAGATTTGGCACAAAAACTAGGCGTATCCAGACAATCGGTTTCAAAATGGGAAAGTGCAGGAGCAATTCCAGATTTAAAAAAGATTATTCAGTTAGCTGACTTATTTGGAGTGAGCACAGATTACTTGTTAAAAGATGAAGTTGAAAAAGAAAATACAGAGACAATATGCGATACAGATTGTGAATTACATCGTGTGAGTATGGAAGAAGCAAATGCATATATGAATGAAAAGAAAAAAGCAGCACCTATGCTTGCGAATGCGACAACTTTGTGTATATTAAGCCCAATTTCTTTGTTTCTAGTTTCAACTTTCAATGATAGCTTAGCCATTGGTATTGCGTGTGCCATATTATTAGGTATGGTTGCAATTGCAGTATTTTTCTTTATTAAAACAGAAATTAAATTGAGTCCTCTACAATATTTAGAACAAGAACCCTTTGAAACAGAATATGGTGTAACAGGACTTGTCAAAGAAAAGAATCAAAGCTATCAAGAACATTACTCCTTTTCTTTAGCATGTGGTGTTGTTCTATGCATTTTATCTGTAATTCCGTTGATTATTGCAGGTTGCATGGAAGCATCTGATTATATATGTACATTATGTTTAGCTGTATTACTCATTTTGGTTTCCGTTGGTGTGAATATTCTGATTCGTGTTTCCACAATAAAAAGTAGCTATGATACATTGCTGCAAGAAGGTGATTATACGAAAAAAGAAAAGCTTGTAAAGAAGAAAGCGGAAACATTCACAGGTGTATATTGGTGTCTTGTGACAGCTGTTTATCTTGGTTGGAGCTTATGGACAAAACAATGGGATGTAACATATATTGTTTGGCCAGTTGCAGCCGTCTTATATGCGGCAATGTATGGAATTGTAAGAATGGTCATGAAATTAGAGAAATAAAAAGATTGTACGTTACTTGTACAATCTTTTTTAGTCGTCCATTTTAGATACTTTATTAAAAATTAGATATCCAATCACAAACATGATGGAGAGAGCGGCAACACCTAAGTTTTGTTTACCCGTAATCTGTGTTACAACACCAATCAACATAGTTCCTAAAAAGCTAGCGCCTTTACCGCAGATATCAAATAGTCCGAAGTATTCACCACTGGCATTTTCTGGAATGATTTTTGCGAAGTATGATCTAGATAAAGCTTGAATACCACCTTGGAAACATCCAACCGCAACTGCTAATACCCAGAATTCCCATTGTTTATCCAATTGTACCGCAAATAAGGCAATTAAGAAGTATGCGATGATCGCAACCTTAATCAATGAAGCCGTATCTTTTGTTTTGGATAATACAGCGAATGTTAAACTTGCAGGGAAGGCAACAATTTGCGTCAATAATAAAGCTAATAGAAGGCCAGTTGTATTTAGTCCTAAACTTGTTCCGTAGGCTGTAGCCATATCGATAATTGTATAAACACCATCAATATAGAAGAAGAACGCAAATAAGAATAAGAAGACTTTCTTTTGTTCTTTTGCCTTGATTAAAGTGTCTTTCAAACGAGCGAATGTATCTAAAACAGGATGTGCTTCTGGTTCAATATAGAATTTCTGTTTGTAGCTTTTTACTAATGGAAGTGTAAATGCAATCCACCATACAGCATTTAAAACAAAGGCAATCATCATGGCCGCCTTTAATGTCATGCCCATTTTGTCATACATTAATACAAAGACTAAACTAATAATAAATGGAACAACACTACCGATATACCCCCAAGCATAGCCTTTTGAACTTACGGCATCCATTCTATCTTCAGTAGTAATGTCTGTAAGCATGGAATCATATACAATCAAAGATAAAGAATAGGCAACTTTGGCAGCAATAAATAGGACTAGAAATGCAAACCAAGAACTTGGAATCCAGAAACAAGCTAATGCCAATGCACCTAGCATCGCGGTTGTTAAGAAGATTTTCTTCTTGTGATCTTTATAGTCAGCAAGTGTTCCTAGAATTGGACCTGCAAGTGCAACAATTAATGTCGAAATACTTGCTGCATAGCTCCAATAACTTAGGTAGTTGTATTCGGCTACACCTTGTGAGCTTGAAAGATAATTAAAATAGATAGGAAGAATTGTTGCGACTAATAAAATAAAGGCAGAGTTTCCCATGTCGTAACAAATCCACTTGAACTCAAGTTTTGTTAATTTGTTTTTCATTTGATTTACCAACTTTCCAAAAATAATTATAACAATCCCGTGTATTGAACTTGTTAACTATTTGTTAATTTAATGATATATGTTTTGTCGCGAATAATCTACAACAAAGTGAACATATTTATTACGTTGTCTTAATTTTGAACTGAAAACATGAAAAAAAATGAAAAATGAGTATAATAATACTGATATAAGAAAAGAAAATGGAGGAGATTATGGGTTATCGTATAGGATTCGACATTGGAAGTACAACAATCAAAGCGGTTGTTTTAGATGAAAATAACCAAATCTGTTATAAAAGTTATGAAAGACACAAGGCGCAAGTGCGTCAAAAAGCTTTAGATAAATTAGTAGAATTAAAGAAATATACAAAAGAACCATTTAAATTTGCGATCAGTGGATCAGGTGCTTTAGGATTATGTGAACAAGGTGAGTTGCCTTTTGTTCAAGAAGTATTCGCAAGTGCGACTGGAGTCAGTAAATTATATCCAGAAACCAATTGTGCAATTGAACTTGGTGGAGAAGATGCGAAAATTCTTTTCTTTCAAGGAAGTGTAGAACAAAGAATGAATTCAACTTGTGCTGGTGGAACAGGTGCATTTATTGACCAAATGTCTACCTTATTAAACATGTCTTTGGAAGAAATGAATGAAGCGAGTTTAAACTATCATCGTTTATACCCCATCGCATCTCGCTGTGGTGTGTTTGCAAAAACAGATATTCAGCCATTGATCAATCAAGGTGTGGATAAATGCGATTTGTGTGCGAGTATTTTTCAAGCTGTCGTGGATCAAACCATTACTTCGTTAGCACAAGGAAGAAAAATTGAAGGAAATATATTGTTTTTAGGAGGACCACTTTATTTTATGAGTGGACTTAGAAAACGATTTGTTGAGACTTTGAAATTAAGTGATGTACAAGTCAATTGTCCTGAAACAGCCATTAACTTTGTGGCTTTAGGAACTGCCATTTGCGCAGATCAAGAATATACATATGATGAATTGTATAAGGCTTTAGAAGATTTAGTGCATGCACCGGCTAAATTAACGGAATCAAAACCTTTGTTTGAAAGTGAAGAAGACTATCAAAAATTTATTGAACGTCATAAATCACATGATGCAAAATATGCAAAGTTAAAGGATTATGCTGGTAAAGCCTATTTAGGAATCGATTCCGGTTCGACGACCACAAAACTCGTTTTACTCGATGAAAACGATGCGATTCTATATGATTCTTATACATCGAATAAGGGAAATCCATTAGATGTTGTGTTAGAGGATTTAAAGAAGATTTATGAAACAAATCCAAATATTAAGATTTATGGAGCCTATGCCACAGGATATGGTGAAGAATTGATGCGTCATGCCTTCCATTTAGATGGTGGAATTGTCGAAACAATGGCACATTATACGGCTGCTCGATCTTTCAATCCAGAAGTAGACTACATTCTAGATATTGGTGGGCAGGATATTAAGTGTTTTAAAATTCGTGATGGACATATCGATGATATTGTACTGAATGAAGCTTGTTCAAGTGGATGTGGTTCATTTATTGAAACGTTCGCAAAATCATTGGGTTATGATGCCAAAGAATTTGCGACACTTGGATTAAAGTCAAAACACCCAGTCGATTTAGGAACGCGTTGTACTGTATTTATGAATTCAGGGGTTAAACAAGCCCAAAAGAATGGGGCTAGTATTGAAGATATTTCAGCTGGACTTTGTAAATCCGTTGTAAAGAATGCACTATATAAAGTGATTCGTGCAAAAAATAAAGATGATATTGGAAAACATATCGTTGTACAAGGTGGAACCTTCCAAAATGATTCTGTACTTCGTTGTTTTGAACAAGAGCTAGGTCTTGAAGTCATTCGACCAAGCATTGCACCTTTAATGGGGGCTTACGGAGCGGCTTTATATGCCAAAAAATTACACCGTACTCGAAGTAGTATTTTGAATTATGAACAACTTGTTAAATTTACGCATAAATCACAATCTGTTGCTTGCCAAGGTTGCAACAACCATTGTTCATTGACAATTAATACATTCAATGATGGAACGCGTTTAGTTGCCGGAAACAAATGTGAAAAGATGGTGCATAATTTAGATACAAAGAAGGAAGAACTTCCAGATTTATATAAGATCAAAACAGATATGTTGGATGCACAAAAAAAGAAATTCAAACATGATAAAAAGATTGGTATGCCACTCGTCTTAAATAATTATGACTTATTACCTTTTTGGACACGATTCTTTGATAGTTTAGGCTATGAAATTGTATGGTCAACACCGAGTACTAAAGAAATGTATCATTCAGGACAACAAAGTATTCCAAGTGATACGGCATGTTTTCCTGCCAAAGTCGTGCATGGACATATTCAACAATTGATTGATAAAGATGTAGATGTAATATTCTATCCATGCATGACCTATAATGTAGATGAACATCAATCGGATAATCATTATAATTGTCCACTAGTTGCCTACTATCCAGAAGTGATTGCGGCCAATATGGATTTTGGTAAGACAAAAATTGTATATCCATTTATTAATTTTGATCATGATGCAACTTTTGCGAAAGCTATACGCATGCACTTTGAAAAGGTGGGTATTCATTTTAGCGAAAAGGATATTATTATTGCGAAAAATGCAGCGACAAATGAATATGAAGCATTCCATGAACAATTAGTAAAGGAACATCGAAAAGCCGTTGCGTATGCACGTGAAAGCAATCATCCAATTATTGTTCTTTGTGGAAGACCATATCACTTAGATCCTCTAATCAATCATCAGATGAATCAATTGTTGACGCAACTTGGTTTTGTGGTTGTCAGTGAAGAGAGTGTTCCTCGCCAAATTGGACATAAAGTGAATGTCTTAAATCAATGGACTTATCATGCAAGATTATATCAAGCAGCACACTATGTGGTTGATAATAAAGATATGAATTTAATTCAACTTGTTAGCTTTGGATGTGGTATTGATGCCATTACAAGTGATGAGGTTCGAGATATATTAAAGGATGGAAATAAATTTTATACACAAATCAAAATTGATGAAATTGATAATTTGGGTGCTGCTAAAATTCGTTTGCGTTCTTTAAAAGAGGCGATTGCCCAAAAGAAAGGAGTCTAAAATTGAGCTTAGAATATACATTATTTAATTCGGATATGAAGAAGGATTATACAATTTTAGTTCCTTCTATGCTTCCTATTCACTTTCGCTTATTGACACCTGTCTTTGCGAAAAGTGGGTATAAATTAGAAGTTTTGACAAATGAAGGGGAACAAGTACGTGAAGAAGGCTTAGCTCATGTGCATAATGATACTTGTTATCCAGCATTATTAGTAATTGGTCAAATGATTGACGCATTAAAAAGTGGTAAGTATGATATGAATCATGTGGCTTGTGCCATTACACAAACAGCAGGAGGATGTCGTGCTAGCAATTATCTTTCTTTATTGAGAAAAGCTTTGGCTATGGAAGGATGGCAACACATTCCTTGTTTATCTGCTAATGCGAATGGTCTAGAAAAAGGCAGCAGTGTCGAATTTACAATGCCGTTGATTCTTCGCATTCTTTATGGAGCTTTATATGGAGATGCCTTAATGTGGCTAGGCAATCAGGTGAAGCCTTATGAACTTGAAAAAGGAGCTACAGATAAGGCTGTCAATCAATTTATTGATGAATTGATTCCAATGTTTGAACATGGTTCTTATAAACAATCTAAGCGTATTTATAAAAAAATGCTAGAAATGTTTAAGTCCATTCCACAAGATCGTAGTCAGACAAAGATTCGTATTGGAATTGTTGGAGAAATCTATATGAAATATTCTCCATTAGGAAATCAACATTTAGAAGACTATTTAATTGAAGAAGGTTTTGAACCCGTTCTATCCGGCGTGATGGATTTTGCGTTATATTGTGTAGAAAATTCAATTATTGATTATGAATATTATCATATGCACGAAAAAAATCACTATATATATAATATAGTAAAAGATGTAATTATGCGCATGCAGAAAACATTTAGAGATATGGTGAAAAAAGAGGGTACTTTTATTGCACCAGATGATTTTAGTGAAGTGATTGATAACGGAAAAGCATTTATTGATCCAGGTGTAAAAATGGGTGAAGGTTGGCTTTTAACGGGTGAAGTTGTTTCACTTATTAAATCTGGTGTTACCAATGTGATTAGTGCACAGCCATTTGGTTGTCTGCCAAATCATATTGTTGCCAAAGGTATGGTTCGTAAGATCAAGGATGAGTATCCAAAAGCGAATATTGTTGCGATTGATTATGATCCAAGTGCATCTAAAGTAAATCAGGAAAATCGTATACGATTGATGTTGGCCAACGCTAAATTAAGTGAAGAAATGAAGGCTAGTGTATGATGGAATTTGTATATGCCTATGCCTACTTTGTTTTGTATGCCTTTTTAGGATGGGTGTGCGAAGACTTATATTGTGGGATTCCCGCAAAGAAGTTTATTAACCGAGGCTTCTTTTATGGCCCATATTGTCCAATCTATGGAGTAGGTGCTTTACTGGTTTTATATCCTTTATTATTTGTGAAAGATTATCCAATACTTGTATTTATTTTGGGTGTCATTATCACAAGTACTTTGGAATATATTACGAGTTGGGTAATGGAAATTTTATTTAAAACAAGATGGTGGGATTACTCTGAAAGATTTATGAATATTAATGGACGCGTATGTTTGTTGAACTCCACTTTATTTGGCATTATGTCTATTGTGGTGGTTTATATCATTCATCCAGTGATTCAAGATATCGTGTTAGATATTCCACTTACGGCATTGATGAGTTTCTTGTCAGCCTTTACGATTGGTTTTGGTATTGACTGTGTATTTACTGTGCTTGCCTTACTTCGTCGCAAGAAAGTATTCCAAAAGGTGCAAACACAAATGGAAGCTTTCAAAAAGGATTTCGAAGCCGAAAGTCAATTGCGTGTTCAAGAAGCGCAAGAAGCTTTCCAAGAATGGATGTTGTCTCGTCCTGATTTATCCCAGCGTATTGAAGAATTCCAGAGCAGTTTAGATAACTTCTCTTTAGAAGCAAAAAAACATATTTCAAAAGCTTTCCCAGAACGTCGTATTTCTACAGAGATTCGTAATATTGTAGCAGATGGTAAATTAGCACTTGAAAGAAGACGATTGAATGCGAATAAGCAAGCTGAATATTGCGAATTAACAAATATGGTCATGGTTCAAGATGAAAAAGGAAATGTGTTAGTTCAAAATAGCAAAAATCCAAATGGATACACATTACCAACAGGTCATATTGAACTTGGGGAATCCTTTGTACAATCGGCAATTCGTGATGTAAAAAAGAAAACAGGTTTGGATGTTGATCAATTAGAGCTTTGTGGAACCAAACAATTTATCACAAGTGATAATTGTAGACATATTGTATTCTTATATAAAACGAATGTGTTTAATGGAAAGATAAATGAAGAATCCTATTGGATTCCATTATCGAATATTCAGGATTATAAGTTGGTTTCAGGCTTAAGCGATGTGCTTGAAGTGTTTGCGGGAACTAATTTTAATGAGCTTTACTATAATGCGCAATATCAATTAAAAAAATATTAGACTTTGTGGTTTACAAGCAAAGTCTTTTTTTGTTATAATAACAAAGCAGGTTTAGGCCTGTTCTCTGCTTCGAAAGAAGCCAAAAAAGACCAAAGGGAGGTGTACACATGAAAAAATATGAAATTATGTACATTGTGAATGCATCTTTAGATGATGCAGCGTTCAAAACAGTTTCAGATCGTTTACATGCAACAATCACTGAAAACGGTGGTTCAATTGACAAAGTAGATGACTGGGGTGTGAAAGAATTCGCTTACGAAATCGATCACATGAAGAAGGGACACTATGTAGTTATCAACGTAACTGCAAACAATGCGGGAGTTTTCGAATTCCAACGTTTATCTCGTATCAGTAACAATGTAATTCGTATTATGGTTGTAAAAACTGAAAGCGAAAAATAATCGAGGTTAAATAAATATGATTAATCGAGTAGTATTAGTTGGGCGTTTAACACGTGATCCTGAATTACGTAAAACGCAAAGTGGAACAAGTGTTTGCTCATTCACAATGGCAGTTGGCCGTCGTGTTTCAACGCAAGGACAGCCAGATGCAGATTTTATTAACTGTGTAGCTTGGAATAAGACAGCTGATTTGATGACACAGTATTTACACAAAGGTTCATTGATTGGTTTAGAGGGACGTATCCAAACTCGTTCTTATGATAATCAACAAGGACAAAGGGTATATGTTACAGAGGTTGTAGCAGAAAGTGTTCAATTCTTAGAACCAAAAAATGCACAATCAAATTACTCAGCTGGAAGCCAAGATTATGGAATGAATCAAGGTTTTGCTCAAAATACATATACTGCTCCTGCGCAGAATGGATATAATCAAAATTCATACTCAAATCCTGTGCAGAATACAAACAACGCATTTGATTCAACATTCAATGCGAATGATTCACTAGATATTGCTAGTGATGACTTACCATTCTAGAAAGGAAGGACTTACTTATGGCATTTAAAAAACAACGTATGGGTCGTAAAAAAGTTTGTTACTTCACTAAGAACAAAATTAAGGAAATCGACTACAAAGACGTAGAATTATTAAAACGTTTCATCAACGCTAACGGAAAAATCATTCCTAGACGTGTGACTGGAACTCGTGCAAAATACCAAAGAATGTTAGCAACAGCTATTAAACGTGCTCGTCAAATGGCTTTGTTACCTTACGTGGTTGACTAATTAGACTTCATATATTGAAGTCTTTTTTTTATTTTTATATAATAGTCGTATGATAAAAACAAAACAAATCACAAAAGGCGCTATGGTTTGCGCTATTTATGGAGCTTTATTATTTTTAAATCAACAAAGTGCATTAATGATTGAATCCAGTGCTTCCTGGATTTTTGCTTTCCCTGTACTCATTTATACGGCCATGAGCGGCGTTAAAATGGGAGTTTTGGTAACCGTTTGTATGGGTTTGATGACCATGTTTTTTGGTGGTTTCACAACCTGGTTTTATAGTTGGACATCATTATTGATTGGCTTTTTATATGGTGTGGGTGTGTCTAAACATGTTAAGAATATGACAAATTTTATTTTCTGTTTTATTCTTTCTGTTTTAGCTAATTTATGCATTATTCTATTGTGGAGTAAATTATTTGGTATTGATTTCTATGAAGATTTCCGCTTAATTTCACAATACATTCCATTTATCAGTTTAAAAGTATTTACATATTTGATGATAGGAATGTTAGGACTTTTGCAAGCTTTATGTATTCACTTAGTCGCATTGATGGTATGCATGCGTATGCATATGGATATTGTTCCATTACAACCGTTATCGAAAGTACAAAGTCCTAGATGGGTTGGAGTATGCTCTATTGTGGTATGGATTGCGTTCTTTTTTATTCAAAATGTGTTAGAATGTCCAATGGGGATTCAAGATTTAGCACAAATTTTATTCTTTGTGGATTGTGCTTTACTTTTATATTTTGGTGTTGTTTATTTTATGAGTTTATGTGTAAAGTATCAAAAAAAGAAATGGTCATTCCTTTCTATTTTTGGTGCCTTTATACCTGGACTTAATTTATTGTGGATGTTTATGGGAGAATTAGACTGTCTTTTACAGTTGAGAAAAGAATAGAGGTTTTCTATATGAAACAATTTGAAAAGTGGCGTAGTCTATGCGTTACAGGCCTTGTTTTAGGTGGCATACTATCGTTTCTGTTATTTTTGAAAAAAGAATATATATTCATGGTTGTAGCCTTAGTTATAGGGATTATTTTAATGTGTGCTTTTTTTGGCTTTTGGAAGTCGTTAAAGAAGCATGGTATGAAAACAGAAGTCGATATATCAAGAGTGTTAGGTAAAGATGCCAAGGACGCACTAAATTTTGGAGATGTGGGTATTGTAACATACAATGAAGAATATATTGTAACGTGGGCTTCTCCTTTCTTTAAAGAAAAAGGAATCAATCTAACAAATAATAAATTAACGAGCTGGATCAGTAATATTCGTACTTTATTTGATGATGATGTAGATATGGTTATAGGAAAAAGTGAAGGTCGTATCTATGAAATTACGCGCAAAAGAGATGCACAAATTTTGTATGTAAAAGATATTACAGATTATTATAATATGCGCCAACAATATTTAGATAATGAAATTGTGATTGGTTTGTTGCAGCTTGATAATTATATGGAATATCAATCTTATGAAAATGAAGAAATCATGGCACAAATCAATACGCATTTAAGAGCATCTTTGGTTACTTGGGCAAAAGAAAATAAAATGTTTGTCAGACGTTTGCGTTCAGATCGTTTCTTAGTTATTTTAAATAAAGAGATATTGGCTCAAGTACGCAAACAGAATTTTACAATTCTACAGTTGATCAAAGATGAAGCGAATAAATTGGATGTTTCGATTACTTTAAGTATGGCTTTTGCGTATGGATCCAATGATTTCACGGTTTTAGATGATATGGTCAATGAATTGATTGAACTAGCTCAAAGTCGTGGTGGAGATCAAGCGGCCATTCGTGCTAGTGGGGGAACCGTGCAGTTTGTGGGTGGAAACTCAGAGACAAGTTCGACTCGTTCTAAAGTGCGTGTGCGTATTATGGCACAATCGATTCAAGAAGCTATTATGGAATCCAATCGTGTCTATATTTCTGGGCATGTGATGAGTGATTTTGACTGTATGGGTGCCTGTTTTGCCTTATCAAGCTGGGTGCATGCGTTAGGTAAAGAAGTATATATCGTTTTAAAAGATGTACCTAGAGATGAGCAACTTCAAGAAGTAATGAATTCATTTATTTCTGTTATTCAAGAAAGACATACTTTGATTACGCCGGATGAGGCAATGGCTTCTATGGATTTCAATTCAGATCTATTGATTATGGCAGATCATGGTATTCCAGCTATTTCAAGTGTTAAAGAATTTGTGAATCAGTGCAATCGTATTCTTGTGATTGATCATCATAGACGTAGTGATGCGTTTGTTAAGAATACTTTGTTGACATATGTTGAAAGCAGTGCAAGTTCAGCTTGTGAGTTGATTGTTGAATTGCTTCAAAATATTCCAAATCATATTCCTATTTATGAAATGGAAGCAACGATTATGTATTTGGGTATTTTAGTGGATACAAATCGTTTTAAAATGCATACGGATGCGCGTACATTTGAAGCTGCAGCTGCTTTACAAAATTGGGGTGCTAATACAAAGCGTGCCGAAAAAGCATTGTGCGAAGATTATTTGTATTTCTCAATGAAGAATGCATTGATTCAGCAAGCTAAGCCTTATTATAATCATTTTATGATTGCGGCTATTGAAGATGAAACATTAGAAAAAACGATGATGGCTCAAGTATCACAAGCGTTGCTTTTGATCAAGGGTTGTATCGCAAGTTTTACAATTGCGAAAGTTAAGAACAATTCTAATGCGGTTGCGGTAAGTGCTCGTAGTGATGGTTCATACAATGTTCAAAAGATTATGGAAAAATTAAATGGTGGTGGTCACTTTAGTGCGGCTGCTGTTGAAAGGGCAGATGTATCCGTACAACAGATGAAGGATATGATCTTAAAATGTATAGAGGAGGAACAAAATAATGAAAGTAATATTGCTTAAAGATATTCGTAAATTAGGAAAGAAAGACGATGTAGTAGAAGTAAGTGATGGGTACGCAAGAAATTTCTTGTTCAAAAATAAGTCTGCCATTGCCTATACAAAGGGCTCTGCCAAAGTTTTAGATAAACAAATGGAAGAAAGAGCAGAGCATGAAGCAGAATTGAAAAAAGAAGCTGAGGCTTTAAGCGAAACTTTAAAGGGTATTACTTTAGAGTTTAGATTGAGTACAGGAAAAAATGGAGCTACTTTTGGTTCCGTTTCAAGTAAACAAATTGTTGAGGCATTGGCTAAAAAAGGAATTCGTGTTGATAAAAGAAAACTTCAATTGGATCAATCAATTGCTTCTTTGGGTGTAACTCGTGTTCCAGTTGACTTATATCATGGGCAAGTGATTGGTGAAATTGTTGTCCATGTAAGTGAAAAGGCATAATATGTCTCGTGAAATGCCTAATGCGGTTTCCTTAGAACAATCTGTTCTTGGTTCTTTAATGGTTTATCCAAGAGTCATCCAAGATTGTCAGGAACTTGATTTACATGCAGAAGAATTTTATTTGCCTTCTCATCAGCAGATTTATCAGGCTATCTGTACAATTCATGAAAATGGTCAGCCTATTGACATGAATACAGTGGTTACGCGTTTACAGGAAACAGATCAGTTAGAGTCTAGTCAAGGAACGGATTATATTATACGTTTGGCGGATTCAGCTATTTCAAGTGCAACATCAAGATCTTATATTGAAACAATCAAGAATAAGGCGCAATTAAGAAGATTGATTTATGTTGCGGATAAAATCAGTGAAGAAGGATACTCATCTGGTGAAGATATTGATACAGTTTTAGATGATGCGGAACGTTTAGTTATGGATGTAACTCGTCATCGTAGAGGTAGTGAATTTGAATCGAGTGAAGAAATCGTTACTCGTGTTATTAATGAATTAAAAGAGCTTCGTACGATGAAAGGTGTAACTGGAATTGAAACGGGTTATGTCTTGTTGGATCGTATGACAAATGGATTTCAGCGCGGGGATCTAATTATTCTTGCAGCTCGTCCTGCCATGGGGAAAAGTGCCTTGGCCTTGAATTTTGCAGCCCAGGTTGCAAAACGAAATGAAGGAGCTGTTGCGGTATTCTCACTGGAAATGCCGAGCGATTCGATGATGAAACGTTTAATGAGTTCGGAATCTCAGGTATATTCGGATAAGCTTCGTAGTGGTAAGTTGACGAATGAAGAGATGTCCCGTTTATATGAGGCAGGTTCTCACTTGAGTGAAAGAAAGATTTATATTGATGATACAAGTAGTATCAAGGTATCTCAGATATTTTCAAAGTGTCGTAAATTAAAGAGTGAAAATGGCTCTATTTCTTTAGTTGTAATTGACTATTTGCAGCTGATTACCGGAACACGTGCCGATTCTCGTCAACAAGAGGTTAGTGATATTTCGCGTAATCTAAAGATTTTAGCTAAAGAAATGGAATGTCCCGTTATTGCGCTTTCTCAGCTTTCTCGTAAGGTTGAAGAAAGAACGGATCATGAACCGCAGTTGTCCGATTTGCGTGAGTCTGGATCGATTGAGCAGGACGCCGATATTGTCATGTTTTTATATCGTAGTAATTATTATGATAAAGATAAGGAATCACAAGAAGAAACGGAAGTGGTAGATTTGTCTTTGGCAAAACATCGTAATGGTGGTATCGGAAAGATTCAATTGGCTTTTGAAAAAAACATATCTCGCTTTACAAATTTAGAAGCATCCGGAGATGATATTTATGCGCATTGATTTGTTGTGTAGTGGTTCAAAAGGCAATAGTTGTTTGATTCGACATAAAGATACGCAACTGTTGATTGATTGTGGTTCAACCAAAAAGTATTTAATGGAAAGCTTTCAAAAGGTTGGGGCTTGTGTGGATGATACAAATGGCGTTTTAATTAGTCATGCGCATTCAGATCATGTTTCGCAATTAAAACATTTTAAACATTTGGATGTATATTCCTACTGCGATTTAAAGGATGCTTTAGATAAGCATGATGTATTTCCAAATCAAAAAATGATTATTAACGACTTAAGTATTCAATTTATTGGTTTATCACATGATTCACCACACACCATTGGTTTTGTGGTTGAATCAGAAACGGAAAAGCTAGTATATGTAACCGATACGGGGTATGTACCGAATCAAATCAAGCCATATATTGCCAATGCCGATCATTATATTTTTGAAAGTAATCATGATGTCAATCGTTTGATGCAGACAAAGCGTCCTATGTTTTTGAAGCAGCGAATTTTAAGTGATAGTGGACATTTGAATAATGAAGATTCAAGTTTAAATTTAACTTCATTGATTAATATGAAGACAAAAAATATTGTCTTGGCACATTTGAGTGAAGAGGCAAATACGCAAGATTTGGCTTTAGATACTTTTTCAGATGTTTTACTTAGAAAGGATTTACATCCTTCTAAAGTGGATGTAAGGGCGGCAAAACAGTTTGAAATTTTGACAATTGAGTAGAATTGTTTACTGATTAAAAAATTGAATATCTATATAATTAAGCACTGGAAGATTTGGCGAAAACCCTTTCTTTCAGTGTTTTCTATTATGGATAAGGATGTTATAATTATGGCTATAAAGGTAGGTAATTTAAATGTTAACAGTTATTGATCATCCTTTAATTAAGCATAAACTAACAGTTATGCGAAAAAAGGATACGGGGACGAAAGATTTTCGTCAAAACTTAGATGAAATTGGAGGTTTGATGGTTTATGAAATCACACGTGATTTACCATTAAATCCAGTAGAGATTGAAACTCCAATTTGTCAGTACACTGGCTATGAATTGGCTAAAAAAGTGGTCATTGTACCAATTTTACGTGCGGGACTTGGTATGGTAAATGGAATTCAAGATTTAATTCCAACTGCTAAAATTGCACATGTTGGTATGTATCGTGATGAAGAAACTTTAGAACCACACACTTATTTTGAAAAATATCCAAAAAATTTAGAAGAAGCAATTACAATTGTTGTGGATCCAATGTTGGCAACAGGTGGATCGAGTGTTGCGGCTATTGATATGGTTAAAAAGCAAGGAGCTACAAATATTAAATTGGTTTGTTTGGTTGGAGCTCCTGAAGGTGTGAAAACGGTTGAAGAAGCACATCCAGATGTAGATATTTATTTGGCATCATTAGATGATCATTTAAATGAGCATGGATATATTGTTCCTGGTTTAGGAGATGCAGGCGATCGTATTTTCGGTACAAAATAGTTGATGAAACCTTATGCTTTTTCGGGAATGCTATGCACAAGTATGTTGATATTTGGCCTTATTGGTTACAATATTGATGGTTGGTTACATACGACTCCACTATTTGTGATTATTGGTTTATTATATAGCATAATTGGTAGTGTAGTTTTATTGATTAAAAAATCGAGGTAGAACAATGCAGCAAATGAATAAACAAATAAAAAAGTATACTTTGGCTTTTAGCTTATTTTGTTCTATAGCTTGTGCAATGATTTTTCATTCTCAAATGATTCAAGTATTTATAGCGGTTTGGATTGGATGTCTGACAGGTTTAGTTGGATATCATAAGATTGTTCAAATGGCTTTAAATATCCCAACGGATGAAGCGGCTGGAAAAAAGATGGGTACACAAGAATACATGAAACGATATTTAATGTATGGTCTAGTTCTAGTTGTTTGTCAATTGATGGAATTGCCTATATTGGCTGTTCTTGTTGGGTTAATGTGCAATAAAGGGGCGATTCTTTTATATGCACTAAAAGAAAAGGAGGATTTCCATGAGTGATGTAAGTGCAATTATCATTCACATAGGAAAGTTCTCTTTACAGATTCAGCAATCGATTCTTGTTTGGCTTGGAATTTGTGTTTTCTTTGCGTTCTTCTTTTATTTCGCGGGGAAGAAAATTGAGGCACAGGATCCATCCAAATCAAGTAAGGGGATTGTGTATATTTGTGAGGAGATGTACAACTTAGTACTTTACGTAATTAAAGATAACTTAAGGGAAACAACAAAGAAGTATATTCCATTGTTTGGTACTTTGATTGTGATGATGATTGTAAGCAACTTAATTGGGTTGATTGGACTTCAAAATCCAACGAGCAATGTAAGTTTTAATGCGACATTGGCTGTTACAATGTGGTTGATGATCCAGGGTAATGGTATTAAAAAAGGTGGATTATTAGCGCGAATGAAAGAGTTGACGGAACCAATGTTTTTGTTGACACCATTGAATGTCATAGGAGAGTTGGCGCTGCCTATCTCATTAACAATGCGTTTATTTGGTAATATTTTGGCAGGATATATCATTTCTATGTTGGTCTATACATTGATTAAAATGTTGATGCCAGTAGGACTTTTAGGTTTATTAGTAACGCCTTTCTTACATATGTATTTTGATATATTCTCAGGTGTAATTCAGACATATATCTTCTTTACGCTTAGTTCGTTTTTCTTAGGACAACAGGTAGCGATTCAGGAAGATTAATAAATAGGAGGAAAATAAAATGTTTAATGAATTTTTCGTACGTGGTATGGCTTGCTTAGGTGCAGGTATTGCGATGATTGCTGGTTTAGGTCCTGGTATTGGTCAGGGTATTGCAGCTAGTAAAGGTGCAGAAAGTGTTGGTCGTAATCCAGATGCAGCAAGTAAAATTCAATCAATCATGGTACTTGGTATCGCTTTAGCCGAAACAACTGGTATCTATGCGTCGATCATTGCGATTTTATTGATTTTCATCAAAGGTTAATGATTGGGAGAATCGGTAATGATTGACTTTAATATTGACAATTATTTGCGTATTTCATTGACCGATGTTGTTTTAGTTTGTATTTCTACATTTTTGATTGTAATGTTCGCCAAAAAATTCTTTTGGGATAAATTACTAACTTTAATTCAAAAACGACAAGATTTAATTCAAGAAAATATCGATTCTTCAGTAGCTATTAAAAAGCAGGCTGAAGATGTTAAAGAGAAGTATGATGAAAAATTGCGTAATGTTTCGCAAGAAGCTCATACCATTCTTGTTTCAGCTAGAGCACATGCGGATCAAGAAAAACAGCAGATTATAAAAGAAGCAAATGATGAAGCTTTGCGTATTAAGAAAAACGCAAATGAAGATATTGAACGTCAAAAGCGTGACGCTCAAAAAGAAATGAAAAAAGCAATCAGTGATGTTGCTTTAAGTGCTGCAAGTCAGTTGATCAAAAAAGAAATGGATGAAAAAACACAGAAGCAGTTCGTGGAAGATTTTATTGAACAGGCAGGCGATAAACAATGGTAGATTACACGCCTTATGCCGAGGCTCTATTTGAATTAGCAAAAGATTCAAGTCAACAAATTGCTTGGATGACTGAGCTAAAACAAGTAGCGCAAGTGATTACTTCAGTGTCAGAATTGAGTCAAATTTTAGCACATCCAAGTATTCCTCGAGTAAAGAAAAAGGAAATCATCCAGACAGCTTTTGAATCCGAATTAGATACAACTGTATTTCGTTTCTTGCTTGTGTTAAATGAGCATAATGAACTTTCTCATCTTGATAAAATTAGTGATGCTTACGAAGCGTGTTATCGAAAGAGACATAGAATTGAAATTGTTAAGGTTACAAGTGCATCGAAGCTTGATGAAGATCAATTATCAAGATTGAAAGAGATGTTAGAGAAAAAATTAAATAAAACACTTGAACTTGAAGTGCAAGTGGATCCATCTTTGATTGCAGGTATTAAAGTACAGGCAAGTGACTTGGTGATGGATAATACCCTTGTTGCGAAGATTAACGCAATGAAGGAAGCAATTAATAGATAAGCAGGTGATATGATGAGTTTAAATCCAGCAGAGATTTCAAAATTAATCAAAGCTCAGATTCAAAGTATCGACCAGGATCTTGAAATGAATGAAAGTGGTACTATTCTTACAGTTGGTGATGGTATCGCAACGGTATATGGATTGAAAAATGCCATGATGAGTGAATTGTTGTTATTCCCTCATGATGTATATGGTATGGTCATGAACTTAGAAGATGAACAAGTCGGTGTTGTACTTTTAGGTGATAATTCAGATATCAAAGAAGGTGACGTTGTAAAACGTACAGGTCACATCATTGAAGTTCCAGTTGGTGATAGTTTGATGGGTCGTGTTGTCAACGCATTAGGACAGCCGATTGATGGTTTAGGTGAAATCCAAACAGATAAAACACGTCCGGTTGAGCGTGTTGCCCCAGGTGTAATGACAAGAAAGAGTGTTTCTGTTCCATTACAAACGGGTTTAAAAATTATTGACTCTATGATTCCAATTGGACGTGGTCAGCGTGAGTTGATCATTGGGGATCGTCAAACAGGTAAAACAGCTATCGCAATTGATACGATTTTGAATCAAAAAGGCCAAAATGTAAAATGTATTTATGTAGCGATTGGACAAAAAGCGAGTACTGTAGCTCAAATTGTTGAGAAATTAAAACAACATGGAGCTATGGAGTATACAACAATTGTAGCGGCTACTGCATCTGAAGCAGCGCCATTACAATATATTGCACCATATGCAGGTTGTGCTATGGGTGAAGAATGGATGGAAAATGGAGAAGATGTACTAATTGTTTATGATGATTTATCAAAACATGCCGTAGCTTATCGTACACTGTCTTTACTTCTTCGTCGTCCTCCTGGACGTGAAGCCTATCCTGGAGATGTCTTCTATTTGCATTCTCGTTTATTAGAGCGTGCTGCTCGTTTAAATGAAAATTATGGTGGTGGATCTTTAACCGCTTTACCAATCATTGAAACGCAAGCCGGAGATATTTCTGCTTATATTCCTACAAATGTAATTTCAATTACAGATGGACAGATCTTCTTAAAGACAGATATGTTTAATGAAGGTATTCGTCCAAGTGTAGATAGTGGTTTAAGTGTTAGCCGTGTAGGTAGTGCTGCACAAACAAAGGCTATGAAGCAGGTATCTGGTTCATTAAAATTAGAGCTTGCTCAATATCGTGAAATGGAATCTTTTGCGAAATTTGGTTCAGATTTAGATGCAAGTACAAAAGATGTATTGGATCATGGTGCAAGATTGACTCAATTATTGATTCAAAAACAATATTCACCATTAACAGTGCCTGAACAAGTATTATCTTTATATGCTGCAAAAAATAGATATTTAAAACCTGTTGAAGTAGACCAAGTTGGTGAATTTGAACAAGGAATGTTGGAATATGTACATCGTGAATATCCTTATGTTCTAGATCAGATTGAAATGAAAAAGGCAATTGACGATGAATTAGAAGCTGATATTAAGAAGGCTTTAGATGCCTACGCAAATCAATATGCGCTAGAAAAGGGTGCGCAACATGGCACAAAGTAGACAGGCTATTCAGGCTCGAATCAGTTCCGTTAGTTCAACAAAGAAAATCACAAAAGCAATGCAACTGATTGCTTCAAGTAAATTAACTAGACAAAGACAAATTATGGAAGAAAACCGTAGTTATGCACAAGGTCTTCAAGAACTTTTCACAATGGTACTTCGTAGTGCTGGAAATGATTCCATGTATTTAAATGAGAATCAAGGAAAGCCAAGTTTTATCTTTGTGATTACAAGTGATATGGGACTTTGTGGAGGCTACAATGCGAACGTGTATCGTATGATACAAGATGAGTTTTCAAATGAGGATCATATAGTTATGGTTGGAGTTCGTGGTGCTGCATGGATTTCAAAACGTGACTATAATGTTGAAACTGTATTAAGTGATCTTGACGAGGATGATGTATATAATGCTTTATCGAAATGTATGCAGGATGCATTAGACTTGTTTGAAAAGAAAGAAATTTCAAAAATTCAAATTTTATATACGCACTATAAAAACACATTGACATTTGTTCCTACTTTAGAAACGGTTTTACCTGTTTCTAAACCTCAGGAAGAAAAGAAGTCAGGCATGCATGCGGATATGATTTTTGAACCAGATAAGGAAACAATGCTACAAAATATGATTCCTATGGTGACAAAATCAATTCTTTATTCTCGTTATTTAGAGAGTAAAACTAGCGAACAGGCTTCTCGAAGAATGGCAATGGAGAGTGCAACTGACAATGCAGAAGAATTGCAGAATGATCTTGAACTTGCATATAACCGTGTACGTCAGGGTGCCATTACGCAAGAAATCACTGAGATTGTCGGTGGTGCAAATGCACTTTCATAAAGGAGGGTAAAGATGAGTCAAAATATTGGAAAAGTCGTTGAGATCATTGGTCCAGTTGTGGATATTCAGTTTTCACAAAATAATTTACCAGATTTATTAACGGCAATTGAAATTGAACGCCCAAATGAAGAAAATCTAATTGTAGAAGTCGAACAAGATATTGGTTCAGATCGAGTACGTTGTATTGCGATGGGAAGTACAGATGGTTTAGTACGTGGTATGGATGCCATTGATACAGGAAAGCCAATTCAAGCTCCTGTTGGAGAAAATGTATTGGGTCGTATGTTTAATGTATTAGGTAAGCCAATTGATGGTTTAGGTGATGTAGATGCGAATACTATGCCAATTCATAGAAAAGCACCTGCATTTGATGAACAAAGTACGACGAGTGAACCATTAGAAACGGGTATTAAAGTAATCGATTTATTATGTCCTTACGCAAAGGGTGGTAAAATTGGATTGTTCGGTGGTGCCGGTGTTGGTAAAACCGTATTGATTCAGGAATTGATCCACAATATTGCCAAAGAGCATGGTGGTAAATCCGTTGTAGTAGGTGTAGGCGAAAGAACTCGTGAAGGAAATGATATGTATCACGAGATGAAAGATAGTGGTGTATTAGATAAGACGGTATTGGTTTATGGACAGATGAATGAAAGTCCAGGAGCCAGAATGCGTGTTGGATTAACAGGTCTTACAATGGCAGAATATTTCCGTGATGTAGAACACCAAGATGTATTGTTGTTTATTGATAATATCTTCCGTTTTACACAGGCAGGATCTGAAGTAAGTGCCTTATTAGGACGTGTTCCTAGTGCCGTAGGATATCAACCTACATTAGCTACAGAAATGGGACAGTTACAAGAAAGAATCACATCAACAAAAGATGGTTCTATCACTTCTGTACAGGCTATTTATGTACCTGCGGATGACTTAACGGACCCAGCTCCAGCAACAACATTCTCTCACTTGGATGCAAAAACAGTATTGGACCGTGATATTGCGGCATTAGGTATTTATCCTGCCGTAGATCCACTTGAATCAAGTTCACGTATCTTGGATCCACTTGTGGTTGGTGAAAAACACTATAAAGTGGCTCGTGGCGTTCAAAATATCCTACAGAGATATAAAGATCTTCAAGATATCATCGCCATTTTAGGTATGGATGAATTAAGTGAAGAAGATAAGAAAGTTGTAAATCGTGCACGTCGTGTTCGTAACTTCTTGTCACAACCATTTAATGTAGCCGAAGTATTCTCAGGTATTCCTGGAAAATATGTACCTTTGGAAGATACAATTCGTAGTTTCGAACGTTTATTAGCTGGTGAATTCGATGATCTTCCTGAACAAGCATTCATGTTTGTTGGAACAATTGAAGAAGCACAAAAAAAAGCTGAAAAAATGGCTGGTGAATAGTCATGATTGCTTTTAAAGTTGTAACACCTAAAGGCGAATATTTAAAACAAGACGTAAAGAGTATTCATGCAAAGACAGTCATTGGTGAAACTACAATTTTACCGAATCATATGCCAATCTTTGCATCTTTGGTTCCTTGTAAACTTGTTTTAAAGAATGAAAATGACGAAGAAGAAGTCTATGCGATTTCTGGCGGCTTTTTACAATTCAATAAAAATGAAGGCATGATTCTAGCCGATGCGATCGAGGGTAAAAAAGATATCGATCTTGAGCGTGCTAAAAAATCAATGGAACGTGCTAAAGAGCGTTTAGAAAAGAAAGATTCAAACACGAATCTAAAAAGAGCTCAATTATCTTTAGAAAGAGCTATTAATAGAATTCATGTATATGGCGAGTAATCCTCGCCATTTTCTTTTGTCAAATTTTAGCAAACTTATTGCATCAGTGCTAAAAATGAGTATAATAGTATTTAGCAGTTAGAATAGTTAAGTGCTAAAAGGAGGATGAATTATGTTACAACCTTTACATGATTATGTTTTATTAAAGAAAGAAAAAGAAGAAAAAACTACGGCAAGTGGAATCATTTTGACAAGTGGAAAAGAAAAGTCAAAGCTTGCAGTTGTCGCAAGTATTGGAGCGGATGTGAAAGATGCTGGATATGCTTGTGGAGACAAAGTTTTATATAAAGAATATTCAGGAACTACAATGAAGATCGATGATGAAGAATTTATTGTCATCAAAGATGAAGATATTATTGCGGTAAGCAAATAGTAGGAGGTAATATATTATGGCTAAAGAAGTACGTTTTTCAAAAGATGCTCGCGAATCTATGTTAAGAGGTGTCAACACATTGGCGAATGCGGTTCGTGTTACTTTAGGTCCTAAAGGACGTAATGTTGTTCTTGAAAAAGATTATGGCTCACCATTGATCACAAATGATGGTGTAAGTATTGCCAAAGAAATTGAATTGGAAGATAAGTTTGAAAATATGGGAGCAAAATTGGTATATGAAGTTGCCAATAAGACAAACGATACGGCTGGTGATGGAACGACAACAGCTACCATTTTAGCTCAAAGTATGATTGAAAATGGTTTACGCCAAGTCGATCGTGGGGCAAATCCTGTATTGATGCGTGAAGGTATTGAAAAGGCAGCTAAGGCTGTAAGTGAATATATCTTATCTGTTTCTAAGAAAGTAGAAAGCAGTAAGGATATTGCCAATGTAGCGACAATTTCATCGGGCTCAGAAGAAATTGGTAAGATTATTGCGGATGCGATGGAAAAAGTCGGTCGTGATGGTGTTATTTCAACGGATGATTCAAAAGGTTTTGAAACAGAACTTGAAATTAGTGAAGGTATGCAGTATGACAAAGGCTATGTTTCTCCATATATGGTCAGTGATCGTGAAAAGATGGAAGCTACAATGGAAAATGCTTATGTATTAGTAACAGATCAAAAGATCACAAATATTCAGGAAATCTTGCCTTTACTTGAACAATTGGTTCAGGCAAATCGTGCATTGTTGATTATTGCGGAAGATTTAGAAAATGAAGTTGTTTCTACTTTGGCATTGAATAAACTTCGTGGAACCTTCAATGTAGTCGCTACAAAAGCGCCTGGTTTTGGTGATAACCAAAAAGAAATGTTGCAGGATATTGCGATTATGACAGGTGCTAAATTCTATTCAAAAGATTTGAATATGGAATTGAAAGATATGCAGTTATCGGATTTGGGTACAGTTAAGAAGATCGTTGTCACAAAGGATAATACAACAATGATTGGTGGAGCTGGAAGTAAAGAAGAAGTGGCTGCTCGTGTATCTGAAATTGAAGCCCAGATGGAAAATACAACAAGTGATTATGATAAGAAACGTATGGCAGAGCGTTTAGGTAAATTGTCAAATGGTGTTGCGATTATTAAAGTGGGTGCTGCAACTGAAAGTGAATTGAAAGAAAAGAAACTTCGTATTGAAGATGCATTGAACTCAACTCGTGCTGCCGTTAGTGAAGGTATTGTAGTTGGTGGTGGAGCTTGTTTAGTAAAGGCTTATGTGGCTTTAAAAGATGAAGTGAAATCCGATGTAGTCGATGTTCAAAAGGGTATTAAAGTTGTATTTGATGCATTATTAGCTCCAATTACTCAGATTGCTGATAATGCTGGATATAATAGTGAAGAAATTGTTGAAAGACAAAAAGAAGCTGGCGAAAATGTAGGATTTGATGCCAAAAATGGTAAGTGGGTCGATATGATTGAGTCTGGAATTATTGATCCTACAAAAGTAACTCGTAATGCATTGATGAATGCTTCTAGTATTTCAGCCTTGTTCTTAACAACAGAGGCTGGAGTTGCAAAAATCGATAAAGAAGAACCAGCACCTGCAATGCCTCAAGGAATGTATTAATAGTTGATTGAATAGCTAAGGTTTAATAGCCTTGGCTATTTTTTTTGTTAAGAAAAGGCTGAAAATGATGTAAATTGTAAATTGTAAAATGTAATGTAAAATAAAATGTAATAAAATGTAAAAAGCACTTGAAAACGTTTTCCGCTTGCGTTATTATATCAGTACAACTCGAGGGAGGTATAGATTATGAAAGGTAAATTATTAAAAACGTTTGCTTCTAGTGCTGTCGCATTAAGCATGTTAGTCGGATGTAGTTCGGGAAGTGGAACTGCTAGTACAGAATTAAAAGAGGGAGATACAGTCAAAATTGGTTTGAACTATGAATTATCGGGTGCTGTAGCTTCTTATGGTCAAGCGGAGTATAAAGGGGCTTCTCTTGCGATTAAACAATATAACGCAAATAAGGATTCAAAGTATAAAATTAAAGCTGTCAAAATGGACAATAAAGGGGATGCGAGTGAATCTACTAGTGCGGCTACAAAATTGATGACTGAAGATGGTGTAGCCTTTATGGTAGGTCCTGCAACTTCTGGTGCTTCTATCGCAACATATCCAGTAGCGGATCAAAACCAGGTTCCAGTTATTTCACCATCAGCTACTCAGGTCGATGCAACAATGAATGGAGATTCTCCTTATGAATATGCGTTCCGTATTTGTTTTGAAGACTCATATCAAGGTAAGGCAATGGCTAAGTTTGGATATGAAAATTTAGGAAAGAGAAAAGCTGTAATTATCAATGAAGTAAGTGATTATGGAAAAGGTCTTACTAAGGTGTTTACACAAAAATTTGAAGATTTAGGTGGAGAAGTTGTAGCTACTGAAAGTTATAATGCGAAAGATACTGATTTTGCAGGTATTATCACGAAAGTAAAAGATAAAGGGGCCGATGTACTATTCATTGCTGGTTACTATTCAGAAGCAGGTTTGATTATTAAACAGGCTCGCGAAGCTGGTATGGATTGCACAATTTTAGGTGCTGACGGATTTGAATCAGAAAAATTAGTTGAACTTGCAGGTAAAGAAAATTTAAATAACTGCTACTATTCAACTGCTTATACTACAGTTAACGCAAGTGATGATTTAACTGCATTTGTAGATGCATATACTGAAGAATATGGAGAAGCTCCAAATATGTTCTCTGCATTAACATATGATGCTACTAACTTAGGTTTACAAGCTTTAGAAAAAGCTGGTAAAACAGGGGCTGATTTACAAAAGGCAATCGCAGATGCTAAATTTGAAGGTTTGACTGGTTCATTCACATTTGATAAGACACATTCACCTAAGAAATCTGTATTAGTTGTTAACTTAGTAGATGGTGTTCAAACTGAAGCCGTATCAGTAGATCCAAATAAATAAGTCTTTGTTCAGGGGGACAATTCCCCCTCTTTTTTAATAAGGAGGTTAATATGACTGCTTTTTTACAACAACTAGTCAATGGTCTATCCTTAGGAAGTATTTATGCCTTGATTGCCTTGGGATATACTATGGTTTATGGAATTATTAAATTGATTAACTTTGCACATGGAGATATCTATATGTTAGGAGCTTATTGTGCATTTCTAATAACAACATATTGTGGATTGGGATTTATTCCTGCCCTATTGATTTCAATGGTTTTTTGTGGAGTCGTTGGTGTTTTGATTGAACGCATTGCGTATAAGCCACTTCGTCATGCGACTCGAATTACCGCATTGATTACAGCTATTGGTGTAAGTTATGTGTTGGAATATGCAACACAATATATTATGGGAAGTGAAGTAAGGACCTATCCTAAATTATTAACGAGTGCCTCTTTTCATTTAGGACCCATTACGATTACGATGCAACAAGTCTATATTTTTGTCATTACCGTAATTTTAATGGTTGTTTTGCAATTTATTGTTCAGAAGACAAAAATGGGCCGTGCCATGCGTGCTGTAAGTGTCGATGAAGATGCTGCACGTTTGATGGGGATCGATGTAGATAAAACAATTTCTTTTACATTCTTATTAGGATCTGCTTTAGCAGGTGTTGCCGGTGTTCTAGTTGGTATTTACTATAACTCAATCAATCCATTAATGGGTATGACGCCAGGGTTAAAAGCCTTTATTGCCGCTGTATTTGGTGGCATTGGAAGTATTCCAGGAGCCATGATTGGTGGATTATTTATTGGAATTGCCGAAACGATGGTTACCGCATATGGTAGTTCTTTGTATAAGGATGCGATTGTTTACATTATTTTGATTTTGATTTTGATCTTAAAACCAGCTGGTTTATTAGGTAAAAACGTGAGAGAGAAGGTGTAAGTCATGCGTAAAGAATTATTGAATAAGGCAAATTTTGCTTGGCTTTTACTTTCTGTCGTATCTTTTGTGGTTTTAACGATTTTAATGAAAGTTGGAATTATTGGATCTTATTATTCAATTACTTTATATAATATTTTTATTAATATTATTTTAGCTGTTTCGTTAAATTTAGTTATTGGTGTATGTGGCCAATTCTCTTTAGGACATGCTGGATTTATGTGTATTGGTGCGTATTGTGCTGGTATTATGGTAAAAATGATGCCAAATATGACAGGACTTGTGATTGGCGTATTGATTGGTTTTGTTCTTTCAACCATTGTAGCTTTGATTGTTTCTATTCCAACATTACGTTTAAAAGGGGATTATTTGGCGATTGCAACATTGGGGTTTGCAGAAATTGTTCGTATCCTAGTACAGAATATGGAAATAACAAATGGAGCAGCCGGACTAAATGGAATTCCAAAATTAACTACATTTCCATTGTTGTTTGTGTGTGCTGTTATTTCCATTCTAGTTGTTTGTAACTTTACACATTCCGCTCCTGGACGAGCTTGTTTATCGATTCGTGAAGATGAGATTGCTAGTGAGGCAATGGGTATCAATACCACGAAATATAAAGTTATTGCCTTTGTGATTGGTGCGTTATTAGCTTCTTTAGCTGGAGCATTGTTTGCTTGTAACTTCTATGTTATTAAGCCAGATCAATTTACATTTAATAAATCAATCGATATCTTAGTTATGGTCGTATTTGGTGGTATGGGTTCTATGACATCAAGTGTCTTGGCAGCGGTTGCGATTGGTATTATCAATGTTGTTTTGGCAAACTTCTCAGAAATTCGAATGATTATTTATGGCTTGGCATTGGTTGGAATCATGATCTTTAAGCCAACGGGAATTTTAGGCACAAAAGAATTGTCATTTAAGAAATTATTGAATAAGCGAAAGGAGAAATCTGCATGAAAACAATTTTAAATGTAAAAAATTTGACAAAGAATTTCGGTGGTCTTTGTGCAGTTTCTAACGTGTCTATGACAATCAATGAGGGAGAGCTTATTGGTTTGATTGGTCCAAATGGTGCTGGTAAAACAACATTATTCAACTTGTTGACAGGGGTCTATGAACCTAGTAGTGGTTTGATTGAGTTGATGAATCAAGATAAGAGTATTCAGATTGGTGGCTTGAAGCCTTATAAAATCACAAACTTAGGTGTTGCACGAACTTTTCAAAATATTCGTTTATTTAAATCAATGACAGTATTAGAAAATGTTAAGGTTGCGATGCATAAAAATATTCGTTATGGAACATTAGCTGCAATTTTGCGTTTGCCTACATATTATAAAGAAGAGAAGTGGGTCGAAGAAAAGGCAGAAGAATTATTAAAAGAAGTGGGTTTGTATTCTTTAAGAAATGAATTGGCGACAAATCTTCCATACGGTAAACAACGTCGATTGGAGATTGCTCGTGCTTTGGCAATTCAACCAAAAATTTTATATTTGGATGAGCCAGCTGCAGGTATGAATCCGCAAGAAACAAAAGAGTTAACAGAATTGATTGATCATATTCGAGAAAAATATAAATTAACTGTAATCCTGATTGAACATGATATGTCTTTAGTTATGAAGATTTGCGAGCGTATTTATGTTTTGAACTATGGTAAAATGATAGCGAATGGTACGCCTGAAGAAATTAAGCAAAATGAGTTTGTAGTTAAGGCATATTTAGGAGAGGAGATCTAGTATGGCAATGTTAGAAATCAAAGATCTTCATGTGCATTATGGTGTTATTGAAGCTTTAAAAGGCATTAGTTTAGAGGTGAATGAAGGCGAAATTGTCGCGTTGATTGGTGCTAATGGTGCTGGAAAAACGACGATGATGCAGTCCATTAGTGGTATTGTTAAAAAGTCGGGTGGAGAAATCAACTTTTTAAATGAATCAATTATGAAGGCCAATCCGAAACATATTGTTGAGATGGGTTTAACACAAGTGCCAGAAGGTCGTCGTATCTTTACGGGTATGAGTGTATATGAAAACTTGATGATGGGTGCTTTTTTAAGAAAAGATAAAGATGGAATTAAGCATGATTATGAAAAGGTTTGTGAGCAGTTTCCTATCTTAAAAGAACGTATGAACCAGGATGCTTCTACTTTATCTGGTGGTGAGCAACAAATGTTAGCGATGGGACGTGCCTTGATGGCTAAGCCCAAATTGTTACTTTTGGATGAGCCAAGCATGGGGCTTGCTCCTATTTTGGTTAAGGAAATCTTTAATATTATTGAAGAAATCAATAAGTCGGGAACAACGGTTTTATTGGTAGAACAAAACGCAAAGATGGCTTTGTCGATTGCGCATCGTGCCTATGTTTTAGAGACGGGTAAAGTTGTAATGTCAGGTACAGGTGAAGAGCTTGCCAAGAGTCCGGATGTTCAAAAGGCATATCTAGGAGGATAATAAGATGTTTAAAGTAAAGGATTATATGACAAAAAATGTTATATGTGCTGAACCAGATGCAACGATTTCACAAATCATTGATTTGATGAAGGAAAAGGGAATTCACCGTGTTCCAGTTGTTGAAAAAGGTCAACTTGTTGGATTGATTACTGAGGGTATGATTTCAAATTCGGGTACAACGAATGCGACAAGCTTAAGTATATATGAATTGAATTATTTATTGTCAAAAACAACTGTAAGTACTGTGATGGTAAAAAAAGTCATTTCTGTGGATGAGAATGAATTGATGGAATATGCGACACAGAAAATGTTGAAAAACAATATTGGATGTTTGCCGGTCGTCAATGCATCGGGGGAAGTTACGGGTATTGTAACGCAAAATGATGTATTTAAATGTTTCTTGAATGTTCTTGGATGGGATGAAGTGGGTTCAAGAATTACGGTTTCCGTAAAAGATGAAATTGGTGCGATTGGTAAATTGTCGGAAATCTTTGTTGAAAATAAAGTGAATATCAATCATATTGGTGTATATTCTTTTGAAGATGGAATTGCCAATCTAGTTATTCGCTGTGATACAACAGAACCGGATGATTTACAAGCGGATTTAGAACGAAAGGGCTATAAAGTTTTAGAGTGCTTTGTTCGTGATAAGTAATAAAAAAGGCTTAATTCACATTTGTGAATTAGGCCTTTATGCTTTTTCAGGTACAACAACGGCTAATCCGCCTAGTGCACTTTCTTTTAGTTCAATTGGAAGTTTCTTTCCTGTTAGATTCATGGTTTGAACAACCATATCAAAACTTACACGATTCTTTTTTACGTTGCGTAAATATTTGGCAAGTCTTGCAGCATCCACGCTTCTTTGTGCAGCCACTGCATTTCTTTCAATACAAGGAATCATTACGTATCCACCAACTGGATCGCAAGTGAGTCCTAGATGGTGTTCTAATCCAATTTCTGCAGCACATTCGATTTGTTCGTTGTTTTGAAGTTGACAATAAGCAACAAAAGCAGCACCCATTGAGCAAGCGGCACCAACTTCTGCTTGACATCCAGCTTTAGCTCCTGAAATAGTAGCGTTTGTCTGGATTAGATTTCCAATTAATCCGGCAACCTTTAAACCTTGAATAAGTGTCTTTTTAGGATATTTTTGATCGTGATAGAAATGATATACAAGACTTGGTAAAACGCCGCAACTACCCATTGTTGGAGCAGTTACGACAATACCTCCACTGGCATTTTGTTCGTTGGCTGCATAGGCATAGCTACTTAGTAATAAACTGTTTTTATCTTGAATATCACTACAACTTTGTGCGGATTGGTGTAATGCATGGGCTACACGATCAATTTTTAAGCTTCCAGGTAACACACCTGTCTTCTTTAATCCTGTATTTACTGTTTTTAGCATTTGTTTAAAGATTTGATTCATATAAGAGTCAAAATCAGAATCTTCCACTTCATCAATATATTGGTCTAAACGTAAATGCCGCTCGTTGCAATAGACTTGAATATCATCCATCTTTGTGTGTGGATAAATTTCTGGATCTACATTGCCTTTTTTGCCATCAATTTCAATTTTACCGCCACCAATTGAAACAAATGTGTGTTGTGCAATTTTTGTATCCTTGTCAAATACTTCAATAATCATTGTGTTTGGATGTTCGACGGCTGTTTTCATATCAAAAATGATTTCGCATTTACTAGCACCCAATGTTTTTAAAATGATTTTATCTGTAAGGTGTCCTTTTCCTGTAAGTGCTAAGGAACCAAATAAAGTGATTTTGAAATGTGTGGCATCAGGATACTGTTCATTGATATACTTAGAAGCCATCATTGGACCAAATGTATGTGAACTGCTAGGTCCAGGTCCGATTTTATAAATTGTCTTAATACTTTGCATGTTATTTTCCTTTCAGAATCTTAATATATTATATTGTATTTTTTAAAAAAGGGATATTAAAAATTTATATATTTATTAATAATTATTAAGGTTTGTTTGTGTTAAAATATAGAGTGCTAGTAGTAGCGTGATAAGGGGATATGTTGATATGAAAGAAAAAGGAAATCGTATAAAGGGAATGGATGGATTGCGTGGTATTGCGATTATTGGAATTACGCTATTTCATATGTTTCCTAACGTGTTTAAAGGTGGGTATTTAGGGGTTGTTTTATTTTTTGTTTTAACTGGTTTTTTAATGGTTATCACAAATAAGAAAAAAATGGAGAACAGAGAGTTTTCTGCTATCAAATTTTATATATCAAGAATAAAAAGATTGTATCCACCATTGCTGGTAATGGTTTTTACAACTTTAGGTGTTTATTTCTTTTTGGCTAATGATAGTTTGCGTGGAATGAAGATGCAAGTATTAAGTATATTTGCGGGTTTTAATAACTTTTGGCAGATTTCACAAAGCTTGGATTACTTTACTAGAATTGCGAATACTTCACCATTTTCTCATTTATGGTTCTTGTCTATTGAAATGCAGTTTTATTTGATTTTTCCGCTTTTATTATTTGGATTATATAAGTTGGAAGAAAAAAAAGGAAAGTCGAATACAATCAAGGCGATGCTTGGAGTAACTGTAGTTTTTGCGCTAATAATGCCAATACTTTATTTATGTAAAGTGAATGTCACAAGATTGTATTATGGAACAGATACGCGAATCTATTCATTGTTTGCCGGAATGCTTTTGGGTTGGATATATACAAAAGAGGAAGAAACAAAAAAGAATTTTTATATTTCACTTTCATTGATTGGAATATTGGCGGTTTCTTACTTTATTTTTGCGGGTAAAATGCCAATTGTATATTTATTGGTGTTAGCACTGACAACAATCTTGTCCATGTTTTTAATTGAAAAGACAGCAAGTAGTTCAATTTCATTGGATGTGCCTGTATTAGATTGGATTGGTAAGCATAGTTATGAAATTTATTTATGGCAATATCCAGTGATTTACTTATTCCAATATAAAGATTGGAATAAACACTTCATTATGTATTTGTTTGAATTTGTGATTTTGATTGCACTTGTAGTATGGACAAATTATTTCTTAAAGGTGTTTAAGTATAAACAAATTAAACCAAAATTTCAAAAAGCCGTGTTGGCTTGTGGAATCGTTGGGTTTGTATTTCAGGCCACAGGTGTTATTGCTTTAGCAACTTCAAAAGAAGTAGATTCTAGTGCGTTGCAAAAACGTATTGCCGAAAATGAAGAAGCTATCAAGAATAAGAAAAAGAATGCAAAATCAGATGGCAAAATGGAAAAGGCTAAAAATGTAGATTATAGTCCTAGTGGAAATTCACAGAAAGTATCGGATAAAGGTTTATTCTGTTTGGGAGATTCCGTTATGTTGTCAGCATATACAAATATACAAGCTGTTTATCCAGATGCAACTGTCGATGCAGCTGTTTCGAGACAAATGTCACAAGCACCAGATGTTTTGCGTTGGTACGAGTCAAAAGGGGCTGTGCATAATACAGTTGTGATGTCACTAGGAACAAATGGGGTATTGGATGAGAGTACGGTTGAACAAACATTAGAAATGATTGGTTCAGATAAATCTATTTTCTGGGTCAATGTATATGCACCTGGGGTTGAATGGGAAGCTAGTAATAATCAATATCTGAAGGAATTGGCTAAAAAACATTCAAATATTACATTGATTGATTGGAATTCTTATATTTCTCAGCATACAGATTTATTAGAAGAGGATGGAATACATCCGATGGAATCTGGTGCTGATGCATATGCTCATTTAATTCAAGAAAAAATTAATGAGGTTATGCAAAAACAAAAAGAGATTGAAGAAAAAGCGAATAAATAAAAAGACTGCAGAGGAATTAATCTTCTGCAGTTTCGTTTTTATAATTGTCTAAATCATTTGGAAAATTGATCTTATTTAGTTTTTTGATACTTAGTTCAATTGAAACATCAATATCAGCGCTGGCATCATCAACGGTTTGTGTTCCGGTAAAGCTTAAAATCATGTGTGAGATTTTTTCGTTTTTGATGGTTGCAACAAGTGTAGCATGATCTAGTTTAACGGATCCCATGTTATCGAGTAGTGTTGCTAATTTGCTTGTATTGACTTTAAATGTGTAGGTGTCATTTTCTTTTTTAGAAGAATCAAACAATTCACATAATTGATCGTCGGTTAAATCTAGAAATGGGTTGTATGCATTTAATTTTGAATTCTTTTTTAACCCAATTTTATCGACTGTACTCTGGGTTTTTGTTCCCATGGAATTTAAATATGTTTTTCCATCTTTGATATAAAAGTTCAAAAAGTTATTTTGCACATTTTTTCCTGCGACAAGACCAATGGAACTAGAAACTTGTAATTCGTCTTTTTGAAGAATTTGTGCATCAATATTTAATTTTGAATCTTTCATTGCGAGTGTTCCATTGATTTGGGCACTTTTTAAATTTAGTGTATTATCTAACGCGTTGAAGAATGCAAGGATATCGTCGTTGTTTTTTGAGGCCGAGCATCCTGCAAGGCTAAGTGATAAAAAACAAGTTAAGATTATAGTTAATATTTTTTTCATTAAAGACTCCTTTTAACTTCTTTATTGTATGCATAAATATATGGGTTGTCAAAATGGACAAATAAAAAAGCACCTAATTTGTGAAGGTGCTAAAAAAGGATAGGCAATATTTATAACCCATTTTTATAGTTTTGTCAAGTTTTTCTTGACATTTGGTGGTTTTACTAGTAGTATAATAAATTGCATAATAGTGTAAGTTTTCGAATGAAAACTTCCTAATATAGTACAAATTCGAACGAAAGGATGGCATGCATGGACAACAACAAAGCATATCGTATTGTCTCGTGTGGAAAAAAATCTTCCCGCCGAGATTACTCAAAGGTTAGTGGTAAATTAGAGTTACCTAATCTTGTCGAAATCCAGACAGATTCATTTAAATGGTTTACGCAACAAGGTATCCAAGAAGTATTTGAAGAAATCTATCCAATTGAAAACTATGGAAAAAACATTCGCTTAAATTTCTTACGTTATCATTTTGAAGAACCAAAATATAACGCTGAGGAATCTATGTATAGAGAATGCAATTTTGCAGCACCTCTATATGCAGATATGGAATTAGAAGTTACGGACTCAGAAACTGGGGAAGTAGTAACTAAGAGTGAAGAAGTATATTTAGGGGATTTCCCTTTAATGACAGAAACTGGTACATTCATCATCAATGGTGCAGAACGTGTAATCGTTAGTCAGATCGTACGTTCTCCTGGCGCATATTTTGCGGATAGTTATGATGAAAAGACTGGTAAACAAAACTTTAGCTGTGAATTAATTCCAAGTCGTGGTACTTGGTTAGAGTTCATGACTGAACAAAAGAAAACTACAAATGGACGTTTGATCAACGTTTCTATTGACCGTCGTCGTAAAGTATTATTCAGTATTTTATTCAAGGCTATTGGTATGTCTTTGAATATTGGAGTGAATGAAGATACTCATGATACATCAATGATGGAAACATTCCTACGTGCAATGGGACGTAACTGGTCTGATGTAGCTACAGATGCAGAAGATCGCGAATACATGAATATGTATTTGTTGTTGTATACTGCTTTCTTCGGTAAATATGAAGAAATCGAAAATTCTTTATTGAACGATAAAGTTAAAACAACGCAGGAAGCTTTACTTTCTTTTTATGAAAACCAAAGAAGTGATGAAATTCCAACATTAGATGGATCAATCACTTTGATGCAGGCTAAATTCTTTGATCACCGTCGTTATGACTTGACAAAGGCTGGTCGTTATAAATTACGTAAGAAATTAAATGCAATCGATCGTATGTATGGTATGAGCCTTGCTCATGATATTGTTGATGTAAATGGCAATGTGTTCATGGAAAAAGGTACAATGGTTCACCGTGATGAAAGAAATGCATTGCGTGAAGAATTAGCGAAAGGTACTTATTGTGTCGCTTATCCATTCCGCTCAGAATTCCATGAAGAAGATATCGTTTCAATTCCAACAAGCTGGACTACAGGATTAATTGGTCGTGTATTGGCAAGTGATGTGGAAACGGAAGATGCTTATTTAGATGCTGGTACAGTATTAACTGAACAAGATGTTTTAGCAATCCAAAAGGTTGTTGAAAATGTTGAAATTTTTGCTGGATTGTTTGCACAACAGGTTAAATTAACAGCCGAAAATATGGATTCTGTATTTAACTATGGTCAACGTTTATATGCTCTTGGACGTTTAACAAATGCGCAAGGTGAAGATATTGTTGATGCAGATATGGAATTAGTTGCGAACCGTTATATGGTTGGTGTAAGTCCAGATGCCATCGATAGTGATGTTGAAACACAAGTTAAACAACGTGCTTTAAGCGAAGATATTACGGCATGGTTGATTGGTGCATGTGTACAAGAAGTATATATTATTGACAACAATGGGGATGAAGTACGTGTTGCTGGAAATGACCCATTCGCAAATAAACATACAATCACAGTTTCAGATATGTATGCATTCTTCTCATATAGCTTAAATGTTATGGAAGGTGTAGGAACAACAGATGATATCGATATGTTAGGTAACCGTCGTATTCGTTCTGTTGGTGAATTGATCCAAAACCAATTCCGTATTGGTTTATCTCGTATGGAACGTGTTGTTAAAGAACGTATGTCAATTCAGGAAATGGATAGCTTAACTCCAAGAAAATTGACTAACATTCGTCCTTTGACAGCTGCAATTAAAGAATTCTTCTCTAGTTCACAGTTATCACAGTTCATGGATCAACAAAACCCTCTTGCTGAGTTGACAAATAAACGTCGTATTTCAGCTTTAGGTCCAGGTGGTATCAGTCGTGATCGTGCAAGTTTTGAAGTTCGTGACGTTCACAACTCTCACTATGGTCGTATTTGTCCAATCGAAACACCTGAAGGACCAAACATCGGTTTGATCAACAACTTAACAACTTATGCTCGTATCAATGAATATGGATTTATCCAGACACCTTATCGTAAGGTAAATGCAGATGGTACTGTTAGTGAAGATACTGTTTACTTAAGTGCGGATGAAGAAGCAGATTATGTAATTGCTCAGGCCAATGAGGTTCGCGATGGTCATTTAGTAAATGAACGTGTCGTAGCTCGTAAGGCTGGTGAAACAATTATTGCCGATCGTGAAGAAGTAGAACTTGCCGACGTCAGTCCAAAACAGATTGTATCTGTAGCGACTGCCTGTGTTCCATTCTTGGAAAACGATGATGCCTCTCGTGCCTTAATGGGTGCCAACATGCAGCGTCAGGCCGTTCCATTATTAGTTCCTCATTCACCTTATGTTGGTACTGGTATTGAATATAAGATTGCCAAAGACTCAGGTGTTGGTATTGTCGCTAAACAAGATGGTGTTATTGAATATGTAGATGGCTTGCGTATTGTAGTTAAAGATAATGAAGGTGAAAACCACACTTATCAATTACGTAAGTTTGCTCGTTCAAACGCTAGTACTTGTATCAACCAACGTCCAATCGTAGAAGTTGGAGAAAAGGTTGAAAAAGGGGATATCTTAGCAGATGGTCCAAGTATGCAAAATGGTGAATTGGCATTAGGTCAAAACGTTGTTATCGCATATACAACATGGCATGGATATAACTACGAGGATGCCATCATCATGTCTGAACGTATGGTTAGTGATGATGTGTATACTTCAATCCACGTAGAAGAATATGATATTGACTGTCGTGAAACGAAGTTAGGTCCTGAAGAAATCACTCGTGATATTCCTAACGTTAGTGAAGCAGCGGTTCGTAAATTAGATTCAAACGGTATCATTATGGTTGGTGCCGAAGTAAAAGAAGGAGATATCTTAGTTGGTAAGGTTACTCCAAAAGGACAAAGTGAAGTTAGTCCAGAAGAAAAATTGTTATTAGCAATCTTTGGTGAAAAATCACGTGAAGTTCGTGACAATTCATTGAAAGTACCTCATGGTGGTGCTGGTATTGTTCATTCTATTCGTGTATTCAAACGTGGAGATGGATCGGATCTTCCTCCTGGAGTAAATATGCGTGTTAAAGTATATATCGTTCAGAAACGTAAGATTTCTGAAGGGGATAAAATGTCTGGTCGTCATGGTAACAAGGGTGTTATCTCTAAGATTTTACCTATCGAAGATATGCCATTTATGGCGGATGGACATCCAGTGGATATCTTGTTGAATCCATTCGGTGTACCTTCTCGTATGAACATTGGACAGATTCTAGAAATCCACTTAGGTTATGCAGCTCGTAAATTAGGTGTTAAATTCTCTACTTCTGTATTTGATGGTTTATCAAATGAAGACTTGCAGGATGTAATGCGCGAAGCAAGCATGACTGTAGATGGAAAACAGGTATTATACGATGGACAAACTGGACAACCATTTGATGAACGTATTAGTGTTGGTGTAATGTACATGATCAAGTTGGCCCACATGGTTGACGATAAATTACATGCTCGTGCTACAGGACCATACTCTTTAGTTACGCAACAACCTTTGGGTGGTAAAGCTCAAAATGGTGGTCAGAGATTTGGAGAGATGGAAGTTTGGGCATTGGAAGCATATGGTGCTGCCCACACATTACAAGAAATCTTAACAATCAAATCCGATGATATTCAAGGTCGTATCAAGACTTATGAAGCTATTATCAAAGGTAAAGATATTCCAGAACCAGGTGTTCCAGAATCATTCCGTGTATTGATGCACGAATTACAAGGTCTAGCAATCGATATTCGTTTGTTAGATGAAAACAATAACGAGGTTGACATCACATTAGATGATGATGACCAGGATGCTCATCCAGTTCAACCTTTATTACAGGAAGAACAAAAGGAAGAGTTAGTCGACGATATTGAAGAAGAAAATAAAGAAGAAGAGGAGGCGTAGTATAAAATATGAGTATTAACAATTTTGCCTCGATTCAGGTTCGCTTAGCGAGTCCAGAAACGATTTTGAAATGGAGTCATGGTGAAGTAACTAAGCCTGAGACAATTAACTATCGTTCACAAAAAGCTGAACGTGATGGTTTATTCTGCGAACGCATTTTCGGTCCAACTAAGGACTGGGAATGTGCTTGTGGAAAATATAAAAAAGTACGTTTTAAAGGTGTTGTATGTGACCGTTGTGGTGTAGAAATCACAAAGGCAAGCGTAAGACGTGAGCGTATGGGCCATATCCATTTGGCTGCCCCAGTAGCTCATATTTGGTATTTACGTGGTATTCCTAGCCGTATGGCGTTGTTGTTGGATGTAACACCAAAACAGTTAGAAGAAGTTGTATACTTTGTTAGTTATATTGTTACAGATCCAAAAGAATCTGGTTTAGCTTATAAACAAATTCTTTCTGAACGTGAATTCCGTGAAAACCAAGCTATTTATGGTTCAACAGGATTTACAGCTCAAACAGGTGCTGAAGCTGTACTTCGTCTATTACAAGATGTAGATTTAGAATCTGAATACCAAGAAGTACAAGATGCACTTGAAAAAGCGCAAGGTGAAAAACGTAAGAAATTAATCAAGCGTTTAGATACAATCAATGCATTCCGTAATAGTGAAAACTTACCAGAATGGATGATTCTGACTAACATTCCGGTAATACCTCCTGATTTACGTCCAATGCTTCAATTGGATGGTGGTCGTTTTGCGACAAGTGACTTAAATGATTTATATCGTCGTGTAATCACTCGTAATAATCGTTTACGTAAATTGTTAGATTTGGGTACTCCAAATATCATCGTTCAAAACGAAAAACGTATGTTACAGGAATCTGTAGATGCTTTAATTGACAATGGGCGTCGTTCAAAACCTATTACAGGTGCTGGTGGACGTGCATTAAAATCATTGTCTCACTCATTGAAAGGTAAACAAGGTCGTTTCCGTCAAAACTTATTAGGTAAACGTGTTGACTTCTCTGGTCGTTCAGTAATTGCCGTAGGACCAGATTTGAAAATGTACCAATGTGGTATTCCACGTGAAATGGCAGTTAACTTGTTTAAACCATTTATCATTAATGAAATTGTAAATCAAGGATTGGCTCAAAATCCTAAAAATGCTGAAAAATTAATCGAACGTCGTGATCCTCGTATCTGGGATGTTGTTGAAAAAGTAATCGATGGCTATCCAGTATTGATGAACCGTGCGCCTACATTGCACCGTTTGGGTATTCAGGCTTTCTTGCCTAAATTAGTAGAAGGACGTGCAATGCGTCTTCACCCATTAGTATGTACTGCGTTCAACGCCGACTTCGATGGTGACCAGATGGCCATCCACGTTCCATTAGGAGAAGAAGCTCGTGCCGAAGCATTAGTTATGATGTTAGGTTCTCACAATATCTTAGGTCCTAAAGATGGTAAACCTATCGTTACGCCAGGACAGGATATGGTTATGGGTAACTTCTATTTAACAATGGAAGAAACGAAAGATGAATTCTTCGCAGAAGCTAAGCACTACGAAGAAGTTGGTTGCCCATTAGAAGCAAATCACTGGCACCGTTTTGGTGAAAATGAAGGTCATGTATACACAGATGAAGATGAAGTTATGATGGCTTATCAGTCAAAACAAGTTCACCTTCACACTCGTATCGCATTACCTGTATGTAACATGCATAAAACATCATTTGATGAAAAACATAAAAATGATTATTTAATTACAACAGTTGGTAAGATTGTATTCAACTCTATGTTCCCTGAAGATTTCCCTTATATCAATGAGGTTAGTAAGGAAAACTTTGTAAGTACTCCTGATAAATATTTTGTTTCTCCAGGACAAAACATTAAAGAATGCATCGAAGCTATGCCTTTGGTGGATGCTGTTAAGAAAAAAGATTTAGGTAAAGTTATTGCCGAAGTCTTCAAACGTTATGATGCAGATCAAACTGCTGAAATTCTTGACCAAATCAAATCATTAGGATTTGAATATTCAACAGTAGCTGGTATTACAGTTGCCTTGTCCGATATTGAAGTGGCTCCTCATAAAGATGAATATATTGATGAGGGTCGTGTAAAAGCCGATCAATTAAAACACTTACAACGTAAGGGTATGTTGACTATGGAAGAATGGGAACGTCATTTATCTAAGATGTGGGATGATCAAAAAGATAAGATCGTTACGTCATTGATGAAAAACTTACCTCGTAAAAACCCAATCAACATGATGGCGACTTCTGGTGCCCGTGGTAACGCGTCAAACTTTACGCAGTTAGCCGGTATGCGTGGTTTAATGGCTAAACCAGGTCATGCTAAAGCGGGTGCTGGTGAATATGTTCCAACTATCATAGAAGTTCCTATTTACTCTTGTTTCCGTGAAGGATTGAACGTAAGTGAGTTCTTTATCTCTACTCACGGTGTGCGTAAAGGTCTAACGGATACTGCCTTGAAGACTGCCGAATCTGGTTACTTAACTCGTCGTTTGGTTGATGTTGCACAAGATGTAATCATCAAAGAAGATGATTGTGGTACAGATAAGGGTTACTGGATCGAAACTTTAATGGATCGTAAGACAAATTCTGTTATCGAGCCATTACAAGATCGTTTAGTTGGTCGTTATTCAAAACAAGATGTAACAGATCCAAAAACTGGTGAATTAATTATTGCGAGTGATGAATTTATTACAGATGAACTTGCTAAGAAAATTGTAGATGCTGGTGTTACAGGTATGTATATCCGTTCTGTATTTACTTGTAAGTCTCGTTTAGGTATTTGTCGTAAATGTTATGGACGTAACATGGCTACTGGTAAAGACGTAGAAGTTGGTGAAGCTATTGGTATTATGGCTGCCCAATCTATCGGTGAACCAGGTACACAGTTAACAATGCGTACATTCCATACAGGTGGTGTTGCCGGTGCCGGTGCAGAAGATATCACTCAAGGTTTGCCTCGTGTTGAAGAATTGTTCGAAGCTCGTTGTCCAAAAGGTGTTGCGGTAATTGCTCAGATTTCTGGTGAAATCACTTCAATCGAACGTATTGAAGGAACAATGCGTCAAGAAGTTATTATCACAAATGAACACGAAAGTGTTTCTCATAAAATCAATGCGAACCAATCAATGCGCCCATGGGTTCAGATCGGTGCTAAGATCGAAGCCGGTGTTGCGTTGACTGAAGGTCCATTAGATCCAAAAGAATTATTACGTGTTGCTGGTGTACGTGAAGTTCAAGATTATATCTTGAAGGAAGTTAAGAAGGTATACCAAAGCCAAGGTATCGAAATTAGCGATAAACACTTGGAAGTAATGATCAAACAGATGATGAAGAAAGTAATCGTTGTAGAAAGTGGAGACACAGACTTAAATGTAGGTGTTCAATTGTCACTTAACAACATCACAAAAATTAACCGTGAAGCATTATTAAGTGGAAAAACTCCAGCTACTTTCAAACCTGTATTACTAGGTATTTCTAAATCTTCTGTTGAAACAGATTCTTTCTTATCTGCCGCTTCATTCCAGGAAACTACAAAAGTTCTTACAGATGCGACTATCAAGGGTAAAGTTGACCACTTAATTGGTTTGAAAGAAAATGTTATCATTGGTAAATTGATTCCTGCAGGTACAGGATGTCAAGGTGATCGTCCTCAAAACGAAATCGTAGCTGCAAAGGCAAAAGAACTTCGAGACAAACGTATTGCACGTATGAATGAAGTTCATAATGAAGATGCTGAAAAATTTGATAAATTAGTATCAGGATCTGACGATAGAGATATGATGGATACTGTAGACTCTTCAGTAGAAGAATCAATTCTACAAGATGCAGAAACTACAGACAATGGTTCAATTGATATCCAATCTGAAGAATAAGATTTAAGGAGTAGGTGAATGCCTATTCCTTTTCTTTAGGAGATAGTATGGAAAAATATTTTGAATTGTCAAGGGCCTATTATACATATTTAAAAAACAGCACAAAGAAAAATCAGTGTACTGTAAGTGTAATATGTGATGATATTGATATCAAACATGTCATCATGGATGGTTTATTATTTGATGGTGCATTCATATATGATGGATATTGTGAAAATATAGATGGAACAATTACAGTTTGTGATGGGAATATTTCACTATCTGGTTGTGAATTAGCTGATTTAGTATATGGAAATTATGCATCCAACTCCAATGGAACAATAATAAAAAAGTAGGATGTCTGTCCTACAAAATTTGAATATTATTTTTTAAGCATGTATCGATCATGTCTTCAGGCCATAAGCTAGCTTGAACTTCGCCGATATGTGCTTTTTTTAGTAGAAGCATACATAGTCTTGATTGACCAATACCTCCACCTAAAGTATATGGTAGTTCTTTATTAAGAATCGCTTTATGAAATGGCAGTTCGCATCTTTCTAAACAATTTTCTTTTTTCAATTGTTCTAATAAAGTATCTTCATCCACACGAATTCCCATAGAAGAAATTTCAAGAGCACTTTGTAGCGGTTCATACCAAAAAAGAATATCTCCATTTAATGTCCAGTCATCATAGTCGGGTGCGCGACCATCATGTTTTTCATTATTTGATAATTTATCACCAATCTGCATCACAAATACGCAGCCATGTTCTTTTGTGATGGCATTCTCTCTTTCTTTGGCAGTTAGATTTGGGTACTTATCCAATAGTTCTTGTGTTGTGATAAAGAAAATATCATCTGGTAAATGATTAACAGCCTGAGGATATTTGTACCAAACTTCATGTTCCATATGTTTAATGACTTTAAAAATCGTTCGAACATGCTCTTCTAGTGTTTGTTGGGTACGTTCATTTTTAGAAATGATTTTTTCCCAGTCCCATTGATCGACATATGTAGAGTGAAAGTTATCTAATTCTTCATCTTTACGAATGGCATTCATATTTGTGTACAAGCCTTCATGAAGTTTAAAGCCATATTTCTTTAAGGCCATTCGTTTCCATTTTGCCAAAGAATGTACAACTTCTAATTGTTCACCAGGCAACTCTTTCATAGTAAAAGATACTGGCTTTTCTGTACCATTTAAATTGTCATTTAAACCAGAGCTTTGTGTGACATATAATGGTGCTGAAATTCTTGATAAATTTAATTCTTTTCCAAATTCGTATTGAAAAGTATCACGAATATATTTAATGGCTTCTTGTGTTTCTCTAACAGTTAATACTGGATCGTAGTTTTCAGGTATAATAAGTTTCATATCATCATCTCCTCAATGTAAGTATTGTATCACAAAATATGAAAAGATTTTCAATTTATTTTGTGATAAAATCATTTTATGAACATTTTATTTTCAATTAACGCAAAATTCATAGGTTTGACAAAGACATGTATACAATCCATCTTTCGTTTTGATAAGAATATAGACTTTTATATTTTGCATCAAGATTTGAATCAGGAGCATAAGGATGATTTAATGCAATCTTTTCCAGAATGCACCTTTCACTTTATTGAAGTCAAGGAAGAATCTTTTAAGGATTTTCCTACTTCATCAAGATATCCATTAGAAATTTATTATCGATTATTCGCTTCTGATTTATTGCCAGATACGTTAGATCGAATTCTATATCTAGATGTGGATATTGTTGTGATTCAAAGTTTAAGGGAATTGTATAACATGGATTTTCAGGATAATCTTTATATTGCTTGCAGCCATGTAAGTGAGAATATGACGCATTTAAATGCGAAAAGATTAGGGTTGAAAGAAGATGTACCGTATATCAATACAGGGGTCTTGTTGATGAATTTAATAGCGTTGCGTAAACAATTGAATAAACAAGATGTGCTTAATTATGTAAATGCATATAAGAAAAAACTTGTGTTATTTGATCAGGATGTATTGACGGCATTATATGGAGATAAGACAAGACTTGTGGATTATCGAAAATATAATTTGAGTGAAAGGATGATGAATTTTTATAATTTACGAAATCCAAGAAATAAGATGGATTTAGATTGGGTAAAAGAAAATAGTGTGATTATTCATTATTGTGGAAGAATGAAGCCGTGGAGTGGCAAATATATTGGTTGTTTAGATTATTTTTATAGGGAGTTGGAAAAATGAGAGATCGGTTTTCAAATCGTTTAGGATTTATTTTAATTAGCGCGGGATGCGCAATAGGAATTGGCAATGTATGGCGCTTTCCATATATTGTTGGACAATATGGTGGAGCTGCCTTTGTCTTAATTTATTTGTTTTTTCTTGTTATATTAGGCTTGCCAGTTATGGTTATGGAGTATTCGGTAGGTCGTGCCAGTCAAAAAAGTGCAGCACTTTCTTTTGATGTATTAGAGCCAAAAGGTACAAAGTGGCATTTTATGAAATATGTGGCTATGGCAGGTAACTACATATTAATGATGTTTTATACATCGGTATGTGGGTGGTTATTCTATTATTTCTATAAGATGTTGATAGGGGATTTCAATGGCTTGAATGCAAGTCAAATTAATGATGAGTTTGGGTTGATGTTGTCAAATTCTTTTGTTCAAGTAGGAATGATGTTTCTAGTTGTATGTATTGGCTTTTTCATTTGTTCAAAAGGTTTGCAGAATGGTGTGGAAAAAGTATCCAAGTATATGATGTTGTGTTTATTAGTGTTGATGCTTATATTAGCAATACGTTCACTGATTTTGCCAGGGGCAATGGCGGGTGTAAAGTTTTACTTATTGCCTGATTTTTCAAAGATGCAAAATATATCAGAAGTCGTATTTGCGGCTATGGGCCAGGCTTTCTTTACTTTAAGTTTAGGTATTGGTGCCATTGCGATATTTGGCAGCTATATTGACAAAAGTAAAAAATTAACTTCGGAAGCTATTACAGTTGTATGTTTAGATACATTTGTCGCATTGGTTGCAGGCTTTATTGTGATTCCGGCATGTTTTGCGTATAACGTAGATCCTGGGCAAGGTCCTGGATTGATTTTTCAGACATTGCCTAATATTTTTGCGAATATGCAGCTTGGAAATGTATGGGGAGCTTTGTTCTTCTTGTTTTTGAGCTTTGCGGCATTAACTACAATTATTGCAGTATTTGAAAATATTATAACTATGACAATGGAATGGACTGGATGGTCCCATTCAAAAACCATAAAAGTAAGTTTTGTACTTGTCTTTGTGCTATCTTTACCTTGTGCATTGGGATTTAATGTGTTGTCTTTTATTCAACCATTAGGGGCTGGTTCAACCATCCAAGATTTGGAAGATTTTATTGTATCGAATAATTTATTGCCATTAGGCTCATTATGTTACGTTTTGTTTTGTACATCTAAATATGGATGGGGATTTAAAAACTTTTTAAAGGAAGCCAACTGTGGAGAAGGAATTTCTTTTCCTAAACAAGTCGGTTTCTATGTTTCATATATCATTCCTGTGATTATTTTGGTAATATTTATACAGGGATATATCTCTAAATTTTTGTAGGAGGAGCCATTATGATTAAGAAAAGAAAAGTAGTAATTGTTGGTGCGGGAAATGTGGGAGCAAGTACAGCTTTCTGCATGATCAACCAAGGGATTTGTGATGAAATTGTTTTAATTGATATGAATACGGAAAGAGCCAAAGGTGAGACTTTGGATATGATTCATAGCATTGCCTTTATGAATCGTAATATGCAAATTAAATTAGGGGATTATACAGATTGTAAAGATGCTGATGTTTTAGTGATTACAGCTAGTGCTCCAATGGGCAAGGAAAATGATCGTTTAGTGGCTTTAAAATCAAGTTCTAAGATTGTTATTAGCATTGTATCGAGTGCTATGGAAAATGGATTTAATGGTTTTATTGTTATTGTATCGAATCCAGTGGATATTATGACTTATGTAGCTTATAAAGTTTCTGGTTTGCCAGCAAATCAAATCATTGGTTCAGGAACATTATTAGATTCAGCACGTTTACAATGTCATATTGCCGATTGTATTGATGTGGATCCAAAAAGCATTCATGCCTATGTTTTAGGTGAGCATGGAGATAGTGAAATGATTCCATGGAGTACAATTCGTGTGGGTGGTAAAGATATTTATCAAATCATTAAAGACAATCCAACTCGTATGAATGAGGGTATGTTTGATAGTATTCATGAAGCTGTAAAAAAAGATGGTTGGGAAATTTTTAATCGTAAAGGAAATACTTGTTATGGTATTGCGGCAAGTACAACACGTATTGTTCGTGCATTGATGTTTAATGAATCTGTAGTTCTTCCAGTTTCTACTTATTTAGATGGTCAATATGGACAAGATGGAGTATTCACTAGTGTTCCTGCTATTTTGGATGCGACAGGTGTCAAAGAGGTTGTTGAGATTGAAATGACAAAAGAAGAAAAAGAACAATTTGATTCTTCTTGTAGCCATCTACAAAGTTTTTACAAGGAAGTTTAAACTTCCTTTTCTTTTAGTAACATAGGAGGTGTTAGGGTTGGCACAAGGACAAAAATTAATGACATCGGGATCGATTCCTAAGCAGATGGTTTTCTTTGCGTTACCTATATTATTAGGGAACTTATTTCAACAGTTATACAATACGGTAGATTCATTGATTGTTGGAAACTTTTTGGGAAGTCAGGCTCTTGCGGCTGTAAGTTCAAGTGGAAACATTATATTCTTGATGATTGGTTTCTTTAATGGTGTCGCGATTGGTGCAGGAGTAGTTATATCGCGCTATTTTGGCGCTAGAGAAATAGAACGTATGCAGAAGGCAATTCATACAACGGTAGCGTTTGGGTTGATTGTAAGTTTTTTTATGACACTTATAGGCATTTTTTTTACGCCTACATTACTTCGCTGGATGTCAACGCCAGAAAGTGTTATGGATGCTTCTGTAACGTATTTTAAAATATACTTTTTGGGTTCTTTTGGATCGATTATGTATAATTTTTTTGTAGGTATTTTACAGGCTGTAGGAGATAGCAAGCACTCCCTTTATTATTTGATTGTTTCTAGTGTTGTAAATATTGTATTGGATTTATTCTTTATTGCCATTCTTAAAATGGGAGTAGGATCTGCGGCTATGGCTACAATCATTTCGCAATATATTTCGGCAGGTCTATGTTTATATTTATTATTGACGACGAGTGGAACACATCGTATTGTCCTTTCAAAAATAAGGATTCATAAGGAGTTTTTGGGAGAAATCTTAAAGTATGGTTTGCCTAGTGGGTTTCAAAATTCCATTATTGGACTAGCTAATGTAGTTGTTCAATCGAATATCAACTCTTTTGGAGATATGGCTATGGCGGGATGTGGAGCTTATTCAAAGATTGAAGGTTTTGCGTTCTTACCAATTACTAGTTTTACAATGGCACTGACGACATTTGTTGGACAAAACTTAGGGGCAAGGCAATATGATCGTGTTTTAAAGGGTGCTAAGTTTGGTATGATTTGTTCGATGACTTTGGCAGAAATGATTGGCGTGATTATTTTTGTGTTCGGTTCACAATTTATTGCGGCCTTTGATGCGACACCTGAAGTTATTCAGTTTGGTACATTGCGTGGACAAACTAGTGCATTTTTCTTTTGTTTATTAGCTTATTCACATTGTGTGTCGGCTATTTTAAGAGGGGCAGGAAAGTCAATGGTTCCAATGATTGTTATGATGGTTTGTTGGTGTTTCGTGCGTGTTGCAGGTCTTACAATCATGAATGCTTTAGTGCATAATATTTGGTGTATATATTGGATCTATCCAATTACTTGGTCTTTATCAAGTATTACTTTCTTTATTTATTATCATAGAATAGATTGGCTTCACGCATAAATTTGACAATGGGATTTAATAAGTGATAGACTTATATCGAGGTAGATAACTATGAAATCAATGTTAGAAGAATTAAAAGATGTAAAAATTAAAAAGCATACAGTTACATCTATTGAATATGATTGCAAGTCTGAAGAAAAAGAGGACGAAGTATTTGACCAAGTTCATAATATTGTCACAAATCATTTAGATGACTTCGCAAAGATTACTTTTGATGTGGAAGCAGATCACAAAGTAAAAGTAGAAATTAGTGAAAACTAGTTGGACCATTTAAAAAATGGTCTTTTTTTTGTTTTTGTATAGTTTTGATAATTATATATTTGATACAATGAAATCAAGAAAGAAATGTAGGTACTATAATATGATAATTAAAAAAATTACATCAAAGCAAGATGGATTAAAGTTAGAGATTGCGATTATGGAGTGCAAAAATCCAAAAGGAATCGTACAGTTTTCACATGGGATGGCGGAGCATAAAGAGCGTTATTTTGATTTTATGCAGTATTTAAATGAAAGAGGCTATATTTGTGTGATTCATGATCATAGAGGGCATGGTGGTAGTGTAAAATCGAAGAATGACTATGGATATTTCTATACAGAAAATGCCAATTATATTGTGGATGATTTATTTCAGGTGACTGAGTACGTACGTGATATGTATCCTGGATTAGAGGTAACGTTATTTAGTCATAGTATGGGGACTTTGGTAGCGCGTTGTTACTTAAAAAAATATGATGAATATATTCGTTGCTTGATTTTGTGTGGTCCTCCTACAGAAAATTCGGCTGCTAGTTTTGCGGTTGGATTGGCTAAAATAATAAAACCTTTCTTTAAAGAAAAGAAAGGTAATGGCCTGTTGAATAAGATGGCTTTTGCAGGATATGAATCGGGTAATCGTTGGTTGAGTAAAAATTTAGAAAATGTGGATCAGTATGAAGCGGATGAATTGTGTGGCTTTTTATTTACAACAAATGGTTTTATAAATTTATTTCAATTGATGGTTAAAGCATTTGATAAAAAGGATTGGAAGGTTACGAATGGTGAATTGCCAATCTTGATGATCGCAGGTCAAGAAGATCCGGTCATTCAGGGTAAAGATAAATTTGAACAGTTAAAACAATTTTTGATGGGGGTTGGATATAAAAATGTATCTAGTAAATTGTATCCGACTTTAAAACATGAAATCTTAAATGAAAAAGAAAATCAAAGGATTTATGAAGATGTATATTCATTTATTAAGGATGCCAAGGATTAGTTCCTTGGCATTTTTGATAAAAAAAACTCGCGATTGCGAGTAGACATTTTACATGGAGCAGGTGATGAGAATCGAACTCACGTAGTCAGCTTGGAAGGCTGAAGTTCTACCATTGAACTACACCTGCATAATATAAGTGGTGACCCGTGGGCGATTCGAACGCCCGACCCTTTGATTAAAAGTCAAATGCTCTACCATCTGAGCTAACGGGTCACAAGTGGTGCCGACTATAGGAATTGAACCCACAACCTACTGATTACAAGTCAGTTGCTCTACCAATTGAGCTAAGTCGGCATTTTAATGGTGGAGGTTAACGGACTCGAACCGCTGACCCTCTGCTTGTAAGGCAGATGCTCTCCCAACTGAGCTAAACCTCCGTAAGTGCCTATTTATAATAGCACCGAGTTAAAATAAATGCAAGCACTTTTTGTAAAAATTATTTGAATTTGAAATTTGTTTAGAATCATAGCTAAAAGAATGGATAAAACGACGATGATCAACGTTTCTTTTGTGCCTTTATATAGGATTACAACTAGGAATACATAGAGTAAGAAATTCAATATAGTTGTACTTGATATTGTGTTTTCTGTATATGTGAAGCATGTGCTAAATAGGATGGCTAAAAGAATGGTTGAAAGAATCCAACCTTTTGTATCTTTTCGATTGGCTGACCATACTAAATAGGCGAAGATTGCCCAAATAAGTGTGAATACGATCCATGTTAGAAACATTTCTTTTGGCATGGCATGGGTAAGAATTTTTGAGAATAGACAATAACTTACAAAGCAAATAATGTTGAACAGGGTTGTATTTAGCATAGATGTTTTTTCAGAATGTGAATATAGGGCTATGATACTATTTATAAAAATCCATAGTGGTAAGTTTGATAGTAATTTAGTTGGATCAAAATATACAACAAATGGTTTAATATATTCTATATTTATAGGTATAAAAGATAAGAATGCCAATACGATTGCCGTTAGGATGATGGAAATAGTGAAGATCCAATTGTTGTTATTTGTTCTTTTCATTTTGATTTACCCTTTTTGAATAGATGATCGCAATAAATAAAAACAAGATACCTATATATAGGAACGCATGTGTAAGATTATAGGCAAATATAAATAAGCAAATAGCTGCGATTAGATATAAGATCGATGATACGATATTTTTGTTCATAAATGGTCCTCCTTTTGAAATGAATTATATCACACAAAAAGAAAAACTCCCATTGGGAGCTTTTGAAACAGCAATAAGAGAAAAGTGAAATAAGAATATGAATTGTGTCTTGCTGGTTTGTGATTTAATACTAAATGATTTTTCTTAAATTTAACTTAATCGTCCATACGAGATAATAAAATCATGAGTCCAGCTGAAACGGTGTTTAATGGATCGTCTGTGACAAAGATTGGACATCCTATAGTATTTTGTAGATAGGTTGATAGTCCACTTAGTAACATGGATCCTCCACAACATACAATTCCTCTCGTTTTTACGTCTTGTTGCGTTGTGATTGGTAAGTTTGATAAAAATTGTAGGATCCAATTTGCCCATTGTTGTACGAGTGGGGTTAGAACGCCAACAATTTGATTTTCATTGATGATAATCGATTTTAATACGTGACTGTTTTTATCCATACCAACGATTTCAAGACTTTTTGGATTTTGTTGAATATTGACTTGGCCAAGTTTTCGTTTAATTTTTTCAATTTGTTTATTAGAAACATTGATATTGTATGAATTGGTTAGCCAGTTTTTCAAGGCTATATTGATTGTGATGCCTGATACGTTACAACGTGCTTTCTTTTCCATTTTGCCATTTAAGAATAGGGCAATATCACAATTGGATGATCCAATGTTCAATACGCAGCTTGCGACGGGTAAGAAAAGATCAAGCTTAGCTCCGATTGCCGCAATCCAGATTTCTTGCTCAAAATAAACACGGTACGCTCCTAGGTCTTCTAAATGTTCTTTTAGTATTTGACATGATTTTTCACTAAAACTTGTTGGGTAGCTTACCAATAGAATGGTTTTTTGGAACATTTTAAAAGCTTTGTGTTCATATAATAATTGTTCTAATAAAATGTCGAGAGCATCAAAGTTGATTGGATTCTCGCGTAAAGGGGATATGATTCTAACATTTGAATCTGTAGAACCAATCATATCTTTGGCGTCTTCGCCTATGCCTAACACATGGTTTTGATTATCAAGCGCAACCATGCATGGCTCATTATAAAGTAATCCATCTTCTTGGGTACATAAGCGTATATAGTTTGTACCTAAATCTATTCCCATCCGAATCATACGATTCCTCCTAATAATATATGCCTTTATTTTACACCAGGTTAAATTGTGATACAATATGCATGCATTCCTACGTATATAAATGAATAATATTGAAATTAATAATATAAAAGAAACAGCACTCTTGGTTATATTGGATTCTGTTGAATTGGAAAAAACAATGTCGCATCATGACTTGTTTTTATTGTGGAGTAAGGCATTTGAGAATGTGGGTATACCTATATATATTGTTTTTCCAGATGATGTTATGAAGTTGAAAAAATTTTATCGGTTTTATAATACCGATATTCATTATATTTCAGATGTAGATCTAATTGAGAGATTAGATTGTGTTCAAGAAAAGGTAGTTTTTGGAAAAAAGTACAGAGTAATTTTACCGAAAATGTATGTGGTTCATGATAAAAAATTGGTGAATGAACAAAAAAGAATAAATAATAAAATGATAAAAAAGCTTTATATAAGGGCTTTAGAGCTAAAGTTTGAAAATTTTATAAAAAAAATTAAAAATTCCGTTGACATCCCTAACAACCTTTGGTAATATAAATGAGCGCAAACGAGTTTGCAGCGAAAAAAACATGGAGGTTTAGCTCAGTTGGGAGAGCATCTGCCTTACAAGCAGAGGGTCAGCGGTT
>ENA-UOJO01000140-UOJO01000140.1-human-gut-metagenome-genome-assembly--contig:-P57-NODE-140-length-118230-cov-19.717089_pt1 | contig 118230 bp, 125 predicted proteins | sample MGYA00242351_ERZ723898 | MGnify/ENA metagenome assembly ERZ723898 | reverse complement strand
GGCCGCCTATGCCGCTGAACAGTGACAGGTGCGTCATCCCTGATACGGGCATTCCTCATGCATCCCGAAAAACAAATGAGCATTGTCCATTTTCTTTATCGCTCCTCATCCTATTGGCTTTGTATTCGTTGTACTGGGCCCTATATCGGTAGCTGTCCCCAAATACGTTCCATGCCGCTTTCACCAGATTCGGCTCATAGGGGCGAATCTTTTCCAGATCCTCCACCGCCTTGTAAGATATCGGGCAACCGCAGCAGCCCGTCCGTGTCAGGCCGTATACTTCATAGGCATCGGAATGCCGAATGCCGTAGTAGTCCCTGTACCACGCCTTGTCTGCGTCTGTGACGTAGTACAGTGGCCGGAGCCGGTACTGTCCGCTGCTGGTCTCTGCGAAGCAGAGGGAAGTGTTATCCTTCCTCGGAACAGAGCGCATACCGCCTTCTGCCCTGCGTTCCCCGGTTATGATCATGTCGTAGTCCTTCTGGACGCTGTGGGCAAGCTGCTTTTTACAGTAGTCACAGCACTTCGCGCTGATCTGGAATTCCGGCGGACACTCCGCTATGAAATCCCGCATGTACTTGGAAGAATTGATGACCAGCTGAATATTCGGCCTCGGTTCCCCAGAAGAATTGCAGCAGCACAGGAAATTGATAACGCTTTCGCAGTTCGGATACCGCTCTTTCAGCTCTTTCCGCTTTGCGGTCTTATCCACCGCCTGATCGTATTCCTCCGTGATGGAAAGGGGAATCCCCTTCTTCTGCCACTCAGACAGACCGGCGGACATGATCTTGGAAACAAACGGGATACCGTACTTCCGGGAAGCCATGACGATATTCACCTTCGGTCGGAATGTTTCAATCTCCACGCCGTATTTCTGCGCTGTGTCCCGGACATGGTTCTTTGTCGCCATCATCTCAAGGCCGGTATTGAAAAACGCGTATTTGACAGGAGGAAGGGAGAAAATCTCCCGCGTCCTCTCAATTACGTCAATCAGGATATCGCTGTCCGCCCCTCCGGAATAGGAGCAGATTGCGTTAGGGTGTTCGATCAGGCGCTTTGCCACGATGCTCTTTATCGCCTCGAACTTGTGTGGCGCATCAAAATCCGCATAAGGAGGCCTATCTGTATAGACCCTGCTTTTGAATTCCTGTTTGCCCATCGCTTATCACCTCGTCATCCCTGATACGGGCATTCCTTGCTTCCCCACGGCACAACGCCACATGCCAGCGTACCCGATGCACCCAGCCAGCACTACTATGATTTCCTTGTCTGCTGTGTTCGCGTAGTCCCGCATCGCTAGCACCTCTTTCCATGCTTGTACGGCCTTGTGCGGTTGTATTCCATCTTCTCACGGACGATCGCATCAGCGTCCAAACCCTCATGCCCGAACCAGTCAAGAATGCGAATAAGGCAATCTGCCATTTCTACCGCGATTCCTTCCGGCTTCCTGCCACCCCATGATTCCATGTCGGATTCATAGTATACCGTTTCACCATCGAACATGTTTACATACGCCATCGGCCTTCCCGCACGGTATTCCTCTACCGCTTCCGACAGCTCGGAATGGCACAAGGCGGCAATTTCAAGCAGATTGCGCGGCTCGTCCCACCATCCATGACTTACAGCGTTATCATGGATTTCCTTAGACAGCTCGTTTAACATATCCCTTACCTCCCAGCATGTTGTGTTTGTTGTTTGTGATAAACTGCTTGTCGGCTTCAAAAATACGCAGCATCCTGCCGTTTACCTTTACCCTGACATGCGAACCCTGTGAAACCTTGTCCGTATAGATGCGCTTTGCGCACTTCATATCATTCGTTTCGGCGATTAACGTTTCACGCCCCGCAGTTATCGCCACAATTTGATATTTCATCGTTCAAATACCCCTTGATCGTCTTAATTGCTTCCTCCGCGCCGTAACACACCACGGCGCAGTTTCCTCGCTCCTGAAGGTGTGCAATGACCTCCTTCTGTCTTTTGCTCGGCCTGCCCTTATGAACACCCATTGCCTTGATTTCCGGCGTTTTCAGTTCGATGTACAGGGCTGCATATCCACCATGCGGCACTGGCAGGCAAATGTCCGGCATTCCCGCCTTTACCCCTGCAGCCTTTAACCGTGCTGCTTCGACTTTCCCGCGCTTACCTCCGTTGGGGATATGGTGGAGTAGTGACAGCTCCGGCATGGCTTTTTCCTGCGCAATAGCCCACTCGAAAACCGCTATTTGTTCCCGTTCCTCATGCCTGTTCATATTTCCTCCATTCCTCGCAAGCGGTAGTTCCTTCCGGGCTTTCTCGCTATGTTCACGATAAACCCATTTGCATACTCAAGGATCCTGCCGCCGATCGCTTCGTCAATCTCAACGATCTCCGATGCGTGCCGCTCGGATGAAATGATCGTGATGCAGTCTGCGTTATACCTTGCATTAATCAGCTCGTACGCAAGCCGGATATCTGCATCCGTTGGCCGATTCCCGGATATTGGCTTGAGAAAATCGTCAATGTACAACACATACACGGTTTTCAGCTTGTTCATCTCGCGCTCATATGCCACTGCATCCATGATGCTTGCTTTCAGCTTCGCCGCTGAATCCTGCCACAGCATATACCTTGCATTAAGCCCTGCGTTCATCAGCTCGCCGACCATGGCCGTGCATAGATGCGTCTTTCCACAGCCTGTTTGACCGCCGATGTAGAAGAACCTACCGCGCTTCGCAACAAAATCAAGCGCTTTCTGCTTTGTCATGGCTTGCCATGCTTCATCCGTCTTGAACGTATCGAACGTGCATTTTTTCAGCGCGTCACCTAACCCTGAATTTCGGATGCGTGCAACGGAAATCCGTTTTGCCATGCATCGGCATTTTCGCGTTGCCGTGGTTAGCATTTTCACGCCGAAAAAGTCACTCTCACGCACTTCCATGAAGTAGCCTCGATTCTTGCATTCCGGGCAATCTATTCCGTCTTTCACGTTCAATCGCCCTGCGTCTGCGTTAATCCTTTCGCATGCGGCTTGCAGCCTTTCACGCTGCTCTGCTTCGGTAAGCTCTGCCGTTTTCTTAGAGCATATCGCCGTAGACTTTGGAAACATGCTTTTCAGCGTGTCCGATATTGCCTGCATTGCGCTCATCCTTTCTGCGTTGTTCCCATGTTCGTACAGCTGCTTTCCAGTCTTTCATGGGCTGAGAACCAACCTTCCACCCCTTGGATGCATAGAAATCAACAAATCGCTGCGGGTCAACGTCATTCCGCCGCTCCCGGCAATATGCCTCTACATCCGATACGGACGGTGGAGAGAAACGCGCGTGCGCGTTTGGCGCTTTAGCGCCCTCTTTCGGATTCGTATTCGGATTCGGATTGGATTCGGATTGGATTACGGGAACATTTGCATTCATCTGCATGCAAATGATTTCAGATGATTTCACACATCCATCAGGCGAAGGAAACTTACTGCGTTTTGCTCGTATGATTTGGTGCTCATTCCAAGTTGGTAGTTGCAAGTATTGACGACCCTCATACTCGTACAGGGTGACTAATCCTACAGTCGCCAGCTTATTGATGGCATCTTCAACAGCCTTGAACGTAACGCTTTCTTTGAGCGGGAATAGCTTGTTTTTTATAAGCGCAACCCGCCCGTCGAATCTCCCGTAATCATCGCAGTTCACAATCAGTCTGTAAAATACGACTTCTTCAAACCAGCTCAGCCGATCAATCGAATCACTCGTGCAAATGCTCTCTTTCAAAATTCGATTCGGCATTCCGCATCACCAACTTAAAACATGAATTCTAGCGGTTTCTGCGAAAATGGAATTTCAAGCAACGGTTTCCATGCTTTCGTCTCAACCATCAAAACACGCTTTAACGGCAATGTAACACCTTGAAAAAGCTCGCATGCAGCTTCTTCTGATTCGATTTCGATGCTGTTACAGCATGCAACCGCTTCTTTCATTCCGCGCATCGTATTAACGATGATGCGCGTGCCACCGTGTATACAATGCCCATCCGGCACGCGGAATGTGTATTTCTTATTCGACCCTGAGTGCTTTGCTAAAACTACCGTAATCATGCTGAATCCTCCTAAAATGGTAAATCCTGATCGTCAACGTCTGTAAATCCTTCTGCGTCTACTGTTCCTTGCACAGATCCCTTCGGAGTAAGGAATTCGACCGCGCTTGCTACAATTTCTGTCACATATCGCTTTGTTCCGTCTTTCGCTTCATAACTGCGCGTTTGAAGCTCTCCAACGATTCCAACCTTGCACCCCTTTTCGAGATATTTACCGCACAGCTCCGCAAGCTGCCGCCACGCTACGATGTCGAAAAAGTCTGTGATTTGGCTCCCATCCTGCGCCTTGTACTTGCGGTTCACAGCGATGGAAAACGTTGTTACGTATGTACCGTTATTTGTTGTCCTGACCTCCGGGTCTTTTGTCAGGTTGCCGATTAAAATAACTTTGTTCATGCATTCCCCTTTCTGTAATACAAATTGCTTTCATCTAAACCGGGATACTTCTTGTTCAGATACGACCTTATGAATTCCGCAATGAATTTTCTGTCATCGGATTGATCGAACCTTCTGTGGCATTCCCGGCACAGCGTTACAATGTTCTGTTCGATTCCAAGCCCTCCTTTGCTTCTTGCGATGAAGTGCGCTTCCGGCAGTCCAGGAGCGCCGCACAGGATACATTGACCATTGTCGCGTTCAAACACGATACGCTTTACTTTCTGCGAGATTTCAAGCGCCTTTGTCCGTCTGCTTTTCATCGTCCCACCTTACTTTCATTAGCGCGATTTCATCAGGCGTTGCTGTGTCTATCCCGAGTTCCTTTGCTTCGCTGATGATTTCATCCAGCAATCTTGAAAATTCCTCGGTGTTATAGGTGGATGAGCCGTAATAGAGCATGATTCGTGCACAACCGTCAATCTTGCATCCGTCCATGACTTCCGCTACCCATCCAATCCCGCGCCCCTCCCAACCGTTTATAACGGCTTCGGCTTTGTCCTCCTGTGCCGCTATTACCGTGAACACTCCAACGCGCCTTAGAATCTCGCGGTAAACTGATTCTTTCGTGGCATTGACCTTCTGTGCTATCTTGTCGCACAGCACCCACATATAGGCGTTAGCGTCCAACGACCGTGATTTGCGATACTTCTTGACCTCAAGCGACAGATCGCCATTGAGGCTAAGAATATCATCAACGCTCTGTCGGGATTCCGGGGCGATGCGGAAGGAAAGAACCACATCCCCGGTTGAATAATCAATCTGCGCCGCTGCCGCTGATGCCTTTAGCTTCACCTTTACTCACCTCAATCAAAGCAAGCACTTCGTGCATTTCGTCCGTGGTAAGCTGTCCGAATCGTTTGTTAAACTTCTTCTGACATGCCAATTCAAGGCGTTTTTCGTCAGGGTAAGCCTGTTTAATTAAAGCTAGTAATTCACCGCGCGCCGGGTCTGATGGTTTCTGCTCCCGCTTCGGTTCTTCTGGTACGTAGTCATACTTGGTTCTATCTTCGCCCCAGTAAACATCGGCGCCAATTCCGAGCATCTTACATGCTACCGATATAGCGTCAGTTTCGGCTTTCTTAAAGGCTTCATCGTCAACATACATGCCGTTTCTTTCTTTTACCACATACATTGCGCCGCCTGTGCCGGGGATGGCTTCGCTCCATTCGCCGTCAACCTTGATATAGAGATTGATATTGCAGAATGCAGCAGTTTCACCAGTCGAATAGGGTTCTAACCATTGCTTGGTCAATTCGACTTTCCATCCGATGCCGCAGATGCCGAATTGCTCCGTCATTGTCTTGATTCGCCACATCGGGTTGATGTTGGTGTAACCCTTCAATCGTCCCGCAGGGATCGGCTTCTTTGCTTCTGCCGGAACTTTGCGCGTGGCTTCATAGATCCGCATGCTATCGTTCATCGCTTTTCTTCCTCCACCGCGCGTTCGCCATAGTTCGTTAGCTCATACGGCTCCGTGTCCGATGTTTTCATAAGTAGATAGAATTCCATTTATTTCACCTGCATCGACTTTCTTTCAACAATCTGCGCGTTCGGCATAACCATTCCGCCGTTGATCGCGTCCGTGATTGCTTTCTTATCAGGATCACGCTTGATACGGAGCAAGCTGGGCGCATACAACTCTGCCCATGCTGTAAATACTTCCGGGTCGCTGATCTCAAGTGCCTTGGATGACCGATAGGAAACTGACACGCGCGGAGTGCTGAATTTTTCCCCGGCAAGCGTTTTCGCCAGAAACTCGCGCAAGCTCTTTGCCTTGTTCTCGATGACCTTGCGCCGATCGGCTAGCGCTTCTTCCTCCGCTTTGATTGCAGCCGCATCGGAAGTAAGGTTTTTTATCCAACACGCGATGCCCTCGATCTTTTCAGTCCTGCTAATCTGCAACTCATCAAACGCTTCCGGGTTCGTGATTTCGCCATATTCGTTGATTAACGCCATGATGTTTTGGTCGATTTCGTATAGTGTCATTTTGATTCCTCCAAATACTTGCCAATGATGTATTTAACGCCGTCCTGCATGGTGTCAAATCCTTGCGCCTTAAACCGCCGTTGCAACCGTTCATATTCCAGCTCTGTCATCCTACATTGGATTCTAGCTTTCAATCGTCTGTTGTCCTTCCTGCGGCATTGTGGTACGGTTGATGCGAACGCAGATTCCCACGCGGATTCTAATGCCAATACCGGGCGTATGCCGTAGTCATTGGGGCGTTCTACCTTGCTGTGCAGATACTTGTCATATTTGGGGAACTGCTCTCGCGCCACTTCTACCATCTCTTTGGATGTGATTCCGCGCGATTCCTTGAATTGCCTGACATCCAACATTGACAAACTCCTCCATTTCTGTTACGATTCAATTAGATATTTTCTACATGTGCTCGTTCGGGTTGGTCGTCCCGGCGGGCATTTCGTTTGTTAATAAGGTTCGCAGGATTTCAAGTTCGTGCCCCCCTGCGGCAGCCCATGCGGCATCCCTTGCGGCATCCCATGCGGCAGCCCTTGCGGCAGCCCTTGCGGCATCCCCTGCGGCAGCCCTTGCGGCATCCCCTGCGGCAGCCCTTGCGGCAGCCCATGCGGCAGCCCCTGCGGCACGCAGTTCCTTATCCTTGATTTCGCCACGCAACCACTTGCGTTTTGCTTCAATCGCCGCTATGCTTCGCGGGTCAGGGTTGTCCACAAAAGATAGCGCATATTCCGCACAACGGCACGCAAATTCGTGTAATATAGGCGCGTCAATAAATTCCTCGCGCAGCACCGACCATAATTTATCGCCAGCAGACACGTTCGGCAGATTCAGCACGTCAAGTGCAGTCCATTCCGCACGCAGCGCGGCGATACTGGCGAACCTTTCCCGGCCTGCCGCATCTTCCAGCCAGCAGGGGCCGAAGCCCTTGAATTGTTCGGGTGTTACAGTTTTCATTTGGCATCCCCCTTCAGATCTTCGATGTATAACCGCCTGCGCGGTTGCTGCCGCTTTTCCGTCCTGCGTTGTACGCCCTGCGCAACCGCAACGGCGATCATGATCCCTAGAATCACGCCAGGCAGAGTGAAGCTGAAAAATAATCCGAAGTAGTTCATACCTTAATTCCTTTCGGTCTGTTCGCCCTGAACGTCCCATTTCGCTGCTGTCTGTGAATGTTTTTGCGGTATGTGATATAGTCCGCTGCGGCTAAAATCTGCCGTTCTAGCTCCCGCCGCAAATACGTTTTTCGCGCTGCTGCGTACCCGTCAATGAATGCTTGCTTGTCCATCATGTCAACCACCTGTAGGCCGTCCGTACTCCAAGAAGTACAGGAACGCCATTCTTGGAATGATTACCCTTGCGCCAAGGCAGATGACCGGGAAGCCAAGTTTAATAGGGTCTGCCTGCGCTTGGTTTCGGATGGTCTGCGGATTCGTTCCTAGTGCCTCCGCAACATCCACAACTGAAAGTGTTTCTTTGGTCGATTCTCTGATTTGGTCTAGTGTCATGATTCCTCCGTTACTTCCACCGCGCAATGCTTTATGATGTAGGCAAATCCCCCTAGGAAGGAGGTGGTTACTTATGAGCGAAAAGCTTATTAAGTACCTGCTAAATTCCCTTCGTCTCCCACGGTAAACCAACCGTAGTACTGGATGGGGGTGCGTTGCACATTCGTCATCGGTAGTTGGGTCAAGAAACGGTCTCACACGCTGTTCCTGTTCCGAATACCACGGAACGCCTTGGATGCAACCCAACGGAGATAATGTGGGGAATGGGGTGTGCCGTGTGAGGGCATGCCCTTTTTCCTTTCGTAACCATCCTTCCCTGCCTACATCGTGAAGCATTGCACGATGTAATGTAGTTACTTTGAGTCTAAATGATCGGCAATCCGTTTGATGAGTTTTGACATTCCAGTTTTGAACGATAAACGGTAATCGTCATCTTCCGTAACTGGTGCAACGGTGCCGAACCCGATACATTCGGATAATGTCCGAAGTATCATCGCCATTTCCTTTGGCGTGAATTCCGTTTCTTGTGTCGTTCTTTCGCTTCTCATGTTGATACAATGTCCTCTAGGTCTTCGGCACGCGCTTTCGCGTATGCAATCCATCCTAGGACGCTAAGGCCGATGCCGGATATCGTCATAATGATAATGGCGGCTAACGATGTTTGATATAGCATGAAATTCGTTCTCCCTCTCCTTTTAAGGTTTTATGACCGAGTGTGGTGTTAACTGGATGAAGCGGTTAGCTCGCTTTCATCTTGAAAAGGTATCCGACATCATATTCTGGGAACCTTGCATCCCTCAAAGTGAACGCCTCATCGATTGTAAAAGGCGTGTCCCCGTTCACCTTGTTACCTGCGGTATTTCTGTGTACTCTTAGAATCTTTGCAACATCATCTACAGACACACCATTCCTAGCCATTTCAGCCCGAAGATTAATATAATTGCGCTTCAACCCATCACCCCCTCAAGTTCGTTTTATGCGTTTGAATAACTTATGAGTTTATTATATATGCATATGCCTAATGTGTCAATGCCTTTTTATGCTTTTGCATAATTTATTTGTTGACTGCACATAGCTTGTATTATATAATTAAGAAAAATAATGCGTTGGTTTTGAGGTGAAAATCATGGCAATAGGTGAAAAGCTTGCAAGGATTATTAAAGAGAAGAATAGGAATGTGAACGATATAGCATCATCTACGGGTGTTAATGCGCAAACGATTTATAGCATAATAAAGAGAAACAACACAAAGGCGGATCTAGATGATTTGTTTTTGATTTGCGATGAACTAGGCATATCCATAGACGAATTTAGAAGCGATGATATTTTTAATAGGGATAATGCCGATGTACAATTTAATAATCTAACGGATGACGAAACTAGGCTTATAAAAGCATTCAGGAGCCTTTCTACCGAGGATAGAAACGCGCTGATTCGGCTTGCCGAGTACGCAGACAAAGCAACCAATTCACAGCATGTTCAGTCATTGGAGGGAGAGGCATTAGCTGCATCGATGTACATTGAACAGATTTCGTGTTCACAATCAGAAAGCCGGGAAGTTGATTCGAAATGAAGTATTTGATATTGGGCGAACAAGGAATATCTACATAGATTTTCTCCATAGTTTCCTCCAAAAATAGAACGTTCGTTCCTGCGCCGTGTGTCTATTCTACGCTATGCCGCTCCGGATTGCAACGGCAAAATTTTCTGATGTGGGTGTTGCCGTGGTTTCGGTTGCACTAATGCATGAAAAAATCTAATGGTTTCATGAATTGATTATATTGTAACGCACGATGGAATGCGTATCCAGTGGTAAATATTTCCATAGAAGTACTATTGCCTATATTTTACTTGAAAGGCATTACAATACATAAAACATTAAAACAAAGGGGGAATTTTACATGAAAAAGTTCGGGAAAACATTGATCTGGTTTGCAATTATAGCCCTTCCAGCAAAGTGGATAGGTGGAAGCATGGGCGCGTCATCGGTGGGCGGCAAATACACAATGCCGACAAGCGAATTATTTTCAACGATAGTGATTTGTATTTTTCTCGGCGTTATTGGTTGGCTGATTGTAAGAAGCGCGAACAAGCGAGATCAAAAGGTTGAAAAGGAGCAGGATCAGGGAAACGAGTGAAACTAGGTTCATAAGGAGGATTCGACAGTGAACGAAAACAGCCAAAATGCGCAAGTGAAAGATGATAAGGAAGCTGCATGGAATCGGGCTTATGAAACGATAAAGGGCTATGATTATTTTTTGCCCGAAAAGATTAGGGAGCGTGATGTAATAGGAATCGCAAAAATCCTAAAAGAAAAAGAAGGTAAACACATAGCTGGGGTGATCGCGCTATCAGCAGTTATCGCAGTACTGCTCGCTTTCAAACAAAACAGCGATGTACCAAAAACGATATGGAGTGCCGTAAAAATCGGATTGTTATCGATAATTTATATGCCTGCGCCATTACTTGTATATTATTTAATAACACATACAATTGGTAGAAACGAATATTATGGCGATGATATTGATGTAAAACCTAAAACTAGGCTTAAGGGCTTATTGTTGTTGTTAGCTGCCTGTATTGGACTTTCTGCGATTTTTGTATTTGGTAGTAAGTGATGATATGCCGAAAGTGTAAACAGGAAGTCACAGACGGCGCATATTGTCTTATGTGCGGAGCGAAGCAGGAAATAACGCATGGGAAGAAACGGCGCGGAAATGGGCAGGGGTATGCCCGGAAGCGCGGGAACACGTGGCAAGCAGAACTAGGGATATACAAAAACGGAACACGGATAACGCTAACTAAGGGCGGTTTTAAGACGAAAAAGGAAGCGTTGGAATATGTTCCGCAGTTGGCAAAAAAGCGCAGAAAGGATGTTCCGACCCTGCGCAATCTGTATGATCCGTGGTCAGAATCGGCAATGTTGAAACTATCGCAATCCAAACAAACGTCATATAAAATTGCGTGGGAGAAGCTGAAAAGGATAGCAGACATGGAGTTGACGGAATTGACCATAGCTGACTTGCAAGGCGTTATAGACAAGGAAACACCAACGTATTATACCGCGCGGGATGCAAAAACGCTGTTGTCACACCTGTATAGGCGCGCATGCGCACAAGGCGATGTGCCATCAAACCTAGCCCAATATATCGAATTGCCGAAACTGGAAGAAAAGGAACGACAGCCATTTACGCGGGAAGAAATCAATAATATATGGCGTGCGTTCGATTCTGGGGACATGTTCGCCGGGTATGTATTGGTTATGATTTATTCAGGCATGATGCCGGGGGAATTGCTGAAACTGGAAAAAGACATGATTCATTGGGACGATCGGGAAATTGTCGGATGTGGGATAAAAACGAAGGAACGGAAAACAAAACCAATAGTAATTGCAGATGTGATTGTACCTGTCCTTGAATCGTTGTGCGAAGCTGCAAAAGGGGAAAGATTAGTGTGCATCAAGCGCAATGATTTCTATGATGAATTTGATGCAGCAATGAAGCGTTTTGGGTGCAGGGATTTAACGCCGTATTCGTGCCGCCATACGACTGGCACGGAGCTTGCAGCAGACGCTACAATACCGCCGTCAATCATTCAACGCGTCATGCGGCATACTAAATTTTCAACAACACAGCGGTATATACACCCGGATAGCGGCGCTGCACTGGATGCAGTGAACAAGATCGAATGACGTACAAATAACGTACAGATATCATTATTTAGTAGTTATTTAGCCATTTTTTGTTCCACTGCTAAGGGAGTAGGCTGGGGTGACTGGCGCGAGGGTTCAAATCCCTCCTTCTCCGCCACGTCGGAACAAAGCGAACTTTGTTCCGACGTTTTTCTTTTGGGAAAACGCCGTTCGCCCGTTCCCTTGCGCCTCCTTTTCCAAAAAAGGCAGCGCTTCTTCGGCTATATCCGGCCGCAAGCTTTGTCCGCCTCCTCAGCACCCGAAAACGTAAAGCCTGCGGCCCGCCAGATTTGGCGTGTGCCCCCTTGTCAATTGTTGGTATGCTTCGCAGTCACCGCATCGAACGCGCCATTGGCCGCAAGGCTCACCACCACGGCATTCACCACGCACAATGCGGCAGTATCCCACGTAAGCGCGCCGGTGAAGAACGTGGCCACCAGCAGGATGATCAACGCTATCACATAGCTGAAGATCCGCGTCGGGATGCGGTCAATGAAACCAATCCCCTTCAGAAGCTGTGTCACGAGTGTTGTCGCCAGTGTCGCGCCGGCGTAAGTTGCAAGAATCGTCCAGGTGAAAAAATCGTTCATACAGTCCGTTTCCTTTCTCATTTTGCTGCCTACTATCTTATATGCTTCAAGCATATGCAAATTTTCCGTCGCAAGACCGTTTGTGCAAGCTGTTTCACGCGAGTTCTGCCGGTTTTCACCGTTCAGCAGCGCATGGAGCATGCAAAACCCCGGGGTTGTTAAGGGGCCGCAGCCCCTTAAGTTTATTCCGGCTTTGACGACATGTGGGTCAAAACGGATGAAGACCTGGAGGTTTTCGTACTTTGCGGGTTTTGCCGCCCGGGAGCGAAGCGAGAGGCAAAACCTGAGAAAACTCGAAAAAGTGGCTTACAGCCACTTTTTCGACACTCTGAACCCCGGGGTTTCTCCGCCTTATTGATATGATTTGCGCGCCGCTATGGCAGCCGGCCGTTTTTGAGACGGAATCAGGCTGCTTTTCCATGTGCCGATGGCGCTGGCCAAAGAACCGTACCTGCAATCCATCAAAGCCTTATGAATGCGCAGCAGCCAATTTCGGACATTTTCCGAAACCCCAGCGATTCGTAAAAGGCAATATTGGCGGGAATATCATCCGTTGCAAGCTCAATTTGCCGCACGTTGCGGAATCTTTCCAGCACAGCCCGCACCAGCTTGGAGCCGATGCCCTTCCGTTGATGCTCCGGAAACACCAAAATGTCCTGAATCAGCGCGATGGTATGTCCGTCGCCAACGGTGCGGATGATGCCCAACAGCGTTTGTCCATCGTAAGCGCCGAGGGTAAAAAGAGAATTTGCAAACCCCGCTCTTAGTGTTTCGGGATGCTGGGTATATGCCGTCCAGCCAACGCTGGCATAAAGGCTGAGGAGTTCCTCTTCCTTGTATTCCCTGTATTCTTTGATTTCCATACACACGCCCTCCTGTGTTTTCTTTCGTCCCGTGCAGTCCGAATCCTCCCCTGCAAAAACAGCAAAGCGGAGCCGCTTGCTTGCGCGCGCGGCTCCGTTCATCATTGTTCTATGCTTCAACTTGCATTCATCTGAGCCAAAGCCAAATCACTAGGCCAAGCCCGCCGAACATCACAAGGCCAAACAGGGCATACGCGGCGTATGCGCCGCCGTAAGCGGAAATTCGTTCTTTCCATGTCAGCTTGACCGGTTCCGGCTCTTCCCTCACGGTGCCGAACGGCACAGGAGGCTTCCGCCGGCAGCGGGAAATCGTGCCGGGCATGCCGTCAATACTCATGTCCGCAATCACGCGCCCATCGTCCACGAAGTCATCCTTACGGCGCTTTTTCACATTTTCCTTCACCTTCGGGTTCATTCCTGTGAATACAGGTGGCATGCCACCCTGTGCCCCGGCTCGTATTCCCTGAACTGCGGCACTTCCTTTTCACAAACATCCATACAGTATTGGCAGCGTGTGCGGAATTTGCAGCCGGAAGGCGGATTGGCCGGGCTGGGGATGTCGCCCTTGAGAATAATGCGGTTCATCTTCATGTCCGGATCCGGCATCGGAACCGCGCTCAGCAGCGCCTTGGTGTAAGGATGCATCGGGTTGGCGAAGATCTTTGCCTTATCGCCCGTTTCAACCAAATTGCCCAGATACATCACGCCAATGGTATCCGAAATGTGCTCCACAACGGAAAGGTCGTGGGAAATGAACAGGTACGTATACCCGAACTGCGTTTGCAGGTCCTTCATCAGATTGATGATCTGCGCCTGGATGGAAACATCCAGTGCGGAGACCGGTTCATCGCAAATGATGAATTCCGGGTTGAGCGCCACGGCACGTGCGATGCAGATGCGCTGCCTTTGCCCGCCGGAAAACTCATGCGGGTACCGGTAAAAATACTGGGGCTGCAAGCCGCAATCCTTCATGACCTTACGGATGTAGGATTGGTATTGGGATTTCGGCACGATATTGTGCGTGCGCACGGCTTCTCCGATGATCTCGCCAACAGGCATGCGCGGCGAAAGGCTGGAATAAGGATCCTGGAAAATCATCTGCATGTGCGGGCGCAGCGAGCGGAGTTCTTTCTTGGAAAGCTTCGCAAGATCGCGTCCCTTGAACATAACCGTGCCGCCGGTTACGTCATGCAGGCGCAGGATGGTGCGGCCGACTGTGGTTTTACCGCAGCCGGATTCGCCCACAAGGCCCATCGTCGTGCCGCGCTTTATGGTGAAGGACACATCGTCCACCGCTTTCACGAAGGACTTTGCCTTCCCCAGAACGGAGGCGTTAATGGGATAATACTTTTTAAGGTTTTCTACTACCAACAGATTATCGTTTTCCATCTTCTACCTCCTCATTCGCTCTTTTTGCCCGTGAGCGCATCAAAGTAAACCGCATCCCGGTCTTCCTCGTAAAGGTAACAGGCGGCAAAATGCGTCGGGGAGAACTGCAGCATCGGCGGATATTCGCCGCCGCACTTTTCGGTGCACTTTTCGCAGCGGTTCTTAAAATAGCAGTGGTTGGGCATGTTGATCGGGTTCGGAACCTGCCCCGGGATGCTGTAAAGCCGATCCACCGCTTTGTTTACGCTCGGTTTGCTGCGCATCAGGCCAACGGTATACGGATGCTTCGGCGTGTGGAAGATCTCCCGCACGGTGCCCTTTTCAATGATGCGGCCCGCATACATGACCACGACGTAGTCCGCCATTTCCGCGATAACGCCAAGGTCGTGCGTGATGAGCATGATGCTGCCGTTGATCTTATCCTTAATGCCGCGCAGAAGATCAAGGATCTGCGCCTGAATGGTAACATCCAGCGCTGTGGTGGGTTCGTCCGCAATGATGAGGCGGGGGCCGCAGGAAAGCGCCATTGCAATCATAACCCTTTGCCGCATGCCCCCCGAAAGCTCGTGCGGATAGCTTGCATACACCTTATCCGGCATGGCGATGCCGACGAGCTGAAGCATCTCGATGGAATGCGCTTTCGCGCTTTCCGCCGTAGCGCCTTCTTCATGCAGCAACACAACCTCGTCCATCTGCTCGCCGATGGTGAACACCGGGTTCAGGCTTGTCATCGGCTCCTGGAAGATCATGGAGATCTCCTTGCCCCGGATATGCAGCATCTCGCTTCTGGGCATCTTTGCTATGTTGTAGCATTTTCCATCGCTTGCAAGATAGCGGATTTCGCCGGAGACGATCTGCCCCTGCGGCGCCTGCACGAGCTGCATCAGCGAGAGCGAAGTAACGGATTTTCCGCAGCCGGATTCGCCGACGATCCCCACCGTGGTGCCCTGCGGCACGTCGTAGGTTACGCCGTCCACCGCCTTCACGGTACCGATATCGGTATAAAAATACGTGTGCAGATCGTCGAACTCAACAACGTTCCTGCTGTCCCGCATTTGGGAAAGATATTCCGATTCGGGCACATTCTTGCGCGCCTTGTTGCGCTCAAACTCACGCGTAATCTTCGCGTTTTCCTTGCTGATGCGCCGTTCGTCGCGCAGCGTCAGGTACTCGGTATCGTCAACGCCCTGAATCTTCTTTTTCTTGAACTTATTTAATACTGCCATAGCGCTACCTCTTCATTCTCGGGTCAAACGCATCGCGGAGACCATCGCCGATGAAACTGAAGCCCAGCACCGTAACGATGATCAGGATGCCCGCGGGAACCCACATGTTCGGATAGTTCGCCAGAATTTCCTGCCCCTTGGAAGGATCCGCCAGCGCGATCATGGAGCCCCATGCGGCGCGCGGGAAGGGAACGCCCAAACCAAGGTAGGAAAGCGTGGACTCATACAGGATGATGCCGCCAAGGCCCAGCGTCATGGAAACGATCAGCTGCGGCATGACGTTTGGAATCAGATGCTTGAAAATCTTATGCGTTGCCGAAAGGCCGGTGGTTTCGGCGGCAAGCATATATTCCTGTTCGCGCAGCATCAGGATCTGACCGCGCACGATGCGCGCGGCTCCTGTCCAGCCCATCAGGGTGAGGAATGCCATCAGGTAATAAATGCGGTGCTCTGCGGGGATGCTCTCAATAGAGCTGATGGCCGCAGAGAGAATCAGCAGGATCGGCATGCCCGGCAGGCAGGCGAAGATGTCGACAACGCGCATCACAACCTGATCCACCCACTTGCCGAAGTACCCTGCAAAGCCGCCGAGCACGATTCCGATGATCGTTTCCAGGAAGATAACGATGAACGAAATTACAAGCGAAATGCGGCCGCCGTACATCAGGCGCACGAAAATATCGAAGCCGGAGGTGTCCGTGCCCAGCCAGTGATCCTTGGAGGGCGGGGCCTTAAAGCTTACGATGGACTGCGAGCGGTCATAGTAGGTATATTCCTTGCCGTCCGCCGCATAGAAATCGCCCTTGGAGACCATGTCGGAAACGCGCTCAATCTTGAACATCTGCGTTTCGCCATATCCCCACACAGCGTCCGTAATCAGCGGGCCCACAAAGGAGAACAGGAACACGAACACGATCATGCAAAGGCCCGCAATGGAAAGTTTGCTGCGGAAAAAGCGCTTTGCAACCATGCGGCCTGGTGAGATGACGCGGAAGTTTTCCTCCACGATGATCTCATCACCGGAAATATCGGTATAGCTGTGGTGTTCTGCGCTCTCAGCTTCCTGCTGAAGGACTTCGTCCTCCACAAGATCCGTATAGCTGTGGTGAGGCAGCGTTTCTTCCGGCTTGTTCGTTTCTTCAAAAGGAACCTTGTTTTCCATAACGCACCTCCCTTATTTCAGTTTTACGCGCGGGTCTACGACCATGTACATCAAGTCGGAGATCAGCATGCCGAGAACCGTAAGAATGGCAAGGAACATGTTATAGCCCATAATGAACGGGATATCGCCTTGCTGGGTCGCGCGCAGCGCCATATAACCGATGCCGGGGATCGCGAATACCGTTTCGGTAATCATCGCGCCGCCAAACAGGCTCGGCAACGTGCCGCTGAGCGAGGTTACCAACGGGATCATCGTGTTTTTGAACGCATGCTTGTATACGACCGTATGCTCCGAAAGCCCCTTTGCGCGGGCGGTGCGGATATAGTCGGAGTTGAGCACTTCCAACATATTCGTTCTTGTGAACTTCATCGTGCCGCCGATGCCCAACACAACCAACACTGTGATCGGCAGGATCAGGTGCCATACTTTGTCCAGAAATACCTCAAATCCCTGGCCCGGCAGGAACACCTTGGTCGCCGTGGTCAGGCCCTGAAGCGGCAGCCAGCGCAGCTGGATGGAGAACACGTTCATCAGCAGCGCTGAAAGGAAGAACGACGGCAGGGCCGTGCCGATCATTGCAAACACGGACACCGTATAATCATAAGCCCCGTATTGATTCACGGAAGCTTTAATTCCCATGGGTATTGCGATAACAGTTTGGAAAATAAAGGCGACAAGCGCGATGATAAAGGAAATCCATATATACTCCCCAAGCACCTCGGTGACCGGCTTTCCATAAAGGAACGAATAGCCAAGATCGCCTGTCATCGTGCTGCCCAGCCATTTGGAATAGCTTTTCATAATCCCGCCGAAGCTTTTATCCGCAAGGCCGTAAAGCTCTTTGAGACGCATGACTTCGTCCTGTGTCATGGATCCGTTTTGCACCGCGGCTGCAGTTTGGCGGTCAATATAGTCGGCAGGCATCAGCATGGTCAGCATGTAGATGAGGACGGATACGCCAACCAGGATTACCACCGCGAGAATGAGTCTTTTTAGGATATATCTCCACATAATGAATCCCTCTCCCAATCCCCGTCGTGCATGTTATGCGCGGCAAGGCTTGGCTTGCGCCAAGCCTTGCAACGTTTGCGACAGTTTATTGCGCGGGAAGCCCCGCTTTGATGTGTTAGTTCAGTTCCACGTTCCAAATGTAGGCAAGCGGCCCCTGGAACGGGGTGACGTCCTCACCGCTGAAGAGGGTAGCGGCATTGATGACGTCCTTGTTGAAGACGAACATGTTCTTGCGCTGATAGGTCGGCAGCTGCACAGCCAGTTCGCCCGAGATTTCAAGCGCCTGCGCATAGATGGGCTTGCGCTCCTCGCGGTCCAGCGTTCCGCGGCCAGCCTTGATCAGGCTGTTGAGTTCGGTCAGCATCGCCTTCTGCTCATCGGAACCATCCGTAAAGAGGCCGTACAGGCCGGTGGACTCAGGGGAAGTACCCTGGTTCTCAGCAGGATCGGAATACCAGATCTGGAACATATCGGGGTCTACGCCGCCGCTGCCCCAGGCAGCTGCCCAAACCTGAATGCCGGAGTCATACGCGGTGCTGAGCTTGCCGAGCAGGTTCTGGTCGACTTCGATGTCAGCCTTCACGCCAACCTTGGCCAAGACTTCCTGCGCGTTCACGAAGATCGTGCCGGCCGGGTGATCCTTTGCATCGGAGGGCAGGGTCATCTTGATGGTGACCTGTCCGCTGTACGCTGCGCCCATCAGATCGGTGTAGCCTTCGGGATAGCTCATGATGTTCTTGGCTTCGTCATACACAAAGCCGGCGTCAATGAGCTTCTGCTTAATCTGCTCGCCAGTCTCATCGTATGCGTAGATCGGCTGCGGATCGTCCGGGTATGCCCACTGGATCTTGGTCATGTTGCGGGTGTTGACGCTTGCAAGCTCGCCATAGTAATCGTCGATGGCAAGCTGCGGGTTCATCGCCATCACGATGGCCTGACGGAGTTCGAGTTCCTTGAAATAACGGGCGTTGATGCCAATGTAGCCATAGCCATCGTTGTCAACAAGGATATAGCCGAGCTTCGCATAATCGCCTTCGCCGCCGGTGACGTTGTTGATGATCTCCGTGGAAGCGGAAGGATCGGAATAGTGGACGGAGCCGGTCTTCAGGGCATCCATCTCGGAACCGAGGCTGATCTCCTGATAACGGAGCGTCTGGATCTTCGGGGAGCCAAGCATGAAGCTGTCGTTCGCGGTGTAGGTTACGACGTTGTCCTTGTAGCTCTCGAAGACGTACGGGCCGGCGCCCATGGGCTTATCGTTCTTGGTTTTGAGGTGCGTCATGAAGTCGGCGGAGCCGATCACAACACCGTTCTCGTTGAGTTCGCCGGCGAAACCTTCCGTGTAATAATGGAACGGCGCCACGGTGATGCCAATCTGGAAGATGGCAACGGGGTCGATACCATCGATGACGATCTGAACGAATTCACGCTCAACGCCATCCTCGCAAACTTCCTTGCCGGAGGTGATGCCGGTGATGGTCTGAACGCCGCCTTCAACAGCGCCTTCGTTTGCAAGGTAAAGATCCTTTACGCGATCCTCAATGAGGATGTCGCCGGCCTTTTCGCGGTTGATGCCGGATTCCTCGTCGAAGTTGTAGCCGTAAGTGCCAAGGATGTTGTTCCAGTAAATTTCAGCATTCACTTCATCGGTGCCGAGGGTGTAGGTGTTGCCGAGCGCATCGGTGAACACGCCGTCAGCCACTCCGCCGAAGCCCCACATTACCATGCCGAACACGGTCTGCAGGGTAGCATCCGCTTTGATTTCATCAGGGGTCTTACCGATGTTGGGAGCATACTGGTCATTGTTGTAGTTGCCGACAACATAATCCACGATTTCCTGCGCGAAGGCCTTACCTGCCTCAGGTAGGTATGCCCAGAACGCGGCCTGCTGCTCCGGCGTTGCGCCGTCAGCCGCAGGGTAGCTCACCGTGCCGTCTTCCGCAGCGGTGATGCCGGCTGCAAGGATCGCGTCCACAACCGCAAGGGCTTCCGCGCTGGTCTGGAGGCGATATTCGCTGGCGCCGTGGATCTTCTGGGTGTACAGCGTGGAGATTCCGTCATAGGCGGGATCAAGGTACACATAGTAGTTGAACAGGACATCCTTTGCGGTGACAGGCTCGCCGTCGCTGAAGGTGATGCCGTTCTTCAGGAAGATCTTGTAGGTGATGGAGCTGTTGTCCGCCGCCACATCCTCGGTGTAGGAGTATGCAAGGCAGGGATACTCAACGCCAGCCTGCGGAACGCCGTCTTTGTCATAATACAGAAGGCCGATCTGCGTCTGTGCCTGCACGTCATTATCATAGGAGGACGTGTAGAAGAAGGGGCTAAATTTGCCATCCAGCGTGCCGCTGCTCAGCACCAGGGGCGCGGTGGCGTTGTTGCCCGTGCGGGGCGTCACGGTCGCATCATAGCGATCCGCGGGTACATCGGGCAAAATCTCCGCAGGAACTTCTTCCGTGGGAGCGGGAGTGGGGTCAGCGGTGGTCGGCGTTTCAACCGGGTCGTTGTTGCCGGTCTCCTGACAGCCAACCACTGCAAACAACATCATCGCAGCCAACGCGAGCGCCAGCAAGCGACCAAGCGTGTTGTTTTTCATTGTTTTACCTCCATTTATCTTTTTTTATTTTGTATATCGCGCCGGGCGGATCCCAACGCAAAACACAATCGGGAATTTTAAACCGCGGCCCGCTCAGGTGCAGGCCAGCGGAATGTTTGCCGGGTTATTGCAGCGCCATATTCCGGCGCGCGGCATCGGACGCCGTGACTGTGACGCCTTCTGCAGTGCAGTTGTTTACCTTGTTGCCGGAGCCCTTGCCAAACAGATCCCCAAGCTCGTAACGCGCCGCGCCGTCGTCCCCTGTGCCGGTTGTAATGGCCAGGTTGCGGAACGTGCAGTCCTGCACGGTGGTGTTCTTCGCTTCTCCCGCAAGAAAGCCTGCGGTCACCTGAATTCCGGAATTCACGTTGATTTCAAGGGCGCAATCTTCAAACACCACGCCTTCGATGACCGCGCCGTCCATCCGCGCGGCAATGCCGCCGGTTTTTTCTTTGTCCGGATCGATCTTCTTGCTGGAAAGCTTCACCGTCAGGTTCCGGATCGTGTGTTCGTTTCCCTGAATGGTGCCGTTAAAGCTATCGGCCACGGCGAGCTTCACGCCGCTGAAGTCAAGGTCTGTTTCTAAAATATAGCCGTTGATCTCGTTTCCCGAAGCATCCACACCTGCAAAGGAATATTCCCCGCCCTTTTTCAGGCTTTCCAAAGAGGTGACACGCACATAAAGCCCTTCGGTAAACTTGATGTATACCACCTGGGATGCGGTGTTCGCCTGATACTGCTCAATCGCCTCTTCGATGATCTGATCCTTATAAGCGCGGATTTCGGCAAGCGCGGCAGGGTCATCCGTCAAAAGCCGATAGCCCGCCTTGTTGATGTAAAGATAGCTGGTGTCCTCAGCGGAGGCCGCCTGCTCCTCTCCCTCTTCAGCCGCTTCCGGCGCAACATATTCCGCAGCTTCAAAATATTGCGGGAACCGCTCGGCAAGTTTTGCATAAATCTGCTCGTTTTCCAACAGAAGCTCCACATGCTCATACTGCGTGAAGTCATACGGAATGGTGCAGGCAGCATCTGCGTAGTAGCCGGCAAACGAATAGCCCTTCGGCGTGCTGAGATTCAGCGTTGCCGCGCTGAGTTCCTGAACCGGCGAAGCCGCGGTAAGGTTTTTGCTGAACACGACCTCGCCGGTGTCCGCATTCACGTAGTTCACCTTTCCCTGCGGAATCCAGCGCGCATAGAGCGTAAGGTTTTCCTGAATGCGGTCCTCGTCGAAATCCCAGCGGTCCTCGGCAGAGAATTGATAGACGGTGTTGCCTTCCGCATCCGTCGCATCCTCCTTCGCCGTATACCATCCGGCAAGAATATATCCGTCCTTCACCGGTTCCACCAGCATGTTGGTGGTGCCCGAAGGCTGGAACAGATATGAATTGTTCATGTAATAGACCTCGCGCATCTCACGGCTGTTGATGATGCCGCCGAGCGCATCATAGGTAACGCAGCAGCCGTATCCCCAATCGCCCGGATCGATTCCGGCGTCAGAACGCATGCAAGCCGAAAAGAGGACGGCGCAGACCAAAACCATGCTAATTATTACGATCTGCTTGATTTTTAACTTCATGCCCGTCATTTCGCTTCCTCCAAACACAAATATATTCTTTCAGCAGTTGTTGACAATTTCAAATTTTCACCCTGTCAGAAAAGGGATTTTGGCCGGCATTTGCAAGCCTACACACAAAAAATTGCACATACAACCTCCTATGCATTGTAGTAATTATATTTGGACATGAAGCACGTATTACCCGAATTTGGGTATATGTATTTGTTTTACTTGTTATCATGTGCATAAAATAACCCGTTTTCGGGTAAATTTTATGAAAAAACGGAGGGATCATGACATATTCCGAAATCCTGATCCAACGCATTACAGCGTTGTGTAAGCGCAGGGGAATCACCTGCAATAAATTGGCCACCATGTGCGGACTCAACCAGTCGACAATTGATAACATCATCCGTGGCATTACAAAAGACCCCCGAATTACAACGCTGCATCATATCGCCATCGGTTTTAACATGACGCTGGCGGAATTTTTAGACTTCCACGAATTAAACGAATTTTCCTTCGATGACTATTCCGCGGATGCAGACGATACTCATCTATAATGCGTCTTTTTGCCCGACATGCATGCGAAAACCGCCTGCCGGAAATCGCGCGCAGGATATATTATATATAAGGAAGAAAAGTCGCCGCCTCCCTTCTGCGGCACAGTTTTGAAGCACGGGGTTCCGCACGGCTGCGATTGTTTTATTTTCTAAAGCATTGTTTTCCGGGCACTTCGCTGCATTTGTATTTGTTTTTGCTGTTTTTCGCTTTTTTATTTGCAGCGTGAGTTTATATTATTATAATAAAGAAATGATTTTTTCTTTTCTCCTTTTTGTTTCCATTTTTCACCAGTACATCCTCACGCGTTCAATTTAATTAAGCGCCTATTTTTCACTCGTTCTGCGATTCAATTTGCGTTTTACGAAAATTGAATTGCTCCGCATTTCTCCCTGCAATTTCAGCAAAAAAATGCGGTAAGCCAGAAAGCTTACCGCACCGTTTTTTGAGATAAGTCAGCCGTTAAACATAGTTCTGTGGCTGCTCCCGTTCAGATCATGTTCCCGGGGAATTTCGGGATACCGTCAAAGCCCTTCTGCAGGTCTTCATCGCTCGGGATGTAATCCGTCATTTCACCGTCGTTATACTTCTGGTATGCCACCATGTCGAAATATCCCGTGCCCGTGAGCCCAAAAAGGATCGTCTTTTCCTCGCCGGTCTCCTTGCACTTGAGCGCCTCGTCGATTGCGACGCGGATGGCATGGCTGCTTTCCGGCGCGGGCAGGATGCCTTCCACACGCGCGAATTCCTGCGCTGCTGCAAACACGCTCGTCTGCTCCACGGAGGTGGCTTCCATCAGGCCGTCATCATAAAGCTGAGAGAGCACGCTGCTCATGCCATGGTACCGCAGGCCGCCCGCATGGTTTGCGGAAGGAATAAACCCGGAGCCGAGCGTATACATCTTCGCAAGCGGGCAAACCATGCCCGTATCGCAGAAATCGTAAACATACTTGCCGCGTGTCAGGCTCGGGCAGGAAGCGGGTTCCACTGCAATGAAGCGGTAATCCTTCTCGCCGCGCAGCTTTTCGCCCATAAATGGCGAAATCAGGCCGCCCAGGTTGGAGCCGCCGCCCGCGCAGCCGATGATGATATCCGGTTTCACACCGTATTTATCCAACGCTGTTTTGGCTTCAAGACCGATGATGGATTGATGCAGCAGCACCTGAGAAAGCACGCTGCCGAGCACATAGCGGTATCCTTCCGTGCCCACCGCAACCTCGACCGCTTCGGAAATTGCGCAGCCCAGGCTGCCCGTGGTGCCGGGGTGCTCCGCAAGGATCTTGCGGCCAACCTCCGTCGTCATGGAGGGGGACGGGGTCACGTTCGCGCCATACGTGCGCATAACCTCGCGGCGGAACGGCTTCTGCTCATAAGAAACCTTCACCATGAACACCTTGCAATCCAACCCGAGGTATGCACATGCCATGGAGAGCGCGGTGCCCCATTGCCCGGCGCCGGTTTCCGTGGTCACGCCTTTCAAGCCCTGCTTTTTTGCATAGTATGCCTGTGCAATCGCGGAATTCAGCTTATGGCTTCCGCTGGTATTGTTGCCTTCAAACTTGTAATAAATTTTCGCAGGTGTGCCAAGATGCTTCTCCAGACAATAGGCGCGCACCAGCGGGGCAGGCCGATACATTTTATAGAAATCGCGGATTTCTTCCGGGATGTCGATGTAGGCGTTGGTGTTGTCCAACTCTTGCTGCACCAGTTCATCGCAGAACACGTGGCCGAGTTCTTCAGCCGTCATCGGCTGGAGCGTGCCGGGGTTGAGCAGCGGCGCGGGCTTGTTTTTCATGTCCGCCCGCACGTTGTACCATTGTTTCGGCAGTTCAGCTTCGCTCAGGTAAATCTTGTAGGGGATGTTGTCTTTCATGGTTACGCACTCCTTTCTTACTGCGGCCATTGGCCGTTTACGGGAAGTTTCCCGCGGGCTGCCGGGACAGGAGAGCAATAAAAAAACCCTCGTCCCCAACTGCTTTTGCAGGGACAAGAGCTTTGAAACCTCCTGCGGTGCCACCCGGCTTGGCGCGTTACGCGCCCTCTCTGTGCATACTGTCATATGCCGGCCTTTGCTAACGGAGTGCCTTCTCCGGCGCGCCTACTGTTGTTCAGCTTGCCCTCAGGAGCCCATTCGTTCCGATTCTCCATGCCGCAATCCCACCGCCTGCGGCTCTCTGCAAAGGAGGGTTCCGAAATTACTTGCTCTCCCTCAACGGTTTTGACTTGATTGCAAGTATACGCGCCGTGCGCCTGTCTGTCAAGGCCTTTTTTTTGAAAATTTTTGCCATTATATATTATTTTTGCTCCGGCACGCATCCAAATATGGTTTATATTTATGCTAGAAAATCCCAATGCGTGAAAGCGGGGATACGCGCACAAGCGCGCGCCCCTTAATGCGGTAAGCGTCCACTATGAGCTTGGCCACATCGGTCAGCGCATCCGAACGGTCATCCGGCAGGATGAAAAAGCTGCCTTCCGGGATATGCGTTTCCGGGCAATCCGCCGCAAGCGCGCCCATCGCGTATGCCCGCTCGTCCAAAAGGCTTCCGTTGATATACACGCGCCCGCCTGAAACGGCCACCGTTTCACCCGGCATGCCCACGATCCGCCCCACGTACGTTCCTTCCCCCGCCGCATCCGAAAACGCGACGATATCGCCGCGCGCCGGGGATTGGAAGTATTTCGCCAACCTGTCGAACAGAATCACGTCGCCCGGTTCTATGGCAGGCGCCATACCGCTGTCGCGTACCTGCACACCGAACAGCCAGGCCGTGAACAGCAGCGTGAGCGTCACGCCTGCAACGCCAAACACCCAAAGCCATGTGTAAAGCCTGAGGCGGGCATATTCCGCCTGATTCCGCGCAACGCGCCTTAGGCCGGTTTCCGCCGCCTTTCCCGTGGTTTCCATATTCGTCGTCCCTCCGCCGTTCGCGCTTAAACCTTCCGCGCCTCTTCAATGGGCCAGATCACGCTGCGCACGCGCCCCACAATGCGGGAATAGGGGATGGGCCCCACAAGCGGGCTGCGGCTGTCGCTTGAATCGTTCCGGTTGTCCCCCATTACGAACACGCAATCTTCCGGCACGGTAATTTCCGCCATATCCCCCCAGATGAGATCCTCCCAGTAGGCGGATTCGTCCAGCTTTTCGCCGTTGAGATACAGCTCTCCGCCCGTGATGGCGACCCTGTCCCCCGGTACGCCGATAATCCGCTTCACGCAGGTGGAGGTGTGGTTTGGATAATAGCAAATGATGATCTGCCCGCGCTGCGGACGTTCAAACCAATAGCTCACCTTTTCCACAAACATGCGTTCGTTGTGTACAAGCGTATCGTACATGGAGTCGCCCGAAACGCGCACGGGCTCAAACAGGAACAGCCGCACGGCGAACGCCGCAACAAGCACCATCACGAGCCAAAGCGCAAAATCCCGGTCGGATGCTTTTTTGTAAGCCTCATCCTTTGCATGAAGCGCCTCCGCATTTTTGCGCAGGCGGGCAAGCTGCTTTTTATCAATTTTCCGGCTCATTGGGCTTCTCCGTCCCTTCCGTCAGATTTTTGCGCGCGCTGCGCAGGAAGTCGCCTCGGTCAAGCATCACAACGCGGCCGCATTGCATGCATTTGATTTTTATATCCGCCCCTGTTCGGGTCACAATCCACTCGTTGCCGCCGCAGGCATGCGGTTTTTTCATTGCAATGTGGTCTCCCAGTCCGAACCGTTCAATCATGCTTCTCCGCCCTCCTTATTTGCCATCTGCACGCGCGTGCGCGGCAGGGGGATGCCTTCCCGCACAAAGCGCGCCGCGATGCGCCGCGTCAGTTCCCGCTGCACGGCCCAATGTTCAAGCGGTTTCACACGCTGCACAACGCGCAGCACCATTTCTCCGCCCGTAAGCTGTACCGCGCCCACTACCTCCGGCTTCTCCACGGCAACGTCCCCAAGCCCAGCATAATAGGCCTCCGCCTCCTCACGCATCAACAGAAGCGCACGTGCGCCGTCCGCCTCGTATGCCACCGGGAACTCCACAATGGCAAGCGAATCCGTGCGGGAATAATTCGTCAAAACCGAAATGCTCCCGTTTGGGATCACGCTCAGCTCGCCGCCATAGCCGCGCACGGTGGTGGTGCGCAGCGTAACCGCTTCAACCGTTCCCGTAACGCCCGCAGCCGTCACATAATCGCCCACGGCAAGCTGATCCTCAAACAGCAACATCAGCCCGGCGGCAACGTCCTTGATAACGCTCTGTGCGCCGATGCCCACCGCAAGGCTGCCGATGCCAGCAGCCGCCAGCATGGAATTCATTGCCCCGGCATAGCCAAGCTCGCCCACGGCGATCGCAATGGCAATGAAATACGCAGCGTATTTCACAACGCTCGTCATCAGCGTGACTGCCGTCGTAAGCCTGCGGGCCTTCATTTCTTCCAGGTCGCGGGCACGCCGCGCCACGATGGAACGCGCCGCTCTTGCCACGATGGCTACGATCAGCCGGGCCAAAGCAATTGTGATTGCGATATCGATGATCGTCGATACAAATGAAAGCCCGTTTTCAGCCAACGCATCGTCAAGCTGCTTGATAAAAAGCGAAACCGGCATGCGGACCTCCTCCCAAATCCATTCAAGTTTTAATTATAGCATGTCCGAAGCCGTTTGTGGAGCGCAGGCAGCCAAAGGAGCATGAAATTTCATATTCCGTTCAATTTTCCGTGTTTCAGATGATCCGCCCCTGATTTGTCCGCATTTTGCGGACGCATTCCGTCTTAAACGGATTTTCTGTAACTCTCATAATTATAAATAATATATAATGCGTTGACATTGTCGTAATTTAATAGTATTCTTGTTAAGATTGTAGTGTAAAGGTCATGCACGGTTTCTCTTAGAACCTATGCTGTTTTTCGCCGTCGGCGGCGCTGTCCCTCCAAATAAATACATGCCGTGCACCCGCGCTTTACATGGATCAGCCCCATTACAAAACTCAACAAACAAAATAGCAGGGAGAGATTTCATCATGGACAACGAATTACACAAAAAATACGGCCTGATGACGGCAATCTGCATGGTTGTCGGCATCGTAGTCGGCAGCGGCGTCTTTTTCAAGGCGGAAAAGATTCTCACCGAAACCGGCGGAAATCTGCCGCTCGGCATCCTCGCCTGGCTCATCGGAGGCGTGATCATGGTGGCATGCGCGTATGCGTTCGCGCTGCTTGCAACGCGTTATGAATACGTCAACGGCATCGTTGATTACGCGGAGGTCACCGTCGGCAAGGGCTATGGCTACTTCGTGGGTTGGTTTATGACGACGGTCTATTATCCCGGCATCACGAGCGTACTTGCATGGGTCAGCGCGCGCTACCTTTCCGTGCTCCTCGGCTTCTCCATCGTAGGCGCCGAATGTATGGTGCTCGCAGGTTTCTTCCTTGTAGCAAGCTATGCACTCAACGCGCTTTCCCCTATACTCGCAGGAAAATTCCAGGTGTCCGCCACCATCATCAAGCTGATCCCGCTGCTGCTGATGGCCGTCATCGGTACCATTGTTGGCCTTGGCAACGGCATGGTTGTGGAAAACTTCACCACCGTTGTGGATGCGAGCAAATCCTCCGGCACGGCGCTGTTCACCGCCGTTGTGGCGACTGCGTTCGCGTTTGAGGGGTGGATTATTGCCACAAGCATCAACGCGGAGCTCAAGGATGCGAAAAAGAACCTGCCCCGTGCGCTCGTACTCGGCACGCTGATTGTCGTGGGCGTTTACATTCTTTATTATATCGGCCTTTCCGGCAGCGTATCCAATGCTGCGCTCATGGAAAGCGGCGAAGCCGGCGCCCGCACCGCGTTTGAAACAATCTTCTCCCGCGTGGGCGGCACGGTGCTCTTCGTGTTCGTCGTCATTTCCTGCCTTGGTACGCTCAACGGGCTGATGCTCGGCTGCACGCGCGGCATGTATGCGCTCGCCGCGCGCCGCCGCGGCCCTGCTCCTGCGATCTTCAAGCAGGTGGATGGCAAAACCAATATGCCCACCAATTCCTCCGTGCTCGGCCTGCTCCTCTGCGCGTTCTGGCTTGTGTATTTTTACAGCGCACAGCTCACCACCCCTTGGTTCGGCCCCATCTGCTTCGATTCCTCCGAACTTCCGATCGTGACGATCTATGCGCTCTATCTCCCCATTTTCTTCATGGCCATCCGCAAGGAGAAGGATTTTTCCCCGGTGAAGCGCTTCGTCGCATTCCCGCTTGCAATCGCGGGGAGCCTGTTCATGATCGTTGCGGCGTTCTTTGCGCATGGGAAGAACGTCTTCTGGTATCTCGTGGTGTTTGCGGCGTTCATGGCCGTGGGCTGGTTCTTCCGCAAAGAAAAGCAGCTTTAAGTTGCTGTGCAGGATAAAAGCCGCATCATGCGGCTTTTTTGCGTGTCGAAAAAATGGCAAACGGCCACTTTTTCGAGTTTTCTCAGCGTTTGCCTCTCGCTTTGCTCGCGGGCGGCAAACGCTGCAACGTGCGAAAACCAAATGGTTTTCATCCGTTCCGGCGTGCGCGCCGCCGGAGCCGGAATGAAGTCAAGGGACTGAGGCCCCTTGACAATCCCCCGGTTTTTCGACAATCTGAAAAGCGGTGTCATGCGGCTTTTTCTTGCGGGATGCACCCGCATCTGCTATCCTTGAAGCAACACAACAACAGGAGGAGTGCACGATATGCCTGAAATGCTGAACAAAAAGAAAGAACGCCCTGCCGAATGGGCGCTTGCTCTGCTCGGCCGCTGTGAATACGCCTGCCTGGGCCTTGCCGATGAGGCGCAGCCTTATTGCGTTCCGGTTTCCCACGTGCTCGTGGATGGGTGCGTTTATTTTCATTCCAACCCTCGCGGCTGCAAGGCGGAGCTTCTTGCGCGGAATCCCCGTGTCTGCCTTACGGCTGTGGCGGATGTGCATGCCATCCCCATGCGTTTCACAACGGAATATTCCTCCGCCATCGCCTTTGGTACGGCGCGCCTTGTGCACGATCCCGCCGAGCGCCGCCGGGCGCTTTCGGCCATTTGCGAAAAATACGCAGCCTCGAATCCGCACCGCGAAGCATGCGCCGCAAACGCAGGCCCGGAAACCGCCGTTTATTGTGTGGAGATCGAATCCATCACCGGCAAACGCAGCGAATAAGAATGGAGGGAACGCGATGAACCGCCGATTCCGCTTTTTACAGAAGCTGGCCTTTTGCCTTACGTGGGCAGGGCTTGTGTGCGGCCTGATCCTGCCCATGCTTTTGGGCGCGTTGGGCATCTCCCCCGCGCTCTGTCTTTCTGGGCCGTATGGAAGGCTGCAGGTGGGGAACGGTTGGCTTCTGACGCTGATCGTTACCGGGCTTGCCCTTCTCTTTTGGGGCGCCGTTTTGCTGCTGCGCTGTTATCGCGCCGCCTGCGACGCGGATGCGGAACCAACGCAGGACGAACCGTAATGCATCCTGCGGGTGCGGCCCGCCATGCGCCGCACCCGTTTTTCTGCCGCTTTGTTTTTCTTTTCCATCTTCCGAACCCGCACACTTGTGGTATACTGTCGCTATGGAAAACAAGAACGCAAAAAAGCCCGCCTCGCGGGTAAAAACCATATTGAAGATCGCCCTCGTCACAGTGCTTGCAGCGCTTTTGCTCGTGGGGCTGCGCTTTGCATACGTCATGTTTGTGGATCCGATGAGCGCCTTCGGCGGGATCCCCACCCCTGCGCCCACCGCTTCCCCTGCTCCTACCGCTGTGCCGGCGCAAACGGAACTACCAACGCCCACCGCTACGCCAACGCCCACCGCTTCCCCCACGCCGGAGCCAACGCCTGTGCCAACGCCCGCGCCCACCTATTCCCCTAGGGAACTTTCGGACCTTTCCTTCATGAAGGACCGGGTCAACATCCTTATGCTCGGTTGGGATCAAAGCCCGGAGCGCACCGTGGAGGGCAGCGGCGTTTATCGGGATGAAGCCAACAATTTCCGCAGCGACGTAATCATGCTGCTCACGGTCAACTTCAGGCGCGGCCGGGCGGATTTGATCTCCATCCCGCGGGATACATTTGCCACCATCTATAACGACAAGGGCGAAAAGTACAGCGAAACCGGCCATTGGAAGATCAACGCCGCCTTCGCCAAGGGCGGAAGTGCGGATGGGGACGGCTTTGCATACGCAATGGAAACCGTTTCCAAACTTTTTGGCGGCATCCCAATCGGATATTATGCCGGCGTGGACATGACGGGGCTTAAGGCCGTTGTGGATGCAATGGGCGGTGTGGATTACGATGTGGATGTGCGCATTGCGCTCAACGGCCGCGTGCTCGAAACCGGCTATCAGCATCTCAACGGGCAGCAGGTGCTTGATTACTGCCGTGCGCGCAAAGGCATCAGCTCGGACGTTGGCCGCAACGACAGGCAGCAGCGGATGCTCTTTGCCGTGTTCAACCAGCTTAAATCCCGCGACCAGCTTCGGAACCTCGTTTCGATCTACACCTCCGTGAAGGGATATGTGAAAACCAACCTTTCCGCAGAGCAGATCGCCGCACTCGGCGCGCTTGGCATGCAGCTTGACGAAAACACGCTCCGCCGCCATACTCTAAGCGGCAAGTATATCGACAATACCTCTTACAGCAACGCAAGCTATTATGTGCTTTCCAATGAAAAGCTTGTTTCGCTGGTGGATAAAATCTTCGGCATCACCATTGAGCCGGACCCACGTGCGGACATCGCGCATGTGGAGGGAGAAAAACAAGCCGCCATCGCCGGGCGGTATGCCATTGGCGCGCAGTACCTGATGACGCTGGCGGAGCAGTCGCGCGGCATCGTGGGCCTGAATTCCGAACTTGGCCTTGCGCTCAAGCGCGGCGCCCGTGCCGTGGATGCGGCGCTTGCGCCGCTCCCCGCGCTCACGGAACGTCCGGCCGGCGTATCCACGGATGTGCCGCTGGACGGGGAGGCCATAAAGGCCGCGACCGACGCGCTACGGGAGGAAATGTTCGCCCTTGCAGACAGCCTTGGCCTGACCCGGGAAACCGCAGACAAATCGCTTCTGCCCAGCGATTTCTACAAAAAGCTGCCACGGAAATAACCGTCGCCCAGCCTTGGGCGGGAAGGAGAATCCATATGCCGTTTGACCCTTGTGTAACCCGCATCATTCCCGAGCTCCACGCATGGCAGGAGCATTTGCACCGCAACCCGGAGCTTTCCTTTGAAGAGTTTGAAACGACCGCCTACTTGGCGGAGCTCCTTTCCGCCATGCCGGGCGTTTCCGTTTCCCGGCCAACGAAGACCGGCCTTGTGGCAAGCATCCGGGGCGAAAAGGATGGGCGCCAAACCGTCCTCGGCGTACGCGGGGATATCGATGCGCTCCCCATCGAGGAGGCGAGCGGCCTCCCCTATGCATCCGTCCGCCCCGGCGTGATGCATGCCTGCGGGCACGACGGCCACACCGCCATGCTCCTTGGCCTTGCCAAGCTCCTTTCTGCGCAGCGCGCGGCCTTTTCCGGCGAAGCGCGGCTCTTTTTCCAGCATGCAGAGGAGCTCCCGCCCGGCGGCGCGGTGGAGCTGGTGCGCGCAGGCGCGGCGGACGGCGTGGACGCCATGCTCGGCCTGCATCTTTCCACGAATTGGCCTACGGGCGTGTTTGGCGTGCGCGCAGGCGTGCTGACGGCAGCGGTGGACCGCTTCGACATCACCGTGAAGGGCAAGGGCGCGCACTGCTCCTTCCCCGAACAGGGCGTCGATGCGATCGTTACTGCGGCACAGCTGATCCTTGCGCTGCAGACCATCTCCGCACGGCGCGTTGCGGCGACCGACCCTGTGATCGTTTCCATCTGCCAGGCAAATGCGGGCACGGCTTATAACATCCTGCCGGACGAGATGACGCTCACCGGTGCGGTGCGCTCCTTCGATCCCGCCGTGCGCGAACGCATCAAAGCGCTGATCGGAGAAATCACCGCCGGCATCACCGCGAGCGCCGGCGCAAGCTATGACTACGTTTGGGATGCCGGCTATGCCTCCGTGTTCAACGATGAAACGCTCACCGCCCTTGCGGAGCAAACGCTGCTTTCCCGCTTCGGCAAGGAGCATATCGACCACATTGGCCCCATCATGCCGGGAGAGGACTTCTATGCGTTCCTTGAAAACCGCCCCGGTTTCTTCGTAGAGCTCGGCTCCCGCTGTTCGGAAAAGGGCTGCGACAGGCCGCACCACAACCCGGGCTACCGGCTCGATCAGGACGCGCTGCCCTACGGCGTGCAATACCTTTACGACATGGCGCTCAAGCTCCTGAATCAATAACCGCGAGGAAACGCATATGGCTGAAATGAAGCTGACCGTCCTCATGGATAACAACACCTATATCGACCGCTATTATCTGGGGGAACCCGCCGCATGCTACCTGCTGGAAACAGGGGAACGCACCATTCTGCTTGACACGGGCTATTCCGCCTGCACGCTTGAAAACGCACGGCGCATGGGGGTTGACCTTTCCCGCGTGACGGATATCGTGCTTTCCCATGGGCATGACGACCACACGGGCGGGCTTCTGCCGTTCCTTTCGGCCTTTCCGCAGCCGGTGCGCCTCTTTGCGCACCCGCATGCGTTTTTGCCCAAGCGCTTTGACGGTCGTTCCGTCGGCGTGCCGTTCGATCCCGCAGCGCTTCCCGCGCATGCGGAACTCCGCCTTTCCCGCGGGCCTGCCGAACTTGCGCCGGGCGTGCTGTTCCTTGGCGAAATCCCGCGCACGAACCCGCTCGAAGCGCCGCCCGTAGGCGAGACGCTGCGCGGCGGTACCTGGGAACCGGACCGCCTGCTGGATGACACCGCCCTTGCCCTTGCAACAAAAAGCGGCCTGTTCCTGCTCACGGGATGCTCGCATGCGGGCATTTGCAACATGCTGCAATACGCCCTTTCCCTCACGGGGGAAACGCGCGTGGCGGGCGTGCTTGGCGGCCTTCACCTGTTTGAGCCCAGCCCGCAGCTCGATTTTGTGCTTGCGCGCCTTGCGCAGCTCGGTGCAAAAACGCTCTATCCCTGCCACTGCACGTCCCTTGCCGTGAAGCACGCGCTGTGCGGCGCCTTCGATGTGCACGAAGTCGGCGTGGGGCTGACGCTTGCGCTGTAGAACAACCGGCGGGAACGCGGAGATCAACGGTGGCGTACTTACTTGGAAATAGCAACATGATATATTGATGACAAGATCGACAGGTTATGATTTACGGAGGAAATTGTACTATGAAACTGATTGAGCCAACGATGGAATACGACCAACAAATACAAGCGTATCGTCAGGAATTCCTTGCATTCGGAGGCTCGATGGACGGATGTGGGTCACTTCGGAAATTCGAGAGAACGCAGGACTGGCTCGATCAGGTAGAATCTCTGAAAAAACCTGAGACAACCCCTTCTCACTGGGTTCCCAGTACGCAATATATTTTCGTGCGGGAATCGGACGACAAAGTGGTCGGCACGATTCAAATCCGGCATTATTTCAATGAATTTCTGGAAAAATATGCCGGTCATATAGGATATTCCGTATGCCCCAGCGAACGGAGGAAGGGTTATGCAACGCAGATGCTGAAAAGCGTGCTGCCCGAATGCAAAGCGCTCGGAATAAAAAGGGTTCTGATTTCCTGCGTGCAAGGCAATGAAGGCAGTAAGAGAACCATTTTAAACAATGGCGGGGTCTACGAGTCAACAGTCTATGAGCCAAAAGAAGAGGTATATTTGGAACGATACTGGATTGATCTCTCAAATTGATAAATTTGGGCTGATCGAGACGATTTAAGGTGATGAAACGCGCCAAAGGGGCTGTAGCTTTTTCGTTTTGCTACAGCCCCGAACTGTTTTATGAAGCTTGCCCTAAAGCGGCAGTTTTTGTTGCTGCGCTTCACGCTTCAATCTCGAAAGAGCTTCCCGCCGTACCGTTCCAGCACATAAAGAAGCGGCATGCCGAGGCCGTAGCATGCAATCGCCTGCCCTGCGCCCACATAGGCCGAACCCGCAAGGTACGTGACCTCGCCCGGCAAATACACAAGCGTCATCAGCGCACCCACGATGAGCGCATTCACCACAACCGCAGGCAGCGGCGCAAGCCACTTGGAAAACCCACGCTTTTTGAACCAACGCGTCAGCAGCGCGGCGAGCAGCGTCGCCAAACTCCCGAACACCACATCATAAAGCACCGCTCCGCCTGCGAGGTTGGCCACAAGGCAGCCAATGAAAAGCCCCGGCACGGCTGCAGAGGTGAAAAACGGAAGGATGCAGAGCGCTTCGGAAACACGCACCTGCATCAACCCGAAGCTGATGGGAGCGGCCGCAAGCGTCAGCGCCGCATAAAGCGCCCCGATCAGGGCGCCTTGTACAAGCTTTTTTGTTGTCATCGCCGGTTTATTTGGTTTCCAAATATGCGTTCAGCTTCTCCACGAGCTCATCCACATTGATGCCGTGCACCGCGCACGCCTGCTCAAGGTCCTCGCCGCTCGCCATTACGCAGCCAAGGCAATGCATGCCGCTTTCCTGAAGAATGTCCGCCGTGCCGACATCCACGCGCAGGATCTGCTCAATGGTCATGTTCTTGTTGATCATGGGTATATTCCTCCGTATCGGTTTTTTATAGTCTCTGCGTCCGTTTCCCATATCATGCGGCGGACGCTGTGGGCATTGTACCACATCATACCCGGCGGTTCAACGCATTTTGCCACTTTTTTCTGAAATCAGCATTGCGCCGGAAAGCGGCGGAAGGACAAGGTTCAGCGTCCCTTCGCTGCATGTGATGCGCATGCCCGTGATCGCCTCCGTATACGCGGGGGCAAGGAACATGCGCGCCCCATCCGGCCCGCGCTGGAACGCTTCTGCCGCAACCGTTACGCGTTCCGCACGCTCCGAGCGGTTCACAAGCGTCAGTGCGCTTTCCCCGCCTGCGGTGCGCAGGATTGCAAACAGCTCCGGCGTGAGCGCCGCAAAGCCGCATGCGCCTTCAGAAAGTGCCTTTGAAGCGCGCCGCGCCGCAGCAATGCGGCGGTATTGCGCAAGCTGCGCCTCGTCCTCCGCACCCCAGGGGTACGGTGCGCGGCAAAACGGATCAGCCATGCCGAACATGCCAATCTCATCGCCATAATAGGTGCAAGGTACGCCCGGATGCGAAAACAGCAGCATCTGCGCAAGCGCAAGGCGCGCCTTGCCGCGCGCCGCTGCATCCGGGCTCAGGCGGAACTTGGCCTGTTCCTCCCGCGTGAGCGCATCCCGGTGCGGCGCACCGCCGAGCACCGTTGCGATGCGCGGCGTGTCGTGGCTGCCGAGCAGGTTCAAGCAGGCATCGTAAAATGGTTTCGGATAGTTTTCCCGAAGCGCGAAAAGCCGCGCTGCAAGGCCGTTTGCATCCGTGCGGTACAAAAAGAAATCGCAAAGCGCGTCCCGCAGCGGATAATTCATCACGGAATCAAGCTCCGCGCCGTCCACATAGGCCCGCCGTGCGCCGAAGCCTTCTTTGTTGGAAGCGTCATCCCACACCTCGCCCAGAAGCAGCCCCTCCGGATCAATTGCTTTGAGCCGCGCGCGCAAAAAAGCGATGAATTCATCCGGCAGCTCATCTGCTACATCCAGCCGCCAGGAGGTGAGGCCGAACGACGCATAATGCGAGAGCACCCCCGCAACAAACTCCATGTAGGAGGGCGTAAGCTCGTTGACCTCAGGCAGCGTCGGGAATCCCCACCAGGCGCGGTAGCTGTCCGGCCAGGCGCGGAAATCATACCATTCAAAATACGGCGATTCTCTGGATTGATACGCACCGGGCCCCGGATAACGGCCATAGCGGTTGAAGTACACGCTGTCGTCCCCCGTGTGGGAAAACACCCCATCGAGAATGATGCGCATCCCCGCCTCCTTCGCCGCCGCAACGAGCATGCGGAGATCGTCCTCATCCCCCAGCACGGGGTCGATGCGCAGATAGTCCGACGTGTTGTAGCGGTGGTTTGTGGGCGATTCAAAGATCGGGTTCAGATACAGGCAGGTTACGCCCAGGCTTTTGAGGTACGGCAGCTTTTCGGCAAGGCCGCGCAGGTCACCGCCATAAAAATCGCAGGGATCGTAATCCTTCTTTCCGGGCAGCGGCTCGTAAAGCACCGGCGCATTCCATTCCTCATGCAATGCTACGCTGCGCCCAAGCGCACGGTGGTATTCCGTGCGCAGAAGTCCGCCGCGTTCGCCGCTCCTGTGGAAGCGGTCCGCAAACACCTGGTAGGCGATTCCTTCCCGGAACCAGGCGGGCGTTTGGAACGCCGGGTCATACACGGTAATCTGGTAGGAAGGGGGCGGATAATCGTACACCGCGCCGACGCCGCTGCGCCCCCCGTAATAGCGCGTCTCCACGCCGGACGTCTCCACGCCGGGCGCATCTAAAAGAAAGTAATACCAAATCAGCCCGGTATGCTTTGCCTGAAACAGAAATTCGTAGTATTCCCCCGCGCGGCGGCCCTCCACAATGCGCTCCGCGTTTCCCACCCAAAGGCGCAGCCGTGCACGCACGGCGGGATCCGGCACGCGGATGGAGAGGCGCACATCCGTGCCGCACGGCACGGCGCCAAACGGGGCGCGGAAACGCGCCCCAATGGAATCATGCAAAATACCTTCGAACATGAATCCCCCTTCGGTGAATGTTTGCTGAATTCAGGAGAGCATTTGGGCGTACAGCGTTTCATACTGTTTTGCCGCCCGCTCCCAGGAAAAATCGCACGCCATGCCGCGTTGGACGAGGCGCGCCCAAAGGTCCTTATCCCCGTGATAATAGGCCACTGCATGCTGTATTGTAAAAAGCAGCTCATGCGCGTTGTAGTTGAGGAATGAGAAGCCCACGCCCGCATCGGTGAAGCGGTTGTAGGATTCCACGCTGTCCACAAGGCCGCCCGTTTCCCGCACGACAGGCACCGCGCCATAGCGCAGGGCAATCATTTGTGAAAGGCCGCAGGGCTCAAAGCGGGAGGGCATCAGGAACAGGTCCGCGCCCGCGTACACGCGGTGCGCAAGCCCCTCGTTATAGGCCATGTGCGCGGCAAAGCGGCTACCGTAGCGCCAGGAGGCCCAGGAGAAAAGCTGCTCATAGCGCGCATCGCCCGTTCCGAGCACCACGAGCTGCAGCTCCTGTTCCATAATCTCCGCAAGCACATGCTCGAGAAGATCCAGCCCCTTCTGATCCGTGAGGCGCGAAACAAGCGCCGCAACGGGCACATCCGGGCGTTCCGCAAGGCCCAGCTCCCTTTGCAGAGCCGCCTTGCAGGCGGCCTTGCCGGCCATGTTGCCCAAAGCGTAGCATGCGGGAAGCGCAGGGTCGTCCGCCGGGTTGAAATACGCCGTGTCGATGCCGTTCAAAAGGCCGGTGAGCGCATGCTCGCGTTCCCGCAGCACGCCGTCAAGCCCTTCGCCGTAATAGGGCGTTAAAATCTCACGGGCATAGGTGGGGCTCACAGTGCTGATGCGGTCCGCATATACAATGCCGCCCTTCAAAAAGTTTATACAGCCGTTGTACTCCAGCAGGTGCGGGTCAAAGCACGGCGCGCCGAGCGAAAGCAGCTCGTCCATAAAGCCGCTATCAAAAATGCCCTGATAGCGGAGGTTGTGGATCGTGAGGAGCGTACGCACGCGCGAATAGGCCGGATCTTCGGAAGCGTATTGCAGTTTGAGAAGCGGCGCGGCCATGGCGGTCTGCCAGTCGTTCAAATGCAGCACATCCGGCATAAAGCCGATGCGCGGCAGCATCTCCAGAATGGCCTTGGAGAAATAGGCGAAGCGCTCGCCCTCTGCGGAATCGAAGCTGCCGTAAATATAATCCCGGCCGAAGTAATATTCGTTGTCGATAAAATAGTAGGTTACTCCGCCGTGCACAAGCTGTTCTATGCCGCAATACTGGCTGCGCCACCCCAGGCGCAGGATGAAATCGCACACATGCCGGCACTGCGCCTTGTATTTTTGTTTAACGGGTTTGTAAAACGGCAGCACGATGCGCGCGTCCGCACCATCCCGGCAGAGCTGTGCGGGCAGCGCGCCCGCCACATCCGCAAGGCCGCCGGTTTTCACGAACGGCAGGCATTCGCTTGCCGCAAAGAGCACCTTCAATTTGGTTTCACGTTTTGTTTCGCTCATAAGCATTCCTTTCTGTGTGCGCCGTGCAGCGCACCGGCGGGGGATCCCGTTGCGCCGGGGGCTTGGCCCGCGGTTCAGATCACACTGCCCTTGCGCACGATGATCGGGAAGCTGTCGTATCCGGCCAGGCGGCGGCTGTTCTTCACCGTTACCCCCTTATCGAGGATGACATGGTTGAGTTCTGAACCGGAATGAATATCCGATGCCTGCATCAGGATGCAGTCGCGCACAACGCTGCCTTCCCCCACATGCACGCCACGGAACAGCACGCTGTTTTCAACCGTACCTTCCACAATGCAGCCGTCCGCCATCAGGCTGTTGCGCACGGAGGCATGCTGGCCGTAGCGCGCGGGCGCTTCATCCTTAACCTTGGTGTAAATGGGATGCTCGCGGTTGAACAGATCCTCCCGCACCGCGCGCTCAAGCACAGCCATATTGTGCCGGAAGAAGCTCGTGAGCGAATTGAGGCGCGCCACATAGCCGTCATACCGCCAGCCATAGATTTTCAGCGAGTCCACATGTCGGAGGAGCACATCCCGCGTGAAATCCGTGTAATCGTGTGCGGCAGCTTCCTCGATCAGGTATTCAAGCAGCGTCTTTTCCATCACATAGGTATCGCAGGATTGGAGGTCCGAAAGCGGGCGGTACGGGTCAAGCTGCAAGTCCGTCACGCGGCCGCTTTCGTGCAGCGTAAGGCGCAGGTCCATGTATTGATCCTCCGGATCGAAGCCTGCCTCCTCGTTGTACATTATGGTAACGTCCGCGCCGGTTCGGATATGCTGCGCGAGCATGTCCGTAAATGTGGTGTTATAGATGGTATGGCTGCCTGTGAGCACGATGTAGCGCTGGGCGCTGCGGCGAATGTAGCCGAGCACGGAGCGCAGCGCATCGACGGTGCCGCGGTAAATGCCCGTGTTGTCCCGGGTGACGAACGGGGGCAGGATGAAAAGGCCGTCCCGCTTGCGGTGCAAATCCCATTCCTTTCCGGACTCGAGGTGGTCCATCAACGAGTGGTAATTCTTCTGCGTAATGATCCCCACGTTGGTGATGCCCGTGTTCACAAGGCTTGAAAGGATGAAATCGATGCAGCGATAGCGCCCGGCGAACGGCACAGCCGCGATGGAGCGCGAATATGTGAGTTCCCTGAGCTGCATGTTGGATTCCCCGGTGTAAATGAGGCCGAATGCATTGTCCGTCATACCGTTACCCCTCCTTCCCGCCGAAGGTATCGGCGTTCACAATCATGCCGGCGGGCACACGCGCGCCCGGGCGGATGGATGTGTTGCTTGCAACGAGTGTAATATCCCCCGTGAGCGATGTATCGTACGGCGGGTCGTTCTCCGCAGGCGGCGCGCCCACGAATGCGCCCGCATGCACAGTGGCGTTTTCGCCCACGATGGCCTTGTTCACCACCGCATTTGCGCCGATGCGTGCGCCCGGCAGCACCACGGAATCCGAAACCTCAGCCCCCTCGCCGATGGTTACGCCCGCAAACAGCACGCTGTGGCGGATGGCGCCGTCCACATTGCACCCTTCGGTCACGATGGAGCGGACTGCGCTGCCGTGCCTGCCCATGTAATGCGCGGGCATGATGGCGCTGCGGCTGTAAATGCGCCAGTCCTTATCGCCAAGGTTCAGCTCCGGTTCATCCTTGATGAGATCCATGTTGGCTTCCCAAAGGCTCTGCACGGTGCCGACATCCTTCCAGTAACCGTCAAAACGGTAGGCAAACATGCGCCTGCCGTCCTGCAGCATGGCGGGGATGATGTTCTTGCCGAAATCGTGCTGGGACGCCTGATTGCGGTCGTCCCGCATCAGGAATTCGCGCAGCACCGGCCATGTGAAGATATAAATCCCCATGGAAGCCTTATCGCTCTTGGGCTGCCTCGGCTTTTCCTCAAATTCCACAATGCGGTCTTCCGCATCCGTGTTCATGATGCCGAAGCGGTGTGCTTCCGCCATGGGCACCTGCAAAACGGCGATGGTGGCATCCGCCCGTTTTTCCATGTGGTGGCGCAGCATGGCGGAATAATCCATTTTATAGATATGGTCGCCGGAAAGGATCAGCACATATTCCGGGGAATACCGCTCGATGAAGCCGATGTTCTGGCAGATAGCGTTCGCCGTGCCGGAATACCACTCGCCGCGGCTGCCCTTGACATAAGGCGGAAGCACATAAACGCCGCCGGAGTTGCGGTCCAGGTCCCACGCGCTGCCGTTGCCAAGGTACCCGTTGAGCTCGAGCGGCTCGTACTGCGTCAGCACGCCCACGGTATCCACGCCGGAGTTGACGCAGTTGGACAGCGGAAAGTCGATGATGCGGTATTTTCCCCCGAAGGGAACCGCCGGTTTTGCCGTGCGGTTTGTGAGCACGCCAAGGCGCGTGCCCTGCCCGCCGGCCAGCAACATTGCAACCATGCGTTTCTTGATCATACGCGTGTTCCTCCTTTTGGTGGGAATGATTATTCCGCAGCATCGCGCCGCGTAAGGCGATAGTAAACAGCCTCATACGGCCCGAGCGGGATCTCTGCGCGGTATTCGCCGCCCTCCTCCGGCACGGTGGAAAGCACGCCGGGCGACGGCTGTTCAAGGCTCGACATGACGCGGGTAAGCGCCGCCGCAAACGGCAGGCGAACGGAATACGGCCGGTGTGCTACAGGCGTGAAATTAAAGCAGCAGAGCAGCTCGCCCTCCGGCCCAAAGCGGCTGAAAGCGATTACGCTGTGGGCGGAATCGTCCACGCTGCGCCATTCAAAGCCCTCCCAGCCGTCGTCGCGCGCATAGAGCGCAGGGCTGTTGCGGTAAAACCGGTTGAGCGCCTTTACAAATTCGCGCATTGCCGCATGGCGGGGATAATCCAGCAGGTGCCAGTCCAAAGAGGCGCGGAAATCCCATTCCGCGAACTGGCCGAACTCGCCGCCCATGAACAGCAGCTTCTTGCCCGGGTGAGCGTATTGATACATATAAAGCAGGCGCAGCTGCTGAAACATTTCGTCATATGTTCCCGGAAGCCGGCCGATGAGCGAGTTCTTCATGTGCACAACCTCGTCGTGCGAAAACGGCAGGATATAATGCTCCGAAAACGCATAGCACATCGAAAACGTCAGCTTATCGTGATGGTAGCGGCGAAAGAGGCTGTCCAGCTTGCAGTAAGAAAGCGTGTCGTTCATCCAGCCCATGTTCCATTTGAAGTCAAACCCAAGGCCGCCTTTCTCCACGGGCCCGGAAACGTGCGGAAATGCCGTGCTTTCTTCCGCGATCAAAAGCGCGCCCGGGCATTCCCGGTGCACCGTTTTGGAAAGGCGTGTGAAGAAATCAACCGCGGCAAGGTTCTCGTTGCCGCCGAAGCGGTTGGGCAGATAATCGCCGTCCCGCCCATAGTCGAGGTAGAGCATGCAGCTCACCGCGTCCACACGCAGCGCGTCAATATGGTACTCCTTTAAGAAAAATACAGCGTTGGAGATGAGGAAGCTTTGCACTTCGCTGCGTTCCAGGTTGAAGAGCATCGTGCCCCACTGCGGCTGCTCGCCGCGCCGCGGGTCCGGGTGTTCGTAAAGCGCCGTGCCGTCGAACCGGCGAAGGCCATGCGCATCCCGCGTGAAGTGGGCGGGCACCCAATCCAGGATTACACCAATGCCTGCACGGTGGCATGCGTCCACCAGCGCTTTGAACTGCTGCGGCGTCCCATAGCGCGCGGTGATGGAATAATACCCCGTGATCTGATACCCCCAGCTGTCATCCAGCGGATATTCGCACAGGGGCATCAGCTCCACATGCGTGTAGCCCATGTCCACCAGATAATTTACAAGTTCAAACGCAAGCGCTTCATAATCAAGCCCTGCACGCCAGGAGCCAAGGTGCACCTCGTAAATGCTCATGGGCGACTGGTGCGGGTCGTACTGCCCGCGCGCCTCCATATGCGCCGCATCGCGCCATTCATAGCCGCCGATATCCCAAACAATGGATGCCGTCTCGGGCCTGTTTTGGCTGTAAAACGCAAACGGGTCCGCCTTGTAGATCAGCCGGCCCTCTTTGGTTTGAATTGCGTATTTGTAGGTGTCCCCGATATGCGCGACGCCAATGCAGGCCTGCCATACGCCCGTTGTGCCGCAGGGTTCCATGGGGTCGGCTTCCGGGTTCCATCCGTTAAAGCTGCCCACAACGCTCACCGCGCGCGCATTCGGCGCCCACACGGCAAAGCGGAACGCATCATAGCCGTCTTCCGTGCACACGCTGTGGCAGCCGAGCGCACGGTATGCGTAGGCGGACTTCCCCTCATTGAACAGGTAAAGCGCGACTTCATCCAGATAAGCGTTCACAAATACCACCTCGGTTCGGGATTGGAGTAAGCTCCGGACACGGAATCCTTCTCCTATCTTATATTCTAACTCATATTTTAAACCAATTTCTCTCGAAAGGGTAGTTAAATTCTTGCCGATGTTCTGAAAAAAGGATATGATATTGTGGTATTCAAATTCGGCTCGCCGCAACAGGAGATTCCACATGAACAGATTTTTGTCCGGCACCACATGCAATCCATGGCACAACCTTGCCGTGGAGGAGCTTTTGTTTGATTCCCCCCAGCAGGGCGTGACGCTTTACCTTTGGCAAAACCGGCACACCGTTGTGATCGGCCGCAACCAGAACGCATGGCGCGAATGCCGCACGGAGCTCCTTGCAAAGGATGGGGGCCGCCTTGCCCGGCGCACCACGGGCGGCGGCGCGGTGTACCACGACCTTGGGAACCTGAACTTCACGTTTGTGACCCCCCGCGGGGAATATGACCTTGCGCGCCAGCTTTCGGTAATCCTTGCCGCGGTGCGCTCGCTCGGCGTTCATGCACGCTTCACCGGGCGCAACGACCTTGTGACGGATGCCGGCGCAAAGTTTTCCGGCAATGCGTTCCGCTTCTCCCGGGAGGCGGGCATGCACCACGGCACGCTTCTTGTAAATGTGGACATGGAAAATCTCGGCAAGTACCTTGCCCCTTCCCCCGCAAAACTTGCGGCAAAAGGCGTCGAAAGCGTGCGCGCGCGCGTTTGCAACCTTTGTGAATACGGGGCCCACATCACCGTGGATTCCATGCGCGCGGCGGTCGTTGCAGCGTTTGCGCGCGAATACGGCGCATACGAAACGGTTTCGGAGGCGGTGTTCGACCCCGCGCGCCTTGCCGCCGCAGAGGAACGGCATGCTTCCTGGGAATGGCGCATGGGAGCAACCCCCGCCTTCAACCTTACGCTGGAAACGCGCTTCCCATGGGGCGGGCTGGAGCTTGCATTCGTCCTTCAAAACGGCGTGGTGCAGGAGGCGCGCGCCTGGTCCGACGCGATGGATGAAGCCTTCATCCGTGCGCTGCCGGATGCGCTGCTCGGCGCACCGCTTACAGGCGCAGCGCTCGCTGCGGCCGTGCAGAGGCTTGGCGGCGCGCTGGCCGAGGACATTGCCATCTGGCTTGAAACGGCGCAGTGGTAAAAGTCACGCCATCCGCGCGCCGTTTTGCAGCGCAAAGGCGTTCGCCGCGTCGGTTAAAAAATCATGCTTCCCGCGGAAGGAGCGTATGAGCAGCGCCACGCTTGCAAGCGTGCCCACGAGGCAAACGAACAGATCCCCCATGGTATCCGAAACGCCCGTATCCAGCACATGCTGCAAGTCCCGCCCGACAAGCGGCGCAAGCGCATATTCACACAGCTCAAACATTCCCGCCACCGCCATTGATGCGAACAGCACAAACAGGCATGCGGTCGCCTTTCCCTGCGCCGCAATGGGGCGTTCGCGTTCCAGCATGCGGAACAGCGCCAACGCCAGCATGGATACGAACACCCCGGAAAGCATGTGCACAAGCTTGTCGAAATGCGGGATGGTTTCATAACATTCCGCGGCGCCGCCAAGCGTCCAGCCCAGGCAGGCAAACGCATAAACGAAAAGCTCAATCTGCCAGCCGCCCTCCCAGCGAAGCAGACGGCGCGCCGCCCATAGCGCCGGAATCAGCAAAAATGTGCAAAGCGCATTGATCAGCGAATAGCTGTTTTGCCGCAGCGCCCCGCATACCGCCACCGCAGCCCCTGCGAGCGCATACAGCACGCGCGCCACGCGCACCGCGGTGCGAAACCGCTCCTCTATTTTCATCAGTCTTTCCCGTTCCATGAAAACACCCTCCTTATGGCTCTGTGCAAAGCGTGCGCAGTTGCCGTGCAGAGCATTCCGCCGCGCGGCCTTCGGCGCAATCCCCGTTCATAAAAGCAGGCGCTCCCGCTTTTTCCGCAATGAAAGGGGCGGCTCTTTCGGCCGCCCTATGCCCCCGGTTTTATTCCGGCAGCGTCACGCCAATCAGCGGCGTCGCGCCGCCTTCCCCCATGGAAACCTGCGGCAGCTGGCCATTCCATTTATCGATGGTTTGGTACTGGATCAGCGCATCCGTTACGGATTCTGCAAGGATGCGGTTCGCCTCCGCCTGTGCATCCGCCTCAAGCTTGATGCGCTTGGCCTCCGCCTCGGCCGCAATGAGAGCGCTTTCCGCCTCTGCATTCGCCGCAATCACCTGCTTCTGCGCTTCCGCTTCAGCGATCACGATCTGCTGCTCCTGCTCCGTGCGGGTCTTGATAAGCGTCTGCTCCGCAACCTGCTTGGCTTCCACGGCCGCGATGTATTCGGGCGAAAAATCCCAGTCGATAATGTTAAGGTCCTCGATATAGATGCCGCGCGCGTTCAGCTTGCCGTTGAGCTCCGTATCAAGCTGCACGCTTACCTCGCTGCGGCTTGCCACAAGGTCGCTCGCCGTATATTGTGCAACCACAGCCTTAAGCGCCTCGTTCACCGCCGGAGAGACGAGCACCTCCTCAAATGCCGCGCCGACTTCCTTGTAGATGGAATAGCTCATGTTCTTCGAGATGCGGTAATTCACCGCGAGCACAGTGGTGACGGTTTGCAGGTCCTTGCTGAACGCCTCGGTGCTCACCTCAAGCTTCACGATGCGGTTATCGATCTGCACGATCTCCTGCGCAAAGGGGATTTTGAAGTGGATTCCCTCCTGCAAGACCTGATCGCTTACTTTGCCGAGCGTTACCACCACGCCCGTGTGCCCCGCCGGTATCACCACAAAGCTGCCAAACACAATGGAAAGCACCAGAATAGCGGCCACAGCCGCCAGAATAATTTTGCCGACGGAGAGATTGCCCTGTTTGTTTCGAAACATGTTTGTACTCCTTCCAAATACGGCGTGCCGCCGTTTTCAGGGCGCTTGTCCAAAACCCGGCGCCCCATTCCGTATCATTATACCATTTTTCGGCATGGCCGGAAGGCAGCGCTTGTGAAAAACCTGCAAAAATCGTGACACGGCGGCAAATCCCGGCCTTGTTTACCGAATATTCAAACCAATTCCGGGCAGGGTTATGGTATAATGGCAATACAATCAACCGCAATGGCCGCTTTTTGCGCAGCCTTGCAGACGACAGGATGATTTGCTTATGAAATTCGACTGGAAAAAATTGAAACGTTCCGCTTTGCAAAGCCTTGGCCGCTTGGCTGTGCGCATGCGCGCCTCCCAGCGCCGCTTCCGGCATGCGGGCGGCTTCCCCGGCCTGTTCCGGCGCACGGGGCAAAACCTGAGGCGGCGCGAACCGCGCACGCTCGCCGCCTGTGCATGCACAGCGCTCGTACTTGTTGCCGTCCCCGTCCTCTGCCTTGCCTCTCTCGGCAAGCGCGCCGCAGCCGCAGGCCTGGAGGATGGGCGCACCGCAGATCTGAATTTGCTTCAGGCCGAAAGCACCGCGCCTGCCTCCGGCTACATCGACCTTGCAAGCGCGTTTACGCCCGCGCCCACACCCACGCCGCGCCCTTCGGCGACCCCCGTTCCGACGCCCACGCCCGTTATGCTGGTCAAAGGCACAACCGGCGCGCAGGTCATCGCCGTGCAGGAGCGCCTGATGGAGCTTGGCTATATGGATTACGATGAACCGACGGAGTATTACGGCAGCATCACAAAGGGCGCCGTTGAGGTGTTCCAGCGCCGCCACGGCCTCACGGTGGACGGCGCCATCGGGGAAGAAACCTATGACCGCCTCATGCGTGAGGATGCGCTTCCTTATATGGTCACGGTCGGCGATGAAGGCACGGATGTAGAGGAACTGCAAAAGCGTCTTGTCGAGCTTGATTACATGAAAAAGGCGACAGGCTATTTCGGGGACGAAACGGCCGCCGCCGTGAAGGAATTTCAGGAACGCAACGACCTTGTCGTGGACGGCATGATCGGCATGCAGACGCGCGAAATGCTTTACAGCGAGGAAGCGATTGCAAAGTCCCTCACTTATGGGGAAAAGAGCGATGACGTGCTGAAATACCAGAAGCGGCTTTATAAGCTCGCTTACCTGACCACGGAGCCTGACGGCACCTTTGGCCGCGACACGCTTGCCGCCGTAAAGCTGTTCCAGGAACTCAACGGCCTCATTGCGGACGGGCATATCGGCCCGCAGACGAAAAATATGCTCATGTCCTCCGATGCGCAGGCCAACGCGCTTACCATCGGCATGAGCGGCGACACGGTCAAGAGCGTCCAAAAGCTCCTGAAAAAGCTCAATTACCTCGATTCGGCGGACGGCTATTTCGGCTCCGGCACGGAAGCCGCCGTGCGCGCTTTCCAGAAACGCAACGGCCTTAGCGTGGATGGCAAGGTCGGCAGGCAGACGCTCACCGCGCTGCGTTCCGGCAGCGCAAAGGCTGCCGCCTCCGATACGTCTGCCGCGACCTCCGGCCCATCCTCCACGCCGAAGCCTTCTTCCACCTCCAGTCCGTCGAACAATGTTTCCAACGGCGCATCGGCAGACCGGTTCGTGGAAATTGCGCTCGGGAAGCTCGGCTGCCCATACCGCACGGGCGCAAAGGGGCCAAGCCGGTTTGATTGTTCCGGTTTCGTATACTGGTGTTTGAATCAGGCCGGCGTAAAGCAGGGCTACATGACGAGCAAAACCTGGCGCAGCGTCACCAAATATAAGAAGCTCTCCTCCATGAGCGACATCCGCAAGGGCGATGTGATCGTGTTTAAGATGTCCTCCTCCAAGGGGCATGTAGGCATCGCAATCAGCGACAGCATGATGGTGGATGCTTCCTCCGGCCAAGGCGAGGTTGTGCGCCGTTCGTTCAAGACGGATTACTGGCGCAAGTATTTCTACTGCGCATATCGGATTTTCTAAAGCGTCCTTCTGAGATCGGAGCGGCATATGTCGCTCCGGTTTTTTTGAAAAAACTTCCTGTATGCACCCTGCCGGACTGCGCATACTAAGGCCAACCAATGAAGGGGAGGAAGAAGAAGATGTCCGAAACCAAGGCTGGATGCCAGACCATTGGCTGCCGCGTAACAAGCTGCCGCTACAATGCGCGTGGCATGGAGTGTGAGCTTTCCCGCATCGAAGTTGAGCCGCAGTGCGGCTGCCATACCGGCGAAGCATGCGACGAAAGCCTCTGCGGAAGCTACAAGGCAAAGTAACGCGGCAAAAAAGAAGGGCTTCGCGCCCTTCTTTTTGTTTCTCTGCAAATTCGCACGCCGCGTGTTCAGCGGCAGTAAAGCTGGATATATGTTTCGATTGCTTCTCCAATGACTTTCACCGCGGCAGCGCGGTCCTGAATCTCGTCAATCGCGGTCTCCTTGCGTTCAAGCGATTTATAGACCGAGAAAAAGTGTGACATTTCCTCAAATACGTGGCGCGGAATTTCGGAGATGTCATGATAGCTGTTGTAGGTCGGATCCTCAAACGGAATCGCAATAATCTTGTCATCGGCATAGCCGTTATCCATCATGGTAATCATGCCAATGGGGTAGCACTGAATCAGCGCCATAGGCTGAATGGGCTCGGAGCAGAGCACCAGCACATCAAGCGGATCCTTGTCGGCAGCATAGGTGCGCGGGATGAAGCCATAATTCGCCGGGTAATGCGTGGAGGTATACAGCACGCGGTCCAACCGCAGAATACCGGTTTCCTTATCCAGCTCATACTTGGTCTTGCTGCCCTTGCTGATCTCAACAACGGCGAAAAAATCCTCCGGCTTGATGCGTTTGGGGGAAATGTCATGCCAAATGTTCATAACAATGCGTTTGAAAACTCCTTCTTCTGCATTTGTTTTATTATAGCACCGCGCCGGATGCGGCGCAACGCATTTCGCCTTCCACCGGACGCCATATTTCCCGCCTTCTTCCGCAAAACGGTTGACGGGCAATTGTTTTGCTTTTTAAGCCGTCTGTCGTATGAGCCTCTGCCCTATCGCATAAAATAAAGGCAAAAACCGAAATGAAAGGTTGTTGCCCATATGAAACGAATCGACTGGAAACGACTGCTCCCCTGCCTTGCCATCCCGCTCGTGGTGGGTGGCCTTGCCGCGCTGATTACCATGGGCAGCATGGATGCTTACATGGAAACCGTACGGCAGCCAAAGCTTTCCCCGCCGCCTGCGCTGTTTCCAATCGTCTGGACGGTGCTGTACCTTCTGATGGGCATATCCTCCTATCTCGTTTGCAGCGCACCTGTGCCGCAGCCCGCCCGCAAACAAGCGCTCCTGCCATATGCGCTCCAGCTCTTTTTCAACTTCGTCTGGCCGCTGCTGTTCTTCCGGCAGCAGGCGTTTTTACCGGCTTTTTTCTGGCTTGTGATCCTTTGGGCGCTCGTGCTGTGGATGATCCTCGCTTTCCGCAAGGTAAACCGCACCGCAGCATGGCTGCAGGTCCCCTATCTGCTGTGGCTCACGTTTGCGGGATATCTCAACCTTGCCGTATGGCTTTTGAACCCTTAGAGCCGCACAACCTCGCACACGGTGAGACGCCCGTCTGCCACGCGGAAACGCACATCAAAGCCCGCATATTCAAAGCCGTAGCGAGCCTCCGGGTCATTTTGGTACGCCGGGCGTGGATCCTGCCGCAGGGACGCTACGAGTGCCGCACGTTTTTCTTCCGGGATCATGCTGAGCCATTCCTCGGGGAACTCCACCTCAAGCGCATAGCCGTAACGCGCTTCTGCAAAACCGTCTGCTGCATCCGGATGGCTATCGGTAAAGGAAAGATATGGCTTGATATCATAAATGGGCGTTCCGTCCATCAGATCGGCGCCGGAAACATGAAGCACGGTGCCAAGGCCCGGGCGCGTTTGTAACCCCAGCAGGCGCACGGAGGAGAGGCCGATGGGGTTGGGACGAAACGGAGAACGCGTAGCAAATACGCCCATGCGTTTATTTCCGCCGAGCCGCGGCGGCTTCACCATGGGGGACCACCCTGCCCGGTGTACCTCTGAGAATCCCCATATCAGCCAAATATGCGAGAATTCAGCAAGGCCGCGCAACGCGTTTGCATCCCGGTATTCGGACTCAAACACAATCACGGACTTTTGTTCCGGTACGAGGCCGCTTTGGCGCGGGATGCCAAACTTCGTGGTAAAATCGCTTCGGATGCGCGCAATGACGCGAAGCGGGGGCAATTGGTTCATAAGCTCCCTTTCCTGCAACTTGGAATCGGCGATGCACATTTTTATTTTAAAGCAAGGGAAGCTTCAGGACAAGCCTCAAGGCAAAGGATGCTTTGCGATTTCCCCCCGGCATATGCCGGGTCGCGGCTCCGACCCCCTTCCTTTGCAATTCCAAACAAAAAACCACCCGTTGGGTGGTTTGCATCTTCCTTCCGTATTGGGAGTCCTTCGGCTCACTTCGGCATGCTTGCTTGCGCTTCGCGCCGCGCAATTCGCCTGTTCGCCGAAGTCGGCCGCTCAAATCGCAACACCGTTGCGATTTCCCCCGGCATATGCCGGGTCGCGGCTCCGACTCCCTTCCTTTGCAATTCCAAACAAAAAACCACCCGTTGGGTGGTTTTTTGTTTGGAGCTGGTGATGGGAGTCGGACCCATGAACCTCGTCATTACCAATGACGCGCTCTACCAACTGAGCTACACCAGCGAACTCCGCAGACGCGGAACGTATAGTATTATACCCAATCCTGCCGCCGAATGCAAGGTGTTTTTCGCTCTTTTTTTCGTTTTATTCGGGCTTCTCCCCACTATGCCCAACGTGTTTGCAGGCGCTGTCCCAAATCACGCCGCTGCACGGCACAAAAAGTACAATGTCTTGCCCCGTTTGCGGCAATCCTGCGGGCCGGAACCCAAATCCTGTGAGCAGCTCCCGCTCCGCTTCGCCCACGGATGCTTCGATTGCGGAAAAAGGCATCTGCTGCGCCTTATACAGCATCACGCGCAGCAAAAGGTCGTCGTACAGCTTCCCACGGAACGCAGGCGCAACAACAAGCCGGTCAATCCGAACAGCGTCATGCTCCGGGCAGGGGTACATCCGCCCGGCAGCAATGGGCTCACCCGCATCCGTGCATACGAACAGATGTGCCGCAACCGCATCCATCGCATCGAATTCCTGCTCGGGTGAAATCCCCTGTTCGCGCACGCGCACGGCCTCGCGCAGCGCACGGGCCTGCGCAAAGCCCACCCCCGCACCTACGGTCCATTCCGTCATAAACATGGAGTTTGCTCCTTATCGTTCCGTCATGCCCTCAATTTCTTCTTCGGTGGGCGGCGTTTCGCGCATGCCCGCTGCAAACCGTTTTTCCTCCACGCGGCGGTTCACCCACTCGCTCACAAGCGTATAAAGCACAGCCATCACCGGCACGCACAGCACAATCCCCACGATGCCGAACAGCCCGCTGCCGAGCAGCACCGCGATCATTACCCAGATGCCCGACAGGCCCACGGCGTTGCCCACCACACGCGGGTAGAACACATTTGCCTCAATCTGCTGCACCACAAGCACCAGCGCAATAAACCAGATCACGCGCGAAGGGTCGCTCACAAGGATGATGAGCGCGCCGAACAGCGCCGAAACCCAGGGGCCGATGATCGGCACGATCTGCGTTATGCCGACCACAACGCTGATCAGAAGCGCATATGGGAACCCGAAGATCGTCATGCCGATGAAGCATAGCGTGCCGAGAATCGTGCACTCGATGATCATGCCATAAAAATAATGGTTCAACGCCTGATTCGTGCGTGTGCTGACTTCCAGAACGCGCGTGGCACGGCGCTCGCTGAAAATTGCAACAACCACCTTTTTTGCTTGGAAAATAAGCTTTTCCTTGTTAAACAAAGCATAAATGCTGATGATTGCCGCAAAGAACACATCCACAACCGTGGCCGCAACGCTCACGGTGAACTTCGCGGCACCCGCAACCAGCGTGCTGAGCAGCTCATCCATCTGCGCCAGTATGGTTCCGATCACGCTCTGAATGCGCTGCTCAATCGCCGGATTCAGGTTCAGCTTATCCCAGAGATCGTTTCCCCAGACGGTGAGCGATTCAACATAGCTGTCCATCCCATTGGCCAATGTGACGACGCTTTCCGCAATGCGCGGGATAATCAAAAAGAGCACCGCCGCCACGATGAGCAGAAGGAACCCCATCGCCAACACCTGACAAACCGCACGCTTCAGCGAGCAGATCTTCCATTTTTGGAAGATTCGGGTCTCCAAAAACCGCATGGGCATATTCGCAATAAATGCGAATGCGATGCCAACGAACACCGGTTTGAGCACGGAAAAAAAAGTTCCGACCGCATTGGAAACATTCGCTATGTTTTCAAGGATTTCGTAAACCAGCACCGTAACGAGCGCCACTGCAAGCGGTACGCGGGCGCTGCGCCAGACGCGCTGTTTCTCCCGCTTTTCCTCCGCTTCCTTTTTCTGCTGCACACGCTCCCGCTGCGCCTTCCTTTCAGCCTGTTCGGCCGCTTCCTGCGCAGCGCGCTCCGCGCTCTCGTTCAGCGCGCCGTCCGCACGGGTTTCGTTTGGTTTATCGCCGTTCAATGGTTTCCTCCTCCGCTTCTGTCTCGTTCGCCTCGCGCTCAAACTTTTCGGCCAAAAGCTTTGCCGAAATATATGCGCTGATGGCATCGATGGCCATGCGGTTCTTTCCGCCGCGCATCACGGCAAAATCTGCATCGTCAATGTATTTGCTGATGTACTGTTCGTACATGGGTTTGACGGTCGCGAGATACTGCTCCGAAATGTTTTCAATGGAACGCCCGCGCGCCCGGATATCCCGCTTGATGCGCCGGAGCAGGCAGATGTCCTTATCCACATGCATGTAAACCTTGAGGCTCATCGCCCGCGTCATGCGCGGGTCGTGGAACATATGAATCCCTTCAAGGATCAGCACATCCGGAGGAGCAATCTGTTCGTCTGTGTCCGCGCGCATATGGTTGGCATAGTCGTAGCCCTTGCGCGTAATGGGGCGGCCCGCCGCAAGCGCTTCGACATCCCGAAGCATTTCGTCATAATCGAAAATTGCCGGCTCGTCATAGTTGATGCGCACCCGTTCCTCAAACGGAAGGTGCGCATGGTTTTTATAATAGCAATCCTGCCCGATGATGACCGCGCTGCAGGTCAGCGAATCCCGGATTTCCCTTGCAAGCGTGCTCTTTCCGCTGCCGCTTGCGCCGCAAATGCCAACGATAATCATATTGCGCCTCCGCATTGCGTATGATATGATTTTCCAAATTTATTATACCCGCTTGCGCGCCCAAACCGCAACCCCCCGCCACGGCGTTTCAGCGCCGGGTTGTGAACAAAAAGTGAAATGCTTGACATTACACCCGGTTTATTATATCATTGTAACACTAATTATTTTGGAGAGGTACGTTTTTTCTGATGGACGACGGCGACAGTAGCGATAATCCCAACGGATTTACGCCACATAAGAAAAACAAGGGTATGACCTGCGTGATCAGGGAAGCAGCAGGTTATGCTTTTTTTGTGTTGTTTGGGCGGCATTTGCTCCGCCTTTTTCCGCCGCAGGCACGCCTTCATGCCCGCCTGCGCTGCTGATGCCGCTGTTCCTTTCGCCGGCATGTTCCAAATTCGGGTTAATAGTTTTGAATCAGGAGTATAGAGTATACCATGGGTAATACTATCGTAGGCCAATTGCTTTTGCAGGTCGTTCTCATCGCGCTCAACGCGGTTTTTGCGTGCGCGGAGATCGCCGTGCTTTCCTTCAACGGCGCAAAGCTTGAGAAGCTCTCAGAGGAGGGCAACAAGCGCGCCATCCGCCTTGCGCGGCTCACCTGCCAGCCCGCGCGTTTTCTTGCAACCATCCAGGTCGCCATCACGCTTTCCGGCTTCCTCGGCAGCGCGTTCGCTGCGGATAATTTCGCCTCCCTGCTCACGGATTGGCTGGTGAGCCTTGGCGTTGCGATTTCGCCTGCAACGCTCAACTCAATTTCCGTGGTGCTCATCACGCTGATCCTTTCCTACTTTACACTGGTGTTCGGCGAGCTTGTACCCAAGCGCCTTGCGATGAAGAAAGCGGAATCCCTGAGCCTTGCGCTCTCCGGGCTCATCACGTTCATTTCCAAGCTGTTTGCACCCATCGTATGGCTGCTGACCGTTTCCACCAACGGCCTTTTGCGCCTCCTTGGCATCGACCCCGATGCAGAGGACAGCGAGGTTTCGGAGGAGGAGATCCGCATGCTGGTGGACAGCGGCAGCGAAAAGGGCGTGATCGATTCCGAAGAAAGCGAAATGATCCAAAACGTGTTTGAGTTCGACGACCTGACCGTTGGCGAAATCGTGACGCACCGCACGGAAATCGCGTTCCTCTGGAACGACGAATCCGTTGCGGAATGGGATAAGACCATCAAAAGCACGTCCTATTCCTTCTATCCCATCTGCGAGGAGAGCATCGACAACATCATCGGTGTGCTCAACGCAAAAATATATCTGCGCCTGACCGATCTTTCCCGCGAGAACGTAATGAAGGAGGCCGTGCGCGAGGTGTTCTTCGTTCCGGAAAGCATGAAAGCGGACATTCTGTTCCGCAACATGAAGAAGAACCGCAACAACTTTGCCGTGGTTTTGGATGAATACGGCGGAACGCACGGCATTGTGACGATGAGCGACCTTCTGGTGCAGATCGTTGGCGAATTTGACGATGAGGATGTGGAGGAGGATGTCTTTCCGGCGGGTGAAAACGCATGGCGCATCAACTGCCGTGCCGAAATCGAAAAGCTGGAGCGCCTGTTCGACATCGAAATCGATACCGAATCCGCCACGGTCGGCGGTTGGGTGGTTGAGCAGTTCGGGGATATCCCGAACGAGGGCGACACCCTGATGTATGACGACAGCTTCTCCGTGGAGGTCATAAAGACCGACAACAAGCGCGTGCAGGAGATCATCGTGCGGCCGCTCGCGCCGCAGGTGGAGGAAGAAAAGGAATAACGGAAAGCAGCTGCAAAGAGGCGAGCCTCATGGCGCGCCTCCCATTTTTCCCGGTCAGTTTCTTTCGTAGGGCGTAACGACCCACTTGATGCAGCCATCCTTCTGATTGCCGAAAATATCATACCCCGTGAGGATATCGTTGAGCGGCGCGCGGTGGGTGATCATCAGGCTTGTGTCAAGCTGCTTCGTTTCAACGAGTTTCATGATGTCGCCGCAGGAATTCGCATCCACGCCGCCGGTCTTGAAGGTAAGGTTTTTGCCATACATCAGCTGCAGCGGGATGGACTGCGCCTCCGCGTAAAGCGCCACCACCACCACGACCGCGTTCGGCCGCGCGGCCTGCCAGGCAAGCTCAAACGTGTTTTTTGCGCCTGCAACCTCGAACACGCGGTCTGCCCCGCGGCCTTCAGTCAGCGCGCGCACGGCACAAAGCACATCGTCCCGCTTCGGGTTGAGCGTCACATCGCAAAGGCCCTTCGCCTTTGCAAGCGCAAGGCGCTCATCGCTCACATCCACCGCAATGATCTTCGCAGGGCTGTACAGCCGCGCGCTCATCATCGTGCAAAGGCCGGTCGGTCCCGCACCGAGCACGAGCGCCGTGGACGCGGGCGCGATCTCACCGATTTGCGCCGCCCAGTACCCCGTTGCGAGCACATCGCCCACAAAGAGCGCATCCTCATCCGAAACGCCTTCCGGGATGCGCGTAAAGCTCTGGTCTGCCGTCGGCACGCGCACGTATTCCGCCTGCCCGCCATCGATGCGGCAGCCGAGCTCCCAACCGCCTTCCACGCAGTTGTTCACATAGCCGCGCTTGCAGAAAAAGCATTCTCCACAGAAGCTTTCCACATTCACGGCCACGCGGTCGCCGGGCTTGAACCGCCGCACAGCGCTGCCCGCTTCTACCACTTCGCCCACGAATTCGTGTCCAAGCACCACGCCCTCCTTTGCGCGCGGCACCGTGCCGTGAATGATGTGCAGATCGCTTGAACAGATGCTCGCGCGCGTCACGCGCACAATGGCGTCACGCGGATCCACAATCTTGGGCATGGGGCGGTCGCACAGTTCGACTTTCCCTTTTTCCTTCCACACAAGTGCTTTCATGGTTTCCATTTATATTGCTTCCTTTCGGTAAGAATTTTTTCCGCAAGCGCGGCCCATCCAAATGGTCTCCCCCGTGCCGGGCAAGCCTCAGTCCGCTGCGCGGACAGCTCCTTCCAAAAAGGAGCCTTTTGGTTGTAGGTTGCCGTATGCCTCCTTTAAAAAGGAGGTGGCAGCACCGAAGGTGCTGACGGAGGATTGCCGTCAAACAGCAATCTTTGCGAATTGTGGGCAATAAACGCGGCCTTTACGGGGGATTGCCGCACAGGCCAATTTTTACAGCGTTGCGGCCAACGCAGCGGCCTTCGCCTTCGCCTCCGCAAGGATCTCCTCCACCGGGCGCAGGCCAAGATCCAACCCGTCGGCAGCCACGCAGTCGAACCGGGGGATGCCAAAGAAGCCGCAAAGCGCCTCAAGGTAACGTGCGCCCATTTCATCCGGCGCACCATCGTAGCTGCCGCCGCGCGTGGTCAAAAACAGCATGCGCTCCGCACGGCAGATGCCGAAGCATCCGCTTGCGTTGCAGCCAAAGGTAATTCCCTCTACGCTCACGTTTTCGATGTACACCTTCAAAAGCGCGGGAAACGCAAGATCCCAAAACGGCGCCGCAATCACAATCGCATCCGCTTCCGCAAACTGGTGCGCATACCGAAAGCGGGGATGGTCAAGCTCCTTTGCTGCAAGCAGGCGTTCCCGCTGGGCAAAAAAGCCTTCCGAAAAATACTGGAGCGGTTCGTCCATCAGGCAAAGTTCGGTGACGGCAATGTCATCCCGCGTCCCGAGCGCCGCAAGCGCCGCGTCCGCAAGTTCCTTTGTGCGGGAAAGCTCCCGCCGGATGCAGCAATTGACAAAAAGAACCTGCTTCATTGCATCTCCTCCTGGCCGATAAACAACGCCCCGAAGCGCTCCCCGGCAATCGCCGCGTCCACCTCCGCTTTTTCCGGCACGGAATCCGCCGCGCCCGGCCTGCCCACGCAAAGCGCGGAGGCGGTCGTTGCAAGGCGCAGCGTGTCCGGGATGGAAAGGCCATGCAGCATGCCATAAAGGAAATAGCCGGTAAACGTATCGCCCGCAGCGGTGGTATCCACCGCGCGCACACGGTAGCTTCCACAGCGCGTTACGCGCCCCCCGGGCTCCATGCAGCGCGCGCCATGTGCACCGAGCGTAAGGAGCACGCCGCAATGCGGGTATTTTTTGCGCAGCGCGGGCAGGATGGCGTCTTCTTCCTCTGTGCCCGCAAGCGCGCCGCCCTCCACCTCATTCACGATCAGCCAGGTGAGCTTGTCCAACGGGTATTCCCGGACGCCATCGTCCATCGGCGCGGCATTGAGCGCTGTGGAAAGCCCACGCGCCGCCGCCTGCTCGATGATATAAGGCACAAGGTTCGTTTCGTTCTGCAAAAGCACCAGGCCGCCTTCCCCTTCCGCCTGAAACGCATCGAACGCAGCGTCGATCCATTCCTTTGTGAGCATGCGGTTCGTTCCGCCGTACAGCAGAATGCAGTTCTGCCCGCTTTCATCCACCTGAATGATCGCATGCCCGGCCTGCTCCGGCACGGGCTTGATAAGGCGCACGTCCACGCCGTTTTCCGCAAGCTTATCGCGCAGCATCTCCGCCGCACCGCCCAAAAGCCCGGCGTGCCAAACGGCATTGCCGGCTTTTGCCGCCGCGATGGACTGGTTCAGTCCCTTTCCGCCGCAATTCACCATAAGGCTTTTTGCGGCCTTCGTTTCGCCGGGGCGCAGGAATGCGTCCACGGCATAGACATAATCGATATTGAGCGAGCCAAAGTTCAGAATGCGCATGAGAAACTCCTTTGCATGATTGATTCAGGCCGGTTTTTCCTGTATGCTGATAACAGCAGAGAACTCTTTTGAAAGGCAGGTCTTTGGTTATGAGTTTACAGCCTCACATCCGCTTGGACGAAACCGTGGGCGCGCGTTGTGCGCTCCTGCCGGGCGATCCCGCGCGGCTCGACCGCATCGCCCCGTTCCTTACAAACGTCCGCGCGCTTGCGTTCAACCGCGAATATCGCAGCCTTGTGGGCGAATACCGCGGGCTTCCCGTGCTGGCCGTTTCCACCGGCATCGGCGGCGCGAGCGCCGGCATCGCGGTGGAAGAGCTTCATGCCATCGGCGTTACCGCGATGATCCGCATCGGAAGCTGCGGAGCCTTGCAGCCCCGGGTGAAGCTCGGAGACCTCATCCTCGTTTCCGGCGCGGTGCGGGATGACGGCGCTTCAAAAACGTATCTCGACCCGATTTTCCCCGCCGTGCCGGACACGGAGCTGCTGTTTGCCTGCGTGAACGCGGCAAAGGCGCTCGGCGCGCCGTATCATGCCGGCATCGCCCGCAGCCACGACAGCTTTTATACCGACCACGAAGCCGAACGGGACGCATACTGGCACCGCGCGGGCGTGCTTGGCAGCGACATGGAAACCGCCGCGCTCTTTACCATCGGAGCGCTGCGCGGGGTAAAAACTGCGTCCATCCTCAACAACGTCGTCGCCTTTGAAAACAAGGAGGACACCGCCTCCGCCATCGGCGATTATGTGGATGGCGCGGCATGCGCCATGCGGGGCGAGGAAAACGAAATCCGCGTGGCGCTTGAAGCGTTTCGCACGTTGTTGATGACAACATTATAACACAGCGGGCAAGAGCGCAAAAGGGAAAAACCCGGCACGGGTTTTTCCCTTTTTCAGTTCTTCAGCACGGTATCATCCGTTGCGCCCGACATCAGCCAACCGTTCCCTTCACGGCTTCCAGCACGCGCTGGGCGTGGAACGCTTTCCGATAAAACGCCAAGCTCCCGTTTAATGTCCATTTTACTTTCCATCTCTATTTTTTCGATATTATATTACCATAAAACAGGCAAAATTTCAAGACTTGTCCTCATTCCCGCATGGGTGTAAAAATAGTATGAGGTGATAAAAATGGAGTTCCTGTCCGTCATTTTGGCACAGCGTTCGCAACTTTGCGCGTCGCCCGCCCTACTCGCACGGCTGAACGCACAAGGCGCGCCCTATGGCCTTTCGCTTTCCATGGGCGATTTGCGCGCGCTTTCCGACTGCCGCGCCCAAGCGCTCCAAAACACGGGGCGCGTGGAATTCGGCGAAGGCATTCTGGAAAAAATCGTTGCGGCGTTTGTGGATTCTCCTTACTTATTTCAGGAAGAATACACGGAAGCGCTCGCGCGGCTGCAGGAGATGTTTTACCGGTGCAAAAGCGAAACGCACGAGCGCATTTCAGACAGCGCGCTTCTTGCCGCCATGCGTGCGGCATTCGATGGATTGGCCGGCGGCTCTCTCAATTACCTTGAGGAAACGGTGCTTACGGAGCTCGCGCGCGTTTCGCGCGGCTGCAGCGCCGCGCCGGAGGCGGATGCGCTCGATCTGCCTGCAGAAGAAGAATGAGCCGCGATGCAAAGAAAGGAGAACAGCCGCTATGAATCCAAGCTTAAGCCCCGCTGCTTCCGCAGGGCGTGAAACGCCGTGGGACGCTCTGTTTATGCTGCTGCAAACCATCGCCCTGCGCTACACAAAGGAGGAAAGCAGTTCCCTGCCCAAAGAGCTTGCGGAAGAGTTGCTGCGTTCCATATGCTATACGCTCGGCCCGGAGTTTGCCGCGCTCCCTGCGGCCCCGCTTTTGCCGCTGTACGAAGCGGGCGTTGCGCGCACGGAAAACGCGGTGCGCGCGTGCAGGCGGCGCTGGCAGGTTGCGCGGCTTTCGCTGCCGAAAACCGCAAGCCTCTCCTGCCGTGAAACGCTTTCTTCCATCGGCACATTTTTTCAGAATTACAACGCGCGCTTTTTCGCGCATGAAATTCCCTGTGATATCGACTATCAGCTCTGCCTGCCCGTGCCGGAAACGTTCCTTGGCGTGGACTATGTGTCCGAATATCTTTCCCGCCTTTGCATCGAAAACGATTTCCTTCGCCTCTTCCCGGCGGAACGGGCAGACGCGCTTCTTATGCGCGCCTGCCCGGATTACCGGTTCCGCATCAATAACCTGTATTCCCCCGTTGCCACAAACGCGCTCGGCCTTGCGCTTGCGGGAATGGAGGTGCGCGGGCTTTCGGTTCCGGCGGCGGCATGCCGGCGGGCTGCCGCCCTTCTTGCCCCCTGTTCCACGCATGAAACCCATGCTGTGCTCCGCCGCGCCGCAGACGGCGTTTGTACTGCGCTTGGCATAAACGGCCCGGCAGCGCAGAGCTATCTGCTCGCTGCGGCAGATGCGCTCGTGCCGCGCGTCACAGCCGCGCTCGCCGGAAATGGGCTTACAGAGGTATTTTTGGAGGTATAGCCCACGCGCTAGCTTCTGTACAAAACCTTGGGAAGCACTTTTGTTATGGCAGCTCGCCGGAATCATGGGGTGAACCGCTGCAAGGCTCGGCCTGATCCAACGCATATTTGCAGCATTGCAGAACAAGCAAATTAAAAGAAACGCCGTTTTGTTGTGCAAGGCAGTGTAGCCTTTTATAGAGCGTATCGGGAAAACGAACGGTTCGCGCAATATTTGCGTTGCAGAACAGATTGTCGATCTTAAACATGCAAAGTTACCCAAATATTTTTGGGTATATTATAATATAAAAGCTGTTTATTTGCAATTATATTTATCAAAATCAATATTATTAAAATATAAATAATAGTTTATTATTTATTGTACATCTGCCTTTAGGTATAATTTGACATTATATCGATATGGAGATAAAATACACTAAATAAGCTTATAGGAAGATGCAAAAGATGATAAAATCCAGACTTAAAGTGCTGCTTGCGGAGCGCGATATCTCGCAGACGCAATTGGCAAAAGAGGTTGGCATTGTACAACCGACAATTAACGAGATTGCGAACAACAAAGCAAAGCACATTCCAATTGCTACAATGGATAAGCTGTGCAGCTATTTTAACTGCACGGTGGGTGATATATGGCAATATATCCCGGATGACACAAAGTAACACCGCTTGCCATGTGTTTGGCTTCTCCTGCTCCCTTGGAGAAAACAGAATTTAGCAGCGCGCAAACCGTTTGAACGCACTTGCGTCGCAAGCCTTTCCGGCACACGCCGCTGCGTGCGCGTGAAGGCATAAACACCCCCAGAAAAAACGCAAAGTCCATTTCCCGCAGTCAAAAGGCGGCTCATCCGAGCCGCCTTTTTGCCGTTCTCCGCTTCGGGATTTCTCCCATCAGTATTTTTTCAAAAGCTCCTTCACCCGGGCAACAAATGCCGTGCGGTCCACTCCGGTGACAACGACCGCGTTCTTTTCGGGGAACTGCGCATCGCTGTAAAGGTCAGTCACGGTTTTGCCGCGCGTGATGCGTCCCTTGCACTCTACGCGCACACCGGCTTCTTCTGCGGTGAAAAGGCTTTCCTCCACCGCATAAAGCACGGCGGCAGGGTCGTGCATGGAAACGCCGGGCAGGCCAAGCTTTGTTGAAAACGCAAGCACGTTTTGCAGGATGCTGTGGAAGAATTTTGCCTGTTCGCTGCCGAACGCGCCGATTTCGTCAACCTCGGCCGCGGTAAGGTAGCTCTTGAGCGTCACATCAAGCCCCACCATATGCACCGGCACGCCGCTTTGGAACACCATCTCCGCCGCTTCCGGGTCGGCATAGATGTTGAACTCCGCCGCAGGCGTGGTGTTGCCAAGCGTCGCCGCACCGCCCATGATGACGATCCGTTTGATCAGCTCCGGCAGCGCGCGGTATTTCCCAAAGGCAATGGCAAGGTTTGTAAGCGGCCCCACCGCAATGAGGACAAGCTCGCCTTTTGCGGCAACGGCCTCGCGGTAGATCGCATCCCAGGCCGCCTCCTGCGGAGCGGGCGGGATGACCGCGCCCGGCACGTCCACACCGCCGAGCCCGTCCACGCCGTGGATGCCCGTAGCGGTGATCTGCGCGCCTATGAGCGGCTTTGCGGCGCCCATGAAAACGGGAACGTCCCAATTTGCGACGTGTAGGATCTTGTGCGCGTTTGCATAGGTCTTTTCCGCCTCCACGTTGCCCGCAACGGCCGTGATGGCGCGCACATCAAGCTCCGGGAGCTGCTTTGCAAGCAGGATAGCCACCGCATCGTCCACGCCCGGATCACAATCAATGATTACAGGAAACCGGTTCATGCGCCCACCTCCGTTTTGTTATAGTGCTCTGCGGCCTCTACAAGGAGATCCACAAACCCGTTTCGGTCGATGTCGAGAATCACGTTTGTATTGGGCGCATGGCCGAGCACGCCGAAGCGGTCCGCAACCGTTGCCCCCTTGCAGAAATCGCCCTCTGTTTCCACCTGAACATAATAGGGCTTCATGGTCAGGATTTCCGGGCGCACGAGCGCCGCAACGGCCACAGCGTCATGCACCGGTGCGCCAGGGTACCCCATGCTTCTGTGGAACCCATAAAAGAATTCCAGCCAATCCGCCACAACGCGTGCCACCGGGTTTCCCACCGCGCGGATGCGCTCAAAGTCCTCCGGGTAAACAAGCGCGCGCTCCGTGACGTCCAGCCCGGCCATCGTGATGGGGATTCCGCTTTCAAACACGATCCGTGCAGCCTCCGGGTCCACAAGGATGTTGAACTCCGCCGCAGGCGTCCAGTTCCCGAAAGCGATTCCACCGCCCATGAGCGAGATATGGGCGATCCTCCCCTTGAGCTCCGGATGTGCAAGCAGCAGCGCCGCAATGTTTGTAAGCGGGCCTGTGGGCACGAGCGTAACCGGCTCCGCGCTCTCGCGCAGCACCTTTGCCATGAGCGTTACCGCATCAAGTTCCAGCGGCTTGAAATCCGGTTCCGGCAGCGCCGGGCCGTCCAGCCCCGATTGCCCGTGCACCGTGGGCGCGATGATAGGCTCTGAAACAATCGGGCGTTTCCGCCCCATCGCAAACGGCGCGTGCAGGCCGATCAGCGTGCAGATGCGCAGCGCGTTATAGGTCGTCTTTTCAATGGTTTGATTGCCGCAGCAGGAGGTCACGGCCCGTATGTCCAGCATGGGGCTTGCGTTTGCAAGCACCCATGCGATCGCATCGTCATGTCCCGGGTCGCCGTCTAAAATGATCGGAATCCGCTTCATGCTATTTTTCCTCCCCGGCCGGAGCCGTCATGGCGTTTTGCGCGCGCCGCGTTTTCTTGACGCGGCGGATGGTGGCCACGGCGTAAATCACAAGGCCAAGCACCGTTACCACGTAGGGGATGGATGCAACAAGATAGCTTGACATGCCCTGCATGCCTTCCATTTTGTTTTTCAGCGCGTTTGCGAGGCCGAAAAGCAGCGAGCTCCACATGGAACCCGTCGGCTCTCCCTGCCCCATGGCCTGTGCGGCAAGCGCGATGAAGCCGCGCCCTGCGATCATGCCGGAATTCCAGCTCCGCGAATAGTACATGGACATGTAAGCGCCGCCAAGGCCTGCGAGCGCGCCGGAAATCCCAAGCGCAATGTATTTGATCCTGACCACGCTCACGCCCACGCTGTCCGCGGCGTTCTGGTTTTCACCGACCGCGCGGATGTTGAGGCCAAGCGAGGTCTTGTACAGCATCAGCCAGGTCAGGAACACCATGAAAAATGCGATATACGTCAAAAGTGAATGGCCGGATAGGATTTCTCCCACAACCGGGATGTCTTTGAGGAGCGGGATGTTCACCTGCGGGATGAGCATCTCGGGCGTGGTAAGCTCGCCCGTGTTGCCGCGCAGCCCCGTGAACAGATACAGCAGAAAGATGGTTCCGCCGCCGCCGATCATGTTGAGCGCGATGCCGCCGAGGATGATGTCCGTTTTGAGTTTGAGCGCAAAGAACCCGAGCAGGAGCGCAAGCGCAATGCCCACGATGAGCGCGCCCAGCACGCCAACCGCCCAGCTCTGCGTCCAATAGCTGATGAGGGTGCCAAACAGAGCCGTGATGGACATAATGCCCTCAAGGCCGATGTTTGTAACGCCCGCCTTTTCGGCTACCACCGCCGCAAGCGCCGCAAACAGGATGGGCGACGTGATGCGGATGACCGAAAACAGGAAATCGGGCTTAAAGATCATTTCAAAAAGCTGTTCCCACATTACGCGTTGTCTCCTTTCGCCGCAGCCTCTGAATCGAAGGCCTGCTTCATCTCCTCACGCGCGCCCTTAACGACAAGCTTTTGCCGGTACCGTGCAAGGAATTGCTCCGCCGCAAAGAACAGGAAGATGACAGCCTGAATGATGTCCAGCATCTCGGCCGGCACACCGGCGTTGGTGCGCATCAGTTCGCAGCCGCGCTCAAGATAGGCCATGAAAAACGCTGCAAACGGCACCATCAGCGGGTTGTTTTTGGCGAGAATGGCGATGGTCACGCCCGTCCAGCCATAGCCCGGAAGCTCCCTCCAAAGGAAGGTGGAATAGCGGCCGAGCACCTCGATGCCGCCGCCAAGGCCCGCAAGGAAGCCGCCGATGACCTGCGAAAGCACGATTACGCTGCCGACCTTCATGCCGGAATACTTTGAAAACGCCTGGTTGATGCCGATCATGCGGATCGCATAGCCCCAGCGCGTGCGGAACAGGAACACGGCAACGAGCGCCACGAACACAAGCGCGATCACAAAGCCCCACGTCAGGTCCGTGTTCGGCACAAGATCCGGCACGGCAGCCGTTTGTAGGAAGGGGAACGTCTGCGTGGAACCCTTGGAGCGGTCCGCAAAGTTGTTGTTGAGGAAATGCAGCACAACATACATGATGATGTAGTTGAGCATCAAGGAAGAAACCATCTCACTTGCGCCGAGCTTCACTTTCAGGAGCGCCGGCAGCAGCATCGTGAGCGCCGCCGCAACCGCGCCGACCAGAAGGCACACCACAAGATGCAGCCCCGCCGCCATGGGCACATAAATGCCCACAAGCGTGGCAAGGAAGCCGCCCAGCATCACGCCGCCTTCCGCCGCAAGGTTGAACTGATTGGCGGAAAACATCACGCACACGGCAAGGCCCGTGAAAATGGTTGGAATCATGCGCGAAAGCACAACCCAGAGGGAATTTGCGTTAAACGTGCCGTTCTTTGCAAACAGCGGCCTGAGAAGCATCTGCTCAAGGGCGCCGCCGACATCGTCCGTACAAAGGGCGATGAAGATCACCGCCACCGCGAGCGCAAGGAGGATCGCCGCAAAACCGCGCGCAGCCTCAAAGAGGAACATTCGTTTATTTCGCATAGAGCACCTTCCCAATCTCCTCGTCGCTCTGGCGTTTGAGGCCGAGCATGTATTCGCCCATCTCCTCATCCGTCAGTGCCGAGGTGTCTTCAAAATAAGCGGCGATATGCCCGCCGTTCATCACGATCAGGCTGTCCGAAAGCTCCATGACCTCGTTCAGGTCGGCGGAAACAAGCAGCACCGCCGCGCCCGCCCGGGAAAGCTCCACAAGCTTTTTGCGGATGAATTCCGTTGCGCCCACGTCGATGCCGCGCGTGGGCTGATCCGCAATGATAAGCACCGGCCCGCTTGAGAATTCGCGCGCCACAACGACCTTTTGGATGTTGCCGCCGGAGAGCATCTTCACCTGCTGGTTGCGGGATTTGCACAGCACGCGGTAATCCTCAATCAGCCGGTCGCTCATCTCATGGATGGCTTTCATGTCGAACAAAAGCCCTTTATTATATTCTTTTTGATAAATGCGGTTGGAGATGAGATTGTCCTCAATGGTGCCGCGGTCCGCAATGCCGTAGAGCATGCGGTCCTCCGGGATCAGGGAAACGCCTGCGTCGCGGATCTTGCGCTGGGGCAGGCCCACGATGCTCTTGCCGTTTACGGTCACCGTGCCGCTGTCCGGCACATTCAGGTTAAAGAGCATGTCCACAAGCTCGCGCTGGCCGTTGCCCTCCACACCCGCCACGCCCAGGATCTCACCCTTCCTTACGGAGAAGGAAACCCTGTCGAGCATCTTCTTGTTCCAATCGTTCGTATATTCAAGGTTTTCCACGCGGAGCACTTCATCCGTGGGGGCAGCCTTATCCTTCTCCACGGTAAGGATGACATCGCGGCCAACCATCAGGCGGGAGATTTCCTCCATGGATATTTCAGCGGTGTTGTAAACGCCCATGGATTTCCCGCCGCGCATGATGGTAAGGCGATCGGTGATCTGCTTGATCTCGTTGAGCTTGTGGGAAATGAAAATGATCGTGAACCCCTGCTCCTTAAGCTGCACGAGCTCGCGGAACAGCTCCGCGGTCTCCTGCGTGGTCAAAACGGCGGTAGGCTCGTCCAGAATCAGGATCTTCGCGCCGCGCACAAGCGCCTTAAGGATTTCCACCTTCTGCTTCATGCCCACCGGGATATCCACGACCTTGGCCTTTGGGTCCACATGCAGGTTATACTTTTTTGCATACTCTTCGGTGATGGCGATGGCCTTGTCCATGTCGATAAAAAGGCCTTTCTTCTTCGGCGCCATGCCGAGCACCATGTTTTCGGCAACAGTGAGGCTTGGAACGAGCATGAAGTGCTGGTGCACCATGCCGATGCCCTTTGCAATGGCCACCGTTGGGGAAGACAGGTTCACAGTTTCCCCGTTTACGATGATTTCGCCTTCGGTGGGCTGTTCCAAGCCGAAGAGCATCTTCATCAAGGTGGATTTCCCCGCGCCGTTCTCGCCCATCAGCGCATGGATTTCGCCCCGGCGCACGTTAAAGTCAACGCCCTGGTTTGCGGCAATGCCGTTGGGGTATACCTTGGTGATCCCCTTCATCTGCACAACGTATTCGCTTTGCGGCATTGGTTGTGTCTCCTCCTTTTCTGATAAAACAAACGGAGGAGAGCCACGACAAATCAGCTCTCCCCCGGCTCGTTGCATAAATTAGGCCGAACCGGCCGGCTTGGGGCCGGCCGGCAAATTGCGGTTTGGGTTACGGACGGACGGACTCGCGGAGGGCTTCCGCAGCGCCGGTTTCATCGCCGATGGCGGTGCCGACCTGGATGGTGCCTTCGGACACGGCCTTGATGGCTTCGTTGACCTTATCCTGCACGCCCTGCGGGGCAACCTTTGCAAAGTTCTTGTCGGTCACGATGCCAACGCCGCCCTCGTTGATGCCGAGGAGGATGTTCTCGCCGAAGTGGCCGTTGCCGGCATCCCACTCGTCGAAGAACCAGACGAGGGACTGTCCGATGTTCTTGAGGCCGGAGGTCAGCGTGATGGCCGCCGTCTCCGCATCAAGGGTCAGCTCCTGGTCGGAGTCAACGCCGATGAACCAGGCTTTGCCGGACTCGAGCGCAGCTTCCGCAGCGCCGTTGCCGGAAAGGCCCGCAACGCCCCAGACGATGTCGCAGCCCTTATCGTTGATCATGGAAAGGGCAAGCTCTTTGGCGGTGGCGGTGTCGGTGTAGGAGTTGACATAGCGGGTATCGACCTTGATGTCCGCGTTGGTCGCCTGCGCACCCTGGATGAAGCCATACAGGAAGTCGTTGATGACGGGGCTGTCCACGCCGCCGACAAAGCCGACGACAGCCTGCTCGTTGATGTTGGCAACGGAGGTTTCAGTGGTCATGGCCGCCGCAAACACGCCCACGAGGTAGCCCATGTCGTTCTGCTTGTAGTTGATGTTCACAACGTTGGGCTGGCTGGCTTCGGAATCGTAGATGAGGTACTTCTGATTCGGATACTTCGCAGCGATCTCGTTGAGGTATTCGGGCATCTGATAAGTACCGCAGATGACAAGGTCATACTCGCCGGAGGAGGAGACGTCGTCAAGGGTGGTCTTCCAAGTGGGCTGGTCGGCATCCGTGCCGCCCATCTCGATGGTCTTGTAGGTGATGCGGCCCGCATCAGCCAGTTCCTTCAGGCCAGACTCTGCGGAGTCGAAGAAGGACTTGTCGCCAAGGTTACCGTTCACGAGGTTTACAACGTTGTAGACCTTCGCACCGTCGCCTTCACCGCCTTTTTCATCATCGGCGGGCGCGTTGTTGCAGCCGAACGCAGCGACTGAGAGAACCAGGGCAAGCATCAGGGCAATCAGTTTTTTCATTGTTCGTTCCTCTCTTTTCATTTTGTGACATGATTTTCATCATCCGGAGACCTGAAATCGGATGAATCATATGGACATAGTATACATCCAAATGTGAAATCCGTCAATTGGCTGCGCGGGGTTTCGGGCGCGCAGATTGCATGTCATTTTGCCGCATCCAAGAAATATTTATGGCCCGGCAGCCTGCGCATCCTTTTCGCGCGCGTACATATTCTGCAAAGCTTGCAAAATATGCATGAAATTTAATATCGCTTTGGCCGGGGGGCCGCCGCGAAATGGCATTCGGGCCGCTCACAGCCCGCGCATCCACTCGGACTTAAGCGCCCGGCGGCCTGCAAGCGCTGCATCAAGTTCTGCAATAAGGCGCGGTTTGTCCGCATTCAGCGTGCCGCGCAGGTTCAGGTAGTTGGAGGCGTGGTTCGCACGCAGTACGCTGCCCTCGCTGTCCGTATGGGCGATGAGCGTGCGAAGCTCCCGCAAAAGCCCGGCCTGATCCGGCGGCGCAAAGCGCCCCGCACGGTAGTCCGAATACAGCGGCTCCTCCCCTTCGAGCATGAGCGTCAAGAGGCCGATGTACTCCGGCTGCATTGCGGAAAGGGCTTCGCCGGTTTTTTTCGCATGCTCCTCTGATCCCTCCGCGCCGCCGAGGCCGATGATGGCCGTCACCGAAAGGCGCAGGCCCGCAGCACGCACGCGCTGGCCCGCAAGGATGATTTCCGCCGCTGTCGCGCCCTTGTTCATGCGGGAAAGCACTGCGTCGCTCCCCGATTCAAGGCCCATATAGACCATGTTGAGCCCGCCCGCCGCAAGCGCTTCCAGTTCGTCCTGTGTTTTCGCTCTGATGCTTGCGGGCGAAGCATAACAGGTGATGCGGCCGCAGCGGGGCAGGCGCGCATAAATGTGGGAAAAAATCGCAAGCTGCTCCTCCGTCTTTCGCATAAGCGCGTCGCCATCGGCCAAAAACACGCGGGAAAAGGCGTGCGCCCACGGCCCTGCTGCGATCTCATCCACATCCGCACAAACGTCCGCGAGGGGGCGGATGTGGAACTTCTTTTCCTTATACATACTGCAAAACGCGCAGCCGTTCTGGCTGCAGCCGACGGTGGATTGCAGGATTAGGCTGTCCGCCTCACTCGGCGGACGAAAAATGCGCCCTTCGTATTGCATATCAGGCAATCCCTCCTATAAGGATAAACACGAGCGTGTAATAAACCGCCGCAAGGAACAGCACGGAGCCGAGCGCTATTGTAGCCGCCATGGCGCCACGCTCCCTCCGCTTATGAAAGCGCACAGCCAGAAGCGCCGTGCCCACGGCGAGCGCCGCTGAGAGCACGAGCGCCCCGATCAGGCCGATGAAAAAACCAGATGAATCCATATCGCCGAATCCTCCTCCGTTCACATTGGTTCTCACCGATTTGTTTTCAATTCTATCACATGTTGTGAACGCCGCACAGCTTTTCTTTCCCTGCAAAATGATGTATTCTATATGTATAATTCATTCTGGTACGTTGCGCCTTCGCACGCGGAGGCACAGATAAAACGATCGATCGGAGGCATCAACCATGAACTTTCTGAAGGACGCAAAAATGTGCGCCATTACAAGCGCGGTGCTGTGCATCGTGCTCGGCCTGCTGTTCCTCCTGTTCCCCGCCGTTTCGGCCAAGCTTGTTTGCTATATTCTCGTCGGCGTGTTCATCATCGCCGGCATGCGCTTCCTTGTGCTGTACTTCCGCAGCCGCCTGCTTTCCTTTTTTCCCACAGAGCTGCTGCTCGGGCTTTTGATGCTCGCCATCGCCTGCGTGCTCCTGCTTGAGGCGGAAGGCATCGCGGCGCTTTTGCCGGTCATCCTCGGCGCGGCAATCGTGGTTTCAAGCTTCATCAAGCTCTGCCATGCCTTTGAGCTCAAGCGCGCCGGCTGGGGCGGATGGGTCTCTGTGCTCGTGCTCTCCCTCATCGGCCTTGTGTTCGGCGTGCTGATGCTCATCAACCCCTTTAAAGTGGCGACCACGGTGATGATCCTCATCGGCGCCGGCCTTGTGTACAGCGGCGTTACGGATCTCGTTGCAATTCTGTTCATATCGCAACAGATCCGCCGCGACATGAACGCGCCCGGCGGCCCGTTCGCCCGCTGAACCGCAGGACAAACCATTATGATAAAAAAACATCTGCATAAGGCATTTTCCTTTCTGCTGGCGCTCCTGCTCGCAGCGGGCCTTGCCGTTCCTCTTGTGGGCTGCACGGAGGAGGATGCGCTTGATCTGCTTACCGCCGTTGTAGAAAACCTGCCGGAGGAGACCGAAGCGCCGGCACAACCTGAAGCGCCGGCAGAGACTCCCCCGCCGGCGGAAACAGCCGCGCCGGAACAGAGGCCGGAGGAAACCGCCCCCGCGTCTTCCGTAATTTACGGTGAAGCCTATACCGACCCCTACGATGTTGCGGATTATCTCCATGCCTACGGCGAACTGCCGCCGAACTTTATCACCAAAAACGAAGCGAAGGAGCTGGGATGGGACAGCGCAAAAGGAAATCTGTGGGATGTGGCGCCGGGCATGAGCATCGGCGGGGACCGTTTCGGCAACCGGGAAGGGCTGCTTCCAAAGGCAGACGGCCGCACCTGGTATGAATGCGATGTGAATTACGAAGGCGGCTACCGCGGCGCGGACCGCGTGCTTTATTCCAGCGACGGCCTGATCTACTGCACGTTCGATCACTACGAAAGCTTTACGGCAATCTACGAATAGGAGCGGCGCATGAGCAAAACAATCCTTGACGGCGCGCGGATGGGTTCGCGCGCAGAACTGCACGATGCGCTTGCGGCGGCGTTTTCGCTGCCCGCGCATTATGGGCGCAATCTCGATGCGCTTTGGGACTGCCTGACGGAGCGCAGAGAGGGTACGGAAGTTATCCTCACCTCGCCCGAAGCCATGCCCGAAGCGCTGTTCGCCCCGCTTGCGGCCCTGTTTCTCGACCTTGCGCGCACGGGCTGCGGCTGGCGCTTTTCGATTGAATCCCCGGCTGCACAGCCGGGGCGCTACCGCCACTTTAAAGGCGGAGAATATGAGTGCCTGGGGCTTGCGCTCCATTCCGAAACGCTTGCCCCCATGGTGGTTTACCGCGCGCTTTACGGAAGCAGCGGCTTGTGGGTGCGCCCCGCCGCAATGTGGGCAGAGCAGGTCAACACGGCGGAAGGGCCGCGGCCGCGTTTTTTGCGCTTAGAGGATTCCGATGCGTAGCGCCTTGTTTTCCATTGACCCCAAGGGCGCGCCCGCGCGCGCCTGTGCAGGGTTGGTGCTTGCGTCCGCGGCAGTGCGCCTTGTTTGGTTTTGCATTTCCCGCGGCACGGCAGCGGATGCCTACACGCTAATTGTGCATCTTGTGGTGCCGTTTCTTTCCTGTGCGCTGCTTGCCGCGTTCATTTTGCGCGGCGCGCTGCGCCTCTGCACAATTCCCGTGGGGCTCGGCTGCCTGTTTTTTGTACTGAAGGCGCTCTCCTTCTCCTCCCGGATTCACACGGTGCTCTGCTGCATCCTGTATGCACTTGTGTTTTCTCTGTATGCGGCAACGGCGTTCGGGCTGCTGAAAACGCGCGTGCCGCTCGGCCTTGTATTCACGCTGCCGCTCCTTTACCACATTTTTGTGGAGGATCTTGCAAAGCTGCGTGCCCCTGTGCCGCCCACGTTTGTGGAGTGGATGCCCGAATTTTCCGTGCTGCTGATTATGGCGGCGCTCGCCACCGCCGCATGGGGAATGAAAAAAAGGGAATAGTGTGCGCCGCCCGCGCAAGCGGGCTGAGGATTGTCCTTATTCACGCGAAGGCTGTGCTGATACGGGCAATCCCCCGTCAGCGGCTTCGGTGCTGCCACCCCCCCTTTCTAAAGGGGGCTTTGGGGAAGCTGCAGCAAAAAGGCTCCTTTTGAAAGGAGCTGTCGCCGCAGGCGGCTGAGGATTGTTCTTATTCCCGCAAAGGCTGCGGTTTGCGGCAATCCTCCGTCAGCGGCTCACGCCGCTGCCACCTCCTTTCAGAAAGGAGGCTTTGGGGAAGCCGAAACCCAAAAGGCTCCTTTTTAAAAGGAGCTGTCCGCGAAGCGGACTGAGGATTGTCCTTGTTCCCGCAAAGGTCGCGGTTTATGGCAATCCTCCGTCAGCACCTTTCTCCCTTACCACAAATACTCCCCAAGGAGGACCCATGGCCGGTATTGCAAACGTATGGCTCCGCATGAACCTCAGGCTCTCGGCGTTTTTGATGCGCAAGGGCGGCATCCCGTTCGCCCGCGCTGCGCAGGATAAGCTCGGGCGGCTCGGCGCGCGCGCCGTAGGCGCACGGGTGGAGTTTGTGCCGCATGCATTCCGCGAGTTTCAGGCGGCCTGGATTCTGCCGCAGGGCTATGACCCGGAAGGCGGCGCGATCCTTTACCTGCACGGCGGCGGGTACACCGCGGGGAACATCGAATACGCCGTTGGGTTTGGAAGCGTCCTTGCTGCAGCAACGGGCTGCCGTGTGTTCTCTGCAGCGTACCGCCTTGCGCCGGAGCATCCCTTCCCTGCGGCTGTGGAGGACGCTTATACCGCGTACCGTCATCTGCTCGACAGCGGCCTTACGCCGGGTGAAATCGTGCTCTGCGGCGAATCCGCCGGGGGCGGCCTTTGCTTTGCGCTCACGCATAAGCTCAAGCAACTCGGACTTTCCGTGCCGCGCGCCATCGTGGGCATTTCCCCTTGGACGGATCTCACGCTTTCCGGCGCCTCCTGCCGCGCCAACCGGAGGAACGACCCTTCACTGCGATACGATATGCTTGCCTCCTATGCGCGCATGTATGCGGCGGATGATTTGAAGAACCCGCTTGTTTCCCCGCTGTTTGGGGATGTTTCCGGCTTTCCGCCCACGCTTCTGTTCGCCGGGGAAGCCGAGCTTTTGCTGGACGACGCTGTGGCCATGGCGCACGCGCTTAAACGCGCGGGCGTGCCATGCGAACTGCACACGGCAAAGGGCATGTGGCATGTTTACGTGCTTTACGGCGTGCGCGAGGCACGAGAAGCGCTGCGCCGCATCGTGGAATTTTTGAAGGACAACCTTGCGGTGCGCGATCTCCCGCCCGCCGCCGGGGATGATGAAGAAGAATGAGCAAAGCCGAACAAAGCTGGATGCGGCTGGACAATGCCGCAAAGATTTATCCCGCTTCCATGCGGCGCGACTGGATGGCCATGTTCCGCCTTTCGGCCACGCTCGTGGAACCCGTTGACCCGGAGGTGCTCCGCGCGGCGCTTGCGCGCACGCTCACGCGCTTCCCGTGGTTTGCCGTGCGCATGCGGCGCGGCATGTTCTGGTATTATCTTGAGCACAACGATGCGCCGCCCATCGTGGAGGAGGACGTACGCAATCCCTGCCTGCCCATGCGCGCGAAGGATAGCCGGGGCTATGCGTTTCGCGTCAGGTATTACGGAAACCGCATCGCGGTGGAAATCTTCCATGTGCTCACAGACGGCACGGGCGGCCTTTGCTTCTTAAAAACGCTTGTTGCAGAATACCTGACGCTGCGTTATGGCATTTCCATCCCGCGCGGGGGCGATGTGCTCGATTGCGACGACCCGCCCGACCCCGGGGAAATGGAGGACGGCTTTCTTGCCTGCGCCGGGAACGTGACCCGCAGCCGCAGCGAAGCGGATTCCTTCCACCTCAGCGGCACGCGGGAGCGGGACGGCTTTATCCACGTGACGACGGGAGTGATCCCGGTCGACGCCCTTAAGGCGCGCGCGGAGGAAAAGGGCGTGAGCCTCACGGTGTATCTTACGGCCGTGCTGATCCTGGCCTTTGACGCGATCCAGCGGCGGAAGCACCCACTGCGCAACACGCCGCGCGGTGCGAAGCGCTTAAAGCCCGTGAAGATCTGCGTTCCGGTGAACCTCCGGCGTTTTTTCCCCACGCGGACGCTGCGCAATTTCGCCAATTACGTGAACCCCGGCATCGAACCAAGCTACGGCGTTTATACGCTGGATGAAGTGCTTTCCATCGTCATGCACCAGATGGGCATGGAGCTTACGCCAAAGGTGCTGGGCGCAAAGTTCACCACAAACGTGCGCTCCGAGCAGAACGCCGTGCTGCGCGTTGCCCCCCTGTTCCTGAAGGACCTTGCGATGCGCGCCGCATTTTACATGACGGGCGACAAAAAAACCGCCACCTGCTTTTCCAACCTTGGCAATGCATCCCTCCCGGCGGAAATGGCGCTGTTTGTGACGCGGATGGAATTCATGCTCGGCCCGCTTTCGCGCAACCCCGTAGCCATCGGCACGCTCTCCTATGACGGAACGATGTATATCAACATCACGCGCACGATCCGCGAAAGCGACCTGGAGCGCGAATTTTTTACGCGGCTCGTCAAGCTTGGCGTGCCGGTTCAAATTGAAAGCAACCAGAGGTGAAATACGATGTCTTATTGTGTGAACTGCGGCGTAGAGCTGGAGGCAAGCCTGAAGCGCTGCCCGCTTTGCGGCACAGAGATCATCAATCCGAATGAACGGAGTGTGCCCGACCCGGCCGCACGCCCCTTCCCAAGCAAGGTGGAATTGCTGGAGCGCAGGGCTGCGCGCCGCTTTTTCACCGTGATGGCAACGCTGATGCTGCTGATTCCGCCCATCGTTTGCCTAATCTGCGATGTGCTCGGCGCGGGGGCGATCACCTGGTCGGCCTATGTGATCGGGGCAACGGCGATGGCGTATGTTTACGTGCTTGTTCCGTTTGCTGCGGAAAAGCCCCATCCCTGGCTCTGCCTTGCGCTTGACTGTGCCGTAACGCTGCTGTTTCTTTATGCAATTGCGGCCCATTCCGCGGGGGATTGGTTCCTGCCGCTCGCTCTGCCGCTTACGCTGAGCGCCGCAGCGGCGCTTGCCGCAGCGCTGCTTTTGTTCCGCAAATGCCGCGCCAAATTCGTGCGCCTTGCGGGGCTTCTTGCCGCGGCAGGTCTTTTATGCGCCGCAATCGACCTTACTGTGAGCCTGTATACCGGGCGCAGCCCCGTGCTGTATTGGTCGCTTTTCGTGCTCGCGCCATGCCTGATCCTAGCCCTCGTTTCGCTCGTGCTGAACAGGCGCGTGCAGTTCAAGGAGGAAATGCGCAGAAGGTTCTTCATTTAATCCATTACTCCATGCCCGCTTTGATGCGGCAATCCCACGGCAGGGTCGCGCTGATATGGTAATCCCCCTAAAAGATGCGCTGATACGACAATCCCCCGTCAGCGGCTGCGCCGCTGCCACCCCCTTTCAAAAGGGGGCTTTTGGGGGACGCTGTAAGCCAAAAGGCTCCTTTGGCAAAGGAGCTGTCGCCGCAGGCGACTGAGAATTGTTCTTATTCCCACTCGCGCCGCTTACTTCGCTGCAGCGGACTGAGGATTGCCTTATTCCCGCGCTGATACGACAATCCCATGGGCACAGCTCAGCCCCTTCAGGCGTTATTGCATTCCCTCCACCCGGCGGCTCATGTATGCAATGAACTCCTCCGGCGTCGGTTTTTCCCTTTGCGGGGCATTTCTGCCCACATGCGCTGCGCTTCCGGGTCGGTGCTCTGCATTGCATCTTCGATTGCGATTTCAATGTCCCGGTAAACCTCCTCGGCTGTAACGCCGTGCTCCTTTGCTACCATGGCAAGCAGTTCCGCAAACGCTTCGTTCATTTGCTTCCTCCTCAGATAAGAAATATAATGAACCCAAAACGGGTTCACATTTACATAGTATCACATACCTTCTCTAAAATGAACCCATAATAAATTCATTATGGGTGGTTTTTATGAAAGAATACAAACATCTATCGCTGCGAATTGATGAAGAAATGCTCCGGAAGTTTCGCTATGTGTGCAAATATGAAGGGCGCTCGGCAAATCGCCAGCTTCTGATTTACATTCGCGATGCAATTGGGGCTTTTGAAAAAGAACATGGCTCGATTGAGCCGGAGCAGACGGAACCCTGAGGCATGCCGCGCGGACAAACTGCACATACTTCCCCTATCAGCTTTTGGAGGATACACGGAGGTTTTATGAGTTCAGAAGTGCCAATCGGTTTTTTGATGTCCCTTTCACAGGATATGGAAGCAATGGAACGCTTCATGCGGTTGTCCCCGGCCGCACGGGATGCGCTGGTTCAAAAGGCGCGGCATGCACATTCGCGCGAGGAAATGGATTCGATCATCCGAGGGATTTAAAGGGCCCAAACGCTCTCCGCCGTGGTGGAAACGGCTACCGCCCCCGCGCCGAGCGCTGCGACGACCTCTTCCTTTGTTTTGATGAGCCCGCCCGCGATGAGGGGCGTGTTCATGCCGTGCGCAAGCTCTGCGATCACGCGCGGGATCACGCCGGGCAGGATCTCAACATAATCCGGCTTCCCCTGCGCGGCCTGTGCCTGCAAACTGCGGACGGAACGGGAATCCAGAAGGAAGCCGCGCTGGATGGTGGCAAGCCCAAGCTGGCGCGCGCGCTTGATCTGCGCTGCACGGGTGGAAATGATGCCGTCCGCACGGGTCAGGGCATGGATGGCGTCCACGGCGATCTCCTTGCCGGAAAGGCCTTCGATGAGTTCGAGATGCACCATCGCGGCCTTGCCCGCGTTCTTCACCGCATCCACCAGCGCGCCGATGCTGAGGATGTCCCCCGAAAGCAGGAACACAACGCCGCAATCGCTTGCAAGGGCGGCGGGCAGCCGCTCCGGCTCCGCAACCGCCGCGATCACCGGGTTTTCGTTCAGTTTTTCCGCAATGGCGTTGCGCATGGCCGCTCTCCCGCCTGTTTTTTATTTAGACTACCCCGGCGCGTGCGCAAAGTCAAGCCCATTCCCTGTTGACAACCGCGCTGCGGAAATTCTATAATAAATCCAACAAGTGAAGATTTGTTCCAGGAGTATTTGAGACGGGAACACGGATGCGCGGCAACGGCGCTTCCTGCCCGTTTTTCTTTTTTCTGAAATCAACCGAAAACGGAAAGGGGGAACCACGCCAAATGAAACGCTATATCCTTGCTCTGGATCAGGGCACCACTTCAAGCCGCGCCATCCTGTTCGACCGGGAGCAGACGCTCGTGCAGGTCGCGCAGCGGGAATTTACCCAGCATTACCCCAAGCCCGGCTGGGTAGAGCACGATGCGCAGGAGATCCTTTCCGTACAGCTTCGGGTGGCGCGCGAAGCGCTTGAAAAGGCGGGCGCCGCAGCGGAGGACATCGCGGCCATCGGCATCACAAACCAGCGGGAAACGGTCGTCGTTTGGGATAAAAAAACCGGCGCGCCCATCTGCCCTGCAATCGTCTGGCAATGCAGGCGCACGGCGGAATCCTGCGATGTGCTCCGCGCAAAAGGGCTTGAACCGCTGTTCCGGGAAAAGACCGGGCTTTTGCTGGATGCATATTTTTCCGCCACAAAGCTTCATTGGGTGCTTGAGAACGTGCCCGGCGCACGGGCGTGCGCCGAGGCGGGCGAGCTGCTGTTCGGCACGATCGACACATGGCTCATCTGGAACCTGACCGGCGGCCGCGCGCATGTAACGGATTATTCCAACGCTTCGCGCACGCTGCTTTACAACATCCACACGCTGCAGTGGGACGCGGAAATCCTCTCCATTCTGGATATTCCCGCCTGCATGCTGCCGGAGGTAAAGCCCTCAAGCTGCGTTTACGGCGAAACGGATGCCGCGCTTTTCGGCGCGCCCATCCCCATCGCAGGCGCGGCGGGCGACCAGCAGGCGGCGCTGTTCGGGCAAACCTGCTTTGCGCCGGGCGAAGCGAAAAACACCTACGGCACGGGCTGTTTCCTTTTGATGAACACCGGGAACACGCCCATCACCTCCCGCAACGGCCTTGTGACGACCATCGCCTGGGGCATGGAAGGCCGCGTGGATTATGCGCTTGAAGGGTCGATCTTCGTTGCGGGTGCGGCGATCCAGTGGCTGCGGGATGAGCTTGGGCTCATCCGGAGCGCCGCGGAATCGGAGGACTGCGCACGCCGCGTTCCGGATACCTCCGGCTGCTATGTCGTGCCCGCGTTTGTGGGCCTCGGCGCGCCGCATTGGGATGCTTATGCCCGGGGTGCGATCGTGGGCCTGACACGCGGTGTAAACCGGGATCACATCGTGCGCGCAACGCTTGAATCCCTTGCGTACCAAACCGAGGAGGTGCTTTCCGCCATGCAGGAGGATTCCGGCATCCGCCTTTCGGCGCTCAACGTGGATGGCGGCGCCTCCGCAAACGATTTTCTAATGCAGTTCCAGGCGGATATGATCGGCGTGCCCGTGTGCCGCCCCGCCTGCGTGGAAACGACCGCCTTCGGCGCGGCCTGCCTTGCGGGCCTTGCCGTGGGCTTCTGGGAAAGCCGCACCGCGCTCAGGCAGGCGCGCCGCATGGAGCACTGCTTCGCGCCCGCGCTTCCGGAATCGGAGCGCAAAGCGCGCCTTGCCGGTTGGCAGAAAGCCGTGCGTTCCACGATGGGCTGGGCCAGGGAGTAAAGGGATTGCGTGCTGCCGCCCCGGCTGAGGTAAGAACAATCCTCAGTCCGCTTGCGCGGACAGCTCCTTTCAAAAAGGAGCCTTTGGGGTTGCAGCGTCCCGTAAGCCTCCTTTCGTAAAGGAGATGGCAGCACCGAAGGTGCTGACGGAGGATTGCCGTATCAGCGCATCCCTGACGGGGGGTTGCCCTGCAAGGCGGCGCCGCCAACCGGTCAATTTTTCAAAAAGGTGGAGATAGATTCTATGCTTTATGACGTGATCCTCATCGGCGGCGGCGTGGTCGGCTGCGCCACGGCGCGCGAGCTTGCGCGCTACAGCCTTTCCGTTGCGCTGCTGGAAAAAACCGAGGATATCTGCAACGGCCAAAGCAAGGCCAACACGGCGATCGTCCATGGGGGATACGACGCCGCGCCCGGATCCAACAAGGCGAAGTTCAACGTGCGCGGCAATGCGATGTTTGAACGCATCGCAGCGGAGCTTTCCGTGCCGTTTTCGCGCAACGGTTCACTTGTTGTTTCGTTTGAAGAGAGCGGCATTCCGGCGCTTCTCGCGCTCAAGCAGCGCGGTGAAGCGAACGGCGTGAAGGGGCTTTCCGTCCTTGGGCGGGAAGCGCTGCTTGCGCGCGAGCCAAACCTGAACCCTGCGGCGCAGGCGGCGCTCGATGTGCCCTCGGGCGGCATCGTCTGCCCGTATGAGCTGACCATTGCCTATGCGGAAAACGCTGCGCAAAACGGCGTAACTTTTTTCCGGGATGCACCGGTGACGGCTGTTTCGCGCAATGCGGACGGCACCTTCTTGGTGTCCTCCCCGGCGGGCGAGTTTGCAGCGCGTGCGGTCGTGAACTGCGCGGGCGTGCATTCGGCGGAACTCAACAACATGGTTTCTGAAGAAAAGCACAGCATCACCGCACGGCGCGGGGAATACTACATTGTGGATAAGGCCTACCAGGGCGCGTTTCATTCCACCATCTTCCAGCTCCCCACAGCCATGGGCAAGGGCGTACTGATCGCCCCCACGGTGGATGGCACCATCCTCATCGGCCCCACGGCGGATGATATCCCGGACAAGGACGACACGCGCACCACGGCCGAAGGGCTTGCCCGCGTGCTCAGCCGCGCAAAGCGCTCCTGGCCCGCGCTCCCGGCGCGCGCGTTTATCACAACCTATGCGGGCGTGCGCGCCCATGCGGAAACGGATGATTTCATTCTGGGCGAACCCGCGGACGCGCCGCTGTTCTTCAATGCGCTCGGTGTGGAATCCCCCGGCCTTTCCGCCGCGCCCGCCCTCGGCGAATTCCTTGCACAGTCGGTCGCAGAACGCCTCGGCGCCGCGCCAAACCCGGCCTTTGACCCCATCCGCCCCGGCATCCCGAAATTCCGGGATATGACGGACGCGGAGCGAGAAGCGGCCATCGCCCGGGATCCGGAGTATGCGAAGATCGTCTGCCGGTGCGAGCTTGTGACCGAAGCGGAAATCCGCGCCTCCATCCGCAGGCCGGTCGGCGCGCGCACGGTAGATGGCATAAAGCGGCGCACGCGCGCGGGCATGGGCCGTTGCCAAGCAGGCTTCTGCCTGCCCCGCACGCTGGAGCTGCTGGCAGAGGAGCTGGCCGCATCCCCGCTTTCCATCACCAAGTGCGGCGGGGAAAGCCGGTATCTTGAATCCAATCTGTTTTCCGGCAAGGCAGGTGAATGAACATGAAAACAAAACGCGTTGACCTTCTCATCATCGGCGGCGGCCCGGCGGGGCTTGCCGCAGCCTGCGCCGCGCGCGAAGCGGGCGTAACCAACCTTCTGATTCTGGAGCGCGAGGATGCGCTTGGCGGCATCCTCCGCCAATGCATCCACAACGGCTTCGGCCTGCACACATTTCAGGAGGAACTGACCGGCCCGGAATATGCCGCGCGCTACATCGCCCGCGTGCAGGAGCTCGGCATCCCCTATGAATGCGGGGCGATGGTCATCTCCCTTTCCCCGCAGCGCAGGGCGGTTTACGTGAGCCGCACGGAGGGGATCGTGGCCGTGGAGGCGGGCGCGGTCATCCTCGCTATGGGGTGCAGGGAGCGCCCCCGCGGCGCGCTCGGCACGCCCGGCTGGCGCTGCGCGGGCATTTTCACCGCAGGCACGGCGCAGAAGCTTGTGAACCTTGAAGGCCGCATGCCCGGAAAGCGGGTCGTGATTTTAGGCTCCGGCGACATCGGGCTCATCATGGCGCGGCGCATGACGTTCTCCGGCGCAAAAGTGCTCGCCTGCGTTGAGATCATGCCCTATTCCTCCGGCCTGAAGCGCAACATCGTGCAATGCCTGGACGATTACGGCATCCCGCTCCTGTTCAACCACACCGTTGTGGATATCCACGGCCGGGAGCGGCTCACGGGCGTAACCATCGCCGAGGTGGACGGGAAGAAGCGGCCCATCCCCGGCACGGAGCAGGAGATTGCATGCGACACGCTACTGCTTTCGGTGGGCCTCATTCCGGAAAACGAGCTTTCCGCAATGGCGGGCGTGGCGCTCTCCCCCGCCACAGGCGGCCCCGTGGTGGATGAAACGCTTGCAACGAACGTACCCGGCATCTTTTCCTGCGGCAACGTGCTGCATGTGCACGACCTTGTGGATTTTGTTTCAGCGGAGGCCGCGCGGGCCGGTGAAATGGCGGCGCGCTTCCTCAGCGGCGAAAAGACCGCGGGCGAACGCATTCCCCTCATCGCCGGAAACGGCGTTTCCGCGCTTGTGCCGGAGGTGCTCTCCGAACGCCCAGAGGCGGATGTAACGTTCATGTTCCGCCCGCGTGCGGTGTACCGAAACGCACGCATTGCTGTTTTCCGCGGCGGAAAGCAGCTTGCCGTAAAGCGGGCGCGCATTCTTGCGCCCGGCGAGATGGCGGAGATCACGGTAAAGCAGGATGCTTTCTGCGAAAGCGAAGGCGAACTTACGGTATCCGTCGAGGAGGTGGGCGCATGAAACGGGAACTGACCTGCATCGGCTGCCCGATGGGCTGCCGCCTTACGGCGGAGTTCAACGGCACGGAAGTAACGGAGGTTACGGGCAATGGCTGCGCCGTGGGCGCACGCTATGCGCGCGAGGAGTTGACGAACCCAAAACGCATGGTAACCGCGCTTGTGCGCGTCGTGGGCATGGAACGCCCGCTTTCGGTCAAGACGGAGGCGCCCATTGAAAAGCGCCTTGTGTTTGATTGCCTTGCCGCGCTCGGCGCGGTTGCAGTCGCTCCCCCTGTGCGGATTGGGGATGTTATCCTTGAAAACGTTTTGGGCACGGGCGTGAACGTCGTGGCCACGGAGGACATCGGCGGCTGAGGGGCCGCGCCGAGCGAGCGCAGTGCGGGATGCAGCAAGGCGGAAGCCCGCGGCAACGCGGCGCACCTTTGCGGGAGTAAGAACAATCCTCAGTCCGCTGCGCGGACAGCTCATTTTAAAAAGGAGCCTTTTGGTTACAGCTTCCCCAAAATCCCCCTTTATGAAAGGGGGTGCCAGCGGCGCAGCCGCTGGCGGGGGATTGTCGTATCAGCGCAGCCTTTCAGGGGATTGCCATATCTCAACGAAAAGCAAACGCTGTGAAAATCAAAGGAGCTGTTGCAGAATTAAACCCCTCTGCAGCAGCTCCTTCTGTATCCGAAAAACGGGTTCAGTGCCAGACAAGCCAGCAGAACAGATACCCTGTGCTGACGGCAACAAGCGTGAAGGGAATGCCGATGCGCATGAAGTCGCCCGTGCTGACCTCGTATCCCTCCTTGCGCAGAATGCCGATGGCGGCAATGTTCGCGGATGCGCCGATGGGCGTAAGGTTGCCGCCAAGCGTCGCGCCGGTGAGCAAGCCGAAATAAAGCACGGTGGGCGGGCAATTCATGGAAAGCGCAATGCCGCTCACCACCGGCAGCATGGTTGCGACATACGGGATGTTATCCACAAAGGCCGAAATCAGCACGGACCCCCAGACGATAACCGTATAGAGCAGGAACAGGTTGTTGCCGCCGAGCTTCACAAAGAAGTTGCTGATCTCATCGATGATGCCCGCATTCGTGATGCCGGCAATCACAACGAACAGGCCGGCAAGCAGGCAAAGCGTTTGATAGTCAATCTCAAGCAGCGCGGTTCTTGCGCCGGTGCGGTCGCCGCGGCCGCGGATGAGGGATTGCACAGCGCCCACAAGGAACAGCCCGGTGCAGATGAAGCCGTTCGTCGGCGCGGGCTTGCCGGGGATAAAGGACGCGGTAATCAGAAGCACAATGTTTGCAAGCAGCAGGAATGTGGGAAAGTAATCCGTCACCGCAGTTTCAACGGCTGCGTTTACCGGTTCCCTGTGCTTACGGAACAGGAACATGATCACCGGCACCGTCGCAAGCGCGCCAAGCTCCACCGCAAAAAAGATGCTGGCCTTTCCATCCATAAAAAAGAAATCCAGGAAGTCCATGCCCGCATACCCGCCAAGCATGATGGAGGTTGTGTCGCCAACAAGCGTAGCCGCGCCCTGCAGGTTGGAGGAAACGGCGATGGAGATGAGCATTGCCACCGGGGAAATGCCGAGCTTTTTTGCAATCGCAAGGCCAACCGGCGCGATCATCAGCACTGTGGCAACATTGTCCACAAAGGCGGAAACCACGCCTGCAAACAGCGACATTGCCACGGCAACCCACATCACGTTCGGCGTTTTTTTAAGGATCATCTCCGCCATTCGGTTGGGCATTTGGGATTGGATGAAAAGCGACACGGTTCCCATTGTGCCTGCAAGCATCAGGAGAACGTTAAAATCAATGGCTTCCCTGAGCGAGGCAAGCGGGACGATTCCGCTTACAAGGAACACCGCCGCGCTCGTAAGCGCAACCCAGGGGCGGTGCTTCGGCAGCGCGATCATCAGCGCATAGGTCAGAACAAAAAGGATGAGGGCGAACAGTTTCATTTGGGCGGCAAGCTCCTTTTCTATATGTTTTTTCAAAAAGAAAGGCTTTTACCATGGCAACGCCATGATAAAAGTCTTGTTCCAGGGCAAGCGCCCCCTATGCGGCCCGGATCAAAGATCGGAATGACGATGCCGCACAACGCGGCGGCCGTCCGGCCAAGCCGCGCAAACTACTCCCTTTTATCTTGTTTTGGAAGACGCAGTAATTATACGGGTTTGCGCTGATGCTGTCAACTGTACGCGAAAGCGCCCGGGAAATCCCGGGCGTTTTCGCAGGAATGAGTAGAAAAGACGACGAATGTCCGGATCAGCCTTCTTTGCCCGCACGCGCAAGCGTTTCCTGGTATTGTTCAAGCTCATGCTTGTTGCAGGTGATGTAATGCTTCGGGCGGATCTCGACCCAACTCGGCTTATCCACGGTATAGTTGTGGATGGAGGGATCGTACACTTCAAGCACCTTGTGCTTCTCGCTCTTCGGGTCGGGCTGCGGGATGGCCGAAAGCAGCGCGCGGGTATATGGATGCAGCGGGTACGCAAACAGTTCCTCGGTATCCGCAAGTTCAACGATTACGCCCTTATGGATGACGGCAATGCGATCCGCGATAAAGCGCATCACCGAAAGGTCGTGCGAAATAAACAGATACGTAAGGCCGCGCTGCTGCTGCATTGCGGAAAGCAGGTTCAGAACCTGCGCACGGATGGAGACATCCAGCGCCGAGATCGGCTCGTCCGCAATGATGAACTCCGGCTCCATGATGAGGCTGCGTGCCACGCCGATGCGCTGGCGCTGTCCGCCGGAAAACTCATGCGGGAAGCGGCTTGCGAACTCGGGCAGGAGGCCCACGTCGCGCAGCGCCTGTGCAACACGCTTGTCACGCTCCTCCTTGCTCATTTCCGGATGGATGTTCATCAAACCTTCGGAAACAATGTAATCCACTTTCGCACGCTCGTTGAGCGATGCCATCGGATCCTGGAAAATCATTTGGATCTGCTGGGTAATCTTATGATCCAGCTCCTTCTGAATCTTGCCGCTGATGCGCTCGCCCTTAAAGCGGATCTCGCCCCGCGCAGCAGGATTGATGCGGATGATCGCACGGCCAATGGTGGTCTTGCCCGAGCCGGACTCGCCCACAAGGCCGAACGTTTCGCCCTTGTAAATATCAAAGCTCACGCCCTTGACCGCCACAAACGGATTGCGGTTTGAGCCGAACTGCACAACAAGGTCCTTGACTTCCACAAGCTTTTCGTCGGAAATCTTTTTCGTGTTGGCAGCCGCATGCTTCTGATGGGACTCCATCGCTTTGGCAATGGAGGTGTTGGGCGGTTCCACCTTGGGTGCGCGCGGGTCAAGCAGCCAGGTGCGCGCCTTATGCGTTGGCGAAACCTCGAAATACGGCGGGCGCTCCAAAAGGTCGATCTGCATAGCATAGCGGTTGCGCGGGGCAAACGCATCGCCGCGGATCTCCGTAAAAAGGTTCGGCGGCGTGCCCTCGATGGAGTAAAGCGGCTCGCCTTTGATGCCGAGCTGCGGCAGGGAGGAAAGCAGCGCCCAGGTATATGGATGCTTCGGCGTTTCAAACACTTCTTCGCAGGTGCCGATCTCCACGATGTCGCCCGCATACATAACAGCCACGCGGTCCGCAACGTTCGCCACCACGCCAAGGTCATGGGTGATGTAAATGATGGTCAGGTTATATTTGTGCTGAAGCTGCTTGAGCAGCTCCAGAATCTGCGCCTGAATGGTCACATCAAGCGCGGTGGTCGGCTCGTCGCAGATGAGGATTTTGGGGTTGCAGGCGATGGCGATGGCGATGACCACGCGTTGGCGCATGCCGCCGGAGAACTGGTGCGGATAATCCTTCACGCGCTTCTCCGGCTCCAGAATGCCGACGTCGCTCAGGATCTCGATGGCCTTTTCCTGTGCCGCAACGCCCTTAAGCCCTTGGTGCAGCTCCAACGCTTCGCGGATCTGCGTGCCCACGGTCTGCAGCGGGTTCAGAGAGGTCATTGGATCCTGGAATACGATGGCGATTTCCTTGCCGCGGATCTTGATCCAATCCTCATCCTTTTTGTATTTGGCGATATCCGTGCCGTTATACCAGATTTCACCGGATTCCACCCAGCCGTTTTTGTCCAGCATGCCGATAAAGGACTTGCAGAACACGGATTTGCCTGAGCCGGATTCCCCAACGATGGCAAGGCTTTCGCCTTTGTAAAGCTCCATGGATACGCCGCGCAGCGCCGTGAGCTCCTGCCCGCGCAGGGAGAACTTCACCACCAGGTCTTTTACCGAAAGGATGACTTCATTTTCATTCCTGTTTTTCTGTTCCATGTGTCATGCCCTCCTTAAACGTGGTTGCGCGGGTCGGATGCATCCGCAAACTTATTGCCCAGCGCATAGAAGGAAACCGTGATCGCCGCAACGACGATTGCCGGGAACACGAGCTGATATGTCTGCGAAAGGTTCATCATCACGCGGCGGCCTTCGTCGATCAGGTTGCCCAGAGACGGGGTTTCAACCGGCAGACCCAGGCCGATGTAGGTCAGGAACACTTCCGAGCCGATTACGCCCGGGATGGACAGCGCGATGTCCAGCATTACGACGGATACGATCTGCGGCAGCAGGTTCTTCACGATCACGCGGCGCGTCGGCGTGCCGAGGCAGCGGGACGCCAGGTTGTACTCGCGGTCACGGATGATAATGATGAGGTTGCGGATCCACTTCGCCATGCCCACCCAGTTTGTGAGGCACATCGCAAAGATCAGCGTGCCCACGCTCGGTTTCATGATGTAGGTGATGAGCATGCGCAGAACCGTTGTCGGAACGTTGTTGATGACATTGTAAATTTCGGTGAACAGCCGGTCAAGCACACGCACATAGCCCCAGATGGCACCGATGATAATGCCGATGATGGTGCTGCTTGCAACGGCGATGACCGCGATGAGCATCGTGGTGCGCGTGCCGCTCCAAATGCGGGACCAAAGGTCCTGACCGATGGTGTTCGTGCCGAACCAAAATTCGGAGTTTGGCTGCAGGCTGCGGTATTGGCGGCCGGTTTCCGGGTTGATGAAAATCTCCGTTGGGCTCTTCTGGCCGGGAAGGTACGGCTGAACGAACGTGAAGAGCAGGATCGCAATCAGGAAATACAGGATGAGGCGCGTAGAGCGTTTGCTCATGAACACCTTGAAGGTGCTCTTCCAGTAGGAATAGCCGGAATAGGCCGTGGATTCGGCGCGCGAACTGTCGAACTCTATGAACCGAAAGAGCTCTTCATCGCTCATGTTGTTCATTTTCTTCATTACGTTTGACATTACCGGCTGCCTCCTTTCTTTGTGAATGTGATGCGGGGATCACATGCCATCATGGCGAGGTCGCCCAACAGCATGCCCACCACGCTCAGCAAGGCATAGAACATGACGAGCATCTGCACAAGCGGGTTGTCCTGCGCCTGAATCGCTTTCACCAAAAGGCCGCCCGTGCCGGGGATGGAATACAGCGACTCGATGTAAAGGGAGCCTGAAATCGTGAAAATAATGGAGGATGGGAGGTTCTGCGCCATGGGCGCAAACGCATTGCGTAGCACGTGCTTGACCATGATCTGCTTATCCGTGAGGCCCTTGGCGCGCGCAAGCTTTACATAGTCCGAATTGATCTGATCCATCATGTAGCGGCGCGTCCACATTGCATAGGAAGCAATGCTTCCGAGCGACATGGAGATCACGGGCAGGATCCATGTGGAAATATCGCCCTCTTTATATAGCATGCCGATGTTGAGCAGCTTCGTGCCTGCAAATTGGATGAACAGATAGTACACTGCGGAAGGAACGGCATTGATGAACAGAATAAATGCGTTGCCGAGCGCATCCGGCAGCTTGCCTTTGGTGCGCACCATCAGGATGCCGAGGCTGATGCCCAGCACAAGGGAGATTGCGAGGGATGCCGCGCCGAAGCGGAGCGAATAGCCGATCTTGGGCGCCATGATGGACCACACGGGCTTGCCGGCATAATAGGTGATGGATTCGCCGAGATCAAAGTGCGCAAGGTCTTTTAAATAGTTCCATAGCTGGATATGGATCGGCTGATCCAGGCCCAGATCCTTGAGAATTGCCTGCTTGGTTTCATCCGTCAGGCGGTCGGTACGGTCGCCGTAATAGGTTTCCACAGGCAGGAGGCGCATCAGCAGGAAGACGATCACAAGCACGAGAAACAGCGAAATGAGCGATCTTCCCAAGCGCCCCAGAATGTATTTAACAAGTTCCAATCCTTACACCTCACCTTTGGGTTTGTTGTTTTAAGAGCCTGTGTTTGCGCAAGGGATGCCGGACAAACGGCATTTCGGTCTTCAAACACAATTTTTAAAAGAGGCTGCCTAAAACACGGTTTCCTGCCGGCGAATCCATGCCCCCGCCGGCACGAAACTGGGCAGCCTCTGCCCTGGCTCCGCCCCCCACTGCCCGCGCCGCCGCATTTGCGGCGGTGCGGGCGGAGAGCGATGCATTCGTTAAACTGCCTGATTAATAATCAACGCCAAAGACCTTGCCCGCAGCGTCAAGCTCCGCGATCTTCGCAGCGCGCTCTTCCTGCCAGGCTTCATACGCCTCGTAGTACTCCTCGGTGTTGATGCCGTCGGTGTAGATGTACTGATACTTATAACGGCCGGAGGATGCGCCGAATGCCGCATACTGAGATTCAAACGGCATCAGGGAAGAACCCATGTAGCCCGTGCCGCCGCGCATATACGGGATGACCATGCACATTTCGTTTACAAGCCAGTTCTCGCACTCGGCAAACAGGTCGTAACGCTTGTTGAGGTCAACATATTCGCTGTTGGCTTCTTTTACCATGTTGTCGTACACGATGTCATAGTAATACCGGCCGTCTTTGCCCTCATAGGAACCTTCCACATAGGTATCAGAAACCTTGCAGAAGCCTTCCGCCATGTAGATGAAGTTCGTGCGGTTCTGCACGATGCGGAACGGGTCGGTGTAGGACAGCGGATCGAGATAATCGGCCATCCAGGTGGAACGCATGATGCAGTAGTTGCCTGCACGCATGGTGCTATTGGAATAGTCGGTATCCGCATAGCCTTCGGTGATGACGTCGATGTAGTCGGTGCCGAGGTTACGCTCGAGCATCTGTTCAAACACCTGTACGCGCTGCGTGTCATAGGTAGAGCCGGTGTTATACGGCGTGTAGATGATGATCGGGAACTTCGCGCCGGCGGCGGTCAGCTCTTCGATGGCCTTTGCCTTGTATTCGTTGGCAAGATCGGTGTTATACGTCGTGCTGTTTGCAAACTGGGAAATGGCGTCAAGCTGCGTGTAGTCCACACCGGCCGCGCTGATGAAGTCGGCGGGGGTCACGGTGTTCTGTACGTGCGCTTCTGCGTTGTACGGATCGTCCACCTCAACCATGGCGACCTTGTCGAACGCATGGAGGATGGATTTGCGGAAGTTCACGTTGTTGACGGCGAGCTTCCAGTTTTCAGGCTCGTACTTCTCGTCGAAGTTGGGGTAGAAGTTGAACATGTAGTAGTAAGCGTAGAAGCTCGGGCGGCAGGGGCGGATCATGTCGTATTTTTCAGGATCGTTGAGCCACTCGTCAAGCTGCTCGGTGGGAACATCGCAGGAGTTCACTTCGCCGCGCAGATACATTTCGGGTTCAACGGTACCGGCTTCCGCGTTGTAGATCTCGGTGATCTTGGTGATGTGCATGTTCGCCATATCCCAGTAGGTGGGGTTCAGCTCAGATTCGATGATCTGCTGCGGGACATAGTTGCTCATGATGAACTCGCCGCAGTAAAGCATGGTTTCATGGTCGGTGGAGAACATGTCGCCGCACTCCGCGATGAACTGTGCGTTCGCAGGGAAGAAGTTCTTGTAAGTAAGGGAAGAGAGGAAGTAGGGGACGGGCGCCTTGAGGGTGTACTCAAGGGTGTAATCATCCAGCGCTTTCACGCCCACGGTGGAAAAATCGCATTCTTCACCGGCAACGCTCTTGCTGTAGTATTCTTCCGCACCCGCAATGGTGAACATCATGTCCGCAAGGCGGGAAGCGTTCGCGGCATCCAGGATGTATTGCGCGGAGGTGACCCAGTCCTGCGCGGTAACTTCCGCGTATTCCTGCTTATCATAGGTCATCCACTTGACGCCTTCGCGGATCTTGAAGGTCCAGACGAGGCCGTCTTCGGAACGGGTCCAGCTTTCCGCAAGGCAGGGCTGGCAGAGGCCAAGGTAATCGTACTCAACGAGAGAGTCGATGTACATTGCAGGGGTGTTGGAGGTAGCGACCAGATAGTTCCAGTCGGTTACGTCATCGCTGAACAGATAGGTAAGCTCCGTTTCGTCGCTCACGTTGGCCTGCGGCGTGACGGAAGGCGTCGCGTCGGGGTTTGCGGGCGTATTCGGGTTTGCGGGAGTATCGGTCTTCGCCGGAGCATCGGTGCCCTGGCAGCCTGCTACGAACGCAAGCACCATTGCGATGCAAACGAGCATAGCGAGAAGTTTTGTTCTCTTCATGTTTTTCCTCCTGTTTAGTATTATAAAAACCGGCGTGCGGCTTTTATTTTGACCTTGAGGGGCCATCCGCCCCCTGTTTTAAAAATTTTCCGTGAGTATACTTCATTTAAGTATAACAATGCAACCGTTTTTCGTCATTTTGCGTTCTGAAACGCCTGACAGTTTTTTGGATTTCTGTAAATTAAAGTAATTAATATTCGACTCTCCTCAGCCGGCTTCTTTAGTTGTAGTGTAGGGTGTCCCGCGTTTTCCCGGCATAAAAATCCATCATTAAAGCATAGAATCATCATGCCGTATGCGGGAGGCGCGCTTCGAGACCCATAGCGCGAAAGATAGGTGATCTCCCTTTTTATACTCGAATTATATTCACCGCTATCCATGCATGCAAGGGTGCAAGACCTTTCCTAACTTTTTCTTAACGTGCATCGGTTCCTTTTTTCGTGGTTTTATGTATAATAGAACCCGAGGTGTTTCAATCGTGTTTGCCTGGCTGCGTGGAATGACAAAATGGATTCTGATGAACCGGAACCGGCGCATCGTTACGATCATTGCTTTCCTGAATGTGCTGTTGGGATATCTTGTGTTCGCCCTGTTCCACGAACCGCGCCTTATCATCCTCATGGCGTTGGTTTCGGCCTATGCCGTATCCTCCCTTACGATGGAACGGTACCTGACCTTGGGTGCATCCTGCATTGCGGCGCTGCAGATTTTGTTGTTCCTGCTGCTTGAGCCCGCTTTGGTGGCGGCGCCGCTCACAAACGCGCCGCTCCTGCTGCTCATCACGGCAGCGCTCACGCTGCTGATGATGTCCATGATTACGAACATTCAGCAACAGGAGTATTTTTCCACCATTGAGTCCGACCGCCAGCTTTTGTACAAGGCCACCATCAACGCCCTGCTCAGCGCGCGCGGGCTTCCCAGCATTTACAGCACGGTGCTCAGCGCTGTCAGCGAGCTTTACGGCCGCTCCTCCGTTCTTTTTTCGCGCAACGCGGAGGGAAAGATCGTTTCCGCCTGCCGCATGCCGGAGGGGCTCATTATCTACGATTCCGAATTTGCGGCTGCAGAGGCCGTGTTCGCATCCGGAGAGCCTGCCGGGCGCTTTCTGGAGCCCTGCTCGTTTTCTCCGTTTCTCCACATTCCGCTCAAATCCGGCGACACGGTGCTCGCAGTGCTTGCCGTTTTGTTCGCCGATGGGGAACAGATAGACCAGAAGATGCGCGACGAGATCGCCGGGGTCATCACGCAGGCTGCCAGCGCGATTGAGCGGCAGACCCTTGCGGACGAGCAGCAGACGGTGCTGATTGAAACCGAGCGCGAGCGCATGCGCGCGGATTTCCTCCGCGCGATTTCACACGACATCCGTTCGCCGCTCACGGGCATCATGAGCGCATGCTCCACGCTCCTGCAATCCCGCGAGCGCATCAATCCCGCCGTTCGGGAGAACCTTCTGGTAAACATTCATGAGGAGGCGGAGTGGCTTTGCCACATGGTGGAAAACCTGCTTTCCGTCACCCGGGTAAGCGGCCCCATGAGCGCGCTTAAGAAAACGCCCGAAATTGTGGAAGAAGTGATCGGCGAAGTGGTGGCGCGCTGCGCAAAGCGCTTCCCGGATGTGCATCTGCACGTTTCCACGCCGGAGGAACCGCTTCTTGTGCAGATGGATGCAACGCTCATCATTCAGGTGCTGATGAACCTTGTGGAAAACGCCGTGAAATACAGCGGCGGCTGTGATTACATTGAGCTGACCGTGACCACCCGCGAACGTTCCGCGGTTTTCACCGTGCGGGATTACGGCGTTGGCCTTTCCCCGGAGATGATCGACAGCCTCTTTATTCCCATCAACCGGACCGATACGGAATCTTCCCACGGCCTCGGCATCGGCCTCTCCATCTGCCGCAGCGTCATCCGCGCCCACGGCGGGCAGATTACCGGCGCGAACAGCCCGGATAAAGGCGCAATTTTTACCTTTACCTTACCCATGGAGGAAACGCTATGAAAAAAAGAACCATCCTGGTCGTTGAGGATGACGGATATATCGCAGATGTGCTGAAATCCCTGCTTGAGGCCAACGATTACCGCGTGCTTTCCGCAACATCCGGCAAGGGCGCCTTGCAGCTTGCCGCATCCCATGTGCCGGATGTTGTGCTGCTGGATTTGGGCCTGCCGGATATTGACGGCACACATGTGCTCACAAGCCTGCGCGAATGGTATGAAGGGCCGGTCATCATCGTGTCCGCACGAAACCAGGAAAAAGAGAAGGTGCAGGCGCTCGACATGGGCGCAGACGATTACATCAACAAACCCTTCAGCGCCTCAGAGCTGCTTGCGCGCATCCGCGTTGCACTGCGCCAGGCGGACAAGATCGCCGCAAGCTCCGCCTCCCCCGAAATGAGCTATACCGTGGGCGACCTGACGGTGGATTTTCAGAACAGCCGCGTTTACATCGCCCGGGAGGAGGTACACTTAACGCGCCTGGAATACCGCATCGTGGAGCTTTTAGCACGCACGCCCGGCAAGGTGCTGACGCACGATTACATCATATCAAGCGTATGGGGGCCCTACGCCCCCTCCAACAACAACCTGATCCTGCGGGTGAACATCGCAAACATCCGCCGCAAAATCGAAAAGAACCACAATACGCCGCGCTACATTCTTGCCGAAATCGGCGTGGGATACCGCATGGCCGATGCGGAAAGCCTTTCCGGGCCAAAGGAAAAGATGGACAGCTAAGGCGGAAAAAACGCCAAAACCCTCCCATGTAACGTTGCGGTTGCGCGAAATTTTCCAAAACGCAACATCAAATTGGTTCCGGTTGCGCGACTGGAATGGTAAAATAAGAGCCATCAAACAGCGCTGCAAATCATTTTGGGAGGTTTTGATACCATGTCCTGTTCCGATAACATCCAGTTTCTGCGCAAGCGCAAAGGCCTTACGCAGGAACAGTTCGCCGAGGCGCTCGGCGTAACGCGTCAGTCCGTTTCCAAGTGGGAAAGCGGACAAAGCTACCCTGAAATGGAAAAGCTGCTGCAGATGTGCGACCTGTTCGGGTGCGATCTGGAAACGCTCGTGCGCGGCAGCGCGGACGCCGCCGCTTCGGAAAACGACGCGGATTACGAACCCTTCATGAACGCGTTTTCCCGGGCAATTGCGGGCGGTGTGGCGCTCGTTCTCCTGGGCGTGACGCTGCTGGTTGCGCTCAGCATGCCCGTTGGCGAAGGAATCATGACCATGGTGTTCCTCGCGTTCCTTACCGTTGCCGTGCTGCTCTTTGTGCTTTATGGCATCCGCATGGAAAGCTTTCGCAGGGAACATCCCCGCGTGGGTGCGCTTTACAGCGCCGCGGAATGCCGCAGGGCCAACAGTGTTTTTGCAGCGCGGCTGTGCGTTGGCCTTGGCGCGATCCTCCTCGGCGTGATCGCCTGCGTGGGCCTTGCGAAGCTTGGCGCCGCGGCCTGGGGCAGCGCCGTATCGGAATATGCCGCAGGCACGGCTGTGCTTGTGGGGGCAACAATCGGCGCGCCTCTCATCGTTTACGCAGGGCTGCAAAAGAGCAAGTATGACATCGCCGCCTATAACCGCGAAAACAAGCCGCATGCGGGCGGAGAGCCGCTTTCGGACCGCATCTGCGGGGTTATCATGCTCTCTGCCACGGCGATTTTCCTCGCCTTAGGGTTTATCTGGAACCTGTGGCACCCGGCATGGGCGGTGTTCCCCATCGGCGGCATCCTTTGCGCAATCGTAAGCACGCTCGTGGACAAGGGCGAACCGCAGAAGCAGGAGCACGGGGACAACGAATGAACGACGCGCAAAAAAGGCGAAAAACCTTGTTTTTTCCGTTGACAAGCGGCGCGCGGTGTGGTAAAGTAACCCTCGGAACTGAATATGCCGAAGACAGCAGGTGCCGCAAGGCTTAATATCCCGCCGAGGTGAGGTTTCGCAAGTTTTTTGCGTGCTTTCGTCCCCTGTCTCTCGGCAGGGGATTTATTTTTGAAGGAGGTGAAAACCATGGCAAATGCTAAAATCATTGAGATGAAGGCCCAGCAGGTTGCGGACATCAAAGAAAAGATCGCAAAGTCGCAATCCATGGTCGTGTTCGATTACCGCGGACTGACCGTTGAAGAAGTCACTGCGCTGCGTTCCGAGATGCGCAAAGCTGGCGTTGAATATGTGGTTCTGAAGAACTCCATCGTTGAGCGCGCTGCGCGGGAAGACGGCATCGACGAGAAGATCCACGATTACCTGAAGGGACCTTCCGCGTTCGCGTTCGGGTATGACGATGCGGTCGCTCCGGCGAAGATCCTCAAGGAGGCCATCAAGAAGTACAAGAAATGCGAAATGAAGGGCGGCATCATCAACGGCGTTGTGTCCGACGCTGCGGCGATGAACGCTCTGGCCGATCTGCCCTCCCGCGAGGTGCTTCTCGCGCGCTTGCTGGGCAGCATGATGAGCCCCATCTCCGGCCTTGCGATCGTGCTCGATCAGATCGCAAAGCAAAAGGGCGAAGGCGCTCCCGCTGCCGATGCGGAATAACCGGCAACAGACGCAACTTACTTTAAAAAATACTTACAGGAGGATATATCACAATGAATAAAGAGCAACTGATTGCCGATATTAAGGCGATGACCGTTCTTGAGCTCTCCGAGCTCGTTAAGGCCCTTGAAGAAGAATTTGGCGTTTCCGCCGCCGCCACCGCCGTGGCCGTTGCGGGTCCCGCCCAGGCTGCTGAAGCCGTGGAAGAAAAGACCGAGTTTGACGCGATCCTTAAGGACGTCGGTTCCGAGAAGATCAAGGTCATCAAGGCTGTGCGCGAACTGACCGGCCTCGGCCTGAAGGAAGCCAAGGAGCTCGTCGATGGTGCTCCGAAGCCCCTCAAGGAAGGCATCTCCAAGGAAGAGTGCGAGAAGATCGTTGCCACCTTCAAGGAAGTCGGCGCGACCGTGGAAGTCAAATAAGCTTTCAAGCCGCAAACAAAGGGCGCTTCGCAAGGAGCGCCCTTTTTCTTATGCATCCGCCATAAGCCGGAGCAGGTAGCAGAACATTTCTTCCGGCGTGGGCGTTTCCCCCGCCTTCTTCATGCTGCGCCAATGCGCCTGAACCGCCGGGTCGCTGCTGTTCATGGCGTCCTGCATCGCGCGTGCGATTTCTGCGCGCACGGCTTCCACGCTCACGCCTTCCTCTGCTGCGACCATCTCAAAAACATCGTCAAAGCCGGTGTCGGGATGCATTCTGTTCGCTCCTTTCAGTCTGGTCTGGTTTATCCCTGTAAACATAATCTCCCGCTGCGCATTCCATGCTGGATTCCGTGTGTGTAGGCGTTGCCACGTGATCCAACGCATATTTGCAGCATTGAAGCACGAGTAAATTAAAGGATATGCTATTCTCTTGCGCCAGATGATTGAGCCTGTCAAAAAGCGCCTCGGTAAAACGAACCGTTCGCGCGACCGTAGCGTTTTTGAATTCATTTTCGATTTTAAACACGAGCATGCACCTCGCATTTCCTTGCATGCTTTTATAATATGTCAAACATGGAAGCGGTTCTATAACCCGAAGGAGTTGTATTTTTGAACCGCTTTCGGTGTAATAATATGCCCTTCCGCCGCTGCTTACGGCAATCCCCCGTCAGCACCTTCGGTGCTGCCACCCCCTTTCCAAAGGGGGCTTTTGGAAAGCAGTAAACAAAAAAAGCTCCTTTAGCAAAGGAGCTGTCGCCGCAGGCGACTGAGGATTGTCTCATTTCCTCCGCGTGGCTTACTTCGCCGCAGGCGGCTGAGGGTTGTTCCCGCCGCTGCGGCTTCGTCAGGCTCAGCTGTTTTTCATGATAACGCTTTCGATCACATCGCTCGCATGCTCACAGGCATCGAAGCAGTTTTCCAGGCCATCGTAAAGGTGCGTCCAGCTTATGACGGTGATGGGGTTCGTCTCCGTGGTGTAAAGCCTGCGCATGGCCTTGAGATACAGCCCGTCCGCTTCGCTTTCAAGGGAGTTCACATCCACAATTGCCGGGCGGATCGTTTCGGATTTGCGGAAATTTGCAAGCTCGCCCACCGCGCCGCACAGCGCTTCCGCACAGCGCACAAGCAGCGCCGCAAGCTCCGGCACATCATCCCGCATGGCGGTAACGTTATGGATATAGATGCGCTGCATGACATCGTCGATGCAGTCCACCACGTTGTCAAGCTCCTGTGAGAGCGCCACAAGATCCTCCAGTTCAATGGGCGTCATGAATTCCCGGCCAAGGCGCTCCATCATGTCGTGCTTGAGCATATCCGCATCATGCTCGATGGCATGCATAGCCTCCATGCGCGCGCCGAGCGTTGCGGTGTCGAACCCATCGAGCGATTCCTGCAAATATGCGGCGGCCCTTCTGCCGAATTCCGCGCAGCGCGCCATGGTTTCAAAATAATATTGATCTCTGGACTGTTTCACGTTTGTTTGCTCCTTTATCTGAACTCATTTAAAATATCCACATGAACAGCTTGGCCATTACAAAGCCAAGCAAACCGCAGCCGGGGAAAGTCAGCACCCAGGCGAGCGCCATCTCGCCGACGATCTTCCAGTTCACGGCCGAAATCCTGCGCGATGCGCCAACGCCCATGATGGCGGTGGTTTTCGTGTGCGTGGTGCTCACGGGGATGCCGGTGAGCGAGGAAAGCAGCAGGCAGAGCGTTGCGCCCGCATCCGCCGCAAAGCCCTGATAGGGCTGAAGCTTGACCATATCCATGCCTACGGATTTGATGATGCGGTAGCCGCCGATGCTGGTGCCAAGCGCCATCACCACCGAGCAGAGCACCATCAGCCACATCGGCACGCTGAATTCCGTGGCCGTTTGCCCGTTCACAAGGAAGATGCCGAGCAGAAACACGCCCATAAACTTTTGCCCATCCTGCGCGCCATGCATAAACGCCATGCCCGCGCCGCCCGCAATCTGCGCTTTTTTAAAAAAGGCTGTCGTTTTCCTTCGGTTCAGGTTCCGGCAGCAGCGCTCTGTAAGCCGCGTTGCGGCAAAGCCTGTCCCGAACCCAAGCACAGTGGAAAGCGCAAGGCCGTAAAGCACCTTCACCCATTCGGAAAAGTTGATTCCGTCAAGGCTCGAATGCAGCGCGATGGCCGCGCCGGAAAGCCCTGCGATGAGCGCATGACTCTCGCTTGTGGGGATGCCGAACGCCCACGCCGCCGTCGCCCACACCACGATGGCGAACAGCGCCGCGCAGAGGGCAACGGTTGCCTCATGCGTGTTGCCGCCAAAGTCCACCATGTTGTAAATGGTCATGGCCACCTTGGAGTTGATGAGCGTCATCACGAGCACGCCGAGGAAGTTGAACACCGCCGCCATAATGATGGCGTTGGGCGCGCGCATGGAGCGCGTGGATACGCAGGTTGCAATGGCGTTGGGCGCATCCGTCCAGCCGTTTACCATGATCACGCCAAGCGTGAGCGCCACGGTCACGGCCAGCATGGGATTGCTGAACACCTGCGAAAGAAAGTCTGTCAGGGGGATCGTCATAATTTACTCCGTTCTTACATTCTCTTTACTCATTTTCTCTCAATTTGATTATATCATCATAAAATGTCAAGCGGGAATAAAAAAATCATTGTCCAGTGTTAAATGTATGTAAAATGGCGTTCCTGCGCGCATGCGTGGACTTTTGGCTGCGCGTGTGCTTTAATGGAAACAGCAAATTCGTGAAAGATTCGGAGGCATCATGCGCCCTGTTTTGGAAATGACCCCTGCGGAAGCCGCGCGCATCCGCTTTGTCCTGTTCGATATCGACGATACCATCACCACTGCGGGCAAGCTCACCGCGCAGGCGTATTCCGCCTTATGGGCGCTTGCGGATGCGGGCCTCCGGCTCATTCCCGTCACCGGGCGGCCTGCCGGCTGGTGCGACCTCATTCTCCGCCAATGGCCGGTTTGCGCCGTCATCGGGGAAAACGGGGCGTTCGTGCTGCATTGCGTGCGCGGCGGGCGGCCGGAAACGTTTACCCACCCGAACGCCCCTGCGGATGCGCAGGCCCACCTTACCGCTCTGCGGGATGCCGTGCTCGCCGCCGTGCCGGGCTGCCGCATCGCACGGGATCAGTTCTGCCGCAAATACGACCTTGCCATCGACTTTTGCGAGGACGCGCCGCGCCTTCCCCTTTCCGCCGCAGAGGAAATCCGCCGCGTATGCGAAGCGCGGGGCGCGCATGCAAAGATCAGCTCCATCCACGTGAACGCATGGTTCGGCGATTACGACAAACGCTCCATGGCGGAGCTGTTCTTCCGCGAAGTGCTGCGGGAAGACGCCGTTTCACAAAGCATTTTTTTCGGGGATTCCCCGAACGATGAACCGATGTTTTCCGCGTTCCCGCTTGCGTGCGCGGTGGCAAACATCGCCCCCTTTGCCGCACGCATGGCGCATCTTCCGCCGTATGTGGCCTCGCTCCCGGGCGGAGCTGGGTTCGCAGAGGCTGCCGCGCACATCCTTGCGCAAAAGGAGCGCGTATGAGCGGCTTCTCCTCCTTCCCGTTCGGGGCGCTTCCCGCGCTCCTGCTGCCTTGGTATGCTTCCGCCGCGCGGCCGCTCCCCTGGCGTGAAACGCGCGAGCCTTACCGCGTTTGGATCTCCGAAATTATGCTGCAGCAGACGCGCGTTGCGGCTGTGCTTGGCTATTACGCACGCTTCCTTTCCGCGCTTCCGGATGTGGCCGCCCTTGCCGCCGTGGAGGAAGAACGCCTGCTCAAACTTTGGGAAGGCTTGGGCTATTACAGCCGCGCGCGCAACCTCAAGCGCGCGGCCGGGATCCTCGTGCGCGAATACGGTGGCAAATTCCCCGAAAGCTGTGCCGCGCTGCGCGCGCTGCCCGGAATCGGGGAGTATACCGCCGGCGCGATTGCTTCGATCTGCTTTGATCTGCCCACGCCCGCCATCGACGGCAATGTGCTGCGCATCGCCGCGCGCCTTGCGGATTGCGGAGACTGTGTAGACGCGCCAGAATCGAAGCGGGCGCTCCGCGCAACGCTGGCCGCAGCTTACCCGCCCGGGCAATGCGGCGCGTTCACACAGGCGCTGATGGAGCTTGGCGCAACGGTCTGCCTGCCCAACGGCGCGCCGCTGTGCGGCTGCTGCCCGGCCGCATCCCTTTGCCTCGGCCGGGCGCGCGGCACGGCAAAAAGCCTGCCCGTGCGCGCAAAAAAGCAGCCGCGCCGCAGAGAAGACCGCACGGTGCTGCTGCTCGTTTCGGAGGATGGGCGAACGGCGCTCTGCAAGCGCCCGGAGCACGGCCTTCTTTCGGGCCTCTGGGAGCTTCCGAATGTTCCCGGCGTGCATTCGCCGCAGGAGGCCGCTTCGCTTGCGGAGAGCTTTGGTGCAAAGCCGCTCCGCCTCACCGCTTCCGCGGAATACACCCACGTGTTCACGCACGTGGAGTGGCATATGACATGTTACCGCATGGAATGTGCCGCGCCGGAAGGTGCCGCGCCGGAAGGTCTCGTCTGGGCGGATGCAGCCGGGCTTTCGGGCACATATGCGCTGCCCTCCGCATTTCAGAAGGCGCTCCGCTTATCCCGCAAGGGCTGACCGGCATTCCACGCATGCAAAAGCGGCGGCTATGGGCAAAAGTGCATCCACTCCTGTGCGGGCAACAAAAAACCTTGCCCGCCCCGTTGGGCATTGGCAAGGTTTTCGGCTCTTTTACTTTAGATTATGTACAGTGCATGCCCGGTTGACGCCATTTGCGCCCCGTCATGCGCCGTTCCCGCTGCGCAGCAAAAAGTTCTGCATAATCTCTTTCCCATACTCGGAAAGGAACGATTCCGGATGGAACTGCAAGCCAAAGGTTGGCTCCGTTTTATGCGCTATTCCGGCAACGTCGTTCCCGTTTCGGGCAATGACATCAAATTCTTGCGGAATGTCTTTTTCCAAAACGGTTTCGGAATGATAGAATCCTGCATAAAACGTATCCGGAACTCCATGAAACAGATCCGTCCTGCGCACGACTTTGATCAAAGCCCGTTTTCCCTGCTCGATTTCCTCCATCTGGGTGGACTTCCCGCCATAGGCTGCGCAAATGATCCGATAGCCCAGGCAGATGCCCATAATCGGGATCCTGCCCGAAAAAGCCTTCACGATGCGCATTGCGTTCCCGGCTTTTTCCGGCGCTACGCTGCCCCCGGAAAGGATGATGTGAGAAGGATTCATGCGCTGAACCTCCTCCGCTCCAATCCGATCGTTTCGGACGATTTGAATATCCGGGTTTAACTGCCCTGCCAGCTGATAGATGTTATTCGCACAGCCATCGTAGTTTTCAATTAAGAGAATCATTCTGTTTTTCCTCCGATGCAAGTTGAATGGCATTGAGCATGGCTTCCGCTTTAAACAGGCATTCCTTATATTCTTCTTCCGGCACGCTGTCAATCACAATGCCTCCGCCTGCCCTGACGGTAAGCTCGCCGTTCTTCAGGAAAGCGGAATGAATGAAAACGAAGAAATCCGCATCGCCATCGAGGCCGATATAACCGACCGCAGACCCATAAATCCCCCTGCGCTCCTGTTCTATTTCGTTGATGACTTCACATGAGCGGATTTTGGGCGCGCCGGAAACCGCGCCGGAAGGCGTGATGGTATTGATAACATCCAATGCATTCATCCCTTCCTTTAATTCCCCGGTTATCGTTGAACCCAAATGCATGACGCGCGAGCAGCGCACAACGTTGAGATATCCCTTCACATCGACGGTGCCGATCTTGCTGACGTATCCGAATTCATTTCTTGAATCATCCACAAGCATGTTGTGCTCATCAATTGCTTTGGCATCCGTTCGCAGCGCTTCCGCCTGCGCGCGGTCCTCCTGCGGAGTCTTTCCCCTCGGGTAGCTTCCCGCGAGGCGCTCGGTCATAACGGTGCCGTTGTGGAGCCTGGCGATCGGCTCGGGCGAGGCCATCGCCGCCTCCATATCGTCGGAAGACAGGAAGCACATATAGCGCGTCGGATCCGTTTTCCGGAGATAATCGAAGGTGTCGATTAAGCTGCCTTCCGCCTGCGCCTTTTTCCCGTTTGTAAGAACGATCTGCGCCACATCGCCCTTGCGGATATAGTGCTTGGCCTTTTCAACCATTTGCATATATGCATCCTTTTGATAAATGGGCGAAAGCCCGCTCAGCAGGCGCAGCGGCTTCACCGTGTTTTCGCTTGGCTCTGAAAGGATGCGCTCCATTTCGCTCAGCGTATATTCCGCTTCATGGTAATTCTGCTCCAAATGATCGGCCGCTATAGTGCAGATCAGGTATATGACCTGGTCCTCCCTGTCAAACACATACAGCTTGTCGAACAGCATCAGGTCAAAATCGCGGTATCCCTCTCGATTTTCCGTGCAAAAATGGCATGTAGGCTCGTTCAGATGGATATATTCATAGGAAAAATATCCCGCAAACCCGCCGAAGAATGGGGGCAGCCCCGGAAGTTTCGGCGCCGTGTTCTGCGAAACGATATCGCGCAGGAAAGCGGCAGGAGCATCGGTTTCAAACGAAAACGATGCTTGTGCAGTTGCGATGGTTACTTTCCTTTCAATGCAGGAAACCGCAAGAGCAGGGGAAAAGCCAAGGTATGAATAGCGGTCCCAGACAACGTTTCCCGCAGCATCGTGATTCGTATGTTCCAGCATAAACAGTTTGTGGCTGTAATTTTTCAATTTGCGCAGAAGGTCGACGGGCTGTTTTTCTCCTGCTTTTATCGTTTTATAAACAGGAACAAGCTGGTATCCCTTCGCATATTCTTTCAATTCGGGCAAAGAAGACCTCATTGTTCATATCCTTTCTCATGGTATGGCGCGCAGGCCGGCTCCGGCGAAACGAATCCCGCTCAAAGCATCCGCCGCCGGAAGCAGCAGGCCCGGCAAGGCTGCATGGCGCCTGCGCATAATTCCCCCTTTGGCTCCAAGAATGGCGCTAGTGCCGGTAAAAACCGGCACTAGCATGTTGTTCCTTGCCTACAAAGGGTATCTTTTTTCATTGCGCCCGGCTTACATCCGGTCGTACTTCTCGTCGAGTTCTTCCATTGCACGGAAGCCCTTGAACTGCATCAGCGCATCCACGATCGCAATGCGTGCCATCGCTTCCGCCACGGGATAGATGCGCGGCAGCAGCGACGCATCGCGGCGCGTAATCGGAGCAAGCTTCACATCTTCGCCCTTTTCGGCATCGATGGTCCGCTGCACCACGTCCACCGTCGGCGTGGGCTTTACGGCAAGGCGGACGCGCACTTCGTCGCCGTTGGAAATGCCGCCAAGGAAGCCACCCGCATGGTTCGTGTAGAACTTCACGCGGCCCGTTTCCTTATCCCAATACATTTCGTCGTTGCACTCGGAGCCAAGCATTTCGGCAACCCGGAAGCCTGCGCCGAATTCGATGCCCTTCACCGCGCCGATGCTCATCAGCGCGTGGGCAAGCGTTGCCTCGAGCTTGTCAAATACCGGCTCGCCCAGTCCTGCAGGCAGGCCGCGCACGATCAGCTCCACAACGCCGCCGCAGGTTTCGCCGGTCTTGCGGACGCTCAGGATATCCTCTTCCATCTTCTGCGCAACATCGAGATCCGGGCAGTTGATGTTGTTCTTCCGGTAGTTCGCCTTTGCCGTCTCATAATCGATGGGCTTGGCCTTAATTCCGTGCGATTCCACCGTATAAGCGATGACGTCAATTCCATATTTGTCAAGGATCAGCTTTGCAACAGCGCCGCCTGCAACGCGGCTGACCGTTTCACGGCCGGATGCGCGCCCTGCGCCAACCCAGTCGTTGAACTGGCCGTATTTCTTCATGAAGGTATATTCCGCATGGCCCGGGCGCGCCATGTCCTTGTAATCACGATACTGGCCAACGTGCACATCCTCGATGTCGTTGTTGGGGATCACGATGCCAATCGGTGCGCCGGTGGACAGCTGGTCTTCCATAACGCCGGAGAAAATGAACACGCGGTCCTTTTCCAGGCGGGGGGAATCCAGCTTGGACTGGCCGGGTTTCCTCTTATCCAATTCCTTTTGAATGTCCTCTGCCGTAATGCGGATGCCTGCCGGGCAGCCGTCCACAATGCAAAGAAGCCCGCCATAGAGTTCTTTCGGTATGTCCGGAGTTTTCCGGAAGCAGCCGGAATACGACTCACCGCTTGTTGTTACACGAAATACTTTTCCAAATGTGTTCCCGTTCATGTTTTTACTCTCCTTCTTGTTTCATAATCTTTTAAGATGCCGCGGGCGTTTTGGGCCCTGCATCAATGCTCATAAAGGTTAAGGTGTGCGCCGCGCAGCGCCTGCGATTGTTCCTGCGGGCGGCTTACAGGTTGTTGAGCTCCCGCACGCAGTGGCAGCGCACGAAATGCCCCGGCGTGATCTCTTCAATCTCAGGATTTACCTCAAAGCACTCGGGCTTTGCATAAATGCACCTTGCGGCAAAGCGGCAGCCGGGCTTGGGGTTGATCGGAGACGTCAGCTCGCCTTTAAGCTGAATCCGCTCACGCTTGTGGTCAATGTCCGGTATGGGCACCGCGCTGATCAGGGCACGCGTATAGGGGTGATAGCGGTGCATAAACAGTTCATCCGCGGGCGCCTTTTCAACCATCTGGCCAAGGTACATGACCATGATATCGTTGCTGATATACTTCACCACGGACAAATCGTGCGTGATGAAAATATAGGTCAGGCCCATGCGCTCCTGAATATCCAGCATCAGGTTGAGCACCTGCGCCTGGATGGACACATCGAGCGCCGAAACCGGCTCGTCGCACACCACAAATTTCGGGTTCAGCACAAGCGCACGCGCAATTCCGATGCGCTGGCGGCGGCCGCCGTCAAGCTCATGCGGATAGCTGTTCACAAAGCGCGCGGCAAGGCCGACAATGTCCATCATTTCAGAAACGCGTTCCTCAATCTGCGCCCGCGTGTAGCCCCCGATGATTTGCATCGGCTCAGCGATGGTCTGATAGACCGTCATGCGCGGATTGAGCGAGGAAAACGGGTCCTGAAAAATAATCTGCATTTCGCGGCGCAGTGCAGAAAGCTTTTCGCGCGAAACGGTTGTAACGTCTTCGCCGTGGTACAAAATCTGCCCGCCGGTGTTGTCCAGAAGATGCAGCACAACGCGGCCCAGCGTTGATTTCCCGCAGCCGGATTCTCCGACGACGCCGAGCGTTTGCCCTTCTTCAATCTTAAAGCTTACGCCGTCTACCGCGTGCAGGAGGCCGGCATTCACTTTAAAATACTTTTTCAGGTCCTTGACCTCGAGTATGGTGCTCATACGCGCTCCTCCTTTTGCTGTAGATTCAGGCAACGGCAGAAATGGCCGGGCGTTATTTCGGTGAGCGGAATCGCCATCGTTTCACACTCTGCCGTGCAGTGGGAACAGCGCGGCGCAAACTTGCAGCCCTTCGGAAGATCCGTCGGGTCCGGCATCAGGCCGGGGATCAGCTTCAAACGCTTGCTTTCGGATTTCAAGTCGGGCAGCGATTCAAACAGGCCAATCGTGTAAGGATGCGACATGTGCTTGAAAATATCGCGTGCCGTACCGATTTCAACGACTTCGCCTGCATAGATAACCGCCACTTCATCGCACATCTCCGCCACGACCCCAAGGTCATGCGTAATCAGGATCATGGAGGTGCCAAGCCGCTCCTTCAGGTCGTTCATCATGTCAAGCACCTGCGCCTGAATCGTCACATCAAGCGCTGTGGTGGGCTCGTCGGCAATCAGCAGTTCAGGGGAACACGCAAGCGACATTGCAATGACAACGCGCTGTTTCATTCCGCCGGAAAATTGGTGCGGATATTCGGTACTGCGGTCGCCGGGAATGCCGACCATTTCAAGAATTTCAACAGCGCGGAGCGCGGCTTCCTTCTTGTTGATCTTTGCGTGCAAACGGATTACCTCGGCGATTTGTTCGCCGACGGTATCAATCGGGTTCAATGCGGTCATGGGGTCCTGAAAGATCAGGGAAATCTTTTTACCGCGGATGCCCCGCATGGCAGCTTCGCTTTTTTGGTACAGGTCTTCCCCGTTAAACAGCACAGTACCGCTTGTCACATGCCCCTGGGGCTTCGGCAAAAGCCGGAGGATTCCTTTGGCAATGGTGGTTTTTCCCGCGCCGGTTTCCCCAACGAGGCCCAGCGTATGCCCTTTTTGCAGGGATAGGCTGACGTCATTTACAGCATAGCAGGTGCCGAGGTCCTTCGTCACGTAAGTGATGCTCAGGTTTTTGATGTCTAAAATGTTCTCGCTCATCTGTCTCACCTCTCTCTGCTCAATCCTTCCACCGCGGGTCCATCGCATCGCGCAGGCCGTCGCCCATAAGGTTCAGAGCAAGGACAACAAGCGCAATCGCAACGCCGGGGAACGTGACCATGTAAGCATGGTCAAGAATATACACGCGCGCAGCGGAGAGCATGGCGCCCCATTCCGGATACGGCGGCTGCACGCCAAGGCCGAGAAAGCTCAGCGAAGCGGCCATGGTGATCGCATTGCCTACGCCCATGGTTACCTGCACGATAATGGGGCTGAGCACGTTCGGCAGAATATGCCGCAAAACAATGCGGGAATCCTTGGCGTCAATTGCGAAAGCCGCCTCCACAAATTCCTGGTTCCGAATTGACAGAATCGGCCCGCGTACCGCTTGCGCATAACGCGGAATCGTCGCAACCGTTACGGCAATGATCGCCCCCTTGATGCCGGTGCCGATCATTGCAGAGATCGCAATGGCGAGAAGCGTTTGCGGCAACGCCATAAACACATCGAGAATGCGCATGATAATGTTGTCGGTCCGCTTGCCATAGAACGCGGCGATAGCGCCGAGGATAACGCCCAATATTGCAGCAACGGATGCTGAAACGAAGCCGACCATGAGCGAGATGCGCCCGCCGTAAAGCAGGCGGCTGAAAATATCGCGGCCAAGGTTATCCGTTCCGCAAATGAACTCCTGGGACGGTTCCGTAAACTTGCGGGTGATATCCTGCGCGTCATAATCATAAGGCGCAATTACAGGAGCGAGCAGGCATAGCGCAACCACCACAATCATGATCACCGCGCCGAACACGGCAATGGGCTTGCGCAGAAAGCGCACCATAACCTCGCCAAACATGCTTCTCCGTTTGATCTGGAGTTTTTCCTTACTCATGTGTGGCTTCCTCCCTGGCCTTTTTCTTTTTAAGGGACTTTCCTGCAAACTGCGCCTTGATGCGCGGGTCAACGCAGGCATAAAGAAGATCGACAAGCAGGTTCACCAGGCTAAAGCTCACGGCAAGCAGCAAAACGCTGCCGCGCACCAATGGATAATCGCGCGTGGTAATGGCGTTGACCATCAGGTTTCCAAGGCCCGGGATGGAAAACACCTGCTCGGTAATCACGGCGCCGCAAAGCGCAATGCCGAAAGCGCTGCCTGCGGCGGTAATGATCGGAATGAGCGCGTTGCGGAAAACATGATGGTATGTAATTACGCGCTCCTTCTGTCCCTTCGCGCGGGCAGTGATAACATAGTCCTGCCGAATGCAATCCAGCATGCTTGAGCGCGTTGTACGCATAAGGCTTGCAGTGAAGGTCAACCCCATGGTCAATGCGGGCAGCACGAGATACTTGGGGCCATACCAGCCCGAAACAGGGAACCACTTCAAATCCACCGCAAACCACAGGATCATCAGCAGGCCCAACCAGAATATCGGCATCGAAACGCCTGCCATGCCGAAAACGCGCAAAACGCTGTCAATCCACGTTCCCTGATGGTTTGCAGCCAAAATTCCCAACAGCACACCAAGCACCATGGCAATGACACAGGTTGCAATGGCAAGCACAAAGGTTGTCGGGAACCGCTCAAGCAGAGCCGACGTAACGTTTTTTCCCGTTTTGTAAGAGATACCGAAATCGCCTTGGGAAACAATTCCCCATATGTACTTTCCAAATTGCTCCAGGAACGGCTTATCCAAATCGCGCGCAGCGCGCCATTCGTTGAGCTGTTCTTCCGACGCCTGATCGCCAAGGACCATAGCCGCTGGATCGCCCGGCGTGAAGTACATCATCGTAAAAATCAAAAAAGCGACGCCAAGCAGTACAGGAATCAACGCCAAAAGTCGTTTCAATAAATACCGAAGCATCTGAATTCCTTTCTGTTGCTTTAGAAGAAGCTGCGGCGCCGCTCGAGACGTCGCAGCCCCTTTCAAGTGCTGGTTCTAGAGATTATTTAAAGTAGGCGTTGTTCCAAACCCAATATTCACCCGGCATTTCAACATCGGCCAGGTTGCTGTCAAACGCAGCATAAATGGTCATCTGCACACCGGGGATCCAATACATCATGTCGTCGATGAAGGCCTGCTGGAAGTCCTTATAAAGCTGAGCGCGGGCAGCCGTGTCCATCTCTTTGGAGATCCTGTCGAGGTAATCGGTGTACTCGGGTCCCTTCACGGTATCCGCCTCAACATTGATGGCGGTGAAGCCCATGCTGGTGGCAAGGAAGGTCACGATGTCTCCGCTGTTGTTGTATGCGCCGCGGATATACAGGTCATAATCGTCGGAATTGGCAACGATGTCGTTCGTTGTCGCCAAGTCATATTTCTGGATTTCCAGGGTGATACCAACTTCGGCAAACATGTTGTAAAGCTGTTCAGCCATCAGCTGGCGGCTCGGGGTTTCATCCACGAGCACGCGGAGCGACAGGCCGTTGGCATATCCTGCTTGCGCAAGGAGTTCCTTTGCCTTTTCGGGGTTGTAGGTGTAAGGATATTCGGTTTCCCACTTTGCGTCATAGCCAAAAGCGTTCTCGCCGAGCGGGCTGCAGCAGGAAACTGCCGCGTTGTCAAACGCGCCGGAGCAGATTGCATCCCAATCGATTGCGCAGGCGATCGCCTGGCGAACTTCCAGCTTGGAAAGCGCCTCGTTCTTAAGGTTGCAGCCAAGGAACACGGAAACGGTGCTGGGCTGCTTGTCGTATCCAACGACGCCCTCAATGCCGCAAGCGGAATTGTAGTTTTCAAGGGACAGGTTGAACAGAACGTCAACGCCGCCGGTCTGGAGCTCCATCAAAGCAACGGAGCTTTCGCTGATGATACGCACCACAATGGTCTCGATCTTCGGCGCGCCGTACCAGTGATCCGGGAACGCCTTGAAGGTGAGGTTATCGCCGGAAACCCAGCTGTCAAGAACATAAGCCGAGGTGGTCATCGGATCAAGATAGAACTCATCCGCGCTGGCCGCCGCTTCATAAGCGGACTTTTCGATGATGCCGATCGCAAGGAATGCGCTCTGCCAAACACCGTTGAGCCGGTTGAACTTGAGGTAAAGGGTGTTCGCATCAACGACCTTACTGTTGTCGAAGTCGATGAAGTCAAGCTGGCTGCCGGAGGAGGTGTCCTGCTTGCCATAAACCAGGGAAGCCAGAACGTCGTCCGCCGTCATGACGTTGCCGTCGTGGAACTTGACGCCTTCGCGCAGCTTCAGCGTAACGCCGAGGTTGTCCGCATCCAGCTGATACTGTTCACACAGGCAGGGGACGTATTCGCCCTTGCTGTTGCGCGTGAACAGATAGTCATAGATCAGGCGGTTATAGGTCATGTTGGCAAGGTTGTTGATCGTGTCGCTGCGAAGCCGGCCCGGATCGCCGTTGGTAACGATAACAAGCGTGTCCTGCGAAGATACCGGCTCAGCGTCCGGCGCAGGGGTCTGGTCCGCGGGCGCAGCAGTCTGATCCGCGGGCGCAGCAGTCTGATCCGCGGGTGCAGCAGTCTGATCCGCAGGATCGTTTGTGCTCGTGCAGCCGCTGAACGCAGCTACTGTCATCACGAGACAAAGGAGTACCGCAAGGAACTTTTTCATGTTGTTTTCATCCTTCCTTTTTTTTCTTGATCTTTCTGATGGAAGAAAGATAAGAGTTTTATGAATCCGCCTTTTCACGGGGCGGCTCATTTTTCCGTAAAATAGCTCAGCAGCGGACGCATTTTGTTTACGGTTTCATCGAACTCCGCATTCGGGTCAGAGTATTTCACAATTCCTCCGCCCGCATAAACGCTGACCGTGCCGTCTTCAACCTTTGCAGAACGAATTACAAGCGCCGTATCTGCATCGCCCGCATAGTTCCAGTAGCCATAGAGCCCGGTGAAATATTCCCGGCTGAACGGCTCTGTTTCCGCAAGGATATGCTCCGTTCTGTCCACGGGGATGCCCCAGATGGTAGCAGGCGGGTAAATCGCCCCGATGATATCAAAGCAGGAAACCCCTTCCTTGAGCTGGACAGAAATCTCGCTCTTGATGTGGAACGCGTAGGGTGTTTCAAGTACCGTTTTGTTTTTGTCGATATGAACTTTGCCGATGCCCGCCTTTTCAAGTTGATCCACCATAAAGTAGAGCGCATGCTCATGCTCGATAATGTCCTTGGAGGTTGCGGTCAGTTCTTTGCGAACCTGCTGGTTGACGGCGTCATCCTCGCATTTTTTCCTTGTGCCGGCCAAAGGCTTCGTTACAGCTACGCTGCCGCTCTGCTTCATGATGATCTCAGGCGAAATTCCCGTCCAATACGCATCTTCGCCCTGGCGGAACAGGTAGAAGTACTCCTGAAAATATCGATCGAGCAAATACGCCGTGTAATCAAGCTTATCAAACGCTTCGCAAGGCGTTACGGTGCACTTGCGCGCAACAACAACTTTTTGCACGAAGTCGCTTTTCAGCTTCTCCAAAACGCCGGCCATGCGAACCATGTATTCGTCTTTTCCGGGGCGCTGCACCTTGCTGCTGATGGGGCAAAGCGCATGGCTCTGCTTCTCCGCTTCGCCCGGAAGGGAAATGTCCTCGGGGATGTATCCGGCAGCAAACAGGCTGAACCGGTTCCCGGTTCCGCACAGTTCAATCTCCGGAAGATAGTAATTGATGATCTCCTGGGGCTCATCGCTCAGGATGATGCTTTTAAGGCCGCCCAGAACAGGCACGCGATAGAATTCCGGCCCCACCAGATCCTTCAGCTTATTGCGCAGGCGGTTGCAGAGCGTGAAGACCTGCTGGAACGGAATGCTTTGGAAGCCTTCTTCAGAGGCCTCCGTAATGGCGAAAACCGGCTCGCTATGGTAATCCAGTTCGCCTTGAATCGCGCTGCGGGAAACCAGAATCCGCATGCCGACAAGCCTGCCGGCAGCGCCGATCAGCACATTCTCATCCTTGATGTTCATGCAACGGAAAACCGACTGATATTTGCCGCAGCAGATAGAATCCTGATAACGATGCAGCAGTTCTTCAACCCAAAGGTTCATGCCTTGCGCATCTGCTGTGCAGTTGACATCATAAAGCCGGGCGTTCTTTGTTGCATCATTCATCTTGAGCGTCATTTCGATTTCTTCCTCCAAAAGATGTAGAACACAATTTGTTTCTGTTTGTTTCTCAAATACATGATTTTGATAAACACATTATATGTGCTTTTGTCGACTTCGTCAATCACCTAATTTATAAAATTCGACGCATTTCCAAAAATACCATGCGGTCCCTTCTTGTGATCCGTTTTGCAAAGATGCGTTATTTATATGCTGTTTTCCTCTTTTTGGCGTTGCGGAGGCCGAGTTGCAGGCGTGTTGGGCAATGCATAAGTAAACGGGCGGGAATCCTGTCCGCATTTGAAGCATTTTTCAGAAACTGTTTCTTAAAAACCAAACTTTCCATTGAATCTATTCGTTTCCTGCGATATACTTTAAATGAACCTGCCATATGATTGTCCAAAGCGAGGAAATAAAAATGACAAAATGTGGAAAACCCAACATCCGTCAGGTAGCTGCGCATGCCGGCGTGTCCCCGGCGACGGTATCGCGCGTTTTAAATGGGAATGCCGCCGTTGACGCAGCGCTGGCGCAACGCGTTTTCGCGTCCGCGCGCACGTTAGGATACCCGATCAGCAAAGCCGTTGAAGGGAAAAAAAATATCGTTTTAATTTTGCCCGGAATTTCCAACACATATTATTCCCACACCGCTACGGGCATAATCGACGTTGCAAACCGCGCGGGATATCGTGTAAACATCCTGCTTTCCAACTCCGATCCGGACCAGGAAACAGAGTGCCTCATCAATGCATGTAGTTCCGACACCGCCGGAATCATTATAGCGCCCGTCACAAACCGGGATCCAAGAGCCGCATCCCCCACGCTTTCTCATATCCCGATTGTTGTTACGGGCCCCCGCTATATCGCGGACGGCCTGATCCATGTGCATTTGGACAATGAAGAAGCCGCTTATTTAAGCACACGGTATTTGCTGCGCTTGGGGCGGAAAAGAATCGCTTTCATCATTTATTATTGGGCGGACCATATTCGGAATTATGAGGACTTTATCAAGGAATATGAAACTTCAAACCATGGCTGTTTTACTGCCTACGACCGCTATACGGGATACTGCCGCGCTTTAAAGGAAGCCGGCCTGGAGCCGGATCCTTCCCTGCTGATTTTCGGCGGGTTCAGCTATGACTCAGGGTATTACTGCGTGAAGCAGCTGCTGGTTTCGGGCGTCGCTTTTGATGCGATGATCGTGCCAAACGATCGGTGCGGCGCAGGCGTTTTGAATTTCCTGCAGGAGCAGGGCTTTAAGGTTCCGGAGCAGGTGTCGCTCGTGTGCCTGGACAGCGACCTGATTGCCAAAGTCGTCTCCCCCAAGCTGACAAGCATTTCATCCGTTGACTATACAATCGGTCAGCACTGCGCGCAACAGCTCATTCATTTAATCAACGGCGAGCCCGCCCACGATGTGGAAATTGATGCGAAACTGCTCATTGAGAATTCCACCCACTTTGTGTCGTAAACCGTAAACCCTTGCATTCAGCATGCCCTTTCAAACCGCTGCTTTCCTTTCGACTGCGGTTTCGGAGTGCCGTTCACGTTGAACAAAACAGGGTGTGCAGGATTTCTCCCACACACCCTAAAATGTAATTATTGGTTATACAAGGCTTTTGCTTAGCCGAAGTATCTCTTGAGCAGGCCGGCAAACGCTTTGCCATGGCGGGCCTCGTCGCGGGCCATTTCATGAACGGTGTCATGGATTGCATCAAGGTTCTGCGCCTTGGCCATCTTCGCAAGTTCGAACTTACCCGCCGTTGCGCCGTTTTCGGCTTCAACACGCATCTCAAGGTTCTTCTTGGTGGAATCGGTCACCACTTCGCCAAGCAGCTCCGCAAACTTCGCGGCATGCTCCGCTTCTTCGTAAGCAGCCTTCTCCCAATAAAGGCCGATCTCCGGATACCCTTCGCGGTGCGCAACGCGCGCCATCGCAAGGTACATGCCGACTTCGGTGCATTCGCCGGTGAAGTTGGCGCGCAGGCCCTCGATGATCTCAGGATCAACGCCCTTGGCCACGCCGACAACATGCTCGGCTGCCCAATCCATTTTATTCTCCTCAACGGGGACAAACTTTGAAGCGGGTGCTTTGCACTGGGGGCATGCTGCCGGGGGCTCGGCGCCTTCGTGTACGTAACCGCAAACTGTGCAACGGAATTTCATTTTAATTCTCCTTCCATGTTTCGTTTAAAATTCGGCTTTCGCCGTTCTGTACTTTTGTTTGATTTTATGATACCATGGGTTTCAAGAAAAGTCTATTGCATTTGCAACAGTTTGGGGGAAATATGATGCAACTTGCGGATGCGGAACTCTTTCAGGGAATTACAACCGAAGAAGTTGAGCGCATGATGGTCTGCTTCGGCGCGCGCACAGAGCGCTGCGCCGCGGGCAAGACCGTGCGCGCATACCGGCATGGCCCGGGGGACGTGGGCATCCTCAAAAGCGGCGCGCTTTCCATTGAACGGCTGGAGGCGAACGGCGGCAGAACCCTCCTTGAGTCCCTCGCACCGGGCGGCATTTTCGGGGAGGTGCTCGCCTTCTCCAGCATTGCGCGCGAAAGCACGGTCGTCGTCGCCCGGGCGCCGTCCGAAATTGTTTTTATCGATTATGCCCACATCATCAAGCGCTGCGAAAAGGCCTGCGACCACCATAGCCTGCTTGTAAGAAACGTGCTTCGCCTTGTCGCCGACAAAACCGTGCGCCTGAGCGAGCGCATTCAAGTGCTTAGCTGCCGCACCATCCGCGAAAAGCTGCTTTGTTATTTCAACCTTTCAGCCGCGCGCGCGGGGAGCTTGCGCTTCGTTCTGCCCTTCTCTTTCAGCGAGCTTGCGGACTATATCTGCGCGGACCGCAGCGCCATGATGCGTGAGCTCGGGCACATGCGCGCTGCCGGCCTCGTGTGCACACAAGGCCGGTGGGTTACGCTGCCTGCCCCCCATTTGCCCTGAAAGTACAAAATTTGCGACCCAAAAGTTGTGATTTTTGCTTGCCATTTTGGGTTGCGGCTTATATTATAAGATTAAGTCGGCAAATTGTTACATTGTAATTCTGTCTTTTTCTTGCCAGCCGGTAAAAAGGAGGGAGAGTCAGTGCCAAAAGTTAAGGTTTTTATGCTCGGCCGTTTCGAGATCGTCGCCAATGGTACGGAAGTGATAAAAAGCCTGGGCAGTTCAAAAAAGCGAATTGTTTTGTTGGAATACCTGATCCTTAACCGGGATAAGCCCATCCTCATGAAGGATCTTTTTGAGGTGCTTTGGCCCGGCGAGAACAGCACGAACCCGGAAAGTGCGCTTAAAACGCTCGTAAGCCGGCTGCGTGCCACGCTTTCGGACTACAGCCCCGATCTTTCCGATTGCATCATCACCGAGCGCGGCGGGTACCGCTGGAATCCGGCGCTTGATTGCGAGATCGACGTCTTCTCCTTTGAAGCTGCCTGCAACGATGTGCTGCGCGCAGCATCCCTCACGCCGGAGGTCCGCGCGCAGGCTGCAACGCTGATGACGCTTTATGCGGGCGAGCTGTTGCCCAACTCCGATATGGACGCATGGGTGGTCGCACGCAGCGTATTTCTGCACAACATGTACCTGAAGGCGGTGCAGCATTATATCGTGCTGCTTAAGGGCGAGGGTGCACACGATGAGATCGCTCAGGTGTGCCGCCTGGCGCTTGATGTGGATGCGTTCGACGCTACGCTCAACCTGGAGCTGATGACGGCTCTACTGAAGATCGGCCGCAGCAGCGAAGCGCTGGCGCAGTATAACCATGCCACCGATTTGCATTACAACCACCTTGGCATACAGCCCCCTGAAGGCATGCTTGAGTTTTATAAAAAGCTCATTAAAATTGACAACGCCTCCAAAACGGATATTGACAGCATCCGTGCGGAGCTTTGCGCGGATGACACACGTTCCGGCGCATTTGTATGCGAATACGTGATTTTCAAGGATATTTACCAGCTCCATATGCGCAACCTCAGCCGCCTTGGCACAACGATGTTCATCGCGCTCATCACCATCAGCAGCATGGGAGATAAGCCCGTGGAACCGCTGATGCTGGATAAGCTCATGCGCCTGCTGCTTAGCGCGCTGCAAAACAACCTGCGCCGCGGCGACACCATCTCCCGCTACAATTCCACACAGTATGCTGTATTGTTGCCTTCTGTGAGCTACGAAACGGGCCGCATTCCGCTGGAGCGCGTAAAAAAGGCGTTCTATAAAATGTATTCCAATCCCTCGTTCGTCGTAAGCTACCGCCTTGCACCAATCGCTGCAGACGAATGATCCCCCATCCCCCCTTGCAAAAAGCCCGCTTTGCGTGGGCTTTTTGCGTTATGCGCGGCCGAAAACAGTTGACAGCCCCCTGCCTCCATGCTAGAATGAAATTGAGTATAGAACAATCCATTTTCTATGTAAAAGGCAAACCCCGTGAAAGCGGAGGGCGCAAAGCTAAAGGGCCTAAGGGCGTTCGCCTATGGCAGCCAGTTGCCGTACTGTACCACAATGCATTTCATGCGCCACGGCGTCTTTTGAAGCCGCGTGGTAACCGGGCAGCTGCATCAGCGGCTGTTTTTGCATTCGGCGCAGCCGGTATTCCATTTAAGCTTCAAACGGGAGGAAATCACCATGAAACGGAAACTCGCTTTCTTGCTCGCCGCGTCCATGCTGCTCGCTTTTGCCCTGCCGGCTGTCTCCTTTGCCGCCTCTCCCGGGGATGTTCCCGTAGCCGGCACTGCGGGATTGATCGGCTGGTTCGTTGACGCCGCAAAGGTTTTGAAGCTGCGGCTGATGGTGTCCGTGGCAAACGCCCGCATCGATGCGCTCGTTCGCTATGCGCAGAGCACTCCGCAGAACGACGTGAAGTGGCTGCTTCGGCAGGTGGATCAGATCGTCGCCGAGGTAATGGCCTATGCGGATGAAATCGGCGCTACGGTAGAATGCGTTTACGTTGCGTATGAGATCGACGGCCAGCTGGTGCTGATCGACCCGCTGCGCGTGGTGAACGTTCCCCCCATCGGAACCGGAAACGAAGCCGCGTAATCTGCAGGTATCCTTCGGGATACGCCCGGGATCCCATGCGGCTACCGCCGCGTTTCACAGCGTAAAATGGACGGCCTGTATATTAAAAAAACCGAAGGTATCTCTCTGGAAGCCGGCATCGAATCCGTCGGCAGCCTTCGTTTGCTCGCGCAGGCTGGCGGCCTTGAAGTGATGCGCCAAAGCATCCTGAAAGGCGCAACCGTGTGGATTACGCCTGCGGAGGATGTTGAAACCCTTGAGTTTTTCCATATTCTTTCCGGCGCGCTTGAAATGAAGGTAGACGGCAGCCCGCAGCAGCTTGCGGCAGGCGACTCTTTTTATGTGCATGGCCTTCGGGATGAGCTTCTCATCCGCGCGAGACAATCCACAGAGCTTCTTTACATTACCAACCGCCCGCTGTTCGATTCCCTGTTCGGTTTTCAGGACGATTTGACCAACTTGCTGCGCCAAATCGACGAAAAGGATCATTATACATACGCGCACAGCGTGCATGTGATGTGTTATTCGGCGAAAATTCTGGAGCAAATGGCGCTTGACGGCATGGATACCGCCACCGTTTCGCTCGATACCCTGATGGTTGCATCCCTGTTCCACGACATCGGAAAATGCTTTGTGCCGGATGAGATCTTGAAAAAGCGCCAGCCGCTTACAGAGAGCGAGCAGCGTTTCATCGTGCGCCATCCCATGGACAGCGCGCGCATCCTTAAGCAGCGGTTTGATGAAAAGATTGTTGAAATCGCGCGCAACCACCATGAACGGCTGGACGGGAGCGGCTATCCCTTCGGCCTCATTGGAGATGAAATCAGCGTGGAGGCAAGGATGATCGGCGTTGCGGATTCGTTCGACGCTATGACGACGGACCGCGGCTATAACCGGCAAATGGGCTGCCTGGAAGCAGCGGAAGAACTCTATGCCCTGAAAGACCGCTATGACCGCCGTGTAACCGGCGCGCTCCTCACGCTCGCCCGCTCGGGCGCGCTGGAAGAAATCCGAAAGGGGGATGGAAGCGCGCGTCCCTGAACCCGGCGGAAAGGCTGGCTGCAGGAAAATCCCTTCCCACTTTTTGATAATGAATTACGCCCGCCGGGTCAAAAGACCTGGCGGGCGTTTTCAGGTTTGGTTCCTTCAGGGCAAATTATGCCTCGCCTTCATTCTCCTTGCGGCGGAGCTTGCCAAGCAGGCCCGCCATGGCAATGCAGGCAAATCCGATGATCGTGTGCAGCATAGCGCCATCGCCGGTCTGCGGGACATCAAGCGGGATGTCCGGCGTGGGCGTCGGGATGATGGGCTCAGGCTCCGGAAGATAGATGGTGAACGAGCCGTTGACCACGGTTACAGCGTAGTTGCCGTTCTCCTCCTTGAGCTTCGCGCTGAGCGCCGCATTATAGGTGCCGGCCGCTTCCACGCCCGCGTTGATGCGGTAGTATTCAATGGTTCCAAGATCCCCTTCGTTCACCAGCTCACCCTTGGTAATGCTGCCGGTGAAGATCGGGTCAGCCGTGCCGAACAGCTTGCTCGCATCGCTCACCGTGATGGTGATCGCACGCGGGGTGACCTTGAGCGTGCCGTCCACGGAGTCGCCGAAGGTGTAATTCGCCGTTACCTCCTCTTCGCCGCGCATGACCTTGTAGGATGTCACCTTGTTCGCGCTCGAACCCGCATCCGTCTGACTGCCTGCGACAACCGCCGTCAGCACATCGCCAGAAACAAGGACGCCTTCGGTGTACGTATAGCCGCTGTCGGTCAGCGCTGTGCCATCGTATTCCTTCTCGTTGCTGTCCGCGGTGATGACGATCGGGGTTTCAATGGGCTCGATGGTCAGTCCGCCGTCCACGATGACGAACTTCACATTCGAGAAGTTCGTGTTCTTGTTCGTGAAGTCATCCGCTTTGACCTGCATTGGGTAGAAGTCCGCTTCCGTGCCGCTCGCGCTCGCCGTGCCGCTGAACGTGAAGTCGCTCGCGGTGTACAGGCCGTTGCTGATGCTTGTTACGGCATATCCGGTCACGGTCTTCTCTGTGCCGTCATAGGTGTGGGTCGCACTGTTCTCCGTGATGGTTACCGTCACTTCGTCTGTAATCGGATTAATCGTCAGGCCACCGTCCACAATGACAAACTCCACGTTTGCAAAGTTCGTGTTGGTGTTCCGGAAATCGCTCGCCGCGAGCGTCATCGGGTAAAAGCCCTCGTTCATGCCACTCACACTCGCCGTGCCGTTGAACGCGAAGTCGTCCACGGTGTACAGCGGGTTGCTGATGCTTGTGGTATATCCGGTCACGGTCTTCTCTGTGCCATCATAGGTGTGGGTCGCACTGTTCTCCTTGATGGTTACCGTCACTTTGTCCGAAACCGGATTGATCGTCAGCCCGCCATCCACGATAACAAACGCAACGTTCGTGAAGTTTCCATTGGTGTTCCGGAAATCATTCACCGTCAGCTGCATCGGGTAGAAGCCCTCGTTCGTGCCGCTTGCGCTCGCCGTGCCGCTGAACGCGAAGTCGTTCACGGTGTACAGCGGGTTGCTGATGCTTGTTACGGTGTAGCCGGTCACGGTCTTCTCTGTGCCGTCGTAGGTGTAGGTCGCGCTGTTCTCCGTGATGGTAACGATCACTTCCGCATCAGTCGGGTTAATCGTCAGGCCGCCGTCCACAATTTTGAACGTTACGTTGGTAAAGTTCTCGTTCTTGTTCTCAAAGTCGCTTGCCGTGAGCGTCATCGGGTAGAAGCCCTCGCTCGTGCCGCTCACGCTCGCCGTGCCGTTGAACGCGAAGTCGCTTTCGGAATACAGCGTATTGCTGATGTTTGTTACGGTGTAGCCGGTCACGGTCTTCTCTGTGCCGTCGTAGGTGTAGGTCGCGCTGTTCTCCGTGATGGTAACAACGATTTCACTCGTGACGGGGTTAATCGTCAGCCCGCCATCCTCAATTACGAACTTCACGTTGGAGAAATTCGCGTTCTTGT